>Ga0102944_1000923_pt1 | contig 20972 bp, 13 predicted proteins | sample SalPonD_shore_MG_FD_78172 | JGI IMG/M metagenome (GOLD analysis project Ga0102944, IMG submission 78172) | Salt pond soil microbial communities from South San Francisco under conditions of wetland restoration - Salt Pond MetaG... | ecosystem: Environmental > Aquatic > Marine > Intertidal zone >...
TCTATTGCTGCATCTATAGCTGTGGTCAATGGTGGTTCAGGAGCCACGAAATCACCTAAACTCATACTAATAACAAATTTACTATCTGGATGAGTCAATGCTAATGATGTCACATAATTAATTCCAGCAGATATTGAATATATTGTATCTATGGCAACCATATCATGACCGTATGTGTTCAAAACTTTTATCGGTATAATATTAGCCATAGGTGCCAAGCCTTGGACATAAATACCATTTATTGGATAACCAAGGATGATAGATGCCATTCCCGTCCCATGTGAGTGATCCCCCAAAAAATCTCTCGATTCTTTGACATCAGGAGTGTACTCTCGTTTCAAGATACCCAAATCAACAAAACTTCGTCCCCATTCAGTGACAATTCGTTCTTCCGGAAAATAGTCTCTCCAGTGTTTTACTAATCCAGAATCAAGAAGAGCAATGTATACTCCTTCTCCGGTAACTTCTGGAAACTCTTCATTTAATCGATCCAAATCAATAATATCACCATTCCATGGCATAAGTGCTTCTGAAGAATTATATGCCGTAGGAAGTTGTTGAAAATTGACTGGATAAGCTTGACTAAGTGTTGTCTGAAATAAACTCATGGTAACATTTGTACCACTAGTCGGTATAAACAACATCAATACAATGATCAAACTCACTTTGAATCTCAATCTTAATGTCCTCCTCATCGATTAATACCTGTTGTTCAGGTATCTAGATGAATTGATTTCCAATGTTAAACCAAGTATTTAAATGAAAATTTGATTGATATTGTTGAAAATTTTTTTGCGATACATTCATTAGATAGAATTAGATGATTAATACAAAATTGCATATAAGGCATCCCAAATCGCCATTATTATAAAAATTACAGGTATTGGTACGCTTATCTCCAAGATAATAATTTCTCAGAAGAATGATATAAGACAAATCATCAGGAATTTTAGTTTTCCCTCTTTTCCAATACCATCTCAGCTGCAAGTGTGATATAATTCTGTCTTCCTGCTTTGTGTTTTGTAATCAGTCCACGTTCCTCAAATGAAGAGAGATACTGACTAACCCGAGCTCGACTAAAATTCAGAAGATCAACCAGATCCGATTGAAGGATTCCACCCTCATGCTCTGCAATAATATCTAGGATCTCCTGCTCCTGAGGAGTGAGAATTACCGGTTTAATAGATGTGATCACTCGAGTCTTTTGATCATCGATTGGTTGTCGTTGATGTTGCCAGTAGTACCAAGAAACCCCAGTCATGAGAAGTGAGAGTAGGAATAATATCAAGAATATGGTGGTCAAGCTTGTCCAAGTTGGTGATTGATTGGCATAACCATAGACTTCGAATTGTACGAAAATCTGAGTATTTAATTCCCCGATATTACTCAAACCATTCCAGGTGATTACAATCTCCTCTCCAGTACTACCAAAATTCCTGGTATTTGGAAAGAGATTGGTACCACCACTATCTCGATGAATAGCAGCGAATTTTGGCAGGATTACAATCACGGATACATTTGCTGCATCAATATTAAGATCCCAGTCCAATAAGAATTGTAAATTTCCATCTTCAACTGTGATATAATCTGCATCAAACCAGCCAATGACAACTAATCTATCGGAATTATTGATGGCAAGCTTATTTGATGGAGTTATCTCGATTATGGAATGATCATTCTGATATACCACTCTGGTGGCAGCCTGATGTGATCCAAGAGCTGCAGTCACATTAGATAAGCGTAATTTTATCTCTATAGCAAAATTATCAAAGGCATCAACTGCCAAGGTCGTCAGATTAATCTCCAACCGGTACTGACTTTGCTGGTTTATGGACAATTCTGTTGTAATCTGAATATCATTGATCCGATAGCCATTCTGAATTTGATCAGGTCGGAGAGCTTGACCGGAGATTACACCGGAAAATAAACCAATACCGAGAATTGCTAAGACGAGCAAAGTGGTTTTCATGATCTTTTCCTGATCACGTATGTGATAAGAGATAACATAACTATTATGACAGGAAAGTGGATAAATATCGGAGTCTCAACAGTATTTGAAGAGATATTACCGACCACAATATCGATGTGGACAAGATCACCATCCACGCCATCTCCTTGAGTTAACAGGATAACACTGTATTCACCTGGTTCAGTCAGATACAATTGCCAGGAACATTTCACCTCATCAAGGGGTAGTAATTCTGTAATCAGGAACTCTCTAGAGAGATTATTCAGTAATACTGATGGTGTGGCGATAATTCTAATTGAGATATTTGTGGCAGGAGCAGCACCAAAATTCTTGATTACTGTGGGAATCGATAGATACTCTCCTATATTCGTCTCAAAATACGTAGTAGGATTGACAAATCTGAGTTGAGGATCTATCGCAGTAATGATCCATTCTGAGAAATGATCGACCTCGGCTGATACCATTTGAGTGGTGGTATTTACCACCGATGATTGAGGTATCCAAATCCCATCGGATTGATTCCGATAAGATAATTGCAGGAGTGTTGGATCTATTCTATTTTTCAGGACTTTCATATTTGAATATTTCAATTGCAAGATTGAATCAGAGATTGCAGAAGAATCATTGAGTTTAATAGAAAATCCATCAGATAGAAATTTCATACCTGGTTGTGCGGTGAGTTGTTGAGCGTGCAGACGTGAGATTTTCATCTGGACTGCTTGTTTAAGGGTAAAATCCAGATTAAAGTGATTATCTTCAGTTGATAGGGAATATTTTCCTTTCTGTAAGTTCTGTGTGAAATTTTCTTTGAAGTGATAGAGATATTTACCTCCATTCTTGGCATAAACATTGATAGTTCTCATCGCACTTGACTCGTAGAGTTGATTATCTACAAACACATGAATCGAATATTGATAACTCCGACTTTCATTAAAGGAAGTGACTAATTCATAATGATTATCACTAATTTGATTCATCAATTGTGGTTCTTCCAAATTCTCTATCTGCAGTTCGACGCTGGTCACAGTGACCGAACTTCTGTTGCGGAGTACAACGGTAAAGGTAACTGGATTATCTATCATTGGGGTGGATGGAGAATGATTAATTTGAGAGATAATGCTCTCGGTATTCTGTCCACTCCCAACAGGAGCTATGAGTAGCAGGACGATAATGATTAGGGAAGTTATGCGTTGCACTATATCACCAAGATATCAGGAGATGGATCGCAATCCAATCTCTACCCAACTCTAGGTAACTGTTTAGGGATGAGTATGGATTAATTCACAATCAACCCGATTTTCTGAGACGAATGATCACCGGGATAGCAATCAATGCAGTCAGTACTGGAAATGTGAAGACACTGAGTGGGGTATTCCCAGTATCCTCTGTGGTGTCACCAGTAGGCGTGGTAGCAGAACTACCATCATCTTCTACCGAGAGGAGACCGAGAGAGGGATCGTGAGTCATATTCCCATCGAAGTGAGTGTAAGCCAAGTAGATTCTCGCATCAGAATCTTGGCTATTTACTCGACTTCCATCACCAATTGACATTGATACATTGAGCTGATGATCAGTACCATTATTCATCGTCGCTGTTTGCACAGTTTCCATATAGGCATTACCAAATGTAGCTCTGGTCTGATTACGAGTTGGAGTACCTGTATACAGATCATCCGTACTGGTCAACTTAAAGCCAAGTACTAGCATGGTAGACTCACTGCTATCAGTCCAGACATAATTATTGATGATAATGTCAAACTTGAGTTCAGACTCATTCCCATTGACGGTGATATGATTATTGAAGGCAATATAGACATCACCAACCTGAGGATTATTACCTGCAGATCCGGTCAGATTGAAGTTATAGGTAGTCAACCCATTATTAGTGGTATTGACGATATCACTCATCTGCCAATCAAGCAGTGCTAGAGGAAAGACGGAATTGGGGACTAATTGCTCAGTACTATCAAATAGACCATTCCCATTACTATCCCTGATCTCAAAAATTGTATCAAAGGCAACACGGTAGGTGGTATCAGTATGATCAGTTTGCCAGAAGAAGTAGAAAGGAACCTGACTGGTGGGTACTTTGATTGTGAGTGTATCAGCTACAAAGGTATTCTCTGCAGATTGATCGATACCAAGGGTAGGATCATGTAGCAGATCACCAGTGAAGTGTTCATACGTGATAAACAATCGTGGATTAGTATCATCACCATTGAACTGAGTTGCATTTCCAACCGTCATTCGACTCTGGATCTGGTGTTCATATTGACCATTTTCGCCACTGTAGGCATGATCCACACTTTCCATATATCCCGCCCCGAATTCTGCACGGGTTTGCAGTGCAGTATGAATTGCCTTAGGTCCGATACCATAATTCATATCAGCTACATCAAGCTTGAAACCAAGCACGAGCAGACTATCAGGATTTTTCCAATCGTAATTGAAGATGGCAACATCGAACTTGAGTTCGGTTACCCCATCGGTCGTGGAGATGTGATTCCTGAATTGGATAACGAGATCTGGATCAACGGTTGGATTGAAACCTGTGACCACGCCAGTGAGATTGAAGGAGACTACTCCCTCAGTAGTTGATACCTCAGATAGACTCCAGGTCATCTGTGCCAGAGGTGTGACTGATTGAGGAATAAGTGGATCATTGTACTGATCATACGCAGAATTATTATTCACATCAATTATCTCAAACATCGTATCGAAATGTACACGGTAGATTGTGGTATTGTCATCTACAAGCCAGTAATGATAGAATGGGACTTGTGATGTGGGCACGGAAATCATCAGGTTATCCACCTGAATGACTTGCCGATCGCCATCAGTTGTGATGGCATCAGAAACAGGATTGGTAGCATATGCTGGAATGACTCCGATCAGAAGGATCAAACCAAGAAAGATACCAAGTGAAATACGCAATTTCATCGTAAATTACTATCTCATTGTTATTTAATCAGGATATGTAAAAATCAGTTAACAACCGATAAATCCTTAGAATTTAATATTAAGATTATCACATCCACAACCAGTCTAATTGTTAAATACTGTTAAATTGATGAATTTTTTACAACACACGATAGATAGCACCTAACCAAGCGCGATACTTGATCATCTTCGAGACTCATTCAATTGACTAATTTGGCAAAATTTTCGTGGTAGAGGGGATAATGATCTTAGTACATCCTGATGAAATAATCTGACCTTGTGGATAGGTCTCATCAACCTCCACGGTATGGGTAAAGGTAATATGAATCTGCTGCAATCTCGTACCATACAGATTAATTAATTCCAATTCAGGTAATTCAACTAGTGTAATCGATTTCAACGGATTATACTGAAGATACAATTGCTTTAGTGATTGTGGAAGCTGTTGCAGATCCAGGGATGTAAGTTGATTGCACGAGAGATCAAGTAATTCCAGGTTTGAACAGTTATCGGTAAGATCTACGGTGGAGATCTGATTGCCACTGACATTCAACTCATTCAAGTTGTCAAAACCATCAGAAAGTTGACCCAGATTCAGCTCAGTCAATTGGTTTCCCCAGATATGTATCCGCTCGATATTTGGGAGGACCAGATCCAGCTGACGCCAGTCTATTGTACTGATATTGTTCTCGTATATTGCCAGATATCGGAGTTCTCCAAGATATCCCGCTAATCTGAATGCAGATAGGTGATTATTTTGCAATAACAACCGACTTAATCTGGGATTGTACAGTTCATAATCAAATGACTCGATTGAGTTATCTGAAACATCAACCTCTTTCAAATATGAGAAGTCTGCAATCATTTCCAGATCAAATTCTACTAATTGATTGGAGGATAATGTCAATCGGGTCAGTTCCACTACCGGAAGGAGATTACGCATCTGAAATCGTTTCAACCGATTATCATGGAGATTGATCACTCGCAATGCGGGAAAGGTATCACCGAGACCATTGGGTAAAACTTCAATCAGATTACCCGAGAGATTTAATGTGTGCAGAAATGGTTTCTCGGTATAAGAACTATAGTCAAATGATGACAATTCATTACCCTGCAGGTCAAGATATTCCAATTCTGCCAGTTGATCAATTAAACTCGTGTTGATCCAAGATAAGGCCATGCCACGAAGTGATAAACTGGTCATGAACCAACCTGAACGATCAGGTACGGAATGATAGAACCAGGAGAATTTTACCGGATTGAAATAAGCATTTCTGGTGGTGATCATTACCATCAAGAATTCACGACCGGGCCGAAGGCTATCCGGACGACTATCCCGACCAACCTGATAATCAAACCGAGTTTCTCGGTTCTCAGCCTGAGATGGACCTAGCAGTTCATCAAATAATGCTATATGATTATCTAAATCTGCATAATCCATCAAAACTAACGTCATCATGGATATATAAGTATCGTACGACTTGTAATGCAGATTATATTCAATAGATTATGATTTCTTTTGGATTTTTGCTAAGAATTATAATTTTGAATTAGATTGTTGTGCTTGATCCGAAACTACTATGATTATGAGATCTTATAGACAAAACGTTCCCAGGTGGATTTGTTAGGAATATTTGGATTGAGTCCATTTCGTTCTCTGAGATGTTCGACAGTCTTGTCAAACAGATGTGGGGGTACCTGTGAGAACTTGGCGAATTTGTATCCAAAGAATCCACGTCCTGCGGTAGCACCTCGTATCTCATCAGCCAGATCCACTGTTTCGACAGTGGGGATCAGTGCTTTGAGTAGTGAGGCACCAGCATTCTCTGAGATTTCCTCAATAACACCACGTTTCTGGGTTAGTAAACCGGTGAGTGCACCAATATAATCCTGTGGTGCAGTGACCTCAATTCTCATCATAGGCTCCAGTAATTGGGGCTCTGCAGATAAGTAGACAAGATTACATGCTGAAGACATCATGGATACAATCTCGGTTACACCAGTATGTGCGGGATCGACATGTACTACAGCATCGGTAATCTCCCACAGTACACCCATCAGTGGCTCACCAGCGATGGTTGCATTGCGAGTGAATTCAGTCCAGGATTGGATGATGAATTCTTTGACACGATCAAGACGCTGTACACCTTTTGTATTTTCAATCAGGAGATTGGTATCACTATGTGCCCAGTATCCACGTCCGAATTTATTGTCCCATTCGCCCTCGGATGCTTCTTCCAGAATATTGGCGATCTCTTTACGACCCATAAACTGGTTGATTTTCTCCTCACGAAGCGCCTGAATGACACCTTGTGGTAGGGGACGGGCACGGAGTGTAACACGGTTATGACCATTATTTGATTTAGTTGTATACTCAATGGACTCTCCGGTGATGGTCTCACGATGGACAATAACAGGATCTGATACATTCAGTGGTACCTGTTCATCAATACGGGTGATCAGGATCTCAATCTGCAGTGGATCAATTCCCTGAAGGACGATTTTCTTGGTCTTCTGATCTAGCTCGTAACTTGCGGTGGGATCGGCCATAATCCAGGTATTGACAACCTCACCTAGCTTGGATAGATCTCCTGCTTTCTTGGGTGAAATGGCACGGGAAACAACTGGTTCTGCTGCATAGGTAATCTTCTCAAATCCTTCCACGGGATGACCTTCTCGGTAGAATGACTCACCTGCGGGGCAGATGAATCCATAGAGAGCAAAGAGATTTCCTGCTGGAATTTCAGGAACATCCAAAATATCGGTAATTTCCATGATTCCCAGACGTTTGACTCGTTTCTTCTGTCGTCGATTAATCAGGTAGATAGTATCATCTGATCTTAGTGTACCACTGAAGACTCGACCGATTAATGTTGCTCGCTTACTTCGGGGATCTATGAAAATCTTGGTGATCATACCCAGTAGAGGACCATCAGGATCAGCATTGAGTAGGGCTTGTCCAGTCTCAGACTCAAGATCTCCTTTCCAAATCTTGGGAATCTTATATTTCTGAGAAATACCTGGATGAGGGATATGCTGAACAACCATTCGCAGGAGAGCATCATCTAATGGAAGGTTCTCTCGTAACCACTGTTTGTTATCTTCCTGATATTTCTCGAAGACAACAGCAGGTGTCAGTTCCTTCTGCTTAAGGATTTCTACGGTAAAAGCCCAACCATCTTTGGCTGATCCTACAGCGACGGAATTGTCTTTGAAATAAACTCCCCATTTTTTCTTGAATTGCTCGGGAGCAACTTTCTTTACAAGGTTATTTACCTGATTAGCAATTACATCGAGTTTTCCAAACACTTCATTGGGATCAAGACGTAATTCAGATATTAACCGATCTGCTTTGTTAATAAATAATACTGGTTTACAGGCCTCTTCACCAACAGCCAGTTGGATATTGGTTTCAGTTTGGGTCATCATACCCTCGAGGGCATCAACCAGGATAATAGCACCATCAGAACCACGGAGGGCACGGGAAACCTCACCAGTAAAGGAAAGGTGACCAGGTGTATCATTGATTTGGAAGAGGTATTGGTCTGTAGTTACATTTCCATCATCATCTACCACTTCGTATTGATAGCTGAGTACAACGACGGAGGTGAAAATGGTAATACCACGTTCCTGCTCCTCGTCATCGGAATCGGTCATTCGCTTATCACCGGCGGTCTCTGCACTCATGAGACCTGCTTTTGCCAGGAGATAATCGGCAGTTGTTGATTTTCCATGATCGATATGGGCGGCAATTGAGAAGACCCGTCGTCTCTCCATTGGCATTCCCATGATCATATCTCTAATTTCAGATGCATTTTTGACTTTCATATATTCCACCTTGGGAATTGTCAATTCATTCGTAAGGTCTCTTATTACGAACTAGTAGACTCTGACTAAAGTCATGAATTGTATTATAAAACCAAAACGATACCAAACACAGAATAATCTTAATCTCAACGAGTTAATCTTGTAGTCTGATATTTTGGCTAGCAGAGAAAAATTCATTCATCGGAAGATAACTATTATTCTGATTCTCTGAAAATTTCTCCAAGTATTGGGATAACACTAAATAATAACATGGTATACATATGATTTAGAATGGCCATCTTTACGCGTAGAGGAGGAGCAATTGTTTTTCTCGGGTTCATGTCTATTTCAATTGCCATTGCCATGGCAGGATATCGAGCGATAGGAATCCTGAGTCATACCTTCCTTGGTGATATTGCCAGTCAGGTTACCAATTCCAATTCACTTGATTTTTCAGGAATGTATCCCAGCAATTCTGAGTTAACCACGCCTTCACTACTAATGATCCTCCTTGCGACGTTACTGGAATTTATCTTTGGCTTGATATTCAATACGATTTTCATCATCTCCACAGATGTTATCTTGTACTTCATGATTTTGGGTTCAATGTTAATTTTCAGTGTGGTGGTGGGATATCCCGCATTCGCTGCAGGAGCCGGTCCCGGTTCAGTCAAATTGAAACGGGAACTGGGCAAGGAAAAAGCATTCGCTGGTGATTATCTCTATATCGAGGTCAAAGTCAAGAATAAATCTATCAATCCTATTCCGGTGATTGAGATCTATGATGCCTATCCTGAGGTATTTGAACTATCTCTTGGAGAGAATTTTCTGACCACCCAACTTGGTCCAAAACAGACGATTTCTTTCTCCTATGTTGTCCGGATTCCGATTCGAGGTAAATTCCTGCTTGGACCAACGAAAATAATCATGCATGATCGTCAGGGGTTCTTCTCTGATGAGGCCGTACTTGCTGAACTAACCGAGTTACTAGTCTATCCCTCTTACGAGGACATCAAAAAATTACAGATGCTGGGATCAAAACGTCAGCTTGGAAAGATGTTTGGTTCACACCGGACCAAGATTAAAGGAATGGGTACTGATTTCTTCGGTATTAGAGAATATCAACCAGGTGATCCCCTGAAATATGTCCACTGGCCTTCAGTTGGAAAATCAGGTGGAGAGTAAATCATGGTTCGTGAATTCGAATCAGAACAGAATATCCGAGTACTACTTCTGTTAGATTCCTCGGCGTCTATGGGTGCAGGAATTCCACGAAATACTAAACTAGAGTATGCCATTCGTTCCTGTGTGATGATGGCACATCTGGCCATGGAAAACAAGGATACTGTAGGTCTAGCCGTTGCAGACACTGATGTCCATACATTTCTTGAACCAACCGGCTCAAAGACATTCCTGTTTCAATTCCTTGAAGCACTGGCAAATGTCAATCCCAAAGGAGAGATCAGATGGGAAAAGACTGCCGAATACTTATTACCACGAATAGGGAAAGCCACCTATATTATAGTACTCTCAGATCTTGAGGGTGATGAGGAAGATTTTCTCGAAGCATGCAAGAAATTACGAGCTAATAAACACCGATTATTTGTTATCTCACCATTTGGACCATGGTTTGAGACACAAAAATATGATCTCACACCTATGGATCGATTAATTGGAGAGGCAATTCAGGATAGTCTGGTTCAGAAACGATCTGAATTGTTCAACAAACTGCAGAATTACGAGGCAGCATCTATCTCCGTTGGACCTAATGATATGCTTGCCAATGTAATGGCAGAATTTCAGAAGATCAAACAATCAAGTGGGGCATAACTCACCTCGACATATCCCAATACAAGTATAACCTCGCAAATCGCAGATAATACCTATTGATAATGCATATTTGTAAAAATGTATAGTTCAACTATGATATTCAACCCCAGAGATGATGTAAAATACAACATCCTATTTTAACATGGATAATCAAAGTAAGAATATGCCTGATGATGACTCGTATGATTTGGGTAAATTTGCAATTATCCTAATCATTGGTTCATTATTGAATCAGATGGGAAATTTGGGATTTAGGATTATATCTGCGTTAGCACTTGTGGGAGACGATTATGCCACGTTCTCCTTGACCATGCGTACATTTCAACTGTTAATCCCGGTAGCCACATTCTTCTTGCACAGTCCCTTAACTAGAGAGATCAGGTTACAAGAACGGTCATATGACGAGATCATCCGTTCTTTTATCCAATCCTATTGGTTGACCTCGGTCATTGGTTTTGCTATGATGCTGATCTTTGGTACCACCGTTTTGAGTCAGATACCATTACTCATTGTGATCTATCTTGGCATCTGTCTCATCGCCCGAGCATTCACCGAATTTTTCCTTGGTGTAGTCCGAGGGAAAGGTGATGCAGTCTCATCATCTATTGTATCATCTGTTACGGGGTTGATTCGGGGAATACTTGTTGTCATCTTATTTTTCATCTATTCTCGAAAACCTCCACTTTCATTTATTCTGATTACCTATGGTTTGGGTCTGTTTGCCGCCTATATCATTGGGTATCTCATAACCTATCCAGTAGGAAACTATATGTTCAAGATCTTCTCAAAACGAACAAATATTCGAACTGAACCGGTTAAAGATCATTTGCGGGTTGCTACGCTACTATCCATTGGTGGAGTCATCGTTTCAGGGTCGTACTGGCTAGTTACGTACCTGGCGATTGAAATATTCGATGATACTACCTTTAAAGCATTTGATCTGGCGTTATTAATTGTCTCCATGGTATCTTTAGTGGGATCAAGTTTCAGCATTGCGACAAATGCCAAGGTCACTATTGTTCGTACACGCGAACGAATAGAGAGATTCAAACGATCATTTTTCAAATATCTCGGATTATTACTCCTGATAGATATCGTTTTTGTACTGTTCATCGTGTTGACCTCATTAGATCAGATCGTGTTGAAATTCATAGGATTTGACTTTAGTTCGGCACAGATATCGATGATCCGATTCACCGCAGTTCTACCAGTGCCGTTCATCGCAGCATCTTTACTCAATGGTAGATCACAATCTGCAGGTAATTACGTTAATCTGACAAAGTCACAGCTGCTGTATTTAATCGTGGTTCTTATCAGCTCAATTGTAGGTTATCTCTACGAATCAGGGATTATTCTGATCCTGGCCTTATTCATCGGGAAGACAATTCAATCAATCATCCTCTACTATACCGAGATTTATAATCTTGATTTCAATGATTAAATGTTGTCCGATTCCGTATCAGAAGCCTAAATTCAAGCGACACGTATTTTTTAAGATTGAGCTGGATTGAGCAATCTCTAATTAGGTCTTAGCTCTGATTAACTATTTTCAGAAATGAATCAGGTGAAATTATACTGGTTTCAGTAAATATTTATTAATCTAAACTCTAATAGAGGACATAGAGAACATATGAGCAAGGATAAACCAGTACCTCCCGATGCCAAACCCGCAAAAGGTGCTAAATCGGCAAAATCTTCATCCACAAGTTCTTCTGATGGACCAGAGATGACAGCCAAGGATATCGAGAGGATATGGAATGAATGTTATTCCGAACTTCAAAAAGCAATTATTGGTAAAACACGTGAAATGGAGGATATTATGATTACCCTCTTAGCAGAGGGACATGTCCTATTAGAAGGAGTACCAGGTATTGCCAAAACCGTCATCACCAAGGCATTTGCTGATGTCATTGGGTTGAATTTCAATCGACAACAATTTACACCGGATGCACTCCCCTCAGATGTGCTTGGTACCAATATCTTTGATCCCAAGACCGGGTCATTCAAACTTCGACGAGGACCAGTTTTCTGTAATTTCCTCTTGGCTGATGAGATTAATCGATCACCACCTAAGACACAGGCAGCTATGCTAGAATGTATGGCAGAAAAACAGGTCACTATTGAAGGTGAACAGTATCCTTTAGATCCACCATTTATTGTAGTCGCAACACAGAATCCTGTAGAGCAGGAAGGTACATACCCCCTACCTGAAGCTCAGGTTGATCGGTTTGCCATGAAATTATTATTTGATCTACCCTCAGGTGATGAGGAGAAGGAGATTATTCGATTGAAACATGATGGAATGAAATCTAAGATCAACCCGGTAACTACTGCTGCCACCGTCAACAAGATGATTGAGGTGGTCAAACGAAAAATCCATATCTCAGATGATATGATGGGATATATCAGGGATATTGTGATGAAAACCAGAACCGATCCCCGGTTAATTTTGGGATGTTCTCCCCGTGCATCAATTGCAATGCTTGCCAATTCCAAGGCATTCGCAGCCATGCAAGGCAGGAATTATGTCATTCCCGATGATACCAAACGAATCATCGTCACTACGGTCGCACACCGGTTGCAACTCAAGGCAGAAGCAGAACTTGAGGGAACTACTGGTAAGATTGTCATCGAAGATATCATCAAACAGGTAAAAGTCCCAGTATAATCCAACTTACTATTGAAATAAGTTCTTGCTCGCTTCAAATTTTTATGACTATTTCATGCAACTTTGAAATCAGGTTCTACGATTATCAATTATTCTATAGATACAATTCATGAATCATATCTATTACATATTTAACATCATCATCAGAGAGATCAAGGTGCATAGGCAGACAGGCTACATGCTCACCCCAGGTTCGGGCATGACTCCAACTGCCTTTATTCTCCATGGGTTGATAATAGGGTTGATCAGGAATGGCAACAGGATAATTCTTACCTACTTCAATACCATTGGCTTTCATCTGTTGGACAAATTTATCACGATTATCTACCATAATTGGGAAGAGATGATAGACAGGTGTACTCTTATCCAGTGGTCTAGGGATGTTGATCTCCTCAATATCCTTCAAGGCAGTAATGTACCGGTCTGCAATCTCTCTTCTCCGAGCATTCCAATCGGGAAGATGTTTTAATTGTAATCTACCAATCGCAGCACTGACGGTATCCAATCGATGGGTATAACCCAGACTATCATGGATATATTTCTCACCTAGGACTCTCCCACCATTTCGCATCTTTTTGATTGAATTCGCAATCTGATCATCATTCGTGGTAACCATACCTCCATCACCACCAACCGTCATATTTTTGGTGGAATAAAATGAGAAGGCACTTGCAGTCCCCATGGATCCGGTTTTCTTGCCTTTATATTCAGCACCATGTGCCTGACAGGCATCCTCAATGATTGTTAAGTCATGGTCCTCTGCATAGTCAAGTATGGGATCCATATCTGCTGGAAATCCATGGAGATGAACTGGAAGTAGTGTCTCGGTTGCATCAGAAATCAAATCCTCAATGAGATCGGTTGAGATATTGCCGGTGTTTGGATTAATATCTGCAAATACTGGTTTACCACCAGCAGAAAGTACAGCATTAGTTGTTGCCACAAATGACATTGGAGTAGTAATAACCTCTTGGTGGATACCCATTGCCTTCATAATCAAAAAAAGAGCATCAGTACCCGATGAAGTTGATACTGCGTGATCAACACCAATGAAATCAGCAAATTCTTCTTCGAATTTAAACACGGATTCTCCGAGTACCAATTTCTCCTCAGTTAATACTCTCGATGCCTCCTTCTTCATTTCATCAGTTATGATTGGCCATGCCATGAAAATACGTCTTCCCATAATTTACCAGTACTTACTATTTGTATAATGCAAATACTATTGAAGGTAATGGTTGTATTCAAGAACATCCACCCGACCTCATAGCTCTCTTCTCGTGACTAAGCATAATATCAGGATCTCAATGACGTATCATAGACCTAGGAAACTTAATTATCCACAATTATGGATCATACAGAAGAAATGTTATCCTGCAGGGGAGCTAATTTTACTAGGAATACCGTGTATCACTGAATTTTCAGCTTATGAACTAAATTTATGAGATGATTTTTTCTCTAAGTTAGAATTCACAATACTGGCGACTTGATTGACAACAATACAATTTGAGCATTACAATAACTTTTATAGATAGATATCGTACCAAGTATTGAGTATCTGACAATCATGATATCTTCCATAAATAACTGGGATAAGAAGAAGGTAGGCGTAATCGGTACTGGTTATTGGGGAAGAAAACATGTTGAAGAGTATAAAAAAATTGGAATCATCCCAGTCGTATATGATAAGGATCCCAAGAAACGTCAAGAAATGAAAGATTTGTACCAGGTACAGACTGTAGCTACACTTGAAGAATTACTTACTGATAATACAATTATTGGAGCAAGTATCTGTACACCAAATAATACTCATCATGAGGTAGCAAGTCGGGTAATTGAAGCTGGTAAACACCTACTTCTTGAGAAACCAATGACTCTGAACTTTGAGACCTCAATTGATCTCATTCAAAAAGCAGAGAAGCATAAGGTGATCCTGTCTGTTGGTCATCTCTTCAGGTTCAATAATGCCGTTCGTCACCTCCGAGAACTCATTCACAAGGAAAAACTCGGGCAGGTATATATGGTAAAACTGAACTGGAGTAATCTTGAACCAATCTTTGAGAATCGTGATGTTTTATTTGATCTCGCACCTCATCCTTTTGATATTCTCGACTTTATTTTTGATCAGCAGATTGATCAAATCTCATGCATTGGAAAAGCTTTTAGAAAACAGGAAGGAGAGGAAGCAGTATTTCTCAATGGTATGATCGGAGATATACTTGTTCATCTGGAAGTTAACTGGCTGTCTCTACCAAAATCACGAGAAATTATCGTGACTGGAGAATTTGGATCAATCATCGTTGATACGATGAAACAAACACTAGATGTCATCAATAATGGACATAGCTACTCACCTGATATAATTCCCAGTAATACGATACAAGAGGAATTAATACATTTTGCCAAATGTATCAATGAAGGAGAGGACTCCCTGGTTGATGGTATGACTGGTGCGAGAATTGTAAAGACAATCGAATTGGCAAGACAATCATTGAAAAATAGAATTACCGTTTACCGAGAACTGGAAAATGATGGGATTATCACCCATTAATTAGCAAAGATTGGTAGACTGAAATTTAGACTGTTTATTTTTCACGGATCAGCTTGGCTGGATTGCCATAAGCGATATAATTAGCAGGTATGTCCTTTGTCACAACTGAACCAGCACCAATGGATACATTATCACCAATTGTGATACCTGGTAAAATTGTGGATCCAGCACCAATTGCCACATCATTACCAACTATTGTTTCTAATAATTCCCAATCCTCTCCAATTGATGGATATTTGTCATTCGTAAAAGTAACATTTGGACCGATGAACACCCGATTACCGATCTTAACTCCAGTTGGGATAAAGGTATGTGGTCGGATTTTACAATCGTCACCAATAACCACCTGTTCCTCGATATAGACAAAGGAATCCACTTTACTATTATTTCCAATCTTACATCTGAAAAGATTGACATGATCATAGATCCGAGCACTAGCTGCAATATCACAATCCACAATGATACTGTGCTTGTGTGATGTTCCCATATTATCCGATTATCTGCTGATCTTTTAATAATTTAGACATGAACCTGTACGAATTAATCATAATTTACCTAATGGGCATAAAATTAAGGGACGAAGGATCTGATAACCATCAGATAATTTGATTTTGGAATGATTCACATTTCGCAAATATTTCTTCGTGACTGGAACCTCCCGATGGACAAAATTACCAGTAATCAGTTGGTAATTGATATAATATTCCCACTCATAACCACCCAAATCCTTTCGTCGCCAGATCAAATCATTTCCCCGAAAGACATCAGCAGAAAATGCTCTGAAGCCATTTGTTACTTCAGTGACTCGTTTTCGTAATACAATCGACCATAACAGGGGTAGCACCTTATTGATGATTTTACGAGGAACAGGAAGATTAATGGAATGACCACCTTCCAGATACCGTGAACCCTGAACATAATCAGCCTGATCCAGATCGATCGGTCGGATCATCCTCTCAAGTTCAGATGGGAGATCTTTGCCATTTCCTGCCATCAGAACAAGGATACCCGGATCTCCATCCAGTTCATTCAATGACAGTTGAACACCAAGCTGCATGGCAAATCCAATACCACCTCGACTCTTTCTGATGACTAATTGTATTCGCTCATCAACAATCGCCTTAATCTTCTGATATTGATGATCATCAGGCATATCCCAAATAAGGTAGATACGGTCTATACTAGAAGGAATATTTTGGAGTAATTGTAATAAAAGGGGCTCATAACCATAGACTGGGATAATTACAAATACTCGCTTATTCTTAGGCAAAATGAGTCCTCAATGAATATCTCTGTTATTTCAATATTAGTCTATCGGAATATAACTTTTTATCTTATTTTATCTGTGGATTTTTTGAATGTTTGATTGATTCTTAGGCTGAATTGAGCAAATAAAATCGGTCGATCCTTAATTCTGAAAACCATCGATAATACTACCCTCCTCCAGCCAGATTCCTATCTGAGCGCCGGTAAAAGCAAGAATATTGGTAATCAGAATATTAACTACCCACATAATGGGAGGAAATAGCGGGTGGAACCGATGTCCGAAAAGAATTGTCGTATCCAAGGCGACTAGAATATTCGTAAGTCCCAAACCAATCAGCGTACCAAGAATGGAGCAAATAGTGATCAAATATCTGGCAGACCAGAGAATTGATAGTATCGTCTGGAATCGGGTAAAACCAAGATTCCTTGCAACTTTAATCTCTACTCTCGATTCCGATACAAATCCGGTAAATACTCCACTGATATTAATTAACAAGGCAATTGAGATGATGATGATCTCCGCAATAATCAAGATTTGCACCAGGGCAAGTGGACCTGAGATGGTATCAATATTGAACTGAGACGCAGCACGTGACCCAAGAATGCCGGTACGACCAACCCAATTTGCCGCATTTTCCGATTGTTCATTGAGATGCAGAATTAGCTCAGATCTACTTGGCTCATAAAATCCCACAACATGATATGCTTTCCCTCCAATCTGCATAGTGAAATTTACAAGACCAATTGGAAAATCAGTTAATCTCCATTTTATTCCCTCCTTATCCATTTTAGATTGGATTCCCGTGGTGGTGTGTGTCGCATAGGAGCTGGATTCTGAGACCAACTCGCTACCATAGATGGTAACCATTCCCGTTTCATTGAGTAATGCTTGATCGATGATCACTGCTAAATCTTGATTGATTGACGCTTGTATACTACCATTAGCCCGATCAGCTATGGTTTTGAGTACATAGGTTGATGGAAACAATGGAACTGTCGTATTATCAGCAAGGGCGGTATAGCTTAACCCGGTAGTAATATCTGTAATTTCTAACAATCCGGTATAACTTTGCAAAATACCATAATTATTATTACGATTCAGGATTGGCACCGGAACTCCTGTGGTAAAGATACGGATTGTGAAATTTTGCTGGAATAAACGGATTGATCGATGATAGGTGAATTTGAAATATTGTGTTTTTATAGTGATCTCAAGATTACCGGGGAGTAATTCGATGGGAATAATATGATTTACATTGGAGTAGTCATAGACCGAACCACTATCGAGATTCCGGATTGTCACATCATAGGATGCTGCAGGAAATGGAGAAGCGATACTGATATTACCCACCGAAGCAATCGGTTTTTGTAGATAATTTCTCGTCGCAGATAAGGTTGAACCACTGAATGTGGTTGCATTTATGGTATACTGATGATATCCGGATTGATCAAGTAATTCATAGGAATGATATCCCTGATAATTACCCTGAATAGTGGTTCCATTAGCAAGTTGGTAGATATACGATGCTTGGGCAATGTATCCAGCCAGTTGTATGGTAGTTTCTGAAGTTTCCGTGATATTTGTACCAAGGAAAATCGGTGTGGACTCACTGGAGAAATAGCCGACAACAGAGAAATCAGACGAGTACACTGGTGTATCGGCTGCGATTTCAACTGCGAAATCACTGGATACATTGAATGCGCCTTGAGAAAATTGCAGGTGAGTAGCTGAATTCAAGGTTAAACTTGATTGCCATTCTGGTACATGATAGATCCATTGTAGTGAGCTCAATCCAACGCCTGTCACTCGTACCTGCCAATCACCAGGTCCCAGTCTGATATGATCACCCTCATCAAGTGGTTGAAGCTGTTGTATCGATGAGCTCAGTAATTGAAATTCCCATTGTATTGGTTGATTCAATCCTGTGGTCAGATTGACGATCGGATTGAAGAGATAACCATTGGGTTGGTAATTGATATAGGGAATAAATTCGGTTCCCTGTGCATTAATATTGATATTTACCTGTTCAGTGCTATTGGATAGGAGTGATTGGATTCGTATTGCAGTAATTGTCTCACCATCGATTTTTGCAGGAATCAGTTGATCAAGTGATACAGATAAGGTGTTGGAAGTGGTAATGATGGCAATTCTAAATTGGGCGGGATCAAATTGTAGTGTAAATTTATTGAGATTCCATACCTGTGGATTGGATACTGGAGCTGAGATCGTTCCATCAGTAATGATAATGTCATCTGCAAAACTAGTTTTTACCTCGATAGGGATCTGAATATTCTGATCGGATAAGGTGGCAATAATCGTGTAATTGCCAGTGGATAGCGCAGGTAATTGTAGTAGGTCTCCAGGAAGGATGGGTAATGTCGTGCCATTTAGGTCAAAATTCACCGATGAATTGGTATACCAGATTGGAAGCTGATCGGCAGATTTGACAATGGGTTTGTCCACTGCTGATCGAATACCTGCAATCAAAGCTTGATCCTCGATGACTAGCAGTATCGATCGGTTGATTTCCACAGATCCTAGGGTATACATCTTCAGATCGAGATGAAATAAACCAGTGACAGTACTGGGTAGGGTAAAATGGAGTAGGTTCCCCACAATCTGATAATCCAAGGTCTGATTGTTCAACTGCAATTGAATAAGTAAATCCGGATTAATGTAGGTCACATTAAGACTGAGATCAGTCCCCGGTGAAAAATGTGCATAATTACTGAAATCTACATGTAAAGGAGTAATTGATGAATTTACTGTGAACTGATAGGTTAGACTTCTGTTATATTTATCGGTGATAGTCAGCATGTGATCTCCATCATTGAGATTGAATGGAATTCGGTTCACGATCACAGGTGTGGAGGTCCCATCAATGGTGGCATTAAGTGGTTGTAGATAATCTACGGAAAAATACCCCTGGTTATGTGTGATAATTGATCCATTGGTCAAACCTACCACTTCGGGAATAGTCGATGCAATCGGAGAGTAATTGATGATCTTTGTACCTGAACCCAGAACTGTCAGCGGGTAATCATGATACTGATCACCTTCCCATAATCTAAAACTGTAGGCTCCGATTTCAATCGTTTCGTTCGTCCTTCCCAATGCATCAGTATAACCACTGTAATCTACTACCCGTCGGGTTGATATTATCTGGTAGAATTTATGGGCTACATCAACGGTATTGGTAGCATTAACTGCAATTGAGACATCGAAATATGGGCGGGTCATGTTAATGCTGAGAGTATCATCTCCAGTCACATTGTAGGGGATCTGAGGTGAATTGGTATTACCCCATTTAGCAATTATTGTATACCTACCGTAGGGCAATTGTAGCGTAACCTCATCATGATCATATGCTGAATGGATTAATTCATCACGGTAATTATATATTTCCAGTTTCCAGTAACTGACTATCTCTGTACCATTGTTGATTAAAGCCCTGAATGATATCGTATAGAGTTGTTCGAGCTGGTTCAGGATCTTATCCGAGGTTGTTAACTTTGGATCAATTTTGACCAGAATATGCGTGTAATCATTATCTCGTAGGGATAATTTTCTTGCCAGAGCATGGGATACCAGGATCTCATCATTTTGATCACCCTGTGTTGTAACAACTCCAGTAATTAGGATGATCACCTCGGTATTGGTCGCAGTACTTCCAACTCGAAGGGTATCACCAATAGATACTCCCAGTCTCGATGCTAGGGATACACCGATGACACCACTATTTCGATTGGTAGGATCAAAAGCAGAACCTCGTAACTGGTAATTATCATTGACAAAGGTAAAATTCTCCCAGTTCACTCCACGAACAAAGGTCGGTTCATCGCGAACTATTACTGGTACTAAAATCTCAGGACTTGATCCCAGTACACCTTGATAGGTATTTACCCGTTCATTTGCCGAGATCGGAATACTCGAAGTATAA
>Ga0102944_1000924_pt1 | contig 20965 bp, 12 predicted proteins | sample SalPonD_shore_MG_FD_78172 | JGI IMG/M metagenome (GOLD analysis project Ga0102944, IMG submission 78172) | Salt pond soil microbial communities from South San Francisco under conditions of wetland restoration - Salt Pond MetaG... | ecosystem: Environmental > Aquatic > Marine > Intertidal zone >...
AGGAACTGAGAAACCAACACTTTGCCCGATGGAAAGATCAGGTACTCTCAATCGGAGAACGGGCCTCGTCATTAATAGTTGCTGCGGTCCTTTCCAAGCGTAACTATCCTGCTAAGTCATACGAAGCCCATCACTTTATTAAAACGGATTCTACATTCGGGCAAGCTCGGGTGCAAACTGATTTAACCCGCAAACTGGCCCGAGAATTTTTAAAGGAATCGCGGGCAATCCCCGTCATAACGGGATTTATAGGTTCCGATGCAAAGCAAAGGATCACTACCCTGGGAAGATCAGGTTCGGATTATACCGCAAGCCTCATTGCCGATGCTATTGACGCCGATCACCTCGAAATTTGGACTGATGTGGATGGGGTCTTATCAGCTGATCCTCGCTGGGTACCAACGGCAGAGTCCATAAATCATTTAAGTTTTGGAGATATTGAAGAGCTTTCGGCCCATGGAGCTAATGTGATCCATCCTAAAACAATACAGCCAATTCGCAATGATAATACTTCCGTGCTGGTTAAAAACAGTCTTAATCCAGCCCATCCCGGCACTAGAATTGAATCAGGTTATTCCTCCAACGGTACTCTTAAGACGGTTACTGTCACTGGTCCATTTGTATGGTTCGAAGTAACAGCTGACCATAGCTATGAACTATTGCAAAAGCTTAAAGAATGGCTCAAGGATGAGAATGATCCTGAAGCTTTTGCATTCAAACAGAACTCTAACTTTGAACCGGGCAGATTTCTAATCCGAAAAGCAGCATTTGAAAAAATTTCTCAACAGGTCGAGAGTTGGGCCGAGAATAAGAATACGGTTATTCATCCTCATAAGGACATTTTTAAAGTGAAAAAATTTAGCAACCATTTTGGCAAGGATGAACGACTCACCGAAAGAATTTGGAATATTTTAGCCTCAAAAGGACTACATCCTCTAAGCGTTGAACGTAACCGCGATGAACGCTTCATCACCTTTCTGTTTCCCCGCGCCGAAGCTCGTCGTACGGCACGACTGCTAAACGATAACCTAGAGAAAAACCGATCGGTAGTCGATCTTTTTGTGGCTGGGACCGGTGCCGTCGGAGAAACCTTGCTTCGACAACTGAAATCCCTGGATTCAAATTCCTTGCAATACCGGCTGCTCGGGATATGCAACAGCAGAAAAGCAATATGGAATGATCGAGGAATTAATCTTGAATCAGGAGTTGACTGGTCAGAGGCAGAAACAACGGATTGGGAACAACTGCTCGATCATTTAACGGCCCCTTACCGTCATAACCTGATTTTTGTAGATGCAACTGGAAGCGAAGAAGTGGCGCGTTTATATCCTGAACTACTGGAAAAGAGTATCCATATTGTCACCCCCAGCAAACTGGCCAACACCTTTGAACAGTCATTTTTTGATAGGCTACAATCGGAGGCCAAAAAAAATAACGCTTCGTTCCGCTACGAAACGACTGTGGGCGCTGGATTACCTGTCATCTCTACAATCAAAAATTTAAAACGAAGCCGCGATTCTATCACTGAAATATCAGGTGTAGTATCCGGAACAATGACATACCTTTTTAACCAGTTGGAACAGGGCATTTCTTTTAGTGATGCCATAGTCGATGCCCGGGAAAAAGGGTACGCTGAACCCGATCCGCGGGATGATCTATCTGGCGAAGACGTCGCACGAAAATTTCTGACGATTGCCCGCACCTTAGGACACAAAATTGGGCGCGAGGAACTGGAAGTAGAATCTCTTGTTCCTAAAGATTTATTGAATGTAGATCGCTCCACATTCTTAAAACGGTTGTCTAAATATGATCAAAGCTGGAGTCAGCGAATTCGAAGGGCTCGCGAACGTAGTAAAACACTTCGTTACACCGGCACATTAAAGGACGGAGAAATTACCATCGGAATCAAAGCGGTGCCGAAAGATTCTCCGCTGGGGCAACTAAAAGGGACTGACAACCTCATACAGATCTTTTCAGATTTATACAGCCAAACACCGCTGATTATTCAGGGGCCCGGAGCAGGTAAAGAGGTAACGGCAGCCGGCGTTCTTAGTGATATCGTAAAAACGGCTCAAACACTATAAGGGGCAATAAGCCATTCAATACAATAATTTTAATACAGTAAATTTATTAACATGGTTTCTGATCAGGGTTTATATCAATCCCAACACGAACACGACGCTTGTGGTATAGGTTTTGTCGTCAATATTAAAGGCAAACAATCGCACAAGATTGTAGAACAGGCCCTCACGGTGCTAACGAATCTGGATCACCGGGGAGCTACGGGTAGTGAATCTGATACTGGTGATGGCGCCGGCATCCTGATACAAATACCACACGATTTTTTGGAACGTTCATGCAAGGGACTTGGCATCAAGTTACCGCGTCCAGGCCAATATGGGGTAGGAATGTTTTTTCTACCACCGGATCGAGAAAACCGACTGCCCTGCGAAAAGGTTGTTGAGAGGATTGTGGAAGAAGAGGGGCAAGAAGTACTCGGATGGCGGAAGGTTCCTACCGATAATTTCTATTTGGGAGAAACGGCCGTTGATAAAGAACCTTCTGTTCGTCAATTAATTATCGGTCGCAATCGTGATTTAAAAACGGAGCTCGACTTCGAACGTAAACTATATGTCATTCGTCGGCGGATCACTAAAGCTATAGAAGACAGCAATCTTACGGATAAGGATTACTTTTATATCCCTAGCCTGTCATCGCGGACCATCGTATATAAAGGGATGCTGACCTCAACCCAGCTTCGCCATTTTTATCCTGATCTTTCTGATCCAAAAATGGAAACGGCCTTAGCGCTGGTACACTCACGATTTAGTACAAACACCTTTCCCAGTTGGAAGCTGGCCCACCCCTACCGTTACCTGATTCACAATGGGGAAATCAATACGCTTCGCGGCAACCAAAATGCTATGCATGCCCGCGAAGCTCAATTAGCTTCAGATTTGTTTGGCGATGACCTGGACAAGATTAAGCCCATCATTCAGGAAGAAGGCAGCGACTCGGCAAAGTTCGATAACTGTCTTGAATTTCTGATGTTGAGTGGACGATCATTGCCCCATGCCATGATGATGATGATTCCCGAGCCTTGGGAGAAGCATGAAAGCATGGACGATGAGATGAAGGCTTTTTACGAATATCACAGCTGTCTCATGGAACCGTGGGATGGTCCCGCATCCATTGCCTTCACCGACGGAAAACAAGTGGGAGCCACGCTCGACCGTAATGGCTTGCGCCCTTCAAGATATTACGTGACCAGTGATGACACGGTCGTGCTGTCCTCTGAAGTGGGAGTGTTGGACATTCCGCCGGAGGATATCATCCACAAAGACCGCCTGCAGCCGGGCCGCATGTTACTGATCGATACCGAACAGGGGCGCATTATCAGTGATGAAGAAATCAAGCACCAGATTGCACGGGAGCACCCTTACCGGGAATGGCTGGATGAAAATTTGGTCGATTTCTATGATCTGCCTTTTGATTCCAAGGACGAGCTAAAGCTGGAACATGAAGCCGTCGTGCATCGACAAAAAGCGTTCGGGTTCAGCTATGAGGATTTGAATATTAATGTAGGACCGATGGCTGAAAATATGCTTCAGCCGGTAGGCGCCATGGGAAATGATGCGCCGATCGCGGTGCTCTCCAATGAACCTCAACTGCTGTACAATTACTTCAAACAGCTTTTTGCCCAGGTTACAAATCCTCCAATTGACCCGATCCGTGAAGAGCTTATCACTTCTACGGAGACCATGCTGGGTTCCGAGGGGAATATTCTAAATCCACAACCGGATTCCTGTCAGCAGATCAAACTTAATACGCCCATTCTTAAAAACGATGAGCTTGCCAGATTGAAGAACATCAATCTCTCGGGGTTTAAGAGCAAAACCTTGCCCATTCTCTTTAATGTGAATAAAGGAGGCAAAGGTCTTGAACAAGCGCTTGATAATCTTTTTGCCGCGGCCGATAAGGCGATCGAAAAAGGTGCCAATATCCTGATACTTTCGGACCGGGATTTCAATGAAAAGAAAGCTCCTATTCCCGCTCTGCTTGCTTGTGCAGGACTGCACCACCACCTGATTCGCGAAGGCAAACGAACGGAAGTGGGCCTGGTTCTGGAATCCGGAGAGCCACGTGAAACGCATCATTTTTGTACTCTTTTGGGATACGGTGTGGAGGCCATCAATCCCTATATGGCCTACGAAAGTCTCTATGACCTTATCGAGCAGGGACACCTTGATCTCTCTTTTGAACGAGCCCAGCGAGGATATAATAAAGCCGTCGTTAAAGGTATCGTAAAGGTGATGTCGAAGATGGGAATATCAACTATCAAATCGTACCGCGGTGCTCAGATTTTTGAAGCGCTCGGTATCGATAAGGATGTGATCGACAAATATTTTACATGGACAGATTCGCGCATCGGCGGGGTAGATCTGGATATCATTGCCAAAGAAGCCAAACTTCGTCACCAGCGTGCATATCCCAATTACCAGACAAACGGACAAGTGCTGGATGAAGGCGGCCAGTATAAGTGGCGCAATGGTACCGAATATCACGCCTACAATCCCAAGACCGTTCATACACTACAGCTAGCAACCAAAAATGGCGACTATCAGCTCTATAAAGAGTACTCGAAACTCGTTAATGAGCAGGATGATCCCGCTCCCAATCTGCGTTCACTGCTAGACTTTAATTTTAATGAATCGGATTCTGTCCCAATTGAAGAAGTCGAATCGGTAGAAGAAATTTGCAAACGATTTAAAACCGGGGCCATGTCATACGGTTCCATCAGTCAGGAAACGCACGAAACGCTGGCTATTGCGATGAACCGTATTGGCGGCAAAAGTAATACGGGCGAAGGCGGTGAAGATCCCGCTCGCTATATTCCCGAACCTAATGGCGACTCAAAACGAAGTTCTATCAAACAGGTAGCCTCGGGACGGTTTGGGGTGACTAGTGAATACTTGACTCAAAGTGATGAAATTCAAATTAAGATGGCACAGGGAGCAAAGCCGGGTGAAGGTGGCGAACTGCCGGGCCGAAAAGTTTATCCCTGGATTGCCGAAGTGCGTTTGTCGACGCCCGGAGTGGGACTAATTTCGCCTCCACCGCATCATGATATTTATTCTATCGAGGATTTGGCCCAACTGATACATGATCTCAAAAATGCCAATACCAAAGCACGAATCAACGTGAAACTGGTTTCTGCCGTAGGTGTGGGCACGATTGCCGCCGGGGTTTCCAAAGGGCATGCGGATGTGATTCTGATTAGTGGCCATGATGGCGGTACGGGAGCTTCACCACAGACCAGTATCAAGCATGCGGGACTTCCGTGGGAACTTGGACTCTCCGAAACGCATCAAACCTTGGTTCTGAATAGATTAAGAAGCCGGGTGACGCTTGAAACCGACGGGCAAATCAAAACCGGTCGTGATATTGCCGTAGCCGCTCTTCTCGGCGGTGAAGAATTTGGTTTTGGTACCAGTGCGCTGATTACGCTTGGATGCATCATGATGCGCGTTTGCCATCTTAACACATGTCCCGTCGGCGTTGCTACACAGGATCCGGAATTGCGCGAAAAGTTTATGGGAGACCCACAATATGTCGTCAACTTTATGAAGTTTGTGGCTCAGGAGCTTCGCGAATATATGGCCAAGATCGGTTTCCGAACGGTTGATGAAATGATTGGCCGCGTTGATAAACTTGAACAGCGCTCAACTGATCACTGGAAAGCCCGGAAACTTGATCTTTCTCCGATCCTGCATCGGCCCGAAAATGCCGACAGTGTGGGCACCCGCTGTATGATCAAACAAAATCATGGTCTCGATAACGCTATTGACATCCAAACCCTGCTGGATATCTGTGATCCTGCTCTTTTAGAAGGCAAGAGCGTTCGGGCAACTCTACCTATCAACAACACCAATCGTGTTGTGGGTACTATTGTAGGTAGTGAGCTGACACGCCGTTACGGCTCCGAGGGGCTTCCCGAAGATACGATTCACATTAAATTTAACGGATCGGCCGGACAAAGCTTCGGAGCATTCATCCCAAATGGAATGACCCTCGAACTTGAAGGTGATGCCAATGACTACTTTGGTAAAGGATTATCGGGTGGAAAACTGATCCTGTATCCCCCCGAAGACTCCCGTTTCGATCCTGCTAAAAATATCATCGTCGGAAATGTCTCATTCTATGGAGCTACCAGCGGGGAAGCATACATTCGCGGTAAAGCCGGTGAGCGCTTTTGCGTACGAAATAGTGGATTGAGAACCGTTGTAGAGGCTGTCGGCGACCATGCCTGCGAATATATGACCGGCGGACGCGTGGTAGTGCTGGGAGAAACCGGTCGTAACTTTGCAGCCGGAATGTCTGGAGGAATCGCTTATATCCTGGATATGGATCAGAACTTCCACAAATACTGCAATACCAACCAGGTAGAACTAACTAAACTGCGTGACGAGGAAGAAATCCAAGAAGTGTATGAAATGATTCGTCGTCATGCCGAGTACACCGACAGCCATCGAGGCTGGAAGGTCTTGGCTAAGTGGAATGAGATGATCAAACATTTTGTAAAAGTACTGCCCAAAGATTATAAGCAAATGCAGCGGTCTATCGAAAAGGCCAAGGAACAGGGATTAGATGAAAAAGAGGCTGAGATGGAAGCCTTCCTGGAAAACAAACAGTAATTATCAGCAACAAATTAAATCAAATAAGAAATAATCAGCTAGCATATTATGGGTAAACCAACTGGCTTCATGGAATTTGAACGAAATGGAACACCAAATCGTGATCCCAAAGTACGGGTTAAAGACTGGGAGGAATTCCATGAACATCAAACCGAAGATAAGCTACAGGAACAAGGCGCCCGCTGTATGGATTGCGGCATCCCTTTTTGTCAAACGGGGGATGAAAAAGCCGGCAAAACTATGGGCTGCCCTATCCATAATCTCATTCCTGAATGGAACGATCTGGTTTACAAAGGAAAATGGAAAGAGGCTCTACACCGACTGCTCAAAACCAATAATTTCCCGGAATTTACAGGTCGCGCATGTCCGGCCCCTTGTGAGGGTTCATGTGTACTTGGCATTATTGATGAACCTGTCGCCATAAAAAGTATCGAACAAGCGATCATCGACAAGGGCTTTGAAGAGGGATGGATGAAACCAAATCCACCCAAAAATCGAACAGATAAAAAAATTGCCATCGTTGGCTCCGGACCAGCCGGACTGGCGGCCGCAGATCAGCTTAACAAGGCGGGACATAAGGTGACCGTTTATGAACGCGACAAGCGCATCGGCGGATTGTTGACGTACGGCATCCCAAACCAAAAAATGGATAAAAAAGTTGTGAAGCGCCGCGTGGATTTAATGGCGGATGAAGGGATCAACTTTGTCACCAATACTGAAATAGGAACTGATTTGCATGCCGCCAAATTGGCTGAGGATTACGATGCCGTGATTCTGGCGGGCGGGGCTACCAATCCGCGAGATCTGGATATCGAAGGTCGGGATCTTGAGGGTATCCATTTTGCGATGAATTTTCTGCATGCTAACGTAGAGAGTTTGCTGGATTCAAACCATGAGGATGAAAATTATATCTCGGCTAAAGATAAAAATGTAATTGTCATAGGCGGTGGAGATACCGGTACCGATTGTGTGAGCACCTCGATGCGTCACGGGTGCAAAAGTCTGACGCAGTTTGAGATCTTGCCCAAGCCACCTGAAAGCCGCGCCGATGATAATCCCTGGCCCGAATGGCCCAATGTCTATAAGGTCGATTATGGGCAGGAAGAAGCTGCCGCCCGTTTTGGGAATGATCCGCGTCAATACCAAATAATGACCAAAAAATTTGTCGGAGATGAGAATGGTCACGTTAAAGAACTTCATACCGTAGAGATCGAATGGAAAGCCAATGACAACGGACGTAAAGTGCCCAAAGAAATTCCCGGCACCAAAAAGGTTTGGGATGCCGATCTTGTGTTATTAGCAATGGGCTTTCTCGGACCGGAAAGTCCCGTACTCGATCAGTTGGAAGTAGAACGCGATGATCGATCCAATGCCAAAGCAGAACACGGCGATTATCACACCAATATTGATGGCGTTTTTGCAGCTGGTGACATGCGTCGCGGGCAAAGCCTAATCGTCTGGGCGATTAATGAAGGTCGCGGCGCTGCACGTGAATGTGACCGTTATTTGATGGGAAGTACTGAGCTTCCTTAGATCTGAGTTACTTATTAGGTATCCTAGTCTTGTGCCAGATCAAACGCCCACGCTTTATCTGATCTGAGAAATTATAAAATACCCGCGCACGGGAAAAACCTAGAAGAATGATGGATAAATAAAACCTTCCGAACTCAGACTGGCTCTTGCAATTTTAGAACTAATCCGTGCCTTCCACTAAGCCAATAAGTGTTGTTGTATTGGAAAAAATTAATCGGATTATACGGTTAGATAGTATATTCTATAAAGACACATCCGAAAAACTGCAAAACTATAAGACTATGGCTGACGAAGAATTCCTGGGACTGCGCACTGCTATTTACAAGGTACTCGATCTGGCAAAAGCAAAAAGCTGGTATACTCTGATTTTGGATAAACCTCCATATTTCGATGAGCCCTATTATGTAGGATTTGAAGTAGGCGGTTATGAACTAGGACTGTTGCCTGACGAGTCTGAGGAGCAAAAAAACGGTGATAACATTATGGTGTATTGGGGAGTCTCCGATATCAAAGAAGCATATAACCGGCTGCTGGATCTGGGAGCTCAAAAAAATGAAACGCCCGAAAATGTGGGCAAAGGTATTATGGCTGGAACAGTAAAAGATCCCTGGGGGAATATCTTCGGAATTATCGAGAATCCCTATTTCAAAGCTAAAGAATAGCATCGTTCTGCCCTTTTAATACTTTATAGGACTTTCTAACCTATATTAGATTACTCTTAAGTAACTGTTTTTTATCTAAGTATTCTATAAAATAGCTTTTGATATAATCAGGAACCTATTAATCAGGGATAAGTTACTGTGTGTCCTGATTGTTTAGGAACATCAAGAGAGGGAATCATCATTCATTTGCTAGCAACAACATCTGCAGATAGCTAATTACTGCACAAATGGAGTGGCTATTGGGGTAGCCTACTCTAATATAAAGGGCCGATTGGAAGATCGGCCCTTTTATTTGTTTAATCTCCCCCACTCTCTACCACTTCATACCAATCAACTATATGCTGCTACTCTGTAGGGCTTTCAAAACCCTAAAAACCTCTTCTTCATATTACTAAGGGCGATTATCAATAGTCAACAACCAAAAAACAAGAACCAATCGTAAATTTTAATCTGTCTTTTTGTAATAATTTCTTGACATATTATATCCTTTCGGGGTACATTGTGGGGTGAAGTGGGAGAATGTGGGAGTTCATATCCACTTGTCGAATTCGATCATCTAGCTGTAATTCTGGGGACCTTATATGCCGAGTTTCAAAGGCCAATACGAACATAGTGTTGATAAAAAAGGACGCGTTAGCTTCCCGGCTAAACTGCGTAAGGCTCTAAATCCCCAAGCCCAAGAGCGCTTTACTATATTAAGAGGACTCGAACCCTGTCTTTATCTGTACCCAGAAGATGAATGGCAAAAAGTAGAGGATCAACTCTCTCAGATCAACAGCTTTACCAAAGAAGGTCGCACAGTAAAGCGAAATTTCCTTCGTTTTGCCGAAGATCTGTCTCTGGATAGTCACAATCGCATTCCTCTCCCTTCCAAACTTACAGAATGGGCCGGCATTGATGGTAAAGCCATCTTTATCGGCAGCGGCGAACGTATCGAAATATGGTCGCCCGAGAAACTGGATGAAGTTGATTCCGGCCTTGACTTCGAATCGTATCAAGAACTTTTTGAGCGTGTTATGGGTGACAATGACAATAATGAGCAAGAATGAGACATATTATAAGCATCAACCAGTACTGCTTCGTGAGTCCGTAGAGCAACTCATTACGGATCCCAGCGGTATCTATATCGATGCTACGCTCGGCGGTGGTGGACACAGCCAGGCATTGTTATCTCAGCTCAATGATGATGCACGGCTCATTGGTATTGATCAAGATGATGAAGCGTTGGCTGCAGCTAATGACCGAATCGGCGACGATCCACGATTTTCTTCCATAAAAGGTAATTTCGGTTACCTCTCCCGGCTATTACCCCCAGAAATCCGTGGAGAGGTAACTGGAATCCTTCTTGATCTCGGTGTTTCCACCCATCAGATTACCGAGGCCGAACGTGGGTTCACTTTTCAGAAAGAAGGACCGCTGGATATGCGGATGAGTAACCTGCGTGGTATTACTGCTTTCCAAGTGGTTAATGAATACTCCTACAAGGATCTGCGTGACATCATCTATCATTACGGCGAAGAACGCCTGAGCCGCGAAATAGCACGCGAGATCATCAATCGCCGACCGATCGAGACAACCACCGAATTACGCAAGGCTATAGAAGCGGTCGTGCATGGACAGTATCAAATTAAGAGCGTAGCCCGTGTTTTCCAGGGGATCCGCATTGAAGTGAACCGCGAACTGGATATGCTGCGCAATGTACTTGAGCAGTCGCTGGAAGTCCTTAAAATCAAAGGACGTATTGTAGCTATTAGCTATCACTCGCTGGAAGACCGTATTGTAAAGAAGTTCTTCAAAGCTGGAAATCATGAAGGCAAAATCGAAAAGGATTTCTATGGCAATAAATTGACACCAATCCATGAGATTTCAGGCGGCATCATTCGTCCCTCTGATGAAGAGATAGAAAAAAATTCTGCTGCGCGTAGCGCAAAAATGCGAGTAGCCGAGAAAATAGACCAGCCGGAGGTGTAGTATGCTGATAAAATCTCCGATGAAAAAAGACAAGGTAAAACCAAACCGGCGAAATAAATCGGCAGGGAAGAAGAAAAGTCGTAAAAACGGCTCTTCCACCACCAATTATGGTAAACGAGCTAAATCTGACAAGGAGAAAAAGAAAAGACTCTCTCTCCCCCAAATTAAACCATGGAAAGTCATTGTAGGGGCTATGGTAATTGGAGCACTCGGCGTTTTGTACCTGAATCACGTTTTTGCTACCCAAAAGCTACTTCAGGATGTTCAAAAATTGCAACGGAAATATAATCAAGCTAAGCGTCTGCACAATGATTATAAACTGACTTACGATCGAATGATTGGACCGGCTGAAATTTATCAAAAAGCTAAAAAAAAGGGATTTATAAATGGCGGTCCTGCGGAAAAAGTAATTGAGGTGCAAAAGTAATGCGAGAAAAGCGTTCTTCCATATTAAACAGGATGTTTGTGGTATTCGGACTGGTACTGCTGGTCCCCTGTGCGATTGGACTGCAGCTTTTCCGTATCAATTTTATTGCCGGACCCAGTCTCCGCGAGCTCTGGAGCGAACAGGCTATCGACTATATCCCCATACCCGCCCAGCGCGGTAATATTTATGATGATGACGGTACGTTGCTAGTCACCAATACTGCGGCTTACAAAGTATCTTTGGATCCAAAGATCAAAGGATTGAAACGCTCACAGATTCTTCAAATCGCTGATACACTGGCTAAATATACCCACCGAACCTCTAACTATTATCTTAATAAAATTCATTCTGCGCCCAGCCGATCTCGCTACGTTGTGCTCGATAAAAACGTGGATACTGAAGCTTATGAAGCACTGCATCAGATGGATATTCGGGGCATCATCCTAGAAGAAAAGTACCAGCGTCGCTATTCTTTCGGCAATCTGGCTGCCCATGCCCTTGGATTTGTAAACCATAATCTTGAGGGGATGACCGGTCTCGAAAAGTTTTACAATGATCAGCTAAGTGGTGAAGACGGTGTCCAGCAAGTGCGCCGCGAGCGCAATGGGCGCATTTACTCTTATATAGGAGCACCTAAAAAGCAGCCACAGCAGGGGCATTCACTCTATACTACTATTGATTCTCACATTCAAGCTATTTTAGAAGAAGAACTTAAAGCCGGGATTGAGCGTACGAACGCAAAACACGGTTCTGCCATTGTCATGGATCCCAGAACAGGAGCCATCAAAGCGATGGCAAACTTTCCCACATTCAATCCCAATAATCCTGCCTCCCTAGACAAGGAGAACCGTAGAAATTTTGCGATTTCGGATATGATCGAACCCGGCTCGACTTTTAAACTGGTTACCGCTATTGCAGCCGTAGAACAAGGCAAGGTTTCTTTTGATGAAAAGATAAAGACCCCTAAAGATGCCAAAATATTAATTCACGGGCAGTGGATGCGCGATCATGATCCTCTGGGCACACTTACGTTCCCCGAGGTGATCGAAAAATCATCCAACGTAGCTACGGCAAAAATTGCAATGCGCTTGTCAAAAGACACCTTTTATCAATATGCGCGGAACCTTGGATTTGGAACGCCTACTAACGTAGATCTACCCAATGAAGAGCCTGGTAAACTTCCGAAACCTTATGAGTGGAGTGAAGTTTCACTACCATGGATGGCTATTGGCTACGAAGTGCAGGTAACGCCTCTGCAATTAGCTCAGGCTTATGCGGCTTTTGCCAATGACGGCACTATGATGCGTCCCTATTTGGTCAAAAAAATTGTTGACGGCGAGGATAATGTAGTATGGCAACATCATGCTACCGAGGTGCGACAGATTGCTGAAAAATCGACGCTAAAGAAGCTCTTCCCTGTTTTCAAGGGTGTTGTTTCCGACTCCGGAACGGCAAAGCCTGCACAGGTTAAAGGATTATCAATCGCAGGCAAAACCGGAACCGCTCAAAAACTTATTGATGGTCACTACCGGACAAAATACCGGTCCTCTTTTGTGGGATTCTTCCCAGCCGAAAATCCCAAATATGCATGTCTGGTTGTGCTTGATGATCCGGAGACCTATCCCCCATATGGTGGATATACGGCCGGACCAATTTTCAAGCATACGGCCAAACGCATCGCAGGGCTGGATAACGAGATTGAAAAAGAAATCATTAGAAACGAGCACCACAGCCAGACATGGGCTTTTGCTCCTGAACTGCAAGGGCTAACCAAAAAAGATGCTGAGGCACTGCTCAATGATCAAAAGCTGGCTTATCAGATAACAGGTTCTGGCAATTGGGTCGTTAAGCAAAATCCCGAGCCAGCATCTGAACTAAAGCCAAAAGATGAAATTACGCTTCAACTTGCAACACGATCGCAAGTCGCAGACACTACAAAGTTGCCGGATGGGTATTCTATCATTCCGGATGTGCATCATATGAGCATGCGCAAAGCTACGGCCCTGCTCAATAGCCGTGGATTCGAAATCAAGATGATCGGTTCCGGAACTATTTATCGACAATTTCCGAGGGCCGGTGATAGGATGAAGCAAGGGCGCACGGTGACCGTTCGCGGCGAAGCACATGGGATTAGGACCCTAACGTCCAATTATAAATCTAAACACTAATACATTCGATTGACCTTTAACGAACTCATATCACTTTGTCAGCCGATTGACGTCTCCGGTCAGGAGCCGAACAGTATCGGTACGCTTAGGCAGGATTCCCGTAAAGTGGAATCCAATAGCGTATTTATTGCCGTTCGCGGCCACAGTGTTGACGGTCATTCGTTTATTGAGGATGCTATTGCCAAAGGCGCTTCGGTGGTAATCTCTGAAGAATCCTTTGATACTGAGGAAGACGTTTGCATCATTCAAGTTCCGGATACGCGATCGCTTATTGGCCCGCTGGCCCAGGCATTTGAAGAAAATCCGGCCCAAAAAATGAAAATTGTCGGCATAACCGGTACCAATGGTAAGACCACGGTGGCCACGCTAACCTACCAAGTGCTTGAAGAATTAGGAATTGCCCCTTCCCTGCTTGGCACTGTTTCAAAACGAATTGCAGGTCGAGAAAAAGAAAGTAAACTAACGACTTCCGATCCCATCGAACTGGCTGCTGATATGAGAAAAATGGTATCCGCTAAATCCACACACTTGGTCATGGAAGTGTCCTCTCATGCCTTGGATCAAAAACGCGTGGCCGGCATCAATTTCGATATCGCTGCTTTCACAAATTTGAGTCATGATCACCTGGATTATCATGAAGACCTGACAGCTTATGCAAGTGCCAAAAAACAACTCTTTGATGGACTTTATCCTTCAGCATGGGCGATTATTAATGGTGACGATGAGCAGGCACAGTTTATGGGCATGGATTGTGAAGCCCAAAAAGTGTACTTCAGTTTTTACAAAGCATTGGATGTTGACTGCCAAATCTTAGATAACACGATTAACGGGCTTGTCATACGCATTGGAAAAACAATGATTGAAAGTCCATTGGTAGGTAAATTTAATGCCTATAATTTGACCGAAGCTTTTTTAATCTGCCGGGCCTTGGGTTATGAAGATGAAGATATCGCCAAAGCTTTAAAATCAGCACCCGGAGCTCCAGGAAGACTGGAGCGAGTGGAAGAATCTGGCCACGGCAAGCCGGTTGTGCTGGTGGATTATGCTCATACTCCCGATGCACTGGAAAATGTAGCAAGCACATTGGCCGAGCTCAAAGCAGAAAATCAAAAACTTCATATCGTATTTGGATGTGGCGGTAATCGCGATAAGGCAAAGCGCCCTAAAATGGCAAGGATTTCCGAAGAGTTTGGTGATAAAATCACTGTAACATCAGATAATCCAAGAGACGAAGATCCAGAATCTATTATTGATGAAATCATGTCTGGATTTGATAATCCCGGCACAGTTAAACGCATTACCGATCGTAAAAAAGCAATAAACCAAGCCATCGCAGATGGGGATGCCTGCACAATGATTTTAATAGCGGGTAAAGGACACGAATCCTACCAGGAAATCAAAGGCGAACGTTTTGATTTCGACGATCGCAAGATCGCTCGCCAAGCATTAGGTCGCAGAAACGGCAATCCTAAAGACGAGGGGGCCTGATGCTATACGAATTAATCCATTGGCTGGAAATCCATTATCAACCACCAGGCTTCGGGGCCTTCGAATTTATTACAACCCGTGTAGCCGTCGCCGCTGCCATGGCTTTGTTCATCAGTGTGATGATCGGTCGCCGGATCATCGAATGGCTTGAAAAAATGCAGCTTCGCGAAGTTATACGTGAGGATATTGGTCTCGATACGCACCTTGGCAAAGCACATACTCCCACAATGGGGGGCATCATTATCCTGTTGGCTGTACTCATACCAGCCGTTTTGTGGATGAAGATGGACAGCATCTACACATGGATGATTATCCTTGTTACCCTGGTGCTCGGAGTTGTTGGTTTTGTGGATGACTACATCAAAGTTGTCAAAAAAGACAAATCAGGACTGAGTGGTCGCTTTAAGGTTGCCGGACAAATTATCGTCGGACTATTACTCGGCCTAACACTTTATTTTTGGCCTGATTTTCAATCATTTAACACTTTATCTACGGTCCCTTTTCTGAAAGACGTAAATATTGACTACGCCTTCCTGGGACATGCACTTGGATGGGTTATCTACATCCCGCTTGTCATTTTTGTGATCACAGCCGTGAGTAATGCTACAAATCTCACTGACGGGCTAGATGGACTGGCCGCCGGAACCTCAGCCATTGCCGGATTGATTCTGGGAATTTTTGCCTATGTATCCGGTCGAACAGACTTTTCCAGCTTTTTAAATATTCTGTACCTGCCCGGCTCTGGAGAACTCACGATCTTCTGTGCTTCCCTTGTCGGAGCATGTATGGGCTTTCTGTGGTACAATACGCATCCTGCCTCAGTTTTTATGGGGGATACGGGATCGCTGGCCCTGGGAGGTGCATTTGGTGCCTTGGCATTGATGCTGCATAAAGAATTATTGCTGCCAATTATCTGCGGGATCTTCTTCGTAGAAACAATATCGGTCATCATCCAAACAACCTATTTCAAATATACCAAACGAAAATACGGCGAAGGAAAGCGTGTATTCCTGATGACCCCGATTCATCATCATTTTGAAAAAAAAGGATTACCCGAATCCAAAATCGTAGTCCGTTTTTGGATTATCGCAGTATTACTCGGAATTGTTAGCCTGTTAACCCTGAAATTGCGATGAGAGAAGTTAAAAACACAAATATCACCGTGATTGGTGCTGCCCGAAGTGGGGTAGCCGTTGCTTCGTTATTGAAGCGAAAGGGAGCTCGTGTATTTGTAACCGACAACAGTACGATCAGCAATTCGGTTAAAAACCAATTTAATGAGCTTGGGATACCATTCGAAGAAAAAGGTCACACAAATATAGCCCGTGGTGCTGATTTTGCGGTTTTAAGTCCCGGCGTGCCAACCGAAGCCCCACTCGTGCAAGAGTATCTGAAATCTGGCAAAAAAGTATTCTCGGAAATTGAAGTCGCAAGCTGGTTCAACAAAAGTCCGATTGTGGCCGTAACGGGCAGTAATGGTAAAACTACGGTTACCAACTGGCTGGATCATACGTGGGAAAAAGCCAGGCGTGGACATGTTACCGCAGGCAATATTGGTTATGCTTTTTCCGAAGCTACAGATCAAACCAGTAAGGACAAGGATGCCCTTTTGGAAGTCAGTAGTTTTCAGTTGGATCATATCGAGAGTTTCCGACCCCATATCAGTCTGTTACTAAATGTAACGCCAGATCACTTGGATCGATATGATCATGATTTTTCGAAATATGCGGCGGCAAAATTTCGAATCACTGAAAATCAAACCGAAAAGGATTGGTTCATTTACAATTTCGACGATCAAACCATTAACGGACACGTTGAATCACTTAAAAAAAAAGCCGACGCCCCACAACTGTTGGCATTTTCAAACCAGCAAGAGCTGGGAGATGCGGATGGGGCTTTTGTCCGCAATCAAAACATCATTTTGAAATTTAACAAAAAGGAAGAGGTATTAATGCCAATTAGCGAAGTAAGACTTTCAGGAAAGCACAATCTCAATAATGGCTTGGCTACAGCCTTGGCCGCTCGTGCTTCTGAAATCAAAAATGATGTTATTCGTGAAAGCTTGCGCACCTTTGAAGGGGTTGAACACCGTCTTGAACAAGTACGCACTGTTAAGGGGGTAAAATATATCAACGACAGTAAGGCCACTAATATCAATGCCGTCTGGTATGCCCTGGACAGTTTTAATGTACCTGTAACTCTGATTTTGGGCGGTCGTGATAAGGGCAACGATTATACAGAGTTGGAGGATCAAATACGTGAGAAAGTCCATACAATTATTGCTATAGGAGAAGCAAGGCCTCTAATTGAAGAACAGCTGGAATCGATTGTCCCTAATTTCGAAACAGTTGAAACTATGAATGAAGCCGTCCGGGCTGCTAAAAATGTGGCCAAACGTGGAGAAGTGGTTCTCTTGAGTCCGGCCTGTGCCTCTTTTGACATGTACGAAAATTATGAACACCGCGGTAATGAATTCAAAAAAGCAGTAAATCGACTTTAACAGCAATCAGCTTTCAGTTTTCAGCTGTCAGAAGTTACCACTGATAGTTGAAATCTGAAGACTGAAAGCCAAAAGATTATGCTATATACGACACCAAATAAAAATATATCATCTGTTCTGGGCACCAGCCCGGACGACATTGATACGCCCAAACAGGGAAGCGATCGCATACTTCTTGTATCAGTGATCATTCTGATGATCTTCGGCATACTGGCCGTATATTCTTCCATTGCCTACTTTGCCCAGACGAAACATACAACAGCCGGCAGCCTGGTTCTCGGTCATGCCTTCAAACTGGGTATCGCCTTCCTGGGTATGCTTATCGCCTCCAAGATCGACTACCATATTATCGCCAAATTCAGTCGTCTGGGGATGATTATTAGCTGGATACTGCTTATCGCCGTGTTATTTTTAGGGGATCAAATTTACGGCGCGCGCCGTTCATTAACCATTGGCGGCTTTTCGTTTCAGCCATCTTCCTTTGCTTCGCTGGCGCTACTGATTCATATATCAGTCTTGCTGGCTCAAAAAAGTGACTATATCAAAGATTTTAAACGTGCTTTCCTTCCCATTATGTTCTGGGTCGTCATCACCTGCGGACTGATTGGCATTGAGGACTTTAGCAGTGCCGCCGTACTCATGGCCCTCTGCCTATTGGTCATGTTTGTTGGCCGCATTAGTACCTTGCAGTTAGGTACGCTCGTGATTATCGGAATTTTGGGAGCTACTTTTCTGATCTGGAGATCTCCCGAACGACAAAGTCGTATCGAGCACTACATCGATCAAATTGTAGATATAAAAAGTAACAAATTTAATGTGGATGAAGGCTACCAAGCCCAACAAGCACAAATTGCCGTTGCAAAAGGTGAGATATTTGGCGTGGGAATGGGAAAAAGCACCCAGCGCGACTTCCTTCCCGCACCTTATAATGACTTTATTTTTGCAATTATTGCGGAAGAATACGGACTGATTGGCTCTGTATCATTGATTCTACTTTTCACGCTGATCTTATTCCGCGGCATTGGCAAAATCGCTAAAAATGCGCCGGACACCGTTGGTATGCTCATGGCAACAGGCTGCACCCTGGCCATTGTGCTTTACGGCTATATCAATGCCGGGGTGGCAAGTGGACTCTTACCAGTGACCGGGCTTCCCATGCCTTTTGTGAGTTATGGGGGGACGAGCACCCTGTTTGCAGGACTTATGATCGGCATCTTAATGAATATTTCTAAACACAATCTTAATAGTAAGCGAGCCGTCTTTTATGCTTAGCGTTGTAAAGGACATATCATCACACGACGGACCAGACTCCGCTGCTATGAGCAAACTGAAAGTGCTCATAGCAGCCGGAGGTACTGGTGGTCATGTGTATCCGGCCATCGCCATTGCTGATGCGCTGCGGGAGACATCTGTAGATGTTGAAATCCTGTTCGTCGGTACTAAAAATCACATGGAGTGGGAGGTAGTACCCCAGGCCGGTTATGACATCACCAGCATCTGGATTAGCGGATTCCATCGCCGGCTGACACTTAAAAACCTGCTATTCCCGGTGAAATTGGGAACCAGTCTGGTCCAGAGCTTAAGCATCATCCAAAAGTTTAATCCTGATATTGTGATTTCCTGTGGCGGATATGCCGCCGGTCCTGTCGGATGGATAGCCACTCAAAGAGGTATTCCACTGGTTATCCAGGAACAGAACAGTTTTCCCGGGGTAACGAACCGGCTTCTGGGTAAAAAAGCTGAAATTATATTTATCGCTTTTAAAGATGCTGAGCATTATTTCCCAACAGGCAAAACCAAGCTGGCAGGGAATCCGACCAGAAAATCCCTGCAAGAGGCCGATCACCAAGAAGCCTATAAGAAGTTTAGCCTTGATCCAGGGAAATCGACCTTACTGGTGCTTGGAGGTAGTGGCGGAGCCAAAAGCATAAATGAGGCAATGTTGCAAAACATCAATAAACTGCATGATGAGATGGATTTACAGATTATTTGGCAGTGTGGCAAACGATATTACGATCAGCTTCGCCGCGATATTCATGCTCGCGAGTTTGAACATTTGATCCTGACCGACTTCCTGCACGATATGCCTGAAGCCTATGCTGTTGCTGATTTAGTTATCAGCCGTGCAGGGGCCCTCTCCTGTTCTGAATTGGCACTCACAGGTAAACCGAGCCTCCTGGTTCCATCCCCCAACGTGGCGGGTGATCACCAGACAAAGAATGCCGATTCGATGGTTAAAGAAGGAGCGGCCGAACTTATTGCGGATGCCGAATTAAATGAAGAGCTACCGAAGCTAGTCGAGAAACTTATCACTAACGAAGAACGATTGAAAGAAATGAACAGGGCGGCACTAAAGCTGGCTAAGCCTGATGCTGCAAAAACAATCGCAACCGAAATTATTGAATTGGCAGGAAAAAAGAAATCGAAATAAAAGTGTCATGCTGAACTTGTTTCAGCATCTAAAACCGATGCTGAAGATCCTGAAATGAATTCAGGATGACATGATTATTAAATACATAAACTGAATGAGTAAGCAAATTCAAACACAACCCATATTCGGACGAACCCGCCATATTCACATGGTCGGTATCGGTGGGATTGGTATGAGTGGCATGGCGGAGATCCTGCTGCAAAAAGGTTATATCGTCTCCGGCTCGGATGCCAATATGGGGGAGACCATCGAACGCCTGCAAGATCTGGGAGCAGATATTGCTATCGGTCATGATGAGAAGAATATCGAGGGCGCTGATGTGGTGGTCTATACAAGCGCTGTAAAAGCGGAAGAAAATATCGAGACTAAGGCTGCACTTGAGAAAGGCATCCCGGTCATTAAACGAGCAGAGATGCTTGCCGAGTTGATGCGAATGAAGTACGGTGTAGGCGTTGCCGGCACGCACGGAAAGACGACCACTACAACGATGATCGGTCATGTTATCCAGGATGGCAGCTTCGACCCGACGATCATCGTAGGCGGCAAAGTGCATAGTTTTTCAAAGACCAACGCCGTAGTGGGCAAAGGCGACATTATTATCGTTGAAGCCGATGAATTCGATCGTACATTTTTACGTCTAACCCCCTCGCTGGCAGTCATAACCAATATTGAGGCAGAACATCTGGATATCTATGATAACCTGGAGGATGTCAAAGACGCCTTTATCGAGTTTGCTAACAAGGTTCCATTTTACGGGGCCGTGGCTCTGTGTCTGGATGATCCCACAGTTCGGAGCATTATTCCAGATATCGACCGGCGCACCATTACATACGGACTGACGCCACAAGCTAAAATACGGGCTACCGATATTGAGATGGATCATTTTACAAGTACGTTTACGGTCATTAATGAGGGTAATGAGCTTGGGAAAATATCACTTAAAGCTCCTGGAGAACACAATGTTAAAAATGCCCTGGCAGCTGTAGCTGTGGGACTTGAGTTGGATATTGACTTCGAACACATAAAATATGGACTTGAACGATTTGAAGGTGTATTCCGGCGTTTCCAACTTAAGGCAGATCAGGATGAA
>Ga0102944_1000925_pt1 | contig 20957 bp, 27 predicted proteins | sample SalPonD_shore_MG_FD_78172 | JGI IMG/M metagenome (GOLD analysis project Ga0102944, IMG submission 78172) | Salt pond soil microbial communities from South San Francisco under conditions of wetland restoration - Salt Pond MetaG... | ecosystem: Environmental > Aquatic > Marine > Intertidal zone >...
ATCAACGGGCGGAATTATATACTTTAATCTATAAACGTTATCAGTTGGAGAAACCTTTCTTTTGTACTTCTACTGTAGATGAGAAAATATTAGAAGAGTATGTTGGAGAGTCAATATTTTTTAGGTTAGTAGATAGTTGTGATTTTATTGGGCTTGGAATATAAAGGGATTAAGTTATGAGCAATATTTTACCTCAAAGTATTAAGGATGAGCAAGTCGCTTTGGGTCTTATGCTTTCAAACAAGGAAACATTAACTAGGGGGATATCATCTTTATCTTCTGGTGATTTTTGGGATAAAAAACATAAAATTATTTTTGAAGCTATTGATCGATTATATGTAGAGGGTAAGTTTGCCTCTTTACGGTTAGTGGTTGATTATTTACGTTCAAAAAATTCATTAGATGTCGCGGGAGGAGAGATATATCTTATTGAGCTAATTGAAGCAGGGATTTCAGATACAGAGTTTGATAACATTGTAGAGATTATTAAAGATAAATCTTCAAAACGAGGGGCTATTGAAGTTTGTGATAATATATCCAAAATGGCATTTAAAGATAATCTCTCCCGTACCGAGTTTATTGATAAATCTACCAAAATGTTTATGGACACTCTTCCTTTGTATGATAAGTCTATTAAGGTTATTAGCTCAGGGGATCTATATAGGGAGAGAGCACTGGAACTTAAGAAAAGGCAATTACAAAAAGGTATGCCCTTGGGTTTTGATAATTTAGATGATGTGATTGTAGCGGGTTGGAGGCCCACTGATGTAAGTATTATCGCAGCAAGACCCTCTATTGGTAAGTCGGCTTTTAAAACTAATTTGATGATTAAAGCTTTAGAGCGGGGAGATTGTGTAGTAAATTTTGCATTAGAGCAGGGATTTGCTACCGAGCAAGACCGGATGGAAGCTATCATGGGTAAAATACCTCTAACTGAGATTATAAAATCAGGTCAATGGAAGAAAGGGGATTATAGAGTTAAGATAATTAAGGAGGTAAATAGAATTATTGATGAGCAATTTAATTATCATATTATTCCATCACGTAATTTAGGTACAAAAGATGTACGCCCTATTTTATATCGGATTGCTCAAAAACAAAAACCTGGAATCGTTTTCTTTGATTTATTTGATAAACTAAAAGATGTTAATGTGGAAGACAATACTCCCGCAGTTATAGGATCGAAACTGGGTGAAATGGCTCGTATTGCTGAGGAATTCGATACCCATATTTGTTTATTAGTACAAATTAACCGGGAGGTTACTAAAAAGGCTAATAAACGCCCTAAGATGAGCTATTTAAAAGCATCGGGTGCTTATGAAGAAGTAGCCAGACTAATTATGTTATTGTATAGGGAGAAATTCTATTTCCCAGACTCTTTAAATACAGAAATGGAAATCATTGTAGATAAACAATCTAATGGACCTCGAGAGACCGCAACATTAGAGTTTGATGATGATACTCTGCAATTAACTGATACATTACAAGCAACGGGAGATTTAATATGATAAAAATTGTTGATGATAATTTTACATCGATATATCGATATATCTTAGATGTAGTAAATTCTAAGGGTACACTGGAGGGTAAAACTCGTGATGTGTTAGACCTCGGTTTTGAATTAACAGACATTAACAAAAGTTTATTGTTATATCGAAAAAATTGGAAATGGGCCTTTCAAGAGGCGTTTGATAGGCTGTCTCCCTTATTTAATATGCCTCATAATTATATGAACCCTGGTTTTGCTTATAAATATCGTCCTGCTTGGAAACGTAAGTTAATTAAAGAGGAGGGGACCTTCGATTATTCTTATGGAGAACGATTTAAAGATCAACTACCTATTGCCATAGAACAACTTAGGAAACAAAAAACTACAAGAGAGGCTATCGTTAGTGTATGGGGAGAGTCATATTTAATTCATCAAGATGTATTCCAGAGAAGACCTTGCACCCTCACTCTACATTTCCTAATTAGAGGTAAGAAATTGCATTTATTTGTAAATATGAGAACAAATGATATTATAAACCTCCTACCATATGATGTATTTCATCACTCTCTCCTTCAAAAATATGTTGCTACTAAACTGGGACTAGGGTTTGGTAGTTATCACCACCACGCAGACCATGCCTATTACCCTAAGAAAAGAGAAAGGCCAGGGAGAAATTATTTCCCTGAGATGCATGATAAGCTAAGTATGCAATTAGCTAAACCTATCAAATACTGTGGTTTTAAATCAGAGGATATCGATAGAGATTTTATAGCTGCTTATGATCTGCTGGCGGGCAACTGTGATATACGTCCCGATAACTCTTATATTAACAATATGGTAAATTTATTAATGGGTGAAGAATTAACCCATGAATTTTCCCATTTAAATTTCCGGTAAGTATATAAAAATTAATATTTTTATAAATATTTTACTGGGATGATTGTTTTTATAAAAAATTGTAATATATTGTATAAGTATATTTGAAAAATCAAATACAATTTTAGGAGATTATATGGACAACCAGAGGGCTTTGGAATTACGTCAAAAATTTCTTGAAACAGAGCAATCAAAGTATTTTGATGAGCTTTGGCAAGAAACAGTTAATATGGTTAATCCTCATAAATATTTTGATCCCTCAGGGGCTAGAACTAAAGAGGATTTTCTACAAGTTACACGAATAGGGTTATATGAGGCCCTATTGTCGTTTAAAGAGGGGGCGGGGTCGACTATTCTTACCTGGACTAAGATGAGGATGAATCAATTGTTAATTAAAGAAGTTAAAAGGATTGATCGAAATAAATTTAAAGATGCTGTTTCTTTTGACAATACATCTATCCTCGACGGCCCTAATCGCACCATTGAAGAACTCATTTACTCTCAATTGGTAGATAAAAACTCTTATCAACATGAATGGTCAGACGATATATATTGGAAAATTATAGCCGACGTCCAACAACGGTTATCTTACAATATTAAAATAGAGGAAACTTTCAAATTAAAGATGATTTTTCCCAATATTGAACGTAAGACAATTTGTAAGTTATTGGGGGTTAGTAAACCTGCTTTATCCTCATATTTTGAAATCATTAAAAATACCTTTTTAGAAGTAATTCCAAAATATGCATTTTAAAATTGGCAATACCTACACATCTATAGAGGATGAAGGTAATAATCTTAGTACGGTAGAACAATTATGTGAAATTAAGTATAAGTATTATGGGATGGATTGGAGCACTCATCCGCCCCGTCAAAAATTTAAGATGGCAGTGCTCAGTTATTTGAATAAAAATTTAGAGTTTCCCACTGGTTGGTTGCCCGAGATTTTAACAGTATTAAAGAATAGGGGTATACCCATTACTTGGGAGGATGCTCGTGTTGCTCCCCCTTTAGATCCAAACTTTTTTGATCTGAGCCTTTTATTTCCCCCCAGGGATTATCAACAAGAGGCTCTCGATATTGCTGAGATAATACCCCGAGGTATATTTAAACACGCCACAGGGGCTGGTAAGAGTTTATTAATGGCCTGGCTAGTTGGTAAAATGGGTTTAAATACCTTAATTATTGTCCCCAGTAAAACATTACTATTTCAATTATATGATAATAATGGTCGTATCAGAGATAGAAAGGGGAATTTAACTTGTTCATTAGCTTCTTTCTTTGGATATGAGCACCTGGGTTTAGTTGGGGCAGGGCACTTTGATTTAAATAAAGTAACAGTGGCCACAGCACAAACACTTTGGTCTCGTTTTAAAAACAAAGATCCCGAGTTAATGGAGTATTTAAAAACTGTTGATGCTCTATTTGTTGATGAGGCTCATCATATCAATGTCCGTGGGAAAGATGATCTTCGAAATTCTTACTACATCATTGCTAATCACACCCCTGCCTATTACAGATATGGATTTACTGCAACTCCAGGTGATGAGAAATCATTGGACTATAAAATACTACAGTCCGTAACAGGTAAAATAATCCATGAAGTCTCCAGTACCCTCCTTATTGAAAAAGGATATTTAACTCGCCCAGAGATTTTTATTTATCGTATACCTGGTATGAAAAAATATGGTAATTGGAGAACTGCTTATAAAAAAGAAATATTAGAAAACACTTACCGTAATAAAGCAGTGGCCACTTTAGCAAGGAATTGGGCTAAAGAAGGAAAAAGAGTTTTAATTACTGTCCGTAGGGTTAAACAGCATGGAAAAATATTAAAAGACTTAATTCCTGAGGCTGAGTTTATGTATGGTCAAACCTCAGATGATGATAGGAAAAGAATCTTAAAAGACTTTGAAGATGGTAAGACTAAAATTGTTATTAGTACTATTATAAAAGAGGGTGTCAATATCCCTGCAATGGATTGTTTAATACGAGCTGGGGCTGGTAAATCACATACAGAGACAGTTCAAAAAATAGGTAGAGTACTCCGTAAATCTGAAGGTAAAAATATTGCCAAAGTAGTAGACTTTTATGATGAGGATAAAGGGATGCTTACCCGGCACTCTAGAGAAAGAATTAAAGCATATAAAGAAGAAGAAGGTTTTATTGTTCACCCCAAAGAGGAGATACCCATAGATGGCTTTTAAATTACAACGGATACCATTTACATATAAATTAGGTAGATATCATCTAGTTACACCCCATGAAGTTAACAAAAATACCCAAATGGGTAGTGACCCCGAGTCGATGTATAGGTCATTTGGTATTAATTTTTATCTTAAATATTACTCTTTAATTATCCACAGGGATTTTGGGATGAAAGTCTCATCGGAAGATTGGGACACCAAGTTTCCCTATGAGGGTAAAATAAATTTTGGAGTCTCTATTCTTGTTCCCAATGATATAGCTTTCCTGATTCAACCAAGTGATAAAAGTTTTGAAGGAGTAATATACGATCAACCGGGTTGGACTAATATTGAATTAAGATTATCACCCAATGACAACATTAGAGAATTTGTTTTTAGAGGCGGGGTCCTTATGTTTAGAGTTCTTCCGTTATTAAACACAAATTATCAATTTATTTATAAGCAGGTAGCAAATGGCCAAGAAACTTAAAAAAGACGAAGCATTATATAAACAAATCTCAGTTTATATACCCAAGCATGATAAGCATTTCATTCAAATTGTTGAAGCTTTTATTAAGCAAGAATATCCCGAGCTGTCTATGTCAAATTATATTATCATGTGTATTAAAGATAATATTAATGCCTTGACTCGAGAGCAGAAAAAACGATTTGAAAAATTATCAGAGGAGATTGCTCAACGAAATAGTCCTAAAACTTCAGCCTTTGTTGATAAATTTATTGGTAAGTTTAATGGTTCTGAAAAATAAGCAGTAGGGTATATTATATTAATAATAAATATTAAAAAATATTAATACTATGGCTAGATCATTAACAAAAGAAAATATAGAAAAATTAATCTACTCAGACTATCTCTCTAATGAGGAGATTATTGAAACCATAAAAGAGGAGATGGGGATTAACATAGATCCCAACTTACCCAAAGAAGAAATGGTGGATGAAGTTTGGAGAGTTTATCAGGAGGCTTTAGAGCAATTAGAGCAAAAAACTGCTAAGGCTGAGGTGGATTCATCTTCTACAAATAGGCGAAAAAAACGTAGGAGCTATGGTACCTCTAAAAAAACCAGAAAAGATTTTATTATTGACCTTATCTCAAAGGCCGAGTTTACCCGGGCCGAGGTAGAAGAACAATTATCCGAAGAATATAATTATAAAGTTTCAGGCAAAAGCCCGAAAACTCGGGTCTCAAGAGTATTGAGAGAATTAGAGAAAAAAGGGAAGTTAGGGGAAGAGCCGAACGGAGTTCTTTTTCTTAAAGATTAAAATTTAAACCTCATTTGCTTATGTTAATTATTATAGAGGGGGTAGATGGCTCCGGGAAGACTACGGTTGCTGAGACTATCCTTAAATCATTTAAAAACTGCTTACTCCTCAAACAGGGAAACATTCCTAAATCTTCGGACCAAGCTCAAGTCAATATACTAAAACAAACCTTCCTAGATATCTTAGATCTTTATTATAAAATTGAAGATTTAGGGTATCATTTAATTTTAGATCGATACTACCCCTCAGAGATTTGTTATTCTCCCATATTACGAAAATATGAGGCTATATTTGATCCTTTCTATGAACTCTTGGAAAAATCAATCATTAATAATGGGATTAAGTTTAAGCTATTATGGGTTAAAACTGACCCCAATATTATAAAACAAAGATTGGGAGTACGTGGTGAGGACTACATTAAACATCACATGGTGGATGCTCTTCATAAGAATTACCAGGATTTTATAGGAAGTCAAAGTAATTTTTCATTAAATGACATAATTGTATATGATAATAATAAGTCTTTTAATAAAAAAGAATTAATAAGTTTGTTAACTAACCAAATTATCTCTCTAGACCCAAAAGATGAATTATGAGTGAATTAGAGTTCATACGAATTAATGCCGAGGAGCAATTAAATAAAGCACGTATTGCTCTTATAAAACTTACACAACAGTTTCAAAATACTCAAGATTTTGAAATTAGTGATAAGCTTCAACAACTCCACAATCAAGTGGGTGAAATGGAACATTATGTAAGCAACCTTCAATACTATAAACATATTCAAGAATAATGATCACAACTAACGACCTATCCCCCAATTTTAAGCAGATGTTACCCGATTTATTTAAAAAACAGCAAGAGTTATTGGATAAGTATGGTGAAATGGAGGGCATTCCCTCTTACCCTTTTGATATTAATGATAAGACTTCCCAGGTATGGATAAAAGATTTCCTTTGGAGAATAACCGAGGAAATGGGAGAGGCCTATATGGAGTATTTATTTAATAATACTAATGAGATGCTAGAAGAGCTCTCAGATATGTTACATTTTTACCTGGAGCTTATGATATTAGTGGGGGTTGAGGTATCCGATTCCTTGTCTCTTTGTATGACTAAAGCTCAAGACCAATTGAAGGAATCGGGGGGAGTAACATTTGAACGGGCTGTATTAGAAGCTATACAACGAATTACAATGACTGGGAATCTTTTAAAGAATAAACCTTGGAAACAAAAGATGGTAAAAACTAATATTGCCACTTTTAAATCACATGTCATTATTGGTTTTTATGCAACATTAGGACTCTTTGTGGCTGCGGGTTGTATACCCACCGAAGTTTACTCTTTATATATGTCTAAGCATCAAATTAATAAAGAACGTCAAGAAACAGGATATTAATGTTTGTTCAAGTAACAGGTAGAGATCTTACTGACCTATGGTTTAATCTCTTGGTTCATATCGCAACTGGCCGACAATCGGAGTTTCAGAATCCATCTATCCACTGTCGGAGGGTATATGGTTCTACCTCCTCGGTTATGTTTAAAAATAAATCCATGGTCAAGGATTTCTACCGTTACTCTGAGTATAACAAAGATATAAAATTAGCGAGATTAAGAGAGTCGTATTTTTCCCGTAAGGTAGAAAAGCAATTTGAAGTATTGTTATCTATTGCAAGAAAACTCCAACCCCGTCAAGCAAGAGGTATGATAACCTTCTCGGAGCCAGCTTTCAATGATAAAGATCGATTAAAATGCTTAGATAATTTTTATATTCAAAAAACCACTATGACCAAGGCTGATGCTCTCATTATTTTTAGGAATACTGAGATATGGCCCAAAACCTTTATGGATTTTGTTTTCCTATATGAGTTAATCTCCAAAGTTGCGGAGCAAGGGGTTAAAATTACTCAATTTGATGCATTTTTAACTTCATCTTTTATTAATATGTATCAAGTGCCCACAGCCGCCATGTTATTAAGAAAATACGGGATAACACATTGGAATGAGCATTTTAAACAGTCGCTCATAAAATGGCAAGAACGATTTGAAGAAGTAGATCCTAAATCTTTATCAATGCAATGGATTAAAAGAATTGTAGATAGGACACAGCGGTTGATGAAAGAGGATGGGGTTAATTTAGAGATGTTAATTAATGGAGAATAGTTATGGCCAATGATGTATTATATGATGTTGAAATAAGTATAAGGGGAATTAGTATAATTAATGCTAAAAAGCTATCCGAGGATCAAGCTAGGAGTGTTTATAGAGAGATCATGGATAACTATGAGGATGACCAAGAGATTTATTCCACTTTTGAAGAGGTGTTGAAGAATTTTGGATTCATGAGTGCTTCTCGTAATGATCATTCAATACAGGTAAACGCCTATAGGCCTTATATAAAAGGTGAGAAACAAACTTGCCCAGAACGTATGTCGGGAGGAGGCCCTTGGGATAGAGAGGAGAATCTAGATACCTGGGATAAAGTAGGGGATGATCGGGTATGCTCTTTTTGTGGGAGTATTCACCCCGATGATTTATTAAATTTAGTAAAAGAAAAAGGACTGGGAGTTATCGAGGGCTCAACAAAATCTTATAAATGGTATTTACGAAGACCTGAAGTTCGTAATGCAGGTTTTGGAGCTATCAAATTTTATAAATGGCATGCCACTGAGAAGTTCATTAATAAGTTCACTCAGCTAGTAAAAAATAGAGATAAAGATGAAAAGGAAGATGAAGAAAATAAAACTCAGATATAAAATATTCTATAGTATGTTAGCTTTTTGGTACTCATTTAAAGAGAAGGTCATACACCTATCGATAATATTAATTATACTTATACTAGTAACCATATGGTTAACTATTCTTTGGATTTTTTATTTACCAATTGCTTTAGTAGTTATTCTTGTAAATAATAAAACAGCCTTAAACTTATTAAATGAGTTAGTTGATCTAATTCCTACTTATTCTAAATCAACTGGGAAATTTGGCTCTTAAACCATAATAACATTAGAACTTATTTTATATAAACAATGAGTTAAAATATGTCAAACTACACTGCTATTACCCTCATGGGGGGCCAAGGCTCCCCTCTTTTAGGTGCCAAATGGGCGGGGTTTACCCCTATACTCCATATTGAGCCCCGTCCCTTTTTTAATAAGGATACATTTGAGTACAATTTTCCGGGGGTACCTTACTCAACACATCTAAACACAATAGATGATACTTGTGTTGATAATAAAGGTCGTTATCATAAATTACAAGAAATGGATCCCACTGTTATAATAGGGAGCCCTAGTTGTAAACAATTTTCTAACTTAGGGACAAAAAGGAAAGACAGGGGGAAATTACATACACTTAATTATTGGGATTTTGAGTATTATGGGTTCCTAGAATCTGTAAAATATATAAAACCCCATATGTTCATCTTAGAAAATGTAGGTAATGTTAAAAAAACTTTTTGGATGGAGAATGATATATATGACAGTAATTTATTTTTCTCAGGAACGGGACCTATAAAATCAATCTTAACATTGGAGGGTTACCATACCCAATATATTATGTTGGATGCCTATAATTTTGGAGTTCCTCAACATAGAAAACGATTATTCTTAATAGGACACCAATATGGCCATGATATACCCATATTTAATGGGATTAGTGACTCTACTTTATTTAGAGATTTACAGGTGCCTATTTTTGGTAAAACAGTGGGTCAAGTTCTAAGAGATATGGATCCTGCATTACCCAATAATGACTTACCTAATCACTCACAAGAAAGGGTAGAGGGATTTAAAAAATTAGAGTTTGGAGAAAGTTACTATGGGACACAAAATAATAGAAGGTTAAATCCTGATAAACCTTCTGGCACTATTGCCTCACATTGTTCTCGTTTTGTTCATCCCTATGCTCCACGGGTATTAACAGTACGAGAAAGGGCCCGGTTAATGGGATTTCCCGATGATTTTATATTTTATGGGAATAATACTTCTCAATTAGATCAGGTAGGTAAAGCTATTGTCCCACAAGTTATTGCAGGATTATTATATTACTTTAAAAATCAAAATTTTATTTGATTATGTACCAAGCCTCATTAGCTCAAAAAGTTTTAGCTAAAGTTGATATTGTTAAAATAATCTCCGAGTATATTGATCTAGAGAAAAAAGGAGAGAACTATTGGGCTACTTGTCCTTTTCATAATGAAGAAGAACCTTCCTTCTCTGTCTCACCTCGGTTAGGTATATTTAAATGTTTTAGTATTTCTTGTGGAGAGTCGGGAAATGCCGCTAGCTTTATCTCAAAATACAAAGGTATCTCGTATAATCAAGCATTGGCAAAATTAGCTATTAGTATAGGAGAACCAGATTGGGCAGAGAAGTTTTATACCCAAAGTTATAGTGATATCTTTATGGCCAACAATATAGCCCTAGAGTATTGGCAAGATGTTCTTTTTAATAAACCTTTAGGGTCAGCAGGCCGTAAAAAATTGAATGAACGAAAAATAAAAGTTAGCACAGCCCGAGTTTTTGGTTTAGGGTATGCTCCCGACTCCTGGGATTACTTATTAAAACAAAATATCGATATCTCTTATTTAAAACAATCAAACTTAGTATCTAAAAGTGCTAAATCACAAAATTACTTTGATTTTTTTAGGAATCGGATAATTTTTCCTATTTATAAAGAAGGAAATATTGTGGGATTTACAGGTAGGATTTTAGATGATGAGTCTAAATCTGCTAAATATGTTAATAGTAAGGACTCGGATTGGTTCCATAAACAAGAGGTTATTTTTGGTTGGCATCAAAACCAACAAGTAATTAAGAGCACAAAGCATGCTACCATTGTAGAGGGTCAGTTTGATGTTATACAACTCTATCAAAATGATATAAAAGATGCTATTGCTGTCTCGGGTAGTTACTTTGGTCCAAAACAAGCCCATTTTCTAAGCCATTATATTGATAAAGCCACAGTATTTGCGGATGGGGATAAAGCGGGAAAATCGGCTGCTTTGAGGATAGCGGGGACTTTGGTGTCTTATGGGATTAAGGTTAGAATTATTTTTATAAAGGGAAAAGATCCTGATGAGTTGATGAGAAAATATGCTCCCAGTCAACGAAAGGAGATAATTAAAAAATCCATTTATAGTTTAATAGAGTTCTCTTATCAACATGAAGAGCTAGAGACAACTATATCACGGATTGCGGGTATACCCAATACTATTAAACGGGCGTTAATGATTCAAGAGTTGTCTAATTTATCAGGTATTGAAGAGCAAAAGATTAACCATTGGATTGATAAATATAAAAAATCACCTTTACTCCCGATAAATATTGATCTTCAAAATAATAGTGCCTCTATCCTTGATCATTTAACTGCTTTAAGTTTATCTTATGATTTTGAATTAGATGATTTTATTATTAATCATTTGGATGAAAAATATGATGATTTAATTATTCAACAAGAGCCCGGGGCTTTACGGGAATGGGCAAATAATAATCTAACCATTGGTTTAGTTTCAAAACTTGAGAAAATTGAAGATAAACAAAAATACTACTTAGATTTAATTAATAAATTAAAAATTTATTATTTACAGCAGGATATTGATAGAGATAAAGAGTTATATAGAGAATCCGGAGATGCTCAATTTTTAGTTGAGATTCAACAAATGGTTAAACAAATTTCTAAATTAAAATCCCATGGATAGAATAAATAGAGATGACTTTTATTTTGAATTAGTCCATTTAGTCGCTAAAAGAGGAACTTGTAATAGGGCTCAGGTGGGTTGCATATTAGTCAATGATAAAAACAGAGTTGTGGCCATGGGTTATAATAGCTCACATAAAAACACGCCACATTGCACAGATAAGGGTTGTTTAATAGAAGATGATCATTGTTTACGTTGTCTCCATGCTGAACAAGCTGCTGTATTAAATCTTGAACATGAGTATGAGGATCTTACTGCTTATGTCACCCATTATCCTTGTATTCATTGTTATAAAATATTAACAGCTGCTAATGTACATAAGATTATAACCTATAGAAGATATGGTCATGATACCGAGGTTTATAAACACCTTAGGTTTGAAGTAGGAGTAGATATTAAAGGATATTTTAGGGTAGGGGATAATGTATAATAGACAAAAGATACTCCACGATTTATATGAAGCAAGAGACCTAATTGATGATTGGATTGAAAAAGTAGAGAGTCAAAAAACTGAGAAAGACTTTAAAAAGTTTTACCGTAAAGGACAGAAAAGAGCTGGAATTCGTTTACGGAGGTTATTAAAACAAATTAGAGATCAAGTTCAAAATTTACGGATGGATATTAAACGAACATATGATCAACGAGAATTATTTAATGAGAAAAAACCTGGTGAGTAATATATGACTGACGAACCTCTTATAGATTTACCTCTTAGTAATTGTAAAAATTGCCCCATTTATGACCCTAAAAATCATCACCCTCATAATTATTGGGGGAATCTAGATGATCCTGAGGTTTTATTTGTTAATGAGTCTCCTAATCCCATAAACCCCCGAACAGGTAAACAACATAACTCACAAGATTCAATGTTATTGAAAAGACGTTGCACCGAGGTGGGTATAACTAATTTTGCTGTTTATAATCTTGTTGCTTGTTATGCAGAGAAAGAAAATAAATGGGGTAAGATGGTCCAAAAGAAACCAGCTGCAACTGAGATTAAATGCTGTTTTGAAAACCTTGAAGCGGTTATAAATACTCTTAAGCCCAAATTTATTGTGCCTTTGGGAGCAAAACCGACTAAAAGATTAAAAGTCAAGGGTAAATTCATGACTTCTCGGGGGATTGTGCATGATACTCCATATGGAAAAGTTTTCCCTGTTCTAAGTCCAGGTTATATTTTGAGGTCTCCTAACTATGTGGATGACCTGGTGGGCAATTTAAAAATACTGAAGAAATTAATCGATGGTAACTATATCCGTCCTAAGCCAAAAGGTAAATATTTGTTAGCTGATACTCTACCCAAGGTTGAGATGCTAATTAACGCCTTATTTAAAGCTCATAGATTCTCATTTGACATTGAGACTACCGGGTTGGTTTTTTATAGGAATAAGATATTGGGGATTGGGTTCTCACCCAAAGGAGAACTGGGTTATTATATTCCCATTAATGTAAAAAGCCCCGACGGTGATATTGTATCTTATTGGCCAAAAGATATAGAGGATAAAGTGGTAGGGCTAATCAAGAATTTAATGGAAGATCCCTATTCCCAAAAGGTTGCCCATAATGGTAAATTTGACCTTAAGAATCTAAAATATCATTGGGATATTGATGCTAAAAACTTCTACATAGATACCATGTTGTTGCATTATCTAATTGATGAAAATAGAAAACATGGGTTAAAAGGACTAGCGGCTAAGTATTATCCGGAGATGAAAAATTATGATGCTGAACTCCAGAGACAACTTTCTCAACGAAAACAGGATGAAGAGAATTTTGCTGATGCAGACTTAGAAACGGTGTCAACCTATTGTGCTACTGACTGTGATATCACTCAACGATTATCTTATACTCTGTATGAAGAGGCTGATGAACAAGCTAGAAATTTATTGCATAATTTCTATATGCCCCTATCTAATGTTTATATGAAATCAGAGTTGGTAGGAGTTAAAATAGATATACCTTATGCTAAGAAAACTTTGGCTAAATATGAAAAATTAGCTGCCGAGGAGCTACAAAAAGTATATGATATCGCGGGAGAAGAATTTAACCTACGTTCTCCTAAACAAATGGCTCATATTCTTTTTGACAAACTAAATTTTCCTATTATTGTTAAAACTGATTCGGGTAATCCATCTACGGCTGAGGGTACTTTGAAAGAGATGCCTAAGAATATTCCCCATAGGGAGATAATTGACCATATTTTAAATTACCGGGGATATGATAAAATGATTTCAACCTATTTGAAGTCATTTATTGAAAAAGCTGATGAGGATGGTAGGATCCATCCGGGGTTTTTACTACATGGTACCGTAACGGGTCGACTGTCTTCTAAAGGCCCTAATATTCAAAATATCCCCCGTAATCCCGAGATTAAAGGGATGATTATACCCGAAGATGATTATTTATTAGTAGAAGCCGATTATTCACAGGCTGAGTTGAGGGTTATGGCTTATTACTCGGGTGATAGGGAAATGACAAAAGCTTATAAAAATGGGGAAGATATACATAGGAAGACAGCCTCTCAAGCTTTCAAAAAACCACCTGAAGAGATAGATAAAAAAGAACGTAAAAAAGCTAAGCTTGTAAATTTTGGGTATGTTTATGGGGCAACGGCTGCAAAAGCGACGGCTTCTATTAATGAGAAAGCGGAGGATGATTCTCAAAAGGTTACTTTAAAAGAGATGGAGTTTTTCCGGACTGAATTTTTTAAACTCTACTCCGGAGTAATGAAATATATCAAACAAACGCATAGGGTTATACAGCGGGATAAACAAGTAACCTCTATCTTTGGAAGGAGAAGAAGATTACCTCAAATTAAATCTCCTATTGAGTCTAAACAAAAAGAGGCTCTAAGAGAAGGATTGAATGCTATTATTCAGGGGACAGCCTCGGATTTAACTCAAATGGCTTTAATTAAAATAGATCAATTGTTCGAGGGTTATAAATCACGATTCTTATATACTGTCCATGATGCTATTATTTGTGAAATACATAAATCTGAACACTTCCTTATCCCCAAGATTAAAGAGATAATGGAAACTCCTCCTGATGGTTTTGATTTTCCTTTAGTTGCCGACACAGAGATTTATCAAGAACGTTGGTCTAAAGATGTTATTGAGTATCCCGAGTATTTAGAAAGTTTGCCAGTAGAAGTTAGAGATATAGAACAACCGACCACTAATAAATGGTGGGAAAACTATGGCTAAGAAGGAAAGACAAGGGCAAATAACTTATGAAATATTAAATAGGTCAGATTTCTCTCAAGAGGTTATTGAACTAGTACTAAAAGAGATAGGACATGAGTTTGCTTGGCCTGAAGCTATATTGGATTCAACTCAAGCTGTAATCATTGAATCTGAACTTTTTCTCTATAAACTAATTAGATTTTTAACTAAAATACCCTCATATACCGAGGATAATGTGATAGCTACTCAAGAGGTACCTAAAACTTGGTGGGATCATTTTAAATTGACTTATTTTCCAAAATGGTTGTTAAAAAAATATCCCATTAATTATAAGGTCATTCAAATAATTGAGAAGAAAGTGTTTATGTTTCCTAATGTATTAAGACCCGATCAAATATCTGATGTATTATCGGGAAAAAAGATAACAAGTCATATTTACAAAGGAGATACGATCTGATGGATTTAGGAAACTTAGGTAATAAATCAAGTAAACGTTCTATGGGTAGTCACCAAGGTGAGAGTACCTATATTGACAAGGGGTTTTTTAAAGTGGATATTTCAATCAATGGGAAAGCTATAAAACTTGGGGTAGATAATTTATTAGCTTTTGAAGAAGAGGATTTAGATGAGTTATCTGATGGAGCTTTGGATAAAGCTCTAGATCAATGCTCCTATTATAGATTTACTTTTTTAGCAGCCGGAGCAGAGATTGAAGCTCAAATTGAAATAGTAAATAGGCAATTTACCAGTTGGTATGCTCAGGCAACAAAAGAAGCCAAGCAACTTATAATTAATCAAAGAAAAATTCAAAAAGATAGAGATAAGGTACCTAACTCTTGGTTTGGAAGTATTACTAAACAAGAAATTGAAGATACAATTATCACTGATCCACAAATGGCTAAAAAATACAATGAGTTTCAGGATACATTAACTGAGTTAAAAAAGAACTTACGTATTTTGTTTGGGTTACGTGATACTATCCAAGATAGAGGGGGACATCTCCAATCTTTAGGTAAACGACGATTAGAACATCAAAAGAATTTTGGAGTAAGATATGGCGGCTGAAGCATTTATTTATAAACTTGAACGACTTATAAAAGAAGTGGCTAAAAGGAAACAAACCAAACAAGCTTATTTTTCAGCTATTATTACACCTAATAAAGTTCATAAGGATTGTAAGCACCTTAAATTCACATCCACTAAGGCATCTAATTGGAGAACTTATTGGGGATTTAAACATCCTATTTGTAGGCATCCGGAGAAAATAAATGAGTATTTGAAAAAACACACATTAATCACAAGTTGTAAAGATTGTCCATACTATGAAAACAAATAGAACATATATTGGGGAAAAAGGATATCTTCAAGCAATGAAAGATATTCTTACTCATGGATTTGAAGTTAAGAATGATCGCACAGGAACGGGAACCTATAATATTATGGGGATGCAAATTAGATTCCCCGATGTGGAGCATAAATTTCCTTTAATTACCAGTAAACAAGTATTTTGGAAAATGGCTTTAGCTGAGTTTATTTGGATGACTTCGGGTTCCACTCATGTTAAAGATATTCCAAATAAAGCCATGAAGAAGATGTGGGCTAACTGGACATATAAAGCTTACCTTAATTTTGAACCTCTTAAAGATAGCCCTCAAGAATATACCGCAATGGGGTGGCTTAATAAAGATGGAATACCTTTTGACTTAGAAAGATATATCGATAAGTTAATGGGTGATGATGAATTTTGCAATTATTTTGGTGATTTAGGACCCATATATGGTGGTCAGTTAAGAAATTGGCAATATGCTCTAAACCCTCTAGATAATTTGAGTGGGGAAGAGATTGCTGATGTTGTTCAAAAAAATGAAGGTATCGACCAATTAAAAAGAATATATAATCAATTGACCACCAAACCCTACGATAGAGGTATTATTGCCTCTTATTGGAATGTTTCTCAATTAGATGCCATGGCTTTACGCCCTTGTCATATGACTTTCCAATTTATTGTTGAGCCTCTTTACACAGAGAATGGGAGATTATATGACAATAGGTTACACTTACACATTCTTCAACGTAGTTGTGATATGTTTTTAGGAGTACCATTTAATTTCTTCTACTATGGTTTAATGTTACAAACCATGGCTTATTATGTGGGTATGTCAATAGGGGACTTAGTATGGGAGGGAGTTAGTTGCCACATTTATAAAAACCATGTTGATGCTGTTATGGATCAAATTCGGCAAGAGATACACATCCCACCACAGGTAGAAATTGATACAAGTTCCGGCTTTTATAATCTTAAGATGCATGGTTTTAAAGTTATCAATTACCAACATGGCCCTAAAATTCAAGCAGATGTTAGTATATGAGATTTGTAGATGACCAAGGGAAGGATTTAAAACCACAAGATGCAGGTATAGCAAAAGAGGCAATATTTGAACCCGGTGAAGAGGTAGTCCCCCTGCTAGATTGGTATATTGATTATCAGGGTAGACACCATGCTGAAAAATTTGAAGGTTATACTATGATATTCGACTTTGATGAGCATTGTATTTATTTTGAGCCTAAGGGTCGAATTGGAGCTATTGATATAACTAAGATAAGACGGGAGTCCTCCCCTGAGTTTAGAAAGTTAAAAAGAAGATACAAAGAACTTTCTAATAACCCTAGTTTATGGGTATCTGCAAGAGAGTTACAATTAAATTTATTTAAACAACATATTAGATTTAATCAAATGGCTGCCAAGAGTAACCACAATATCCCACAACAATAATTAGTAATATATTCAATATAATTATTGATTAGATATTTCCTATTGTTTATAGGATAAATTTGACAATAAGGATTTTTAAAGAATTGATCTAAAAAAGTTAGATTAAAAACCAATAATCTTGATTAGATAGGTAAAGAAGTTTAAAACCTGTCTTAAATTATAATAAATCAAATATAGAAAGGAATAATATCATGGATGATGAAAAAACTTTATTCGAGCAACAACTGGATGTAATTAATGAGGAAGTTGCTGCAATAGAGGAAGATAAAGAGAAAGTACTCAAAGGTCAGAAGAAAGCTGCCCGCCGAGTACGTAAACATATGTCAAATATTTCCAAGCTTTGTAAAGCCGGCCGTAAGGCAGTATTGGAGATTTCACAACAAGACTAATCACCTAAAAACCCGGAACAATGGAATTAGGACAACCACAAAGACTCCTGGATAAAGTTCAAGGGGATAATTTTGAAAGGACACGTTTAGAGGAGGGTGAGAATAATCATCGAATCCTTTTTGGTCCAGTTAAAGTTGCCCAGATCTATTACCCCTCGTTGGTAAAGGATCCTGAAACTCAGGAGCTTAAACAAAAAATGAAGGTGATCACTCGACCTGATTCGGGCTCACCTTTAGATTCATTAGCTTCTTTGGATGAACGGATACGTAGAACAAGAGGAGAAGAAAGACCCCGATCCTCTTTACGTCCTTCTTCAAAATGGCTTTACCTAGTTATTGATAAAAACAGCAAAGAATACCCTAAAGTAACAATTGCCGAATATCCTTTCACAGTTTATGATCAAATAACTAAATTAGAGCAATCAGTTTCCAATAAGAACCCAGATAAGTTACGCTATGGGTTAATCTTTATGTGGGATGCTATCATCACTAAAACAGTGGATAAAAGTAAACCCAAACAATATGGAACTTCATATAATGTGGAAGTAGACCCGGAAAACCCTTATGCAGGAAAAATACCTCGTGGGTACTTAGGTAGAACTTCGGCTGAGTTAGCAAAACACGGGGTAAATGTTGAACAATTCTTCACTGAAGAGGAGTTAAAAGCAATTAAAGACTCCGATTTTGACTTAGAAAAAATTGCTGCCCCGGATACATGGGATCAAATGCTTGAAAAATTAAATAAATTTCCTATTTATTTGGGAGCTTCAGATCGAGGGGGACATCCCCGATTTCCACAGTTGGAGGAATTTGTCACTCAAGCTCAAGAGTCCAATATTCCTTTCCTAAGTGGAGATGCTCAAGCAGCTGAGGGAGACCTTACTCCTACTTCAAGACGAATTGAAGGTCCAAAAGTAGCAGGTGATGATAATTTTCAATCTGTTGAAGATGGAGAATTTCAGGAAGTAGAGAAACCGGCTAAGAAACCCGTCCAAGAAGCTCCTAAAGAAGAGCCGAAGGCGGCTAAGGCTGAAGAACAAGAAACCAAAGAAAAACCTAAAGCTTCAAAAGAGAAGGAACCTACTCCTGATCTTGGAGGTGAAGATGATAAGGAGTTTCCTAACTGGTGAGTAAATCAGATAATACAAAAGCAATCAATAGCGCCCTGAGTGTTTTGGGAAACTCAGGGCGGGTTGCCTCTCAGAAAAAGCCCTTAGAGGTAATAGAAACAGATATCCCAGAGGTTAACGATTATTTATTTGGCACAGGGGGTATACCCTGTGGCCGTATAATTGAACTATATGCCCCTGAGTCAGTGGGTAAATCTACATTTGCATATTGGTTAATAGGTCAGGTTCAAAAAAGAGAGGGTACCGCAGCTTTATTTGATGCCGAGGGCTCTTACCTAAAAGATTATGGTGAGAAATATGGTGTCAACAACGATGAGCTCATTATACCTGAATTTTTTACGGGAGAAGATGCTCTTTTTAAACTCAAGCTATTATTGGCCACAAATACTATTGATTTAATTGTAGTTGACTCTATACCAGGGTTACAACCCTCTAAGAATGTCGATGATAAAGATGGTTCTAGTAAGTCAATGAATCAAAAATTAGCTCGGGCTGATATGTTGACTAATTTTTTCAATGATATCACAGGTGGATACCGTGTTAATGGGAAAGCTTTAACTGACCCTAAGGGTAAAGCTAAGTATATAAAAGACCCTATTACAGGCTCAGATTTTCATAAATCATACCAGAAAAAAACCTGTATTATTTTTATTAATCATGCTAAAAATAAAGTTGGGGTAATGTTTGGTGATAAAACCTCAACACCCGGGGGTAGGTCATTGAAATTTGCCAGCTCAATGAGAATTGGTATGGAGTACCAGAAAAAATCTAAACAGATAAATGACCTCAATCAACCTCTTTATAAAGTTATCAATGTAACGGCTGCTAAAAATAAATTAGCACCCCCTCTTGTTAAAATACAACTAAAAATTGCCACCTCAGGTGGTATTGACATATATGAAGGTAAAGGAGACTCTGCTGATGATTGGGAGTTTCCAGAATATGGAACTGGAGGGGATTAAATAAATGATAGGACGTAAAGTTAAAGAGCAATTAATTGATAAGTCTTTTGAGAAGTATAACCTTACTAAAGAGCAAAAGACTCACATCATGAAAATACTGGATGGTTACATCGGTTTGGTGGAATCCCATAAAAAGGAGAAACTTACACCCGAAGAGGTCCAAATGTACACAGATTTAGTAAAAACAAATATTGTCAATACTTTAAATATACTAAAGCTAGATGAGTCAAAGAAGTAAAGAGAATATTGATAAGTTAAAAGGAGAGAGTGCAGGGGACCCTCGTCACTGGTGGGATATATCTAATCTGTCCAGGCCTATTAAGTTAAGCCTAGATATACCCACTTTTGACGGGTCCACTCCACTCAATTTAGACTCTAATTTAAGAAACGCATTAAGTAATTCAATCTTAGGAGATAAGCTTCAAATAAAGCAGAATTTCATCTCGGGGGATTCTTTAGTTAGTAGAGCTAGAGACAGACTAGCCCTAAGTTTTTTACATTCTGATTGTGAGTGGCAACTTCAAATAGACACTGATATCATATTCCCCTCAGGATTAATTGAACAAGTGGTTCCTTTTTATGCTGAGTATATGGATAGGGAGTTGCTTCAAGCTTTCCTGAATGAGGGAGTATTTAATTATGCTTTACGGATTAATGCTATTGATGAAATACTCCGAAGTGGTATACAAGATGGTAAAAAAATAGTAGGCGGGCTTTATTTTTGGAGAGGGGGAGTTCGATCTATTGAACAGTCATCCAGTTTATTGCCTAACAAAGGGGATCATTTTACAGTTGATTTTAAATTAACTCCAGAAAATTATATTAATACCGATAAGTTAGCAACAGGGTTCTTGTTGGTCCATCGATCAGTATACGAGGGAGTGATTGAAACATTTCCAGAATTGGAATATGATTCTCCAGAATATGTTCCGGGTTATCCCTCGTATGCTTTTTACAATCCCATGGTAACAACCGAAGAAGATGGG
>Ga0102944_1000926_pt1 | contig 20956 bp, 15 predicted proteins | sample SalPonD_shore_MG_FD_78172 | JGI IMG/M metagenome (GOLD analysis project Ga0102944, IMG submission 78172) | Salt pond soil microbial communities from South San Francisco under conditions of wetland restoration - Salt Pond MetaG... | ecosystem: Environmental > Aquatic > Marine > Intertidal zone >...
AACAAAACCGAATCCCAAATCACTTAATAACGGAGCAATTAATCCGTTTTTATCGAAACCGGCTGCAAGTCCTACCGGTGAGGGGAAAGATAAATCCCAGATATTCTGTTGTAATAAATCGGATTGATAATAATAAATCAGATGAGCAAGACTGCGTAAAAAAGCATTATCATTAGCCAGTTGAGCAAATATCATTGTACTATTATGAGCCCTCTCAGCATCTAATCGGAATAAAAAAGGTTTAAGTAATTTTTTATAGTACATCGATAAATTAATGTCGGTCTGTTACATCATTTGGATGATCTGTCAGAATCGCATTCAGTATAATAAAAAATCGGGATTATTGGTTCATATCTTGTAAATTAATGCCTTGGCAATACAAATGAGATGAATATGACATTTGAAAATATCGAGGATATCAGATCCTATTTGGACAATATACCTAAATTTCAGGTTGTTGGCTCCAAAGCGGCACATATGGGCCTGGATCAGATTGAACGTTTTTGCGGGGCTCTGGGAAATCCCCAAAATGACCTCCGGGCTGTTCATGTGGCCGGTACCAATGGTAAAGGTACGGTATGTCATATCCTGGCAAGCGCCTATCAACAAGCGGGATTTAAAGTAGGATTATATACTTCCCCGCATCTGATAGATTTTAAAGAACGGATTAAGATTAACGGGCAGGAAATTCCTGATAAACATTTAATTCGTTTTTTTAAAAAATATTCATCATTGATCGACCGTTATCCCGTTACCTATTTTGAATTGATGACAGCATTGGCTTTTTTGTGGTTCCGCGAGCAAAAAGTTGATATAGCTATTATTGAAACCGGTCTTGGTGGCAGGCTGGATGCTACAAATATTATAACTCCATTAGTTTCAGTTATAACAAGTGTTGCACTCGATCATAAAGCTTATCTTGGTGAGACAATCAAAGAAATAGCTTATGAAAAAGCGGGAATTATAAAACATGAAGTTCCCGTTGTTATAGGTAGGTTACCTGAAGCGGCACGAAAAGTTATGCTTGATAAAGCAGGTGAAATGAATGCACCGGTATACCATTTTGATGATTTACATCCCAATTATAAAGATGGTAAGATTGATTTGAAGGATAAAAACACACTTTTGTGCCTGGAAACCGATTTATTTGGTTCGATACAGGCTGTAAATCTTAGTATTGGCTGGCAAGTAATTAAATGCTTACATTATAGGTATAAGCTAACAACAGAACAGTTTATTGAAGCTGTTAAGTATGTTCGAAAAATATCAGGTTTACGTGCACGATTTGAACCGCTTATCGATGGTAAAGATTGGTATTTTGATGGTGCACATAATATAGAAGCTATAAAAGTTTTAAAAGAAAGTGTCAAAACTATAGCGAATAAAAGGGAGCCGGTTATTATATTAAGCCTGATGAAAGATAAAATTGATGAAAAATTCTTATATGAATTTTCGGAATTCAAAAAAATCTTTTATTATGAAATAAATAGTGAAAGAGCAGCTACATATGAAGAGGTTAAAAATCACATACCGCAGCTGCAACTTCTTTTAAATGAGTGGGGCAACATCTATTCCATACTAAAACGGTATAAATCAAAGTTAGTTATTTTTACAGGAAGTTTTTACTTTTACAGCACCGTCAGAGATTGGATTAAGAAATACAACCTGAATTGATTAGGTTGCCTCTTTCAAAAAATCATATTTAATAACTACTGGCAGATTCCTCAAAAATATTACTCATTATCTTATTGAGTTATTTGAACATCCCTTTTGTTATTTAACAACTATCAGAACGTCTAATTAAACGATTGAACAATGTCAGATATCCAACTTGTTGGATTGAATGCTAAAGAATTAAATTCTTTGCACGAGAAAACAGTAAAAGAATTACAAGAAATTGCTAAGAAAAACGGAGTTAAACCCGTTACCGGACTTAGAAAGCAAACTTTAATTGATCGAATAAGATCAATTGCCAGAATACAGGCACAAGCTGTTCTTGATTTCAATAATGAAGTTCGGAATGAATCTGGAAATGGGAAAGCTCACGGAAATAAAAAAGCAAACCAACCCGCAAAACCGGGTTCGAATAGTGAAGGAAATTCGACCGTATCAAAGTCGAATCACACCAGAAAGAACTCTTCTTCACGTTCGGTGAATGAACCAAATAGTAAGAAAATGGAGGATTTTAATCCCTTTGCCAATATGGCCGATGAACAGCCTCAGAAAAAAAGAAGAGGCCGTCCTCGTAAACAAGAGAGTAAACCCAAAACGGAAGCCAGGCGTCCTAAAAAGCCTTCTCCGAAACAGCAGTCTGCTCCAAAACAGCAAAAGCCTAAAAACGATAAAAAAGGAAATCGTCAAAAGGACAAGGGTAAAAAACGCAGTGTCCATGATATACTTCCTGAATCGGATGCGCCTACATTGGAAGAAAGACTACAGGAGATACAATCTAATTTGGGCGGTTATCTGATCAATGAAGGAACCCTTGAGATTTTACCTGACGGATACGGCTTTTTGAGATCCGTTAACTACAATTATTCTGCGAGTCCGGATGATATTTATGTATCGCCGTCTCAAATCAAACGTTTTCGATTGAAACAGGGTGATTGTGTTGTGGGTATTATTCGTCCTCCCAAAGTCGGAGAACGTTATTTTGCTCTATTACGGGTCGATGGAGTGAATGGTAAAATTCCTCATGATATGGATTCTCGTAAAGATTTTGAGGATTTACTGCCAATCTATCCCGATGACCGGTATAAACTGGAAACACGGCCGGATGATTATGTAACACGTATCATTGATTTATTTGCTCCGATGGGTAAAGGCCAACGTGGATTAATTGTTGCCCAGCCCAAAACGGGTAAGACAACGATCCTGCGACGTGTGGCCAATTCGGTGGCGAAAAACAATCCCAATACGAAGATTATCATACTTTTGATTGATGAACGTCCGGAAGAAGTTACCGAGATGGAACGGACAACTATCAATGCTGAGGTTGTCGCTTCAACATTCGATCAGAAACCGGAAAACCATGTTGGTCTTGCTGAGATTGTATTCGAAAAAGTTAAACGCCTCGTTGAAAGTGGCCATGATGTCGTTCTTCTGATGGATTCCATCACTCGACTTGCCAGGGCATATAACATATGTACAGGTAATTCCGGACGAACCATGACCGGTGGTGTTGATTCACAGGCATTGAAAAAACCGCGTCAGCTCTTCAGTTCGGCTCGTAATATTGAAAATGGTGGTAGCTTAACTATTATTGCCACGGCTCTTATAGAGACCGGATCACGAATGGATGATGTCATTTTTGAAGAGTTCAAAGGAACCGGTAATATGGAGATCGTTTTAGATCGCCGATTGGCAGACAGGCGAATATTCCCGGCTATAGATATCTTCAAGAGCGGCACCCGTAAAGAAGAATTACTTGTATCCGATGAGGAACGGGAGAAAGTAGTACTGTTGCGCCGTTACCTGTCTTCAATGAATCCAATGGAAGCTATGGAGTTTCTGCTGGACAAAATGAAAGGTACCCGCAATAACGAAGAATTTCTGATCTCAATGAACAGATAAATGTGCTTATAATCGGTCAGACGGTTTTAAACCGTCTGACCGGCAAGCTGTAAAATCTGTGGTTCATAAATTTATTAGTTAGATTGCAAGACATACTTGCGATACTTGTCTTTTTTTAGCTTCCCACTTTTTTTCTGCAGTGAGTGGTAAAAAAGCAAATTGGCATTCTCATGATAAGCCTGTCTGAGTAAGGCTATTTTCATTTGTTTGGCCTGATGGATATCGACATCCATTTTTTTTATCGAATAGTTGAGAAACTCGTCACTGGGAATTAAATCTCCGAAATAATATGATATATTTTTATCGGAATCCGACAAACGTACAATCTGGTGACCCGGTGTATGTCCACCCGTCCATATCAATTCAACACCTTCAATCAGTTTATAATAATCTTCATCGATAAATTCGAAAGTATCATCTGCAACCAAACGATACAAATCGTCGAGTTTATAACTGGCTCCATTTAATTTACTTCGCTTATCGAAAACTGCAAGTGCATGCTCCCATTCTCGTTTTTGTACATAATATCTGGCATTGGGTAATGTTGCCCTTGTCTGAAAGTGTTCATCAGTATAACTCAATCCGCCAATATGATCATAATGCAAATGTGATAAAATGACATGCGTTATTTCTTCGGGTTTTATCCCGAATATTTCCATATTGGTAAGAATATTCGAAACATTCTCCTGATCTTCGTCACTATCCAATCCCAGCCCAATTCCGGCATCGATCAAAATCCTGATATTGTCATTATAAACGAGAACAGGATCGATACCTACCGGCCTGATTCTGGTAAGCGACCCGAGATTATCATTTTCTCCTTTGCGTGCGTGTGTATTAATTTTATCAATTGACCCGTCAGATCCTATTTGAAATAGTCCTTCGCTCAATTGTTCGATCTTTATTGTATCTAACATCATTTATTATTGTATGACGATCTTAAACGGTAATAATGCCTGGATTTGCCGGGGATTCGTTACAATATATTTTTTTATTCTATTTAATGAAATTTGATTTCCAAAATCGGGGTTGAAAAATGAATACACTTTTGTTTGTGTGGTGTTATAGAAATATGACCATAAACCTTCCGGCCTGGGATACGTAACAAGATTATAGTTCTTAATCCCGGCTTTGTCTGCAGCTATTTGAACAGCTTTATGCAGATTTCCCAACACATCAACCAAATGATTATTTAATGCGGCCTGACCGGTCCAGATATGTCCCTCGCCTATACTATCGATATGCGCTTTACTTACATGACGACTTTCCGCCGCTTTTGTAATGAAATTTTCATAGAAATTATCGATAGTACGCTGAAAGGCTTTTTCCTGTGTATTCGTAAATGGTTTGGTTGACATCAGCCAATCTGCATTATTATGTGATTGCACTACATCGAAAGTAACGCCAAGCTTATCATTGAAGAAGTTTTTCATATTAAATTTTGTACCAAATACACCAATAGATCCTGTGATGGTCGAGGGCATGGCTACAATAGTGTCAGCAGCCATAGCAATATAATATCCGCCGGAAGCGGCAACAGAACCCATGGAGGCAATGACAGGCATTTTCTTAGAAGTTTTACGCAACATTTCCCAAATCAGATCGGAAGTACTTCCCGATCCTCCGGGACTGTTCACGCGAACAACGAGGGCTTTAACATCACTGTCGTCTGTAATCTGTTTCAATTCTTTTCTGAATGCTGATGCAGTGATGTATTTGCTATGATCGAACGGTGATTGTACAACGTCAGGTACTATTTCTCCTTCGGCATATATGATCGCGATTTTGTTATTGGTCTTTATTTGAGTCAAACCTGCCGATTTAGCACTGACTTGATTATAACGCTTATTGGATATGGTATATAATTTTTCACCCTTTGATAATCCTATACGTCTTTTTATGCGTTCTTTAACGTCTTCCGGATATGTTAATTTGTTAATTAATCCTTGTTTATAAGCGTAATCGGCGGATAGATGCGGTGATTGATTTAAATCATTATTCAATTGAGCAATTGATTTGCCTGACCATTTTGAAACGGCATCCAGGTATGTTTTGCTTGTGTTATCCAATAAGGCTGTTAATTGTTCCTTATTGGCTTCAGAGTAATCTTTACGTATAAATGGTTCAACAGCCGATTTATATTTCCCCTGCCGGCTTATTTCAGGTTTTATACCAAGTTTATCAAATAATCCTTTTAAAAAAGGTGTTTGAATAAAGAATCCGTCAAATTCGAACGTTGACTCCGGTGGTGAGAAAATCGAATCAGCGGCAGTGGCTACGAAATAGCTTTTCTCGTTAAAACCGATATCGTTAGTACTGCAATAAACAAATTTGCCACTGTTCTTCTTGAAATTAAGGATCGCATTTCTGACCTCTTCGAGCGTAGCCCATGATGCATTTAACATCTCAGCTTTTATCCAAATTCCCCTGATATGTTTATCAACGACAGCCTTTTTTAGGTTCTCATTTAATGATTTCAGAGAGACAACATCCTTGTCTGATTTTCTAAATAATTCATCGAGAGGATTTTCTGATATACGATCGGGAATACTACCCGACAGCCCGATAGTTAAAACAGAATTATCCCGGATATATGGTTCCGGTTTTTGTGATGTAGTGAGTAAAAACAGGAATAACAGGGAAAAAAGGGCTATGACGGCTAAAATGACCCCAATAAAGCTTGCCAGAATATTCTTTAAAAATTGCATAATTGTTCTATATAAATAATTTGAATGTTTTTTCGAACACTATTTCGTGGAATGATTTACATATATTTCAGAGTTTAAACATCATAAGAATAATAAGATAATTTTCTTATGAAATTACTAATCAAATTTACACTATCCGTAATTTTGTAACGGTTATGAGATATAATTTCACAGGTTATTCTCATTGTAAATGGCCTATTTATAAATTAGTCACTAAAGTCGAAGTGCTCTTACCTGTTAGTTTTTTATAACCATTTTAAAGATGCTATAGTGGAGTATTAGTTTGTGAAAAAAGAATAATTAAATAATGAAGCAATCATATGATGTCGTAGTAATCGGATCCGGCCACAACGGATTGGTTACAGCTTGTTACCTGGCAAAAGCCGGATATTCTGTTTGTGTTTTGGAGAGGCGTGAAAATATTGGCGGGGCCGTTTGTACGGAAACGATGTTCAAATCTAAAGAAAATCCACAGGGATTTCGTATGGATGTGGGTTCATCCGCTCATTTTATGATTCACCAGACCGGTATAGTAGAGGAGCTTGAGTTGGATAAATATGGCCTGGAATATATTGATCTGGACCCTTTCGCTTCTTGTCCTATATACGGCGGTGAAGGAGTGATACACTTCTTTAAAGACCTGGATAGAACATTGGATTCGATAGCTGCCATTGCACCTGAAGATGTAGAACACTATAGGGAGTTCGTCGAGTATTGGACGCGGGTCAATAAAGGGGTCTTAAACGTTTTTATGAAACCCCCTACGATGAAAAATATCATGTCCGAGATGATTAAAGGGCAGATAAAAGGACAGGGTATGTTTAAGAAAGGCAAACAGGTTCAGGGTATAAAACGTATTCTTGGTAGTTACGGTCAATTGATCAACGATACGTTTCAAAATCCATATTTGAAGACTGCAATATTGTGGTTGGCGGCACAGTCGGGGCCGATGCCGGATCAAACGGCTACGGCCGATTTTGCCGGTTGGCATGCTATGTATCACCAAAGCGGGGCAAAACATCCAAGAGGAGGGAGCGGGATGTTAACACAAGCTATGGCAAAAATGCTGGAGGCGCACGATGGAGTGATAAAAACAGGTTCACCGGTTGATGAAATTTTAATCCGTGGAAACAGTTCATATGGAGTTCGTCTCCAAAGTGGTGAAGAGATATTTGGAGAAAAAATAGTTTCCAATGCACATGTACAGACAACGATGCTAAAACTGGTCGGACCCGATTATTTATCTCCGGAAATGTTAACCAGGGTTAAAGAAATTAATGTCGGAAATGGTTTTGGTATGGTCATACGCTGTGCGGTTGATGAACTGCCAGATTATGATGCATGTCGTGATGATCCATACGTACATAACGGTTTGCAGCTTTTGTGTCCATCTGAGCAGTTTATGAAAAATGCCATGAGTCGATTTGCCAAAGGGGCTCCACCTGACAAGCCGCCGGTGGTTGCCATGACTTTTTCAAAGGTTGATCCTGATGTTGCCCCGGATGGGAAACATACATTATTTGCCTGGGGGCAGTGGCATCCGTATCGGCTGGCAAATGGTGAAAACTGGGATGATATTCGAGAACGTGAAGCGGATAATATTTATCAGACGGTAGTGGATTATGCGCCCAATATGAAAGGAAAATTGATAGACAGGTATATTCAGACACCCCTCGACATTGAACGTAAACATGGGATGATTAACGGGAATGTTATGCATGTGGAAATGACATTCGATCAAATGTTTATGTTTCGTCCCATACCGGCTATGAGTGAATATCGTACACCCATTAAAAATTTGTATCTGTCGAGTGCATCGTGTCACCCGGGCGGTGGGGTGTTCGGTGCTGCCGGTTATAATGCCGCATCGGTCATTTTGAAGGATCTTAAACGTATAAAATGGTTTAACAGGCATAAAGATGAGGAATGAAATACCTTTAAATGATCTGTTCCGGGACTTATTAATTTTTGTGTTTAAAAATAAGAGAACTGTGATATCGTTATTACCATGTACGATATTTATATTACTACTAAATGTAGATATTGAATGGAGGTTAAATAGTTAGTGATACGATTCCATCAATTCGTACAATCGACGCAAGTCAACTTTTTAGAAAAATTTTACAGAAAAAAGAAGCGTTGTTACCCACAATTATTTTATGCTATCAAAACTAAGAAATAAATCCTGGAATATAGCGGGCTTTAAAGTCACGATTGATCCTTTTTTGATAATCATCGTGGTTATCCTTACGTGGCTTCTCAGTACGCGTTATTATCCCCGATTTTCTTATCGTCCTCATGAGTTCATCTATTGGGTGATGGGTATTATTACAGCACTTGCGCTTACGTTTTCAATTCTGTTGCATGAGTTGGGGCATGCTTTTACAGCAAAACGTTTGCATATTCCTATTGAAAGAATTCATTTATTTCTTTTTGGAGGAATGGCTGAACTGCGGCATCGTCCCATTGAACCTAAGGATGAATTATCTGTTGCGATTTCCGGCCCGATAGTTTCGTTGTTATTTGCTTTAATCTGTTATTATGCATCCAATTCTCTGGAATATGTTCAACCGGAATCCTTTCTCGTATTACGCAATATTGCGCTCATGAATGCCCTTCTGGGCGGTTTTAACCTCATACCGATATTTCCATTGGACGGCGGGAGAGCATTACGTGCTCTGCTTTGGCTATATCAGAAACGGTATAGAAAAGCATCCAGGTTTACATATATAATCGGGAAACAAATTATTGCCATACTGTTTATTGTAGCTTTGTTATCCTATTTCCTTTATAACTCACAAGTAACCATATGGTTAGGTTTGTTTAGCATATATATGATTTATACGGTTATGAGCGGTCGTAAAGAATTGGTTTACATTCCTGAATTAAATGATTTGATATTGGAAGTGGAGGAAAATGCGTCTCCTTTGACGATAGTTGAAATACTGGATTCGACCAATAAAAATTATCTGAAGAAAAGTATTATACCGGTAATTGATAAAAATGAAGTGAAATATATACTATATGGCCGTGATCTGGATGACGCAAATCACGAGTCGCCTGTGTATGATGATTTTTTACAACCTGTAGAGCCCGGTACGTTTGTTGATGTGGAAAAAGTGGATACGTATCACCCTGAAATAGCATTTAAAGCGGATTATCTTCCTGTTTTTCACAATGGTGTATTGCAAGGTATGTGTGATGCACATGAAATGCGTTTCTGGCTGCTTGAAAGATATAAAACTATTAATATATCCTGATTGGAAAAGGGGATTATGGCTTAGATGCTTTATGAATAAATCCTGTTTTGTTCAGCCACATTTAGATCAATAAATCATTGAATATGTTAATATTATCAGCATTAATTCCTGGCTATTACTAATAACGATCTGATTTGAAGTATTAACAGGCCGGGTTTGCAGGTTCCAATAGCTTTTTTTTAACTAATAACCTATCATTGGCACAGAATAGATACCATTCACAAAGATCAGATATTATCGATGAGTAACATTGAATCTCATTTCCATAACTCCACGGCTGAGATAAATTTATCTGCCCTGAATCATAATCTTGAAGTGTTAAAAAAACGTATTAAACCGGGTATTCGTCAGATAGCAGTTATTAAAGCGAATGCCTATGGTCATGGGGCGGTGAGGGTAGGCCATTTTTTAAAAGATAAAGTCGATTATTTCGGAGTCTGTTCTCTTCAGGAAGCGATTGAGTTACGGGAAGCCGGTATTCAAAATAATATTCTGGTTTTCAGTGCTCCCTATGAAAAGACATGTTGGGCGTATAAAGAGTATGAAATCGATGCTGTGATCAGTGATTTTCATCATTTTGATTTGTTAAAAAAGGGGACACGTTATCATCTTCAATTCGATACAGGAATGGGACGATTTGGTTTTTATGACTACCAGTTATCCGAAGTGCTTCGCCAGGTTGATGAACATAAAGAGCTTAATCAAATTGGACTTATGTCACATTTTGCCACAGCCGATGATCCTGATTCGGCGAAAGTCGGAGAACAATTGGAGAAGTTTAAGGATATCCGTTCAAAATTCGCCCCTTCTGTCATGGCACACATCAGCAACACCGGCGGTTTAGCGTATTTCCCTGAGGCACAGTTCGATATGGTGCGACATGGTATCGGGATGTACGGATATCCTCCGGGAGATTTTCAAATAGATGATTTAAAACCGGTATTAACATGGAAAAGTTATCTCGTTGAATGTAAACCCATAAAAAGGGGGATGACAGTGAGTTACCGCTCTAAGTGGGTGTGTCCGGAAAACGGATTCCTGGGAATAATTCCTGTTGGGTACGCCGACGGCTTACGACGCAATCTGGGTGAAAAAATTAAAATGCATATCAATGGTAAGGATTATCCAATCGTAGGTATCATCACAATGGATTATGTAATGATTTATTGTGGAAACGATCGTCCACCTGTTAATTCAGAAGTCATTGTTATGGGTAATAATGGGAATACTGCACAGGAATGGGGAAATCTAATGAATTCGATATCCTATGAAGTCCTTTGTGGTATATCCACAAGAAGGGTGGAACGGGTTTACCGTAAACAGTGAACAATGTTAATGTTCACTGTTATATGAGAAATTTTGATCTTTTTCTTTTCTTTAGCTTTTATTGAAAGCCAATTAATTTAATATCGAAGATCAAAGTATCGCCGGCCAGCTTATTTGTGGTTCCTGCATAGCCAAGGTCAGGGGGTATGACCAGCGTGCGTTCTTCCCCTTTCTTCATGCCCAATAATCCTTCTCTAAAACCTCTGACATAGCTAAAGTTTCCACTTCCGTCAGTTGCTGCGGGGGACATGACAAAAGGTACGCCTAATCGACTTTTTTCATATGTGCTGTCGAATATTTTACCGTCTGTGGTTCTACCTGTATATTCTATCTGAATCTGATCTTGCGGTACAACCTGAAAGGGCCCGGAGCCGGCTTTGATGTGATAAATGATCAAACCATCATTCTGCACTGTACGTGGTGTACCGGTTGTATCATATGGTTTTGGTACGGCAGAGTAATCCGGTGCGGTTATATTATTATTATTACTTGAGCAGGCAATTAATCCCGCCATAAGTCCGAAGAGTAAAAGTGAAGCTGTAAAGGTGCGAAAATTCATTGAGTTATACTATCTAATTTTTCTTTAAATACTTGTTTTTCCTTGAGGTAATACGCTCCGGTACCGGGGCCGTAAAAACCTACATGTATGAATTTGATATTGTGATCTGTGTCTGAAAAATAGGTTGTCGGATACGAATATAAATTCTTGATAAAAGGTAACGTTTTTTTAACAATATTAGCTTCGTTTCTACCTGCAACGAGTAAAGTCCATGGTATATTGAATCTTTTTTTATAGTTCTTTACAAGTTTAACGGCTGTGTTATAGTTATCCGTATATTCATAAGCCACCCCGACAACTCTTAAATCGGTATTTTTGTATTTATTGTACATCTGTCGCAACATATGTGCTTCATCAGCACAATTAGGGCACCATGAACCGAAGATATAAAGCATTATCGGTTTGTTTTTAAATTGATCATCTGTGCTCCTGACGGTATCGCCGTTCAAATCTTTAAGTGCAAAAGTAATTTTGGGATGTTGAGGATCAATCTTCTCAATCTTAAAAGGATCCGGAAGTTGATTTTCCCCTTTGTGAGAGGTCCATGAGACTGCCGATGAACTATATTCATAATTTTTACCCTTCAAGGTGCCGTCTTTTTGGAGTTTCCCTTTTAGTAAGTATGCATGAGCACCATCGAATGTAGACAGTGTTAGCGTGGAATCGGTATAGGTACCCTCAAGGTAACGAAAATCACCTGATTTAGTCATGAAGGTCCCATAAAGCTGATGATCCTTTGTATAAAATTCACCTGTTGCATTATATGTGTGTCCGCTGCTGTTCTCGAATACGGTAGGCCACTGACCATTGAAAACTTTTGTATCGGATGAAGATCGGGGATAACGTTCTTTAACTCCCTTAGCGGCAGTGAATTTCATAACCCGTTGTGTATTTTCCACATATCGTTTATGCCACCGGCCCGTAAGATTACCCTTGGGACCTATTTTGGCGTCAATATGTGAATCATAAAAGTTAAAATTCATATGCAATGAATCACCTTTTAAAACGACACTGGTAAATTTCACGGTATCGGCTCCATTAGTCACATAACCGGTATAGCTACCATTATTTTTATTTATAGTGATGGGGAATGCCAGATCACCGCCGGGACTATGTAATACCCCCCGGTAAACCCCTGTAATATCGCGTTGTTTTTGTTGGGAACAAGCTGTTATCAAGAGAACAGGGATCATAAGTAATAAAGTGGTGAAAGAAAATATTCGCTTTTTCATCGGGTAATCACTGCTATAATTGATAATTAATGTATGAATCGATTATTCCAGTCAGATAATTTTATCGTCCGTACAAAGTCTTGAAAATATAAAATGTTTAACTGTTATGCTTAAATAGCTGATACATTTTTTAATTAATGAATTTGTTTAACACAAAACCAGGGTCATCAATTTGATAATTGCTTCATCATTAGTTTTAAATCTTCGATATCTGTTACGGGTTTGCGACAAGAAAAATCCTTACAGATATATGTTGTAACTTTATTATTTATCATTGTTTTACCGTGTGTCGCAGCAAAATCAGACTGTCTAAAATCCTCTCCTGAAATAATAAAAGATAATGGATCATAGATATCAGACAGGTAATCCTCAAATTTTCGACGTTGAGAGTCCGGGCCGACTAAAATTATCTCATGACCGGGATGTAACTGGTAACATAATGCCTGAAGGTAGTAACCAAATGCCGTAGCATGATCTGATGCTGTTCCAGCCAGTTTCTTCAGAGCACGTTCTGCAATTTGGAGATAATCCATTTCACCGCTTAAATGAGCTATTCGCTGAAAGAGCATAATGGTTGCTGCTGTACCACTTGGGGTCGCATTATCGAACGTTTCTCTGGGTTTTGAAATTAATTGTTCGTGATTTTCCGAGGTATAAGAGAACGCTGCTTTTGAAGCATCGTAAAAATGTTCCCTTATAAATTGCGCATGATCGAATGCATGATGCAAGTACTTTTCATCACCGGTGATCTCAAAAACATAAGTCAGCGCTTCTCCCAAAAGGGCATGATCATCAAGGAAAGCCTTATGACGAGCTTCACCACGGTTATACGTGCGATATAACTGTTTTCCGTCTGTTAGATCTTCAATAATGAACTGTGCATTTTTAACAGCCATGTGTTTCCAGTCTTCATCACCCAAACATTTATAAGCCTTGCAGAGCCCTTTCAGGAATATTGCATTCCATGATGTAATAATTTTATCGTCTCTTTCCGGTGATACTCTATTTGAACGGATATCCAGCAATTTCTCAGAAGATGATGTGAGTAGTTGTTGGAATTCTGAGACAGACATGTCCAATTCTCTGGCTATGGTACCGGGCCGGTGGATCCTGTTAAGGATATTTACACCTTCCCAATTACCGGTTGGTGTCACGTTGTAGTAGTGAGTAAATGCTTTAAATTCATTTTCATTAAGATGGCTTTTAATCTCGTCATAAGACCAGACATAATATTTACCTTCATCCCCTTCACTGTCGGCATCCAAAGCAGCATAAAAACCTCCTTCAGGGGAAGTCATTTCACGTTTGATGAAATCAATAGTCTTACGAATGGCATCTTCAAATAGAGCATCTTGTGTAACCTGAAAACCATCGCTCAGAGCCGATAATAATAATCCATTATCGTACAGCATTTTTTCAAAGTGAGGGACCAGCCATATGGCATCGGTACTATAACGATGAATGCCACCTCCAAGTTGATCGTAAATACCGCCCATGACCATTTTTCGAAGTGTATTTACAGCCATATTTTTCGCGTCTGTATTATCTTTAATGTGATGATACCGCAACAGGAACTCCACGGCCATCGATGCCGGGAATTTTGGAGCACCTGAGAAACCGCCTTCATTTAAATCATAACTCTGCTTAAATATATTATAGGCCTTGACCAGCAGGGCATCCGACAAATCCGAATCATCAAGGTGATCGTATAAATCTGCTTTAAGAGCTTCACGAAGATAATTAACCCTCTCGTAAATCTGATCGGGTTCGTTTTCATAAAGATCCACCAGCCTTTGTAATATCATCAGGAATCCCGGACGATTATAAGCGTTGTCAGGTGGAAAATAGGTACCGCCGTAAATAGGAATATGGTCCGGAGTTAACCATACATTCAAAGGCCAGCCACCCTGACCGGTCATAAGTTGGATGGCTTCCATATAAATGGTATCCAGATCAGGCCGTTCTTCCCGATCAACTTTTATGGGGATGAAATGTTCATTTAAATATTTTGCAACCTCTTCGCTTTCAAAGGACTCCCTTTCCATCACATGACACCAATGACAGCTCGAGTAACCGATACTCAGAAATATCATTTTATTCTCATCACGGGCTCTTTTCAAAGCTTCTTCACCCCAGGGATACCAATCCACCGGGTTATGTGCATGTTGGAGCAGGTAGGGAGACGTTTCGTTAATGAGCTTATTGGTAAATTTATGAGTAGTCATAAGACTGCTGTATTTCATGAAATAGAAAATAACCGTCAGACGGATACATGAATTCCGACGATTATTTTAAAAGTAACTGAAAAATTAATGATTATTTTTACGTAGATGAGTCTTCCGGTTGATCATCACCAAAAATTTCTCTTCTCCTGCGTCGTGCTGTCACCTTACTGATCCAAATACCCACCTGATACAATAAGACCAGAGGTATAGCCACTAAACCCTGAGAAAGAGGATCGGGTGGTGTGAGGGCCGCACCTAAGATGAAACACACTACGATAGCATGGCGACGGTATTTTCTGAGGAAATCAGGAGTAAGCAGCCCTATTTTTGTCAGGAAATAGGTAACCATCGGCAGTTGAAATATAATACCGCAGGAAAGAATCCACATCGCCAGCGAGCTGAAGTATGCGTTGACATCAAAGAAATTCTGCACGACATCAGATATTGTGAACTGTGTGAAGAATTGCAGGGCAAAAGGTGTTAAAATCAGATAACCGAAAGAAACACCGATGATGAAAAGAAATGATATGAAAAAGACGATTCCACGTGTACTTTTCTTGCCGTGAGCGCCCAGAGCCGGTTGGATGAAAGCGTATAACTGGTAAAAAAATACAGGTGCTCCGGCAATTCCACCCATCACAATCAGGGTTCCCCAGTAAGTAAAAAACTGGCCGGGTAATTTTCGGCTCTGTAAAATGACATCAACAGCAGTTATATGCAGAAACTTATAGATGAAAAAATCCTTATGTGTTGGACCTAAAAGGATTTTGTTTATGACAAAATTTGAAAATATCAAAGCCAGCAGGATGCCTACGGCAATACCTATCAATCCTTTGATGATTCTCCAGCGCAATTCCTCCAGATGATCCAGAAATGGCATTTCTGCATCCAGACCTTTAGGAGGCGTGGCTTCGGGCGGCTGCCCTTTCATAATTTGTCTTTCCTGAGCTGGATCTGTGCTCATATATAACTATTAAACGACGTAATATTAATGGATAAACCTGATTACAGGATTTTTAAAGGTATAGTAACGAATACTTTCAAAAAAGGTTGTTCACTATAGTACGCTATAGTGAACAATTATTATCGCGTAAAGATACACAATAAAATAGAAACCTGATTCCTGAAAGTTATCAGACAGTCACAAAATCATAAAGAGGAAATTGCTCGCACAAATCCAATACCTCCCTGGAAACTTCATTCAACACAGTTTCTTTTTCCGGATTCTGAAGTACACGATCGATCAATTTAGCGATGTGCTTAAACTCATCTTTGCCAAGGCCTCTGGTTGTCATGGCCGGTGTGCCTATTCTAATACCGGATGTCACAAAAGGACTCTGGGTATCAAATGGTACCATATTTTTATTAACGGTAATTTTAGCTTTACCCAATGCTTCTTCAGCAACCTTTCCCGTCAATTCTTTATTTCTCAAATCAATGAGCATCAGATGATTATCTGTTCCACCGCTAACCAGGTTATATCCCATTTCCAGGAATTGACCAGCCATAGCCTGGGCATTATCCAGAATTTGTTTCTGATACACTTTGAAATCATCCTGAAGTGCTTCACCGAAAGCAACAGCTTTGGCGGCAATGACATGCATAAGGGGCCCGCCTTGAGTACCAGGGAAAACCGCTGAGTTAACCAGTTCACCCCAATTCTTAACCCGGCCTGATTTTGGGGCAACTTTACCAAGTGTGTTTTCGCCATCTTTGCCGATCAGTATCATACCGCCACGGGGACCTCGTAAAGTCTTGTGTGTGGTTGTAGAAACAACATGGCAGTAGGGCAAAGGGTCGTTTAGTAAATCAGCAGCAATTAAACCCGCCGTGTGAGCCATATCCATCCATAAAAAAGCACCCACTTCATCGGCAATACTGCGGAATGTTTGATAATCAAAGTCTCTCGGATAAGCCGAAGCACCAATGGAAATCATTTTGGGCTGTACCTTTTTGGCTATATCCCGTATGTGGTCCATATCGAGCCGGCCGGTTTCTTTATCCACTCTATAAAAATTGGCGTTATAATTAAGACCAGAAAAGTTAACGGGGGAGCCGTGTGTCAGGTGACCGCCATGAGCCAGATCTAATCCCAGAAAATTGTCACCTGTTTTCAAAAAAGTTAAATATACAGCTGCATTGGCTGTGGCACCCGAATGAGGCTGAACATTTGCGTAGTCGGCTCCAAAAAGCTTTTTAGCACGATCACGAGCGAGATCCTCTGCAATATCGACAATTTCACACCCTCCGTAATAACGTTTACCCGGGTAGCCTTCGGCATATTTATTCGTGAGAACGGAACCCATTGCAGAGATCACTGCTTTTGAGGCAAAATTTTCAGATGCAATGAGTTCAAGATTATTATTTTGACGATCCGTTTCTTTTTCAAGGACACTGTATATTTCAGGGTCCTGTTCTTTAAGGCTTTTCATAATTGTAATAAATAATTTCAGTTAGTGATGAGTCAAATCGTGAATTTTGTTAACACGGCGTTCATGTCGGCCTCCCTCGAAATCAGTTTTCAGCCAGGTTAGAACGATTTCCCTTAATTCTTCTTTATTAAGATAGCGCCCGGGTAAACAGAGAATATTCGCATTATTATGTTTGCGTGATAATTCGGCTATTTCCTTATTCCAGGCAAGCGCTGCACGTATATTATCCACTTTATTGGTTGTCATACAAACACCCTGACCGCTTCCACAAATGGCAATACCTTTCTCGTATTCACCATTGCTCACAGCTTCGGCTACCTGTACGGCAAAATCCGGGTAATCAACAGAATCTTCTGAATGTGTGCCGTAATCTACCGGCATATATCCATTATCTTCCAGGATTTTTTTGACTAATTCTTTGGCTTTGAACCCAGCGTGATCGCTTCCTATTGCAATTATCATATGGTTACTATTAATCTCTGTTTCGACAGTACTTAAATATCTTTAAAAAATCGTTTACTATAAAGGGAAATCAATGAACAATTACCAATTAACAGTTATCAATAAATCCGGATCGTAGAAACCGGACAATGGAGGACAGATAACAGATAATTTAAAATTAGAATATGAAAGAAAAACCATAGGAAATAAATTGATTGAAGAATTGAATGTTACCCATTTTTACAACTACTATTTATAATTGATAGCAGATAGTTTATTAAGACCCTAATACAATAAAATATCTACCTGGCATTGGTGAATGCATATACTAATATATTAACCCCCATTTTGAAAGCTTTTTCACGTATGGACTGTGGATCTTTATGTATCTCGGGATCTGCCCAGCCATCTCCCAGGTTAGTTTGATACGTATAATAAACCACAAGCCGGCCGTGAAGATAGATTCCAAAACCCTGTGCCGGCTTTCCATCATGTTTATGAATTTTGGGACAACCATTCGGAAAATTAAATACCTGATGATAAATCGGGTGATTATAGGGAAGATCATGCATTTGATGATTAGGGAATATCTCTTTCAAAATTTTCCTGACATATTTATCGAAACCATAATCATCGTCAATATACAGGAACCCTCCATTTTCCAGGTACTTATGGACATTTTCTATCTCGGCCTTATTTAAAGTGATATTTCCGTGCCCGGTCATGAAAGCAAATGGATATTTAAAGAGATCAGGGCTGCCAATAGAGACATCATCGTATTGAACATCCAGATCGACCGGGACCTTTTTCTTCAGATATTCAATCATATTCGTAAGAGAAGACGGATCATTATACCAATCGCCGCCACCCCGGTATTTAATCCTGGCAATCCGGAAGGCACCCTGATCCTGTGCCTCAACAGTTGCCGGTTCCGTAATAAAGGCCATGGATGAACCTAAAAGAATAATAAAACAAAAATATACGTAACGGTTAAGATGCGACGACATAAAAAGATGGCGTTAAAGAAGATGTTTATTTGGCTGATTTGAATAATGGCGTATTTTATTACGTAATGCAACCTTGAGAGTTTAATTCCTGTTAATTTAATAATTATTATGAAATACAGATCGAAATTATCATTACTTATACTTGCCTTTCTGTTGAGCTGTCCCGGTTACCTGCTTGCTCAAAAATTTGGCATAGATCATATTGAACCTACATTTTGGTGGACGGGTATGAAGCATAAAAGCCTCCAAATAATGATTCATGGGAAAGACATCTCGGACGCCAATGTCAGTGTGTCTTATCCCGGGGTAAAATTTGAACGAAAAGTTACCGTTTCTAATCCGGATTATGTTTTTCTTTATGTGGATATAACAAAAGAAGCAAAACCGGGGGAGATGCCTGTCGTTTTTTCCAAAAATGGGAAAAAATATACTTATGAATATCAGTTAAAGAGTAAAAGTACGTCTGAAGATCGTTACCAGGGATTTAATAGTTCGGATATCATTTATTTGCTGATGCCCGACCGCTTTGCCAATGGAGATCCCTCCAATGATAATGTTAAGGGAATGATTGAGAAAAAGAATCTCAAAGATCCGAGTGGCCGTCACGGTGGCGATATTAAAGGGATTGAAGATCATCTGCGCTACATTAAAGATCTTGGGGTGACAGCTATATGGATTAATCCTCTTGTAGAAAATAATATGCCGACGAACTACCACGCATATCATGGTTATGCAGCTACTAACTTATATAAAATTGATCCGCGTTATGGATCCAACCAGGATTATGTGGATCTTGTTTCGAAAGCTCATAATGACGGATTAAAGATTATTATGGATATGGTCATGAACCACATAGGAAGTAATCATTGGTGGATGAAAGATCCGCCGACTAAAGATTGGGTGCACAGTTATAGTAAATATGGGCAGACCAATTATCGTATTCCTGCCGTTTCTGATCCACACGCTTCAAAGTATGATGAGAAAAAGATGGAAAAGGGATGGTTTGTCAAGGCTATGCCTGACCTTAATCAGAATAATCCGCTTGAAGCTACTTATCTCATTCAGAATACCATTTGGTGGATTGAGTACTCTGGTATTGACGGTATTCGTATGGATACGTATCCTTATCCAAACAAACATTTTATGAAGGAATGGGTACAGGCTGTCAAAGAGGAGTTTCCCACATTAAATATAGTAGGAGAAGTGTCCGTGCATGATGTCGGTATAGCTTCATACTGGCAGGAACATAAGCACAGCAGAGACGGTTATAATTCTCATTTGACCAGTATTACGGATTATCCATTAAAGTATGCTATTGTTGAAGCTTTTACACAACCTTACGGATGGCATTCGGGAATCATGCAAATCTATTACACGCTTGCGCAGGATTTCCTTTATTCGAAACCGGATGAAAATGTCATATTCTTTGATAATCATGATACCAATCGTTTTGGAGGGCTCATAAACAAGGATAAGGATCTGTTTAAGATGGGTATGGCCTTTTTATTAACAACCCGTGGTATACCCCAGATTTATTACGGTGATGAAATCATGAGATCGAGTTTGAAAAATGGCAACGATGGTAATGTTCGCAGAGATTTCCCCGGTGGCTGGCCCGGAGATAAGCATAACGCGTTTACCCAGGCCGGACGTTCACCGTTACAAAACGAAATTTTTGATTATACCCGCAAGCTTATGCATTTCAGGGATAACAATCCGGTACTTGCCACTGGCCGTTTGATGCAGTTCATACCTGAGAATGATGTGTATGTTTACTTCCGGTATAATAAAAACAAGACTATTATGGTCGTCATGAACCTGAATAAAAAAGAATATCATCTTAACAATATCCGTTTTGCCGAAAGGATGGATGGCTTTAATAAAGCCTTGAATGTTGTGACCGGCAAGACGCTGACTCATTTAAAGTCATTTGATATTCCGGCTAAAACCGCCTGGGTTATGGAATTGGAGAAGTAGCGTTAACTTCCGGAACACAAAGATAATGTAGTAAATTGAGGTTATTACTTGAAAGTTGGATTGTAGTAATAAAAAAAGGCGTCATACTAAGTGTGACGCCTTTTTAATTCTTCTATCTTTACTCTGAAAACTTTTAACTAATATCAGCAGCCTTCTTTTCTTCGTTTCCTCGGAGCACCCTCCGGTAAAGCGGCAGGCATCTTGAGTTTGGGAAGT
>Ga0102944_1000928_pt1 | contig 20913 bp, 19 predicted proteins | sample SalPonD_shore_MG_FD_78172 | JGI IMG/M metagenome (GOLD analysis project Ga0102944, IMG submission 78172) | Salt pond soil microbial communities from South San Francisco under conditions of wetland restoration - Salt Pond MetaG... | ecosystem: Environmental > Aquatic > Marine > Intertidal zone >...
CTTCTGCCGCTGTATTATCGGGTGCACTGGGAGCGGGAAACCATCGGGCAGCCCATGGGGTACGCGGGGACCGTCATGGCGCCGGGCAAACTGTTCGGGGTGTCGGTGGCAGGGAACCGGCGGTTGCCGGTGGTGAAGGTACACTTTCTGCGCATGAGCAAAACGGTCGCAGAAGCCGGCGCGTCCCGGCGCAAAAAAAAGCCGGAAGCCAAGCCGCCCGCCGACAAGCCGGTGCAGGTGAAGCGCCGGCGGCGGGTCAAACGTGTAAAGACCGTGGTCCGGCTTCTCTCCCCGGGGGATGTGGTCCGGATTCTCCGGCAGGCGGCGGGAACCATGTGGTCCTGGATCCGGCCCCGGACTATCCGGGCCCGGCTCCGGTTCGGCACCGGCGATCCCATGTTTACCGGAGTCCTTTACGGCATGTTATGGACCGTCGGGATCCAGCAGCGCCTGGATCGGGAGATCACGCCGGATTTTCTCCAGGCGGGCGTGCAGGGGCACGTCACCCTCCGGGGATGGGTGATGCTGGGGGGCCTGGTCTGGCGGGTGTGTTATCTCATGGGAAGTATTATTGCTTTTATTCTTGTACAAAAAATACGCATATTTACCAGGAAGATTTACCGCGCCGGGTGGTAACCGGCGTGTAACCAGGGAAGAGGAGGTCGCAATGTTAGATGAGATCCTGAAGTCACTGCTCCCGGAGTTGCGGGAAATCGCCAGAGCGCAGACCGTGATCGGCGATCCGATTCAGGCGGGGGATTCCACCGTCATTCCGGTGTCCAAAGTCTCGGTGGGATTTGGGGCCGGCGGTTCCAAAGACGACAAGCCCGGCGGCATGGGGACCGGCGGGGGCGCCATGATCGAACCCATCGCCTTTATCGTGATTACCGGGGGCAAAGTGCAGCTGGTTCCGGTCACCTCCAAGGATACCACCATCGGAAAAGTGATCGATATGGTGCCGGATATCCTGGACCGGGTCGGCCTGAAGGAGAAAAAAGGGAAGAAGAAGGCGTCCGAAGCGGAGGACGAAGCGCCGGAAGGGGAAAAGCCGGAGCAGGGTGAAGAACAATAAAACCTTGCATTTAGAGCGGAACCCTTCTAATATTGAACAAACTCACCGAGGATACCATGAAATTTTCACTGCTGGAAACCGTGCCGATTTTTAACGACCTGGATGAAGATGCCCTAAAACGCATCGGCGACATTATGCAGAAGCGGCATTATCCGAAAAGTAAAATGGTATTGATGGAAGAGGATGAGGGTGACACCCTCTTTATCATCGATTCGGGGAGTGTAAAGATCACCCGCATCAGCGAGGACGGGCGGGAAGTGATCCTGTCCATCCTGGGGGAAGGCGAGTTTTTCGGCGAGATGGCTATCTTTGACGGTGAGTCCCGGTCTGCAAACGTGGTTACGCTGGAAGATTCCGAGGTATTCATTCTGAAGCGGGCGGACTTTCTGGACCTGCTGGAGCATTATCCGCGGATCTCCATCTGTTTGCTGCAGGAACTGGCGGGCAGACTCCGGAAATCAGACCAGTTGATCGAGAGCCTCAGCCTGGGGGATGCGGAAAACCGGATTGCGCTGATGCTCCTTCGCCTGGCGGAAGAGCGGGGGATGCACAAGCGGGGCGCCGTACTCATCGACAATCTCCCCTACCAGCAGGATATCGCCAACATGGCCGGCACCAGCCGGGAAACCGTCTCCCGCACCCTGAAGCTCCTGGAGGACAAGGGGCACATTACCAAAGAAGGGCACCGGCTCACCATCGTGGATTATGAAAATTTTAAAAAGGCCTTTAGTTAAGCCGGGCGGCTCCTTCTCACAATTCAATGGCAGCAATCCTCCTTCGTTTTGTCTATATTGTCCCGAGAATGGAACACGTGAACCCGAACGCCTGACGGAAGTAAAATGCGCATGCCATTAGACCACACCGAATATATCCAGCCGGAGACCAACGGAATGACTCCCTTGCAGGAAGCGCTCCACGAGATTAAAACCCTCCCGCGCCGGTTGGCCCATGACTTCAAAGCCATCGGCCGCAACGATCCGGCGGCGAAAAATCCCATCGAAACCCTGGTGGCCCACACGCCGTATCACGCCATTGCGGCCTTCCGGATCTACCATATCCTGCACTTGCTGCGGATTCCGGTGATTCCGCGATTCATGTCCGTGCTGGCCCGGTTCTGGACCGGCGTGGAAATCCATCCCGGCGCCACCATCGGCTGCTGCTTTTTCATCGACCACGGCACCGGGGTGGTGATCGGGGAAACCGCCGAAATCGGCAATAACTGCGTGATTTTTCACAACGTCACCCTGGGCGGAACCGGCCACTACCGGGGGAAGCGGCACCCCACGCTCGGGGATCACGTGCTCATCGGGACCGGGGCCACGCTGCTGGGACCGATCAGAGTGGGCGATCACGTCAAAATCGGGGCGGAAACCGTGGTGATCAACCGGGACATCCCGTCCGGCTGCACGGTGGTGGGCGCTCCGGGCCGGATTGTGAAGCGGGACGGCAAATCGGTGCTGGAAGATCTCCCCGAAACCGAATATCACCGCCGGCGCAAAATCCGAACCTCCGCTGCGTAAACGGCCGGATTGAATTTGTGCCTGCGGCATCACACTGGCGACCCTTCCGATAGATTGGGTTTGATCGACTCCGGGATCTTGTTTCTCCGGCAGAATCTCTCTTGTTGCGTGCATGGTTCCCATCGAACACAACGAATGGCTGGTGTCACCGGATGAAGGAGACCGGGAATCCGGGCGGCGGATATATTCTGGTGCTGGAGGTCGCCAATCCCACGCCAATTCAGGTGGGGAAGCTGGGTGTCCTCGGGTTGCAACCCGGGCGGTATTATTACGGCGGGTCCGCCAAACGCGGCCTGACCGGCCGGGTGGCCCGGCACTTTCGCCGGACGAAAAACGTATACTGGCACATCGACTACCTGACGGTCCATCCGGAAGTGGCCCTCACCGAAGCGTGGTGTTATCCCGGCCGGGCCGATGTGGAACATCTTCTGCCGGACCTCACGGAAGTGGAGACGGAAGGCATTCCCCGCAAGCTGGGCGCCGGGGACTGTAGCCGGGGATGCCACAGTCACCTGGTGCGGGGGATCGCTCCGGTGACCCCGGACCTGATCGCCCCGGATTATTATGTATTGGACGCTGCCGGGAACCGAACCTAACCGGGAGAGCCGGACGGAGCACATTCATGAAAAAGCCGCCCGCACCCCGAACAGGAGTTGCCAAACGGCGGAAAATATGTATTTTATAGCGGGATTGGCGGATCCCCGCAGTCGGCTGGCGGTTGGGTCCTGAGAGCATGAAATTACATTTGCAAAGCACAGAAAAAAGGGAGTTGGGGAGAGCCATGGGGAACACGCAAACCGAATCCGGAATTGAGGCGCTCATTCGGCAGTCTAGCGATACCCTGAATCCGGAGGCGGAAGCCACGGCCATCATCCTGGCCGCCGGTCACGGCAAGCGCATCAAGTCGGAACGCTCCAAGATGCTGCATAAAATCTGGGGCAAAACCACGGTGGAGCGGGTGTCTGCGGCCGCCCGCAAGGGACTGCATGACGCCAACATCTGCCTGGTGGTGGGCATCAAGGCTGAGAGTGTGATTCAAACGGTGGGGAAGCGCCCCAATCAGGTATTCGTGTACCAGGAGGAACAGAAAGGGACGGGCCATGCCGTGCAGGTCGCCCTACAGGCTCTTCCCGACTTTATCAGAAACCAGACGGTGTATGTGTTTCCCGGAGATATCGGTCTCCTCCGGCCTTCCACGGCCCGGGATTTCCGCAAGCAATTTCGCGCCGCAGACGCCGATATGATGGTGCTCACCGGGCAGTACGAAGGGGATCCCGCGGATAATTACTACGGGCGGATCCTCCGGGTCCCGGTGCAGAACGGGCACGGGGAAGGGGGGAAGGTCCTGCAGATCATGGAGCACCGGGATATCCGGGCGCTGAAGCCCTCCGCACCGTATACAATCCAGCTGGATTCCAAAGAATATGCCTTCGACCGGCAGGATCTGTTGGAAATCCGGGAGTTCAACACCGGGATTTTCGCCTTCAATGGTGATCCCCTGCTGAAGAATGTCTCCCGGCTGAGTGCCGATAACGTCCAGGGCGAGCTGTACTTAACGGATTTGATTAAAATCTTCAACCAGCAGGGATGTACGGTGCAGGCGGCCCCCGCCCGGAATAACCGGGACGTGATCGGCTTTAATAACAAGAGCGTGCTCAAGCAGATGAATTCCATCTACAAAAAGGACGCCTACGACCAGCTGAAGGATATCGTCAGTTTCCGGGACCCGGACGACTTTTTTATCTGTGATGAAATGGTCCGGGCACTGCTGGAGATGGATAAAAACGGCAGTCCGCTGGATATCAACATCGGGAAGAGCGTCTATATCAACGGGAACGTGCAGTTCTCCCGGGGCGTGACCATTAAGGACAACGTGAATATCACCGGGAACGTGATCCTGGGCAAGGGTGTGACGATCCATAAAGGAGCCGAAATCAGCACATACCCGCACCAGACCCTGGAGATCGGCGACCATTCCATCATCTTTCAGGAGAACATCATCAAGGGGAACACCCGGATCGGGGGACATTGCCGTATCGAATCCGGTGTGAACGTCACTGGCAGCGATAAATATCCCACGGTTATCGGCGACCGGGTGATGATCAAGGGGACGTCCTACATCTTTGGCAGCACCGTCGAGGAAAACGCCTGGATCGAACACTGCGTCCTGAAAACCAAGAAAGTCCATTGCCATTTTGACCGGAACGGCGAGGTGGCGCCCATCCGGTATGTGATTCCGCAGCCGGAGGGCCTGGACGACGTGGAGTCCATCGGCGATGACCGGGAGGAATACACCTGGCCGCCCGCGCGGTAACCCGCCGGCCATTTGTCGGTTGTCCGTTCTTCTCACAAGCCAGAGTGAGCGAATCGTGGCGGACGCAGCCTTCCGTCCGGATATTTCCATTGAATTCACTGCCGCGTTTTCGTTTATTGAGGGCACTATTGCCACATGATGTGAATGCTGCCGGCGGTCCTGAGACTCCGGCGGCGTAACCGCACGAGGGACTCTCTGCCATGCGTTCACTGCTGAGTATGTTCGGTGCGTTGGTCCTGTTACTCTTCACAGGCTGCCAGGGTACATCGGATTATATTAACCCGTATGATGAAAATCCGGCCTACTGGGAATACCAGGGAGCTCCGGTCCTGTTAATCGGCGGTTCCGGCGAAGATAACCTGTTCCAGGCGCCGGATCTGGAAACGGAGCTGGACCGGCTGCAGCAGGCGGGCGGCAATTACGTGCGCTGTACTATGTCCTCCCGGGATGCGGGCAATGTCTGGCCGTTTGCCAAAGATCCGGCCGGCGCCCTGTATGATCTGAACAAGCCGAACCCCGAGTACTGGAAGCGGTTCCAACGATTTCTCTCCCTCACGTCCCGGCGGAATATTATCGCGCAGATCGAGTTGTGGGCCACCTTCGATTTCTATCGTGATCCCTGGGACAGGAACCCCTTCAATCCGAAGAACAATGTGAATTACACCAGTGAAGAATCGGGCTTGCCGGAGAAGGTCACCACCCATCCCACCCGGACGGACAACCCGTTTTTCTGGTCCGTGCCGGCTGAACACAATAATGGGGTGGTCCTGTCGTACCAGCAGAAGTTTATCGATGCCCTGTTATCCTATTCCCTTCGGTACGGAAATGTGCTCTATTGCATGGACAACGAAACCAGCGTGACGCCCGAGTGGGGCGCCTACTGGGCCCGGTACGTCCGGGAACACGCCCGGGAGCGGAACGTCCCGGTGCAGACCACCGAGATGTGGGACGCCTGGGACCTGGCGGATGCCATGCACTCCAATACGTTCGATCATCCGGAGATCTACACGTTCGTGGATGTCAGCCAGAATAATCATCAAACCGGGCAGACCCACTGGGATAACGCCCAGCGACAGCGGGAGCGCATTCGAACTTCCGGGCGGCTGAGGCCGCTGAATAACGTAAAAGTGTACGGCGCCGATACCGGCCGGTACGGGAGTGATCGGGACGGGATGGCCCGGATGTGGCGGAACGTATGGGGCGGGATGGCTTCCTCCCGGTTTCACCGGCCGGAGTCCGGACTGGGACTGAGCGGGAAGGCGCGGGCGAATATCAGGAGCCTCCGGATGATCACCGGCCGGATCAATATTTTTCAAAGCCAGCCTCGCAACGATCTGTTGGGCGACCGGGAGGAGAACGAGGCCTATTGCCTGTCCGAATCCGGGACGAAATTCGCGGTCTTCTTCCCGGCGGGCGGCGACGTGTCGTTGCAGGTTGCCGGAGAGAACGCCGGCCAGGAGTGGCAGATCCGGTGGCTGGACATTCTCAACAGCCGGTGGTTGGCAACTGAGACGGTCCCGGGCGGGGCGACGCTGCGCCTGACCGCACCGTCCGACGGCATGTGGGCGGTATCGGTGCAACCCGGACAGTAAACTTTCAGGGAGCAGAAGGAGCGGCATGCGTCAGATTTGGATTACGAAGGCCGGACCACCGGAGGTTCTGGAGATGAAGGAAGCCCCGGATCCGGAAGTGGGAGCTCACGCAGTGCGGATCGCCGTGGAATCGGCCGGGATTAACTTTGCCGACATTATGGCCCGGGTCGGGATGTATCCGGATGCGCCCAAGCCGCCCTGCGTGGTGGGATATGAAGTCGCCGGAACCATCGAAACGGTGGGCGGGCAGGTCACGGCCTTCCAACCCGGCGACCGGGTATTCACCTCCACCCGGTTCGGCGGGTATTCGTCCAAAGTGGTGGCGGAGGCCCGGCAAGTCCTGCCGGTCCCGGAGGGCTGGAGCGTTCACGAGGCGGCGGGCCTCCCGGTGAACTACCTGACCGCCTACCAGCTGCTGGTGGTGATGGGATCAATCCGGGAGGGCAGTTCGATCCTCATTCACAGCGCCGGCGGAGGCGTGGGGACGGCGGCCACCCAGATCGCCCGGATATTCCATGCGGAGATTTACGGTACCGCCTCGGCCCATAAACATGACTACCTGAAGCAAAACGGGGTGCACCATCCCATCGATTACCGGTCGGAAGACTTCCGGGAAGCGGTGATGGATCTGACCGGGGGCAAAGGTGTGGACCTGGTGATCGATCCCCTGGGAGGCGCCTCTTGGAAGAAGAGTTACCAGTCGCTGAAACCCACCGGCAGACTCCTGATGTTCGGGGTCTCCAGCATGGTGCCGGGGAAGGCGAAGTCACTCCTCCAGGCGGTGAAAATGCTGGTGGGGGTGCCTTTTCTGCAATTTAATCCGTTTAATTTATTGAACCAGAATAAGGGGGTGCTGGGCGTTAACGTGGGGCATCTCTGGGACGAGCAGGAGATGTTGCTTTCGTGGCTGCGGCAGCTTTTGGAATGGGCGGACGCCGGATCGGTCCGCCCCCATATCGATACGGTATTTGCATTCGAACAGGCCGCGGAAGCCCACCATTACATCCAGGACCGAAAGAATCTGGGAAAAGTTTGTTTACAGCCGTAAAAACATTGCCTTACCTTGGAGAGCGTATTATTTTTACACCGAATTTGATATGAGAGTTCTAATAACATACTTAAATAGGGAGTCACAGTTATGACTTACGTCATCGGAACACCGTGTATCAGCGTCTGTGATACGGCATGTGTTGAAGTCTGTCCGGTTGATTGCATCTATGCCCCGGTCTCGTTGGACGAAATTCATCGGATCCGCGAAGAATCCGGCGTGCCGGAGGGGGAGCCCATTGACGAGTTGAAAGGCATGATGCTCTACATCCATCCGGATGAATGCATCGACTGCGCCGCTTGCGAGCCCGAGTGCCCACCGGATGCCATCCGTGCGGAGGACGATACCCACCCGGACTTCAACGTGGAAGAGTACCTGGAAATCAACACCAAGTTCTTCGAAGAAAACGACGAGTACTACAATTCGGCGGGGTTAGCCTAGCCCAGCGAGTACCCGACCGCTTTGAAGATTCATGCATAATTGAGGCCGGTCCGCCGACCGAACGGACCGGCCTTTCTTTTTATTCCCGGAACCCAGCGTTCCGGGGGAACGTCTCTTGACAACGTCCACCCTTGTGCGGAGCCTGTTCGCACATCGATCACTCGACACTTTACTTTCCGAAGTTCCGGCTGTAGGCTTTACGTAAGGCCCTGGCTGTTTTTTTCTGTTAACCTGATTTTTTTGAAGCATACCAGAGGATGCTTTGCCTGTGGATTGGTATCGCCGGAGACCCTTATTCTGGTGGGCAGTGCTGTTCGGAGTCGGGCTGTTGCTGTCAGCCGCCGGCGCCCCGCCTGCGGTGTATTTCCTCATGGCCGGGACAGGATTGCTGCTGGTTTGGTACCTGTTCCGGCGGGAGGATCTGTTTTTATTTGCGGTGCTGTTGCCGGTCATTTTGCTGCTGGGCGTCCTGCGAAGTGAGCGGTTCAACGCGCCTCCGAACCGGCTCATGACTGCCCTGGCGGAAGATTCCACCGGTGTCATCTACACGGGGGAGGTTCTGCGGATCGATTCCAGCCGGTCCGGGCGGTTGTATGCCGTAACGCGGCCGGAGCGGATGTACTTTCGGGCCCTCACCGCCCGCCCGGTGCAAGTCTGGCTGCCTGCCGGTTCCGCCGGGCCGTCCATGGGCGATACCATCCGCTGCCTGGGAACTGTGGCCCGTTTCCCGCTCCCCCGAAATCCGGGACAATTCGATTACCGGCGGTATCAAGCCCTGCGTGGACGGTATTTTCAGCTGTGGGTCCGGTTTCCCTGGGAGATGGAAATCCGGCCCGGCCGGAGGCCCCGGGTGCAGGCTCTGCTTTCGCGAGCAAAGCACCGGGTGCTGGACATTCTGGACCGGAACCTGTCTTCCGGCTCCGCGGCGTTCGCCGCCGCGCTGATCCTGGGGGAGCGGGACCTGGTCCCGGATACATTGCTGGCCACGTACAGCTCCCTGGGCATTATCCATGTCATGGCGGTCAGTGGGCTGCATGTGGGGTTCATCACCCTGGTGTTGCTCTTTCTTGCCGGGCTGATTCGCCTGCCCGGGCCGCTCCGGACCGGCGCGGTGATCCTGGCGCTGTTCTTCTACGCCGCGCTGGTGGATTTCCGCCCGTCGGTGGTGCGGGCGTCGATTATGGCGGGCCTGTTCCTGGTGGCATCTGCGGCCCAGCGGCGGTACGATCTGTTGAATATCCTGGGGCTGGCGGCGCTCATTATCCTTTGGTGTGATCCCCGCCAGATCTACCAGCTGGGTTTTCAACTCTCCTTTGCGGCGGTGCTGGGGATTGTGCTGGTTACCAACCGAATGACCGGCCTGGCCGAGCGGCGGGGCATACGAATCCGGGAGGCGTCTGCGCCGGTGCGCTGGCTGGCCGGGAGTCTGGGGGTCTCCGTGGCCGCGTTTGCCGCTACGGCACCCATCGTGGCCTACCACTTCGGGATGGTGCCGGTGTGGGGGATTCTCCTGAACTTGCTGGTGGTCCCGGCGGTGGGTTTTATCATCATCTGCCTGCTGGTCATGGTGTTGTGTGCGTTCATTTGGGCGCCGGCCGGCGCGCTGTACGGTGCCGTACCCGATCTCACTATCCGGTTGCTGAATACGATCCTTCGGGGCGCGGCAGGCGCCGGAATCGGGGCGGTCCCGGTGGCGCATCTTCCCCGGGGGATTGTCCTGTTGTGTTACCTGGGATTGCTGACATTCCTGCTCTGGGAGCGCCGCGGGGTGCAACGGGCCTGTCTCTACGGGAGCCTGATCGGGGCGAATCTCTGGCTGGTGTTGTGGCATCCGCACCCGCCCACCTTCCGGATCACCTTTTTGGACGTGGGTCACGGGGACGCCGCCCTCCTGGAACTGCCGGATCACCACAACATCTTGATTGACACCGGGGAGCACAGTGCGGAACAGAATCGAACGGGGGAGGTGGTGATACCTTATTTACGCACCCGGGGCATCCGGCGTCTCTCGGTGCTGGCCATCTCCCACACGGATCGGGATCATGCGGGTGGCGTGCCGGTCATTCTCAGACAACTGCCGGTGGAGGAATTCTGGTATCCGGCGATTGCCGGGACGACCAGGGTGGTGGAACAGTGCAAGTCCCTGGCCCGGGAGGAGGGGACCAGCCTGCGGCCGGTTCGGGCAGGGTTCGATTCCACACTGGGAGGCGTCCATGTTCGGACGTTCTTTCCCGGAACGGTGGCGGTGGATGCCACGCCCAATAATCATTCCCTGGTGCAAAGATTTACCTACGGCCGGTCGTCGGTCCTGTTTCCGGGAGATATCGAGGCGCCGGCAGAACAGGTGCTCACCGGGTACCGGGAAGCGCTGCGCTCTGATCTCCTGAAAGTTCCGCACCACGGCAGCAGGACTTCCTCCACCGAAGGGTTTTTGGAATATGTGCGCCCCCGGTACGCCGTGATCTCGGTCGGGCCCCGCAGCCGGTTCGGGCTTCCGGATGCGCCGGTGCTCCGGCGATATCGGGCGTATGACGCCCAGATCCTGGAGACCGCCCGGGAGGGGGCGGTGATCTTTCAGTCGGACGGCCGGCGCTGGCGCCGGATCCTGTGGCGCACTAAAGATTAATCCGGGCAGGGAAACGATCCCGGTGTTTTCTCTTGAGTATCACCCGGGGAGTAGATATTTTTGAATCTCATGGAATTCCAGGTCTTCGAACAGAAATTGCAGGCACAGGGTTACCGGCGGATAGCCGGGATCGACGAGGCCGGCCGCGGCCCGCTGGCCGGCCCGGTGGTTGCGGCAGCGGCAGTCCTGAATCGCGACATCCCGGACGGCCTGGCGGACAGCAAGCAGCTGTCGGAGAACCGTCGGGAAGCGTTGTACGAGGAACTGACCGGGGGCGATTGTGATTACGGCATCGGGATCGTGGAGCACTCGGACATCGATAAAATGAACATCCTGCAGGCCACGGTGCTGGCCATGAAGCGGGCCGTCGGGACGCTCGGCACCCCGCCGGAATTTCTGCTGGTGGACGGCAAGTATCTGCCCAGGTTCATCTATCCCGCCCGGGCCATTACCAAGGGCGACGCCCGGTGCCGGTCCATCGCCGCCGCATCTATCCTGGCCAAGGTGACCCGGGACCGCATCATGCGGCAGCTGGATCCGGTTTTCCCGCAGTACGGGTTCGCCCGGCACAAGGGGTACGGGACCCGGGAGCATCTGGACGCCATCGCCAGGCTCGGGCCGACTCCCATCCACCGCCTGACCTTCGGCGGTGTCCGGGAGCATCTGCCCCAATTTCGCACGGAACGGCGCGCCCTGGGTAAATGGGGCGAGGATTCTACCTGCCTGTATCTCTGGAAGAAAGGCGCCCGCATCATTCGACGGAATTATCATGCCGGCCGGGAGGCCGAACTGGATATCGTGGCCATGATGGACGGAAGGCTGCGGTTTATCGAGGTCAAAACGGGTACCGAACGGGACTTCAGCCTCCCCGACGAATGGGTGGACCGCCGGAAGGAGCAGAAGATACTGGAGGCATCCGAGTATTTCCTTTACAAACATGAAGAATACCAGGATATCCCGTGTCAGTTAGACATGGCTGCGGTTATCGTCACCGGGGCCGATACCTCCATCACGTACTATGAAAATGCGTTTTAACCGTATGCGGCCGCACATCCGATTCACCGGGAAATGGCTGAGCGCATGCTGGTTGAGCCTGGGACTGCTGCTCACCCCGCTCTCAGGAGCGGAGCCGGTGACGGCGTCCATGGGAATGGTCACTTCGTCGACCCAGTATGCTTCGGACATCGGAGTGGAGGTGTTGGAGGAGGGGGGCAACGCCGTGGATGCCGCCGTCGCCGTTGCCTACGCTCTGGCGGTGACGCATCCGGCCGCCGGGAACATCGGCGGTGGCGGCTTTCTGGTGCTCTACCGGCACTCCGGGGAGGTGACGGCGATCGATTACCGGGAGACCGCCCCGGCAGGCGCTTCCGAAAAAATGTATCAGGACGAGTCCGGACAGGTCGTGACCCGATTGAGCCGGGTGGGGCCGCTGGCCTCCGGCGTCCCGGGAACGGTGGCCGGGCTTTCCTACACCCTGGAGAAATACGGCACCATGCCGCTGAAACGGTTGATTCAGCCGGCCATCTCTCTTGCCAGAGAGGGGTTCACCGTCAGCCCGCGGCTGGCGCGTTCCCTGAACGCCCACCGGCAATCTCTCGGCCAGAATCTGCTGGCCAGAGATATCTACGTGCCCCGGGATACGCTGCAGGCAGGGGATACCCTCCGGTTTCCCCGCCTGGCGAATACCCTGGACCTGATTGCCGACCAGGGGGCCTCCGCCTTTTACCAGGGGCATATCGCCGATAATATCGTGGAGACCATGGAGATGTTCGGCGGATTGATCACCCGGGAGGACCTGAAAAATTATACGCCCGAAGAACGCCGGGTGATCCATGGGACTTACCGGGGCTACGATATCTATTCCATGCCGCCTCCCAGTTCCGGCGGTATCGCCGTAACCGGAATCCTGGGAGTGCTGGAGGCATTTCCCGTCGGGGCGTGGGGACTGAACACGGCGAAAACGGTGCACTTTACCACGGAGGCCGAACGGCATATCTACGCGGACCGCAATTATTTCCTGGGCGATCCGGATTACGTGGAGATGCCGGTGGACGTGTTCACCTCCGACAGATACTATCGCTACATCCGCTCCCTGATGACCGCCCGGGCGACGCCCAGTGACCAGGTGGATCACCTCACCTGGGAACGGATCGATTCGCTCCGGGCCTGGCTGCCGGAACACGAAGCCACCACCCATTTTTCCATCGTGGACCAGTATGGCAACGCGGTCAGCAATACCTACACCTTAAACGGATCTTACGGGGCCGGCTATGCCGTAGTGGAGTCGGGCTTTCTGATGAACAATGAAATGGACGACTTCAGCGCCAAACCCGGGGTTCCCAATATGTACGGTCTCATCGGGGCGAAGGCGAATGCCATCGCGCCCGGAAAGCGGATGCTGAGTTCCATGTCGCCGACCATCGTAGCCAGAGACGGGAAGCCGGTGTTGGTTACCGGCAGTCCGGGCGGGTCCACTATTATCACCACGGTCGCCCAGATTATTATGAACGTGGTGGATCACCACCTGCCGGTTCAGGAGGCGGTGGCGGCGCCCCGGGTCCATTCCCAGTGGCTGCCGGATTATATTTACCTGGAACCGGGGGCGATTGCGCCGTTGGACCATCTCCGGTTGCAACACGCCGGGCACAAGCTGCGGGTGCGGGGGAGTATCGGCGAGGCGAATTCGATATACATCGACCCGGACACTGGTCTCAAGTATTCGGGCGCGGACGTGACCCGGGGCGGAACGGTGGCAGGATTTTAGCATGGGACAGATCACAGACATACCGGGCATCCGGGTCGGGCATGGGACCGCTGCCGGCGGGCGGACGGGCTGTACCGTCATTCTGTGTGAGTCCGGGGCGGTGGCCGGCGCGGACATCCGGGGATCTGCGCCGGGCACAGTGGAAATCGAAGTGCTGAAACCGGTGCGGCTGGTGCCCCGGATCGACGGGGTCTTTCTGACCGGCGGGAGTGCGCTGGGCTTGCCGGCCGTGAAAGGGGTGCAGGATTATCTGCGGGAGCACCAGCGGGGATACGATACCGGCGGCGCAAGAATACCTATTGTGCCAGGAGCCGTGATTTATGATATTATGCCTGGGACCGATCCGGTGATTCCCTCGGCGGAGATGGCCTATCAGGCGGCGGACTCGGCTTCGGAGGGTCCGGTGGAAGAAGGAGCGGTCGGGGTGGGCGCCGGCGCCACCGTGGGGAATCTGTTCGGTCCGGACCGGACCCGGCGGGGCGGTGTCGCCACGCTTGCCGAAACCACACCGGACGGGGTCCGGGTCGGCGTGCTGGTGGTCACCAATCCGTTCGGCGGCATTTTTCATCCCTGGGAGAACCGGTGGTTGGTGGGAGAAGAATCCATCGAGGACAGCGTCCTCTACCGGCAGCCGGACCATCTCTGGGAATCGAATACTACGTTGATTACCGTGGCCACGGATGCCGGCTTGACCAAGGAACTGTGCATTAAGGTGGCGGAAATGGCCCAGGATGGCCTGGCCCGGGTCATCATCCCGTCGCATTCCATGTTCGACGGTGATCTGTCTGTGGCGTTATCGCTGGGAGACCGGGAGGGCGATGTGAACGGCATCGGGCATCTGGCGGCCCGGCTGACATCGCAGTGTATCCTCAGAGCCGTGGAACTCTCCAATAAAGCGGGAGTTAAAAATTTCGATGCATGAAACGAACCCTGAAAAACAAAGGAAAAATCGTTGAGCACAGAAAATTCTGACCGCACTCCGCGCCACCCCGGAGAAAAGTCCGGTTCGCAGGAGAACAGGAATTCCAACAAGAGTCGGTTCTGGCGTGAAGCCAAATCCATCGCCCTCATCATTCTGATCGCCTTGTTCATTCGTTCCACCATTATCGAGGCGTACCAGGTACCCACCGGATCCATGGAGAACACCATCCTGGTTGGCGATTTTGTCCTGGGGAACAAATTTATTTACGGCTTCCGCACGCCGAACTGGATCGGGATCCCCTTCACGGAGATCGGGTTCCACATCCCGAGCCTGCGCACCCCGCCGCTGGAACATCCCCAGCAGGGGGACGTGTTCATTTTCCAGTATCCGCTGCACGACCAGACCAACTATATTAAGCGACTGGTTGCGGAACCGGGCCAAACGGTGGAGCTCCGGGATAAGGTGCTCTACGTGGACGGGGTGAAGTTTCATAATTCCAAAAATACCAGATTTTCCGGGAATTCCATTGAACCGCGGTACAAGCAGGATCCGAACATCTTTCCCCCGGGGATGGGAAACAAGGATAACTACGGCCCGTTCCGGGTACCGAAGAAGGGGGACGTCCTCCAGGCGAACCGGAATAACCTGGATCTCATCAGGTACCTGGCGGACCAGGACGGGCATAATTTTATGTACCGGGGCGGCCGGATGTTTATCGATGGGGAGCCGGCCAACCAGTACACCGTGGAACAGAATTATTATTTCGCCATGGGCGATAACCGGGATAACAGCTGGGACAGCCGGTTCTGGGGACCGGTCCCGGAAAATAACATCCTGGGCCGGGGGATGGTGACGTATTTTTCGATTGATAAAAACATCCCGTTTTACCGGTTTTTCAAAAAAGTTCGCTGGAATCGAATCGGTCACCTGGTCCAATGATTCCGGCCGGAGTGAACATATTCCACCCGATTCCCCATTGTGTAACGATTCAAGTCTGCGTGGATGGAGGAATTTCCCTTCCGTCCACGCGCTTTGTCAGCCGGGCATAAGAGCCGATGGCACCTTCTGACGCTTCTGGCGCATTCCCGCAAGCGCCGGTGAGCTTATATTTTCATATTCCCTTTTGCAAGGTGAAGTGCATTTACTGCGACTTCTATTCCGTCGTGCACCGGGACGAACAGATCCCGCAGTTCCTGCGGATGCTCCTCAGGGAATTCCGCGAGAGCCGGCCGCTTCCGGAGCGGTACGATACCGCGGAGACGGTGTACCTGGGGGGCGGAACTCCTTCCATGTTATCCGGGCTTCAGCTGGAGCGGCTTCTTGATGGGATCCGGGACGTACTGCCGCTGGCGCCCGATGCGGAAATTACCCTGGAAGCCAATCCGGGCGAGGTCGACCGGCAGCGGCTGCGGGATTACCGCCGGGCCGGCGTCAACCGGGTTAGTTTCGGGTTGCAGTCGTTCGACGACCACCAGTTGGAGCTGCTGGGGCGGCTTCACCGCTCCGACCAGAACCTCCCGGCGGTTGCCATGGCCCGGGAGGCCGGGTTCGAGAATGTGAGCGTGGACCTGCTGTTCCATTTGCCAGACCAATCTCTAGAGGACTTCCGGAAGGATCTGGAACAGATCATCGCCCTGGACGTGGAGCACATTTCCATCTACAGTCTCACCGTCGAAAGGAGTACGCCGCTCTTCCAGTATGTTCAGGATGGCCGAGTTCGTATGTCGCCCGACGATTTGGACGCCAGCATGTACCTGCTGCTGTGCGAGGAAATGACGGCGGCCGGATACGACCATTACGAGGTGTCCAATTTCAGTAAGCCCGGCTATCACAGCCGCCATAACAGTAATTATTGGAATGGCCGGCATTACCTGGGGTATGGTCCGTCCGCGCATTCTTACGACGGCCGGCGGCGATGGTGGAATGTCCGCGATTTGAGTAAGTACTTGAATCGGATGACGGTAAGTGGCAGCCCAATAGAAGCAAAGGAAGTCTTAGATAAAGTAACGCTTCAATACGAATATTTACTGACACGATTGCGTACCTCCGCCGGAGTTGACCGGGCAGACTGGCATCGGACGTTCGGAGAGCCATTTCCCGACACGCTCACCACATATATGGCCGAACTTGCCGGAGAGCACCCGGACTGGCTGGAACGGACCGGCACGGGCTGGCGGTTGACCCGCCGGGGGTGGTTGTTTAACGACTCGATTATTCAGGAGTGTACGGACCGGTTAACCTGCGAGGAGGCGGTATGAAAGTCGGACTGGCGCTGGGCAGCGGCGGAGCCAGGGGATTGGCTCACGTGGGAGTGATTAAGGCGTTGCAGGAGGCCGGGGTGCCTGTTGACGTGATCGCCGGCAGCAGCATGGGGGCGCTGGTGGGCGCCGCCTATGCCAGCAACCTCTCGGTGGACGGATTAGAAGAATTTAGCCGGGAGTTCACCTGGCGGTCCATGTTCCGGTTGTTCTTGCCGACCATTTCCCGGGAAGGGTTGATTGACGGCAAGAAAATCAAGGAGATCCTGCAGGAAAAGATCGGGTGCCGTACCTTCGAGGAACTCCGGCTACCGTTGGCTCTGGAGACCACCGATTTGGAGACCGGGGAGCTGTACACGCTCACCCAGGGCGACCTGATCAGCGCCGTCCGGGCCAGTATTTCGATCCCGCTGGTGTTCACTCCCGTGCGCTTGGACGGCCGGATCCTGGTGGATGGGGGATTGGTCTCCCCGGTGCCGGTGAAGTCGGCGCGCCTGCTGGGAGCGGATTTTGTGATCGGCGTGAATGTCCTTGCCCAAGCCCGCAGCTGGCTCGGCGCCGATCGGGTGCAGCGGCACTTTCAGAACGGTTCGGCGACCAATTCCAGCTTTCTGTCCAGGTTTTTTGCCAATGAAGAAAAAAAACTCGCCTCCCAGGTGCAGCGGGACACTGATCTCGGTTTCATGCTGATTTTGACCCAGACCATCGGAATCTCCGTCTCCCGGCTGGCGACATTCCAGCTGAAGATCGAGAAACCGGATTTACTGATCGAGCCGGATACCTCGGCAGTGAATATTTATGATTTTCACCGGGGAGGCGAGCTCATCGACCAGGGGTATCAATTGACCCGGCAGCTCCTGGAGCAGAACGGCAAACTGATCCGGCGGTTAACCTCTTCTTAAGGCGATCTCCTCTTCCGGGGCGCCATTGGTCCGTGAATCCATGAAAATGCCGGTCTTCTTGCCGGTCAGGCGAATATTCCAGTTGCAATTATAGCGCAGAACAAATACTCTTAATGGCGTATATTTTCATACCGACGATAATACTGGCAGGGCCGCAGGACGCGCCTGAAGCAGCAGGGGGGGAAAGATGACTATTTCACGGGTCAAACTCACGGATGCGGGGCCGGAATTCTCACGGCTCGCTTACGGGCTGTGGCGACTGGCCGAGTGGGAGATGGATACGGCCGCCGTCCGGCAACGGATCCAGCTGTGTCTGGAGCAGGGTGTCACCACCTTTGATCATGCGGATATTTACGGTGACTATACCTGTGAAATCATCTTTGGAAAAGCGTTGCAGGAGGATCCCTCGCTGCGGGACCAAATGGAACTGGTCACCAAGTGCGGAATCAAATTGATTTCTCCGAACCGTCCGGACCACCGGGTAAAGCATTACGATACCAGTACCGAGCACATTATTCGCTCGGCGGAAAATTCGCTGAAGAATCTGCATACCGACCATATCGACCTGTTGTTGATTCACCGGCCGGATCCCCTGATGAATGCCGATGAAGTGGCCGCCGCTTTTGAATCGCTGAAAAAAGCAGGCAAGGTCCTGCACTTCGGCGTCTCCAATTTTACCACCCATCAACTCCGGCTGTTACAATCCCGGCTGGATTTTCCCCTGGCGACTAACCAGGTGGAGCTCTCGGTCATGCAATTCGATGTGCTGCACGACGGGACCGTCGATTATTGCCAGCAGATGCGTATCGCGCCCATGGCCTGGTCACCGTACGGCGGAGGAGATTTATTCACCTCGGATTCGGAAAAAGCACGACGGGTGCGGGAGACGCTGCAGGAAATCGGAGAGGCCACAGGCGGCGCTACACCCGACCAGGTAGCCCTGGCCTGGATTCTGGCCCACCCGGCGAACATCATCCCGATTATCGGCACCGGTAAACGGAACCGGTTACTGAGCGCATTGCAGTCCGAAGCCGTCGAACTCAGCCGGGAAGACTGGTTCCGGATTTGGAGCGCCTCCACCGGCACGGATATTCCCTAGGAGCGTTGCGCCGGACCGGTCGGTTCGGGAACTACCACGTCAGACAGCTTTCTGACACACCGTTAGATACCCATAACCACGCGGAGATAGCTAAAGAAAGGGGGGATTCATGGCGGTGAAAGCCCAACGAGTAACCCTGACACCCTCTTCCAAGCGGGAATTGGAGCCCTACCGGGTTAATACCAGAGATGTGACCATGCACGACACGCTGGTCGTACGAGTGGATCACGAAGATGCCCCGGGTAACGATCTGTTCGCTTTCGAATTCAGTGGTTTTGAAGTCGCCAGCAAGGATCGGATCCATTTCCGGGCCAAATCGACCTATAAAGGATGGGAAATTTCCTGGATCGAAGCAAAACCCAAGCGAGTGATAGATAAGACAAAGAAATAAATCCGGGAAATATACGTTCGGAGCATGGAAAGCACCGGTGGCACCGTGCGAAAAAGGCCGGCAGAAGGGCAAACCGTCAGGAGCACCCGGAATACGATAGTATGAATCTTTCGGAGAAATCCGGGTGTATAATGGTCGTGTGGTGGTGACAGGGGAAGGGAGTGGCCCGGCCGGGCCGGGCAGGTGAAACGTACGAGCGAACGGATAACCCTATGTTCGATCCCATCAAAACCTCCGTCTTCGAGCTGTTCAAAATCGGGCCGGGCCCGTCCAGTTCCCATACCATCGGCCCCATGAAAGCCGGCTATGATTTTCTCCAGCGATTACACCAGCTCCCGGCCGACAGTCTGGCGCAGGGAACGGCGATCCGGGCCAGCCTGTACGGCTCCCTCAGTGCCACCGGGCGGGGGCACGGCACGGATCGGGCGATTGCCGCCGGATTACTGGGGTGGACGCCGGAATCGGTGGATCCGGCGGCGTTCGATGACCTGTTCGCCCGGGAAGCGGATAGCTATCCGATCCCGCTGGGAGCACAGTCCATTCCCTTCGCGAAAAAGGATATTCACTTCGGGCCGGTCGTCCACGATTTTCCGTTTAATAACACCCTGATTCTCCGGTTGTACGGCGGTGATCAACTCCTGCATGAGATGGAATACTATTCCGTCGGCGGGGGATTTATCCAATGGAAGGGATGGCAGGAGCAGGAGGTGACCACCCCGCCGTTTCCGTACCGGAGCATGGATGAACTGAAGGCCATGCTGGCGGAACATAATCTATCCTTGTATGAGCTGTTAATGGCGAACGAACAGGCCATTTCCGGCCTGGCGGAAGACGAAATCGAGGCCCGGCTGGATCATATCATCCACACCATGTTCGAGGCCGTCGCCCGGGGCATCCAATCGGAAGGGACCTTGCCGGGCGGCATTCACCTGGAGCGGAAGGCCCGCCGGGTGTTCGAACGGGCCAAACACCAGAAAAAAACCAACGATCGCTTTCTGGTGTTTCTGAATGCTTACTGTCTGGCGGCCTCGGAAGAGAACGCCGCCGGACATATCGTGGTCACTGCTCCCACCTCCGGCGCCTCCGGCGTGATGCCCGGCATCCTGTTTCTGCTGAACCGCCACTACCATAAAAGTATCCCGTTGCTGAGAGAAGGGCTGATGGCGGCCGCCGCCATCGGATTTCTGGTCAAGAAGAACGCCAGCATTTCCGGAGCGGAGATCGGCTGCATGGGAGAAGTCGGGACGGCGTCCGCCATGGCAGCGGCGCTCATTTCGTATGTGAACCAATGCGATATCCGGTGCATCGAAGTAGCCGCAGAGATTACTATCGAACACCATTTGGGAATGACCTGCGATCCGGTGGGCGGGTACGTGCAAATCCCCTGTATCGAACGAAATGCGGTGGGCGGGGTCAAGGCCTATAACTCCTATTTGCTGGCTTCCAGCGGCATCTCCGCCAGCCAGAAGATCTCTCTGGACCGGGTCATCGACGTGATGAGGGATACCGGCCGCGACATGTCCGGTAAATACAAGGAAACCTCCCAGGGAGGCCTGGCGCTGAGTATTACCGAGTGTTAAACCAGCGGTTTCGCATGTGTCCATGCGTTCCCCGCCCCTTTGTCCAGCGGAGAGCGCACCACCCGAGGAGGGGGTTGGGCCTGTTCACATCTCACTTCTGACTTTTTACTTCCATCGGCCATTAACCAACAACAACATCTCCCGAACCCGTCGTATTCAGGCATCCACGTATTCTTACGCAACCGCACAGGACTTTATCCTCGATTCCATTGAATTTCCTTCGTATTCTATATCGGTTAGGTTTGGCCGCCGCTCGGATGGAGTCTCACCGGTTTAACTGCTAACGGAGGAGTCAGGGAAATGATCTTCCCCGCAAAACGTATACTCATCGTCCTCATAGTCCTGTTATTCTGGAGTCCTGCCCGCATGCCAGGGGCCGGGGCA
>Ga0102944_1000929_pt1 | contig 20881 bp, 17 predicted proteins | sample SalPonD_shore_MG_FD_78172 | JGI IMG/M metagenome (GOLD analysis project Ga0102944, IMG submission 78172) | Salt pond soil microbial communities from South San Francisco under conditions of wetland restoration - Salt Pond MetaG... | ecosystem: Environmental > Aquatic > Marine > Intertidal zone >...
AGTTTTCAGTTTTCAGTTTTCAGAGGTTTGGATCGGGTTTCTTCCCAGGTTCCCCCTCTTGCCCCATTTACCGCAATGCCGCTGCGCCTTTGCCGTTACTGAACACTGAAAACTTGCCTTTATCTATCATGCCCACCTTCCAAGAAGTCCACGACGCCCTGTTCGCCGCCTTCGGCCACCAGCGCTGGTGGCCGGCGGATACGCCGTTCGAGGTGGCGGTGGGGGCGGTACTGACCCAGAACACCGCCTGGACCAACGTGGAGCGGGCCATCGCCAATCTGCGCGAGGCCGGCTGCCTCGATCCCGACGCCCTCCATGCCATGGATCCAGGGGATCTGGGCGCGTTGATCCGGCCGGCCGGGTACTTCAACGTCAAGGCCCAGCGCCTGCAGGCCCTGTGCGCCTTCCTCCTGGACAAGGCCGACGGCGCCCTGGAGAACCTCGCCGATCGGGAAACCTTCCAGCTGCGGGACGATCTGCTGGAGGTGAAGGGGGTGGGCGAGGAAACGGCCGACTCCATCCTCCTCTACGCCCTGGACCGGCCGGTGTTCGTGGTGGACGCCTACACCCGGCGCATCTTCGAGCGCCTGGGGCTGCTGGATCCCGGGCTTGGCTACGGCGCCATCCAGGCCGCCTTCGAGGCCGCCCTGCCCCGCGACCGGGCTCTGTTCAATGAATACCACGCGCTGATCGTCGCCCTGGGCAAGGACTACTGCAAGCCCCGTCCCCGCTGCGCCCCCTGTCCCCTGCAGCCCGTCTGCCCCGCCGCCCGAGCTTGACGGCACCCGTCGGCCTTTGCGTTACTGAGAGCCACCTTCCCGCCACCGGAAAGGGCCCGCCATGGGGGCAAATCCCGAGACCGCCGGCTACCCGGACAGTGACGCCGCCGGCAGCTCCTTGACCGAACGCTACCGACGGATCCGCGCCCGCACCCGGGCCCTTTGCGCACCCCTTTCCGCCGAGGACTGCTCCGCCCAGTCCATGACCGAGGCCAGCCCGGTAAAGTGGCACCTGGCCCACACCACCTGGTTCTTCGAGACCTTCGTGCTCGAGGCCCACGAACCGGGCTTCCGGCCCTTCGACGAGGCCTACCGGGTGCTGTTCAACTCCTATTACAACGGCATCGGCGAGCAGCATCCCCGGGCCCGGCGCGGGCTCCTTACCCGGCCCTCTCTCGCCGAGGTTCTGGCCTACCGCGAGCAGGTGGACGAGCGCGTCACCACCTTCCTGGCCGGGGGAGCGCCGCCGGAGGTCCGCGCCCTGGTGGAGCTGGGACTCCACCACGAGCAGCAGCATCAGGAGCTGATCCTGATGGACGTCAAGCACCTGCTGAGCACCAACCCCCTGGACCCCGCCTACGCCCCGATCCGGGCCGCCTCCTCCGGCCCGGGCACCGCACCGGCGATGGCCTGGCATCCCTTCCCCGAAGGAGTGCGCGAAATCGGCCACTCCGGCGGCGGATTCGCCTTCGACAACGAGGCCCCCCGCCACCGGGTCTTCCTGGAGCCCTTCCGCCTGGCTTCCCGCCCGGTCACCTGCGGCGAGTTCCAGGCCTTCATCGCGGACGGCGGCTACCGCCGGCCGGAGCTGTGGCTGGACGAGGGCTGGGCCACGGTGCGGGAGCGCGGCTGGGAGGCCCCCCAGTACTGGCGGCGGAATTCCTCGGGCGGGTGGGAGCTGTTCACACTCACCGGCCGCCGGCCCCTGGATCCCGCCGAGCCGGTCTGCCACCTGAGCTATTTCGAGGCGGAGGCCTATGCCCGCTGGGCGGACGCCCGGCTGCCCAGCGAATCCGAGTGGGAGGTGGCCCAGACCGAGGCGGGCGGGACCGACGGACCGTTCCAGGAGGATGGACGCCTCCATCCGCAGGCCCCGGCCCGATCGGGCGAGGGCCTGAGCCAGATGCTGGGCGGGTTGTGGGAGTGGACCGCCTCCGCCTATCTGCCCTACCCCGGATTCGAGCCCGCCGGCGGCGCGGTCGGCGAGTACAACGGCAAGTTCATGGTCAGCCAGATGGTCCTGCGCGGCGGCAGCTGCGCCACCCCCGCCGACCACATCCGCCCCACCTATCGCAACTTCTTTCCGCCGGACGCGCGCTGGCCGTTCACCGGCTTGCGGCTGGCGAGGACGCTTTAACGGCGAAGTGTTCAGTGTTCAGTGTTCAGTGTTCAGTTGGTTGGATAGGCGTCGTCGGGGATTCCCGCGTCTTCATGTTTCCTTGCCCATCCCGCCTTTGCCGTTACTGAACACTTAAAACTGAAAACTTAAAACTTGCCTGGCGCCCCGGACGGCCCGACGAACCCGCCCCCTTAAACCCCGCCCATTTCCCTTCAAGCGACCCGAAACAAAAAACGCCCCCGCCGGGAAGCGGGGGCGCTGCACGAGCAACCTACAGGAAGGATGCTTTTCCGCGGGCCTGCGGGGCGGGTTACACCGCCTCCAGCTGACGCAGGCTGTTGGGCAGGAGCTTGAGGTCGGCGAGGCCGGCGGCCAGGGCCTTGGGGAAGGTGGCCTCCTCCTCGTAGACCAGCTTGTAGTACTGCACCTTCATGGTCAGGGCGGCGCCCAGGACGATGGAGCCGAAGGCCAGGAAGGAGCCCACCGCCAGGGTGGAGATGCCGGTCACCCCCTGGCCGATGGTGCAGCCCATGGCCATGACCCCGCCAATGCCCATGAGGAAGCCGCCGATGATGTGGTTGAAGGCATCCCGCCAGGAGGCGAACCACTCGAAGCGGAAGGTGCGGCTGATCAGGCCCCACAGCAGCGAGCCCAGGATCACGCCGGCCAGGGCCAGCAGGCCGAAGCTCAGCAGGCTGGTGCTGAAGCCTTCGCTGACCCAGCGGGCCAGGTCGCCGGTCGGCGAGACGAAGGTGTAGGACTGCGGCGAGGCGTGCTGCACCGGCGGCTGAGCGGCGAACATGAGCTCCTGCTGCCACTGCTGCCCCATGGGGCCGGCGGTGATGTACCAGGCGCCGACCACGCCCAGGCCGATGACCGCGCCGCCCAGGATGTTGTTGAAGCGGCCGGTGAAGTCCTTGGACTTGAAGGTCCAGAACAGCAGACCGAGCACCACGATGACGCCGAGCACGTAGTTCATGGTGGCGGCGGAGACACCGGTCAGGCTGCCCACGATGTCGCCCATGGACTGGCCGGAGGCGCCCATGGCGTTGCTCAGATTGAGGGCAACCGAGTCCAGCGGCACCTGCAGCAGGCGGATGGCGGTGTTGTTGAACATCATCAGGTAGGCACCGATGGCCAGGAAGATCAGCACCACCACGGATTTGAGGTTGCCGCCGCCGATGCGCACCAGGGTCTTGTTGCTGCAGCCGCTGCCCAGCGTCATGCCGATGCCGAACAGCAGGCCACCGATAATGTAGCGGGCCCAGCTGAAGTTGGGCGTGCGGTAGGGCGGGAAGGAGCCGCTTGCGGTGACCGAGGGGTCCATGAAGCCCGAGGCGCTGAGCACCAGCACCCCGGCGATGGCCACGGTCATGGCGAACACCCAGGAGCGGAATCGGCCGGTGTCGTTGATGTTCACCCAGTCGGAGACAGCGCCCATGGTGCAGAAGTTGGTCTTGTTCGCGACCGCGCCCATGATCAGGGCGATCACGAAGCCCCACACCAGAATTTCTTGGGTCAACGACAGATCCATAACCTCCACCTCGGCAAACGCGTTCGCTGAATTGAGTTAGGCAACCGACCGCGTGGATCGTTTGCCGCCGGCTGGCTTGGCCGGCCCGGCGTCCCCCGGCCCCACCGCAGGGTGCGGGTCGGGTTTGGTGAAGGGGAGCAAGCCCCGTGCCAAGGCCGTTGCCCCGTGACGACAGGGCCCCGGCGTGCGTTCGGTCCGGACGTTGGACCAAACCGGCCAACCCGGGTCGGATGTTGGCCGGTTTGGCACCTTACTATGGACCCCGGCGGAGGCGGGGGAGTTCCTTGCGGTCAGGAGGGCCCGAGCAGATCCTCGGCACGCAGGCGCTGGCCGTGCCGGGGCGCAGCGGCGGGGGCGGCCAGATCCAGGAACAGCGGCGCCAGCTCGGCGGGATCACGCCGCTTTTCCGGGTCGCCGGCGGGGAAGGCATCGTTCTGCAGGCTGGTGCGGATGGGGCCGGGCTCGACGGTGTTCACCCGCAGCGCACGCCGGTCGTTCTCCCCGGCCAGGATGCGGGCGAAGGCCTCCAGCGCCGCCTTGGACACGGCATAGGCCCCCCAGTAGGCGGTGGGCTCGGCCCCCACGGGATCGGTAACGAAGGTCACGCTGGGGTCCTCGGCACGGTTCAGCAGGTCCAGGCAGGCCTGGGTCAGCAGGAAGGGCCCGGTCACCTGACCGCGCAGCAGACCGGTCCATTCCTCGGCCGGATAGTGCTCGATGGGCGTCAGCGGACCCAGGCGGCCCGCGGCGTGAACGATGCCGTCCAGCCGCCCCAGCTCGTTGTCCAGGGTCTCCGCCAGACGGGCGAAGTCGTCGGGCTGGGCCCCTTCCAGATCCAGGGCGAAGATGGCCGGCTGTGGGCCGCCGGCCGCCTCGATCTCGTCGTAGACCGCCTCCAGCCCTTCCATGGAGCGGTCCAGCAGCACCACCAGCGCCCCCTCGGCGGCGAAGGCGGCACTCACTGCCCGGCCCAGGCCACCGGCGGCGCCGGTAACCAGGTAGACCCGGCCGGCCAGGCGCCCGGCGGTGGCCTGTGCGGATTCGGAACTGTCTGCCATGGTCAGGCTCCTCGTGGCGTTACCGTTGGCCGTGCCGGCGGGCCCGCCTGCGCTCGGAGCGGTAGGTGCGGAAGGCCAGCCAGAACTTGCGCAGCGGGGTGAGTCGGATTCGGTGGGTCAGCACGCTCTCCTCGGAGCGGGCCAACTCCCCGAGGGTGCGGCGATAGATGGCGGCCATGATCAGGCCGGGCAGCTGCCGGTAGCGGTCGCTCTCGGGAAGCTCCTCGAGGGCGTGCCGGTAGTATTCCCCGGCGCGCTCGATCTCGAAGGCCACCAGCCGGCCGAACTCGGGACTGGGCCGCCGGGCGAGGATGTCCGCCTCGCTGACCCCGAAGGCCTCCAGGTCCTCCTGGGGCAGATAGATGCGGCCGCGGGCCGCGTCCTCGGCCACGTCGCGCAGGATGTTGGTGAGCTGGAAGGCGATGCCGAGGTTGTGGGCGTACTTGCGTGTGCGCCGGTCGCTGTAGCCGAAGATCTCGATGGACAGCAGACCCACCACCGAAGCCACCCGGTAGCAGTAGAGCTGCAGATCGGAGAAGGTGGCGTAGCGGCTTTGGTGGAGGTCCATCTCCACGCCGTCGATGATCTCCAGGAAGTAGGACTTCTCCAGCTCGAAATGGCGGGTGGCCTCGGCCAGGGCCTGCCCCACCGGATGCTGCGGCGAACCGCCGAAGACCGCCTCCACTTCGCCCCGCCAGAAGGCCAACCGGGCCTGGGCCGCCGTGGGATCGCTGACCTCGTCAACGGCGTCGTCCACCTCCCGGCAGAAGGCGTACAGGGCGTGGATGGCCTCCTTCTTGGGCGAGGGCAGGAACTGGAAGGCGTAATAGAAGCTGGAGCCGCTGGCCGCGGCCTTGTCGGCGCAATACTGCTGGGGGGTCATGGGGATCCCGAAGGGCGGTCTGGCGCTGGAACGGCCAATGGTAGCCCGCCTCCCCGGGGCCGTCCACCGCGGACCCCGGCCGTAGCGCTGGACAACTGTCCGGGGGCCCTGCCTATACTCCTCTGACACCCAATTCCGCCCGCCCAGCAAGGAGATCCCCCATGGCCGACACCCCTCATTACCGGCGCCGGGTCTGGGACCCGGTGGTGCGTGTCCTTCACTGGTGGATGGCCATCACCCTGCTGGTCCAGATCGCCCTCGCCATCATGATCATGAGCGAGGACGCCCTGGGCATGTCCGAGGCCGGGGAGCACACCCTGGTGGACGTGCACGCCACCTTCGGAACCCTGTTCGCCATCGGGCTCCTCGCCCGCCTGGTGTGGCTGTTCGCCGCCCCGGGCAGCGGCTCCTGGCGCGACCTGCTACCGGTCACGGCCGCCCAGCGCCAAACCCTGAGCGCCACCCTGCGCCACTACTTCGGCGGCTTCCGCGGCGAGGGTCCCCTCTACTGGGCGCACAACCCGCTGGCCGGCCTGATCTATGCGGCCTTCTTCGTGGTCGCCGTGGTCCAGGTGGTCACCGGCGGCAGCATGTTCCTCCTGGGCGACGACGAGCTCGGCGAGGCCTGGATGGAGCTCCACGAGCTCGGCTTCTGGCTGATCGTCATCTACGTGGTGGCCCACGTGGTCATGGTCGCCATCCACGAGCTGACCGAAGGGCGGGGCCTGATCTCGGCCATGGTCAACGGCCACAAGCTGTTCCGGGCCGACGATCTCGAGCGCGGCCCCGGGGCCGCCAACGAGGAGGATTCGCACTGATGGAAGGCAAGAAGAACATCGTTTTCGGCTTCGTCTACCTCATCTTCACCGCCTCCCTGGGGCTGGTCATGGTGGGCATGACCCAGCAGGTGGAGGATGCCGCCGCCACCAAGCAGGACAAGGTCTCCCAGCTCGAGCAGGGACTGCAGAGCGGCTTCATGATGGGCGGCGACCCGGTGGAGGTGGCCAGCGACGCCCTGCTCGCCATGAACTCCTACATGAATGCCCAGCAGCCCATCGACAGCATCAAGGGCAGCCCGCACGCCCACGGCAACCTGGAGTCGCTGATCAATATCGCCGTGGGCATCCTGCTGCTGTTCCTGGCCATACCGGTGTGGTTCAAGCAGTTGATCAGCTGGGTGTTCATCATCGCCACCCTGTTCCATTCGGGGATGCTCTACCTCAGCAACCCGTACATCCTCGGCTGGGGCTGGGCCGGCACCCTGCTCAACACCGGCATCGGCCCCTTCGGCCTGCTGATCGGCTTCGGCCTCATGGCGGTGGCCGTATTCATCGGCCTCAAGCCGGAGCGCCAGGCCTGACGCCCGCCTTGCGGCCGGCATCCGCATTCGTTAGAGTACCCTCCCCTCGGCGGGCACCGCCCGCCGGGGAAACGGGGCCGTAGCTCAGTTGGGAGAGCGCCAGAATCGCACTCTGGAGGTCAGGGGTTCGACTCCCCTCGGCTCCACCAAATCCGCCGCACCAAAAAGCCCGCCGACCGGCGGGCTTTTTTATCCCTCTACATTTTGCGCCGAATCCTTCCACGCCCGCCGGGAAGCTGCATTCCGCGCCGGCCTTAGGCATACTGGGGACCAGCGGAGCCAAGGCCCGGCCGGGCCGAACCAACCACCCAGAGAGGCGCGATAATGACCTGGATCACCCTGGTGGAGGGCATCGCCATCGGCCTGATGATCTACATGCTGCTGCAGACCCTCCGCAGGATGCCGGGAGCGCAGCGCAGCTCCCTGCTGACCGCCCTCCTCCTGGCCGTGCTCGGCCCCGTCCCCATCGTGGCCCTGGTCTGTTTGCTGCGCTCCTACGGCGGGCAGCCCTGCTCCACCGAGGCCCTGGTGGCCTTCTGGGCCGTGCTGGCGGCGACCTCGGCCGGCGTCGGACTCCTCGCCGGCGGCCGCGCCTCCTCCCACTGAGCCTTCCCGGCCCCCGGACGGCCCGGCGAGGGCCTCCGGGAGGCGTCCCCTGGCCTTACCCCGGCTGGCAGCGTGGGCAGCGGTAGCTGGTGCGTCCGCACACCTTGCGGTCCTCCAGCGGCGTGCCGCAGCGCGGACAGGCCGCCCCCGGCTGCCGCCGCGGCACCAGGAAATCATCGGGCATGCGACCGGGATCGACGCCGGCCTCGATGGCCGAATCCGCCACCCGGTGGAGGGCATCGAACAGGGCATCCAGATCCTGGCCACTCAGCTCGGCCACCGGCCGCCGGGGCGGGATCCCTGCCTGGAACAGCACCTCGTCGGAGTAAACGTTGCCCAGACCGGCCAGCGCCGACTGGTCCATCAGCCAGCACTTGACCTGGCCACGGCGGCCTTCGGCCAGCCTGCGGAAGCCCTCGCGGTCGAGACTCAGGGCGTCCGGCCCCAGATCCTCCTCCTCCAGATAGGCTTCCAGATCCGGCACCCATCCCAGGTGGCCCAGCTTGCGCCGGTCCACGAAGGCCAGCCGGAAGCCATTGGCGAAGCGGATCACGGCGTGGCTGTAGGGGGGGTCGTCGGCGGCATCGCGGTGGTAATCCAGGGAGCCGGTCATGCCGAAGTGGAGCTCCAGCCAGCCGCCGTCGGCGGCGGCGAACAGGTGCTTGCCGTGGCGCCGCGCCGCGGACAGCTTCTTGCCGCGCAGCGACCGCTCCAGTTCGGCCAAGCTGCCGCGGATGACGCGCCCGTCGTCCACTTCCAGTCCCTTGATCTCCTGGTGCAGGGAGGTGGCCTCAAGGTAGCGCCGGAACACCTCCACGTCGGGCAGCTCGGGCATTCTTCAGTCCCGCTCCAGGGCCCGGCGCAGGCCGGCCAGGCTGCGCGTATTGACCACCTGCTCGGCCGCCACCCAGCCGCGCCGCGCCTGGCCCACGGCGAAGCGCATCAGGGCCAGGTTGTCGGCATTGTGGGCGTCCGTGGAAAGGACCAGCTGTGCCCCCCGTTCGCGCGCCTGGCGGCAGTGCTCGTCGCGCAGGTCCAGGCGCGCCGGCTGGCCGTTGACCTCCAGCACCACGCCGCGCTCGGCGGCGGCGTCGATGATCCGCTCCATATCCAGGTCCATGGCCGGGCGCTCGTTGATCAGACGGCCGCTGGGATGGCCGAGGATGCGGCAGTGGGGGTTATCCATGGCCCGCAGGACACGCTCGGTCTGCTTTTCTCGGGACAGCTCGAGCTGGTAGTGGATGCTGCACACCGGCACCTCCAGCTCGGCGAGGACATCGTCCGGCAGGTCGAGGGAGCCGTCCTCGAGGATGTCCACCTCGCAGCCCTTGAGCAGGGTGATGCCGGACAGCTCGTCGTTCAGGCGGTCGATCGCCTCGCCCTGCCGGCGCAGGGCGTCGGCGTCCAGGCCATGGGCCATGGCCACCCGCCGCGAGTGGTCGGTGATGGCCAGGTACTCGTAGCCGCGCGCCTTGGCCGCCTCGGCCATGGTCCGCAGGTCGTCGGCGCCGTCGGTGGCCTCGGTGTGGCAGTGCAGGTCGCCGCGGATGTCGGCCTCGGTGATCAGCTCGGGGAGCTCGCCGGACTCGGCCGCGGCGATCTCGCCCCGGTCCTCGCGCAGCTCCGGCGGCATCCACGGCAGCTCCACGGCGGCATAGACCGCCTCCTCGCTGTCGCCGGTCAGGCGCTCCTCGCCCCGGAACACCCCGTACTCGTTGACCTTGAGCCCGCGCGCCACGCCGCGCTGGCGAATGGCGATGTTGTGCGCCCGGGAGCCGGTGAAGTAGTGCAGCGCGGCCCCGAAGCTCGCCCGGGGAACCACCCGCAGGTCCACCTGCAGGCCCGAGCGCAGCCACACGGTGGAGCGGGTCTCGCCGCGCGAGGCCACCTCCGAGACCTCGTCGTAGCCGGTGAAGGCGTCCATCACCGGGCCGCTGTCGGCGCACGCCACCAGGATGTCCAGATCGCCCACGGTCTCCTTGCGGCGGCGATAGCTTCCGGCCACCTCGACCGTTTCTACGCCGGACACCCTGGCCAGGTAGTCCTTGAGCGGCTCGGCCACCGCCTCCGCATCGGCCAGGCGGGTGCGGCGCTCGCCGCTGTCCTTGAGGCGCTCGATGCCCTCCAGCAGGGCCTGCTCGGTCTTGGCACCGAAGCCCTCGAGCTCGCGGATGCGCCCGCTCCGCGCCGCCGCCTCCAGGTCCTCGAGGCTGTCGATGCCCAGCCCGTCGTACAGGGCCTTGACCCGCTTGGGGCCCAGCCCCTTGATGTGCATGAGATCGGACAGCTCGGCGGGGACGCGGCCCTCCACCTCGCGCAGCAGCGGCAGGTCGCCGGTGGTGACCAGGGTGCGGATCTTGTCGGCGAGGTCGTCGCCGATGCCGGGATAGCGGCTCAGGTCGGCGCCGTCGGCCACCAGGTCGGACAGGCTCGGGGACAGGCCGCCGATGACGCGGGCGGCGTTGCGGTAGGCGCGCACGCGGAAGGGGTTGGCGCCCTCCACCTCCAGCAGGTCGGCGAGACGCTCGAAGCGCTCGGCGATCTCCGCATTGTGGATGGCCATGGGCCCCTCCCCTGAGCACTGGCCGGCGGCCGCCGGCCCTCCCCCGACTATAACGGCAGCGGGCGGGCCGCCGCCAAGCCCGCACCGCCGCTACTCCACCGGCGCCGGCTCCATGTGCTTGTGGGGGTGACGCATGAGGAACACCAGCGGCAGGGCCACGGCGATCACCACCGCCAGGAAGCGGAAGTCGTCGAGGTAGGCGATCATGCCGGCCTGGCGGGTGATCTCGGCGTTGAGCGCCATCAGCCCGGCCAGGTGGTGGGGATCCCAGGGCGCGGGCACGGCGCCGCTGGCGAAGGCCGGATTGAACGGGGTCACCCCGGCGGCGATGGCGGCGTGGCTGGTCTGCTGGTTCTGCGCCAGCAGGGTCACCACCACCGAGATGCCCACGCTGCTGCCGAGGTTACGCACCAGGCTGAACAGCCCCGCGCCCTCGGTGCGCAGCTCCGCCGGCAGGGTGGCGAAGGTCACCGTGCTCAGGGGCACGAAGATGAAGCCCAGGCCCAGGCCCTGGACCACGCCGCTCCAGGCCACCTCCTGCGGCGACACCTGCAGGTTGAACTGCGCCATCCAGTGCAGCGAATAGGTGGCCAGGATCAGGCCGAACAGCATGAGCCCGCGCGGATCCACCCGGTTCACCAGCCGCCCCACCAGGAACATGGCGACCATGGTCCCCACCCCGCGCGGCGCCAGCACCAGGCCGGTGGTGACCACCGGATAGCCCATGAGGTCCTGCAGGTACGGGGGCAGCAGGGCCAGGGTCGCCAGCAGCACCACGCCCACCACGCCGATGAACACCAGGCCCATGGAGAAATTGCGGTCGCGCAGCAGGGCCGGGTCGAGGAACGGGTGGCGGGTGGTGAGGGCGTGCGCCAGGTAGAAATAGACGCCCGCCGCGGCGGCCGCCGCGGCGGCCACGATCAGGCCGGAGGCGAACCAGTCCTCCGACTGGCCGCGGTCGAGCACGAGCTGCAGGGCGCCGATGCCGAGGCTGAGCATGAGGAAGCCGAACCAGTCGAAGGGCCGGTCACGCTCGCCCTTCTTCTCGCTGACGAAGCTGGCGATGAGCAGGAAGGCCAGGATCCCCACCGGCAGGTTGATGTAGAACACCCAGCGCCAGTTGTAGTACTCGGTGAGGTAGCCGCCCAGGGTGGGCCCCAGGATGGGTCCGAGCATGATGCCCATGCCCCACAGGGCCATGGCGGTGCCGTGCTTCTCCTGCGGGTAGGAGTCGAGCAGCACCGCCTGGGACAGCGGCACCAGGGCGGCCCCGAACACCCCCTGCAGCAGGCGGAACACCACCATCTCCGACAGGCTGACCGCCACCCCGCACAGCACCGAGGCCAGGGTGAACATGGCCACCGCCACCAGGAACAGCCGCTTGCGCCCGAGGCGGTCGCTGAGCCAGCCGGTGGGCGGTGTCATCACCGCCGCGGCCACGATGTAGGAGGTCAGCACCCACGACACCTGCTCGCGGTTGGCCGACAGGCTGCCCTGCATGTGCGGCATGGCCACGGTGACGATGGTGGTGTCCAGCACCTGCATCACCGTGGCCAGCATGATGGCCACGGTGACGATGCCGCGGTGCGGCTCGTGGACGGCCGCCGCGCTCACTGCCCGGCCCGGGCGCTGCCGCCCAGCAGCCCGGCCAGGCTCCGCTCGTGACCGGTATCGATGGACACCGCCGCGCTCAGGCCGCTGCGCAGGTCGATGTCCTCGGGCGGATCCTCGAGGCGCAGCCGCACCGGCACCCGCTGCACCACCTCCACCCAGTTGCCGCTGGCGTTCTGCGCCGGCAGCACGGAGAACTCGGAGCCGGTGGCGGGGGCGATGCTGCTCACCTCGGCGTGGATCACCTCGCCGGGATAGGTGTCCAGCTCCACGGTGGCCGGATCCCCCGGGCGGACGTGGGTGAGCTGGGTCTCCTTGAGGTTGGCCTTGAGGTAGAACCCGGGGCTGACCAGGGCGAACAGCGGATTGCCCGGCTTGACGTAGTCGCCCGCCTGCAGCTGCAGGTTGCCCACCACCCCCGGCCGCGGCGCCCGCACCACGGTGTGGCGCAGGTCGACGGCGGCCTGGTCGCGCCGGGCCTCCGCCTCCCGGAAGCGGGGCTGCTTGGTCACCGGCAGCGAGGGGTCGGCGCCGAGCTGGGCGCGGATGCGGTCGAGGGCGCGGCGGGCCCGCTTCAAGGCCAGGCGCGCCCGGGCCAGCTTGTGCTCGGCGGCGTCCACCTCGCTCTGCGAGGCGGCGTTGCGGCCCGCCAGGCGCTTGAGCCGGTGGTAGCGGCGCCGGTAATAGTCGATGTCCTCCTGCGCCTGGTCCAGATCGGTCTGCTTCTGCCGGAACTGGGCCTTGAGGGCCTTGAGGTCGTCACGCACGGAGGCCAGGTGGGAGCGGGCGCGCTTCAGCGCCAGCCGGTACGACTCGGGATCGATGCGGAACAGCACGTCGCCCTTGGCCACGCGCTGGTTCTCGGCCACGGCCACGTCGGTCACCCGGCCCGCCACCTCGGGCGCCATCTTGACCGCGTAGCGGGCCTTGACGTAGGCGTCGTCGGTATCCACATAGCGGCCGCCGGCCAGGTACACGGCAAGGCCGGCACCGGCAGCGGCCAGCGGGACGACCACCAGCAGCAGGAAGCGAATCAGGGCACGTCGGGAAAGGCGGGGCATGGTCACTCGGTCGGGTCGGATTCGGACGGCTCGTCCAGGAGGTTTTCCTTGATACGGGCCAGGGCTCGAAACAGGTGGTCCCGCTCGGCCGGATCCAGGCCCGCCTGGACCTCATCCTGGATCTCCTGCGACAGCGCGCGCATGCGCGCCAGCACCGGCTCCACCTCCTCGGTGAGGAACAGCTGCTTGGCGCGGCGGTCGGCCGGGTGGGGCCGGCGCTGCAGCCAGCCGGCCGCCTCCAGGCGGTCCACCATGCGGCCGAGGCTGATCTTCTCCATCTCCAGCAGCTCGGCCAGCTCGGTCTGGGTCAGGCCGGGGCGCCGCGCCAGGTGGGCCACCACCCGCCACTGCGAGCGGGTCAGGCCCAGATCGCGGGCGCGCCGGTCGAAGCGCTTGCGCAGCAGGCGCGAGACGTCGTGGAGCAGGAAGCCCAGGCTCTGATCGGGAAGGTAGGGGTCCATCGGTCCAGCCAATAAAAGGTTAGGCTTATTATAAGCCAGCTTACCTTTTTGGCAAAGCCCTCCCGTCCCACGATCCTTCCTGGGCCGGTTTCAGGCCGGGGCGCCGAAATCCACGGTCGCCCGCACCCCGCCACCGTCGACCCCGACCAGGTCCACGGACCAGCCGTAGCGGTCGCAGACCTGGCCCACGATATACAGGCCCAGTCCGTGCCCTGTTCCGGGCCCGGCTCCGCGGCTTCCGTAGCGGAACAGCTCCCCGGGTTCCTGATCCGGGAGGCCGCCTCCGGCATCCTCCACCACCAGCTGCCGGCCCTCCACGGCGAGGGTCACCCGCCCAGCCGGGGTGTGCTGCAGGGCGTTGCGCACCAGGTTGCCCACCAGCACCGCCACCAGCCGGGAGGATGCCGCCACCCGCAAAGGGTCCAACCGCCCCACGCACAGGCCCACTCCCCCGCGCAGCCCGGCGGCCTCCTGGCCCGCCACCACCTCCCGCACCACGGCGGCCACATCGCAGGGCCCCTCCTCGCCGGCGGAACCCTCCCGGGCCAGGGCCAGCAGCGAATCCACCATTTCGCCCAGGCTGGCCGAGGCGCGGTCCACCCGGCCCAGCGCCGCCTCCCCCTCCGGAGCCACCCGGCCGCGCAGGGCCGCCACTCCCAGGCGGATATTGCTCAGGGGGGTGCGGAGCTCGTGGCTCACCGTGCGGGTAAAGGACTGCTCGCGCTCGATGAAGCCGTCAAGCCGATCGAGGAAGCCGTTGAAGGCGGCGGCGATCTGCCCCAGCTCCACGTCGCGGCGATCCTCCCGGAGGCGGACCCGGGTGGCGCCCGGCTCCAGGGCGCGCAGGGTCCCCGCTAGCTCCTCCAGGGGCCGGGAGAGCCGGTCGGCGGCCACCCGCCCCAGCCACCAGGCCGCAAGCACCATGAGGAGCACGCCGCCCCCCAGCAGGCCGTAGAACCAGCGTTCCCTCGCCGCCAGCCGGGTGGTGTCATAGGCCACCACCCGGTGGTGCTGCGGGGGACCGGCGACATAGACGTAGTAGGTGCGGGACCCCATAGATACGCCCTCGTGGAAACCGGACGCCAGATCCCGCAGGGCTTCCGGCGCGGTCGCGCCCCCCGCCCCGTAGCGGCGGATCATGGCCCCGGAGGGCGGCGTCCCACCCTCCCCCGAGGCGCGGGCGGCCTCCTGCAGCGTCCGCTCGATCACCAGCTGCTCCAGGCTCTCGTCGAGCAGGGCCGCCCCCAACGCCAGGAGCACCGCGGCCGTCCCGCCGAACAGCAGCAGGGTGCGCCGCAGCCGGGTGCGCAGGCTGCGCGGCTCAGTCCGGCGTGGCCAGCCGATAGCCATGGCCGTGCACCGTATGGATCAAAGGGGTGGCGAAGGGCTCGTCCACGGCCTGGCGCAGGAGGTAGATGTGGGTGCGCAGGCTGCCGCTCTCCGGCGGCTCCTCCCCCCACAGGGCCGCCTCCAGGGTCTCGCGGCTGACCGTCTCCGGGGAGGCGCGCAGCAGCACCTCCAGCAGCTGCCGGCAGCGGGCATTCAGACGCAGGGGCCGGCCGGCGCGGGAGACCTCCAGGGTGCGCGGATTGAACCGCAGGTCGCCCACGCACAGCTCTTGACCGCCCCCGCCCCGGGCCCGCCGCAGCAGGGCCTTCAGACGGGCGGCCAGCTCCTCGGGCTCCACCGGCTTGACCAGGTAGTCGTCAGCCCCGGCGTCGAATCCGTCCAGCTTGTCCTCCAGCGAATCCAAAGCCGTCAGCATCAGTACCGGCACATCCTGGCCCAGCTCCTCCCGCAGCCGGCGGCACAGGGTCCGGCCGTCCATGCCGGGCAGCAGGAGGTCGAGCACCAGGGCATCGTAGGGCTCCCGGGCGGCCAGGCGCAGGGCGGTGGCACCGTCCGGGGCGGCATCCATGCGGTAGCCGCAATCGGCAAGGAAATCGTACAGGCCCGCCGCCAGGTCGGGATCGTCCTCCACCAGCAGCAGACGCGCTCCTTGGCTCATGGCCACTCTCCAGACCTGGCCGAAGCCAGCTCGAATGCAAGGTGGGCGCGCCGGCACGGTGGCCGACGCCCTCTTCCCTAGCGAGACCATTCGGCAGTGATACAGTCGTAGGGAGGATCTCCGACCACGTTTCCAGCAGGGCGCTTGCACAGACCGCCCCATCGCCACGAGCCTGCGGCTGCCTTCCGTACGGAGGCAACGGACAATCCAACCAAGCCCGGCCGGGTGACCGGACCCCCGGACCAGGAGGGAATAGGTGGGCCCCCATGCGCTTCCCCATGCCTGGCCGCCCCTCCCTGCGCGCCCGCTTGCGGGTGGCCGGGAGCATGGCATTCAGCCTGCTTTTCAGCTTTCCCGCTGCCCAGGCGGCCCCCGCTACGGTTGCCGTCCACCCCCTCAACGTGACCACCCATTTGACGGCCTACGCCAAGGTGAAACCGATTTCCCTGGCCAGGCTGCGCGCGCCCATGGCGGGCATCCTGAAAGGGCTGACGGTGACGCCCGGACAGGACGTGCAATCGGGAGACGTAATTGGCCGCCTGGAGGGAGCGCAGGTGCGGTCTCAGCTGGCCCGGCGGCGCAGCGCGGTCGACAGCGCCCGGGCGGAGCTGCGCGCCGCCCGGCGATCGCTCGCCATCGAGCGCAAGAAGGGGGCGGAGCACCTGGGCACGCGCCAGGCCGTTGACGAAGCGCAGGCCCGACGGGCCAAGGCGGCGGCGCAGCTGGCGGCGGCACAAGCGGCGCTGCGGGCGGTGCAGCACGGCAAGGTGCTTCACGCCCCTGCCGACGGTTCGATCCTGTCGCTTGCCGCGAGCAATGGGGATCGGGTTACCGCAGGGCAGAGGGTCCTGACCCTGCAGCCCGCCCACCATCTCTGGCTCATGGCTACCTATTACGGTTCCGATGTCGCGGCCATCCACGCCGGTCTCCAGGGTCGATTCAAGCCGGCCGATGGCTCCCCCCCTATCCCGGTGACGGTCCGGTCGGTGCTCCCCACACAAAGACCCGACGGAGGACGCCCAGTAGCCTTGAGGGCCCGCATCTCCGACCCCGGCTGGGTGAACGGGGAAGGAGGAGCCCTGACCCTTCAAGGACCCTCCCACACCGCGGTGGCGGTGCCCACCCGCGCCCTTGTCCTGGACCGCGGACAATGGTGGGTGCTGGTACATACGGCGCAGGGCAGCCAACGGCGGGCCGTTACCCTGGGGCCCAGCCGTGGTGAAAATACGCTTGTCGAGAAGGGGCTTAAGGCCGGGGCCCGGGTCATCGTCACCAACCCCTATCTCCGCTTCCACCGCGATTTCTCCCGGCGCTACCAGGCGCCTGACTGATGGCTTCCCTCATGGAGGGGCCGCGCCGCCTGCTAGCGCGACCGCTGCTGTGGGCGATGATCTACGGGGCGCTGGTGGCCTATGGCCTCTACGCGCTGGTCCATATCCCGGTTGAAGTGCTGCCCCGCTTCGATTTCCCGCAGATCAGCGTCATCACCCGGCATCCGGGAGCCACTACCGAGGAGCTGGAAACCTCCATCGCGCGCCCCATCGAGGGCCGGATCCTGACCCTGCCGAACGTGGACAAGGTGCGCTCGACCATCGGCAACGGGGCCGTCCAGACCCACATCCGGTTCGCCACCGACACCGATGGGCGGCAGGATCTCCAGGCAGTCAACGGCGCCCTCGACCGGGCGCAGGCGGACTTGCCCGCCTCGGCCCGGCCCTATGCCCAGGTCATGGGCAACGCCATCAACGAGGTGGCCGACTATGCGGCCCGGGTCCCGGCTTCCGAATCGCCGGCGGCGGTGCAGCGGGTGGTGCGCGCAACCGTGGTGCCCGCGCTGCGCGCGCTGCCCGGCGTGCAGCGCGTCGAGGTCTACGGGAGCGGTCCGGAGGCGCTGTGGGTACAGCCGGACCTGGAGGCCCTATACCACCACGGCGTCCCGATTACGGCCATCACCAAGGCCTTGAGGCAGCAAGTGCTGCTGCGGTCCGGGGGGTTCATCCGGCAGGGCCACCAGAAGGTGCTCGTCGAGGCCCGGGATCTACCGCGGCAGCCTTCCGATCTCCAGCAAATCCCGATAGCGGGTCCCTCGGGCCCCATCCCATTGCACGCATTGGCGCGTGTGGCGCGCTCCCCGGTCCCCACCCACAGCGCGGCCCGCCTGGACGGCGAGCCCACCATCGCGCTCACCGTCTTCAAACAGCCCAATGCCTCCACGCTGCCCGTCACCCGGTCCGTGCAGACCACCCTGGACCGGACGCTGGACCAGCTCCCCCAGGGCGTGCACTGGATACGCACCTACAGCCAAGGGCATCTGGTCCATCTGATCGGCGCCGACCTGGGGCGCAACCTGCTGCTCGGCGCCGCCCTCGCGGTGGCGGTGCTGCTCTGGATCCTGGGCGCGGGCCGCGGCATCTGGGTGCTGGCGATGAGCATCCCGCTATCGCTGCTGCTGGCCATAGCCGGGCTCCACGCCGCCGGCCAAAGCCTCAACCTCCTGACCCTGGGCGCGCTGACCATCGCCGTGGGCCTACTCGCCGACGACGCCATCATCGTCCTGGAAGCGATCTACCACCGCTGGGATCGGGGCGAGGGACGCTGGGAGGGCATCCGCGGCGGCCTGGCCGACATCGCCAGCCCGGATGTGGGGGGCAGCCTCACCACCGTCGCCGTGTTCCTGCCGCTGCTGTTCCTGGGGGGCCTGGCCGGGCTGTTCTTCCTGCCGTTCGCCCTGGCGATATCCATCGCCATCCTCGCCTCCCTGCTCATATCGCTCACCCTGATCCCCCTGTGGCTGGGGGTCCTGGGTGCCCGTCCGCGTACCCGGCCCACGCTCGGGGCACGGGCACTCGCCCGTGTGCGGGAAGCCAACGAACGCCTGTTCGGGCTTGTCGCCCGTCATCCCCGCGGCGCCCTGGTCTCCTGCATCGCACTGCTGGTCGCGAGCCTTGTCGGCCTGTCCCTGGTATCGGTGGACTTCCTGCCCCTGCCCAATGAAGGGGTCATGCTGGAAAGCTTCACCCTGCCGCCGGGGACATCGCTGCCCCAGACCCAGGACGCGGTGGCGGGAATCACCCGGAGACTGCGCGCCGACCCCGCAGTGGCCCATACCTTCGCACGCATCGGCTCGGCATCGTCCACGGCCTACCCCGAGCCCGCATACGCCGGGGAGATCCAGATCGTGCTCAAGCCCGACATCGGCGTGGCCAGTCTCAACCGCACCGGCCGACGCCTCCACCAAGAGAGCCGTGCAGAGGGGGTTCAAACCGCCATGGGCACCCCCACCGTCGAGCGCGTGGGCGAGAGCCTCTCCGGCCTCCCCCAGCCTTTCATCATCCACCTCTTCGGCCCCCGGATCCACAGGCTGCGCTCCCTGTCCGAAAAGGTCACCGGACGGCTGCGCAAGGTTCCGTCACTCACCGGCATCTTCAACAACGACGGCTATCCGGTTAGCCAGCTGAAGGTGGACCTCAAGGACGGGGCGCTCGCCGCCTACGGTCTCAGCCCCATGGGTGTGTACGACCATATCAAGCCCTTGCTTGGGGGCGAGGTGGTAGCGCAGGTCCCGCGGGGCAGTACCCCCCTCGACCTCTACGTCCGGCTGGCCGGGGCACCGGAGCTGTCCGTGCCGGAGGTGGGCAAGATCCCCGTGCGGACCGACCATGGCTGGACCCCTCTGGGCCAGCTCGCCGGGCTCAATTTGGTAACCGCCCCGAACCAGATCCACCATATCGATGGGGCGCGCGCCCTGGACATTCTCGCCACGCCGACCGCCACCCCCGCCCGCGCGGTTTCGGCCGCCCGGCAGGCCTTACGCGACCTGCAGCTACCCAAGGGGTACCGGATCCGCTTCGGCGGGCTCTATCCCCAGCTGCTGCATACCGCCTTCGGGGTGGGTATCGCGGCTATCGCGGCCTTCCTGCTCATGGCGGGCCTGTTGGCCTTGCAATTCGATGGCTGGCTGGTGCCGGGTCTGCTGCTGCTTCAGATCCCCTTGGCGTTCACCGGGGGCGCGCTGGCGCTGATCGCAAGCGGGGTGGGCCTGAATACTACCGGGCTGGTGGCCTTCCTGACCTTGGTGGGGCTGAGCCTCAACCACGGCATCGTGCTGCTCTATCGGGTGGGCAGCAACGAGCGCAGTGGCATGGCGGTGGAAGAGGCCGTCCGCGAAGCCATACACGTGCGCTTCCGCCCGATCACGCTCACCACACTCACCGCCGTGCTGGGAATGCTGCCCACGGCGCTTGGCTGGGGTGCGGGTGCGGCCCCCGAACAGGGACTGGCCATCGTGATCCTCGGCGGCATGCTGTGGAGCGCGCTCCTCACCACCAACCTGATTCCGGCCCTCTATCTGCACCGCCGCAAGCGGGAGGAGGCAGCCACCGCCCGGGAATGACCCGCACCCGCCCCGGGTCGGGCTCCTTCGCCAGCGCCAGGGGACTCCCGCGCCCATGGCCGCCCCCGCGCCCCCTCCCGCTTTCCCATTTGACAGGTTTTTGACGCGCCCCTGGCTATCCTGAGGGTCGTTCGGCCATCCACCTTGCTCCGGGAGCCCACCGCCCCATGGCCCGTCCGTTCCTCCTGCTCGGAATCCTCCCCCTGCTGGCCGGATGCGCGAGCTACCACTCCCACCCCCTGCCCAAGGAACCGGACCTGGCGGGGAAGGCGGCGGGGCTCAAGGCCCCGGCCAAGCCGCTGCGCATCCCGGGCCTGCCCGACCACCACACCCTCGACCCAACGGACGGACTGGACCGCACCGAGACGGTGCTGGCGGCGGTGATGAACAACCCGGACCTGCGCGCAGCGCGCAGCAAGCAGGGGGTGCAGCGGGCCCAGCTGCTGCAGGCGGGGCTGCTGCCGGATCCGCAGCTCAGCGCCAGCCTCGACCACCCGACCAGCGCCGGGCCGGGGCTGGTTAACGGCTACAGCCTGGGGCTGGCCCAGGACCTGCAGGCGCTGATCACCCGCGGCGCCGCTCGCAAGGCCCGGAAGGAAAAGGTTCGCCAGGTGGATCTCAACATCCTCTGGCAGGAGTGGCAGGTGGCCGAGCAGGCCCGGACCCTGTTCATCGAGCACCGCACCCAGGACCGGCTCCAGGCGCTGTTCCACCGGATGCGCAAACTCTACGCCCGGCGCTACCGCTCGGACAAGGCGGCCCTGCACCGCGGCGACCTTACCCTGTCGACCACCGCCGGGGACCTGAGCCGGCTGGTACAGGCCCGTTCCCGCCTGCGCCAGCTGGCGCGCGAGCGCAACCGCACCGACCATCGGCTGCGGGCCCTCCTCGGCCTGCGCCCGGACGCGGCGCTGCACCTGGTCGGGGAGGTTTCCGCCAGGCCGCTCGCCGCCTCGGCCCTGCACCGCGCCACCGCCGCCCTGCCCCGCCGGCGCCCCGATCTGCTCGCCCTGCGGGCCGGCTATGCCAGCCAGGAGGCCCGCGTACGCCGGGCCATCCTGGCCCAGTTCCCGGCCGTCCAGGTCGGCATCAACCGCGCCTCGGACACCAGCGCGGTGAGGACGGTGGGACTGGGCATCTCCATCCAGCTGCCGCTGTTCAACGGCAACCGCGGCCGGATTGCCGTGGCCCGGGCCACCCGCGGCCACCTGCGGCGGGTGTACCA
>Ga0102944_1000930_pt1 | contig 20878 bp, 23 predicted proteins | sample SalPonD_shore_MG_FD_78172 | JGI IMG/M metagenome (GOLD analysis project Ga0102944, IMG submission 78172) | Salt pond soil microbial communities from South San Francisco under conditions of wetland restoration - Salt Pond MetaG... | ecosystem: Environmental > Aquatic > Marine > Intertidal zone >...
ACTCCGCGCAGTGGCTCCGGCTCTCGCCCTCGGGCAGGCGCCGGCGCACCTGCTGCAGGGCATCCTCGACGGTGTCGTCGATCTGCTCCTGGACGGCACCGTCCCGGGTCCAGCCTCCGGCCATGGGTTCCTCCCCCGTTGAAGTGAGGTGGCGGATGGGTCGCCTGGGGAGTCTCTGATGCCGAACGGCGCGCACGGTTCCCCGGCCTGGCCCCGCGGCCCCGCCTTTTTGTGGTTCCCGCCCAGGCCCCCTCGTCTTGCCTCCCGGTCCTCCGAACCCCTTTTTGGGGGCTCACCGCTCAATCCAGGTGCAGGAAGGGGTGGCGGGCCAGGTCCGAGCGGTCCCACAGGCTCACCCCGCCGCGCTGGCCGACGGTCTCCAGCTCCAGGATGAAGTCGGGATCGGAGAAGGCTACCTCGGCCTCGCGGCCATCGCTAGCCGACCGGGAACGGCGGGGCCAAACGGCCCAGGGAGTCCGCCTCCCTGCCGGCCCGGTCGCGGTCGGGGAAGGCCTCGGGCCGGCCGGATTCGGTCAGCACCCATTCGTGGCTGCCGTGGCGGGAGCGGGCCGCGACCACCCAGCCCCGCAGGTCGGGATCCCAGTGCGGCTCGGGCGAATGGATCAGGCCGGAGCCGAGCGCCATCTGCATGCTGAAGGCGTCGGCGAGGTGGGTCTCGGGGTCCATGGGGCGCTCCTACGCGTTTCGCAGGGTTCCGGGTATCGGGCCGGTGATAACGGCCCCTTCCCTTCACTATTGGCACGGCCCGGCCGGCGGGCGATGTGATCCGGATCAAGCGCAGGCGCATCGGGCGGCGGGGCCGCGGCCGGCCGTGCTATGGTCCCCCCAGACCCCGTTTCCTCCGGCTCCGGGAGAAGCCCATGCGCCACCGCCTGCTGTCCTTCGCCGCCGGCCTCGGTCTGGCCGCTGCCGGCTCGGCCGCCTGGGCCGCCACGCCCCTGGAAACCGCCGTCCGCGAGGTGACCGTCTATCCCGACGGCCAGGCCCGGGTGGTCCGCGACGGAGAAACGAGCCTGACCGCCGGCTCCGCCGAGCTGCTGGTGGCGGACCTGCCGGCGGCGGTGGTGCGCGACTCGGTGGGGGTGTCCGTGGCCGCCGGGGACGTCGGGGTGCGGGTGGGCAGCGTCGAGGTGGAGCGCCAGCCGGTGAGCGGGCCGCCGCGGGCGCGCGAGCAGGCGCTGCGGGAGCGGCTGGAAACGCTGGAGGCGGACCAGGCAGCGGCCGCGGACCGGGTGGAGACGGCCCGCACCCAGCTGACCTTCGTCGAGGGGCTGGCCGATCTGCCCAAGCGGGAGGGGGCGGGGGAATCCCTGACCGGGAAGGAGGCGGCGGCGCGCTGGCCCGATCTGTGGCAGCGCATCGGCGAGGGCTCGCGCCAGGCGCGTGAGGCCATGCGCCAGGCGAGCGCGCGCAAGCAGGCGCTGGAGGACGAGATCAAGGCGGCGCAGAAGGCCCTGGACCAGCTGGGCCAGGGGCGGCGGGAGCGCACCCGCATTCGGGTGGGCCTGGAGGCCGACCGGGCCGGCGCCGCCACCGTCTCCCTGCGCTACCGGGTGCGCGGCGCCCACTGGCAGCAGCGCTACGAGGCCCGGCTGGACACCGACAGCGGCCGGATGACCCTGGTGCGCAAGGCGCGGGTGCGTCAGGCCACCGGCACCGACTGGCGCGACGTGCGGTTGGCGCTGGCCACGGTGGCCCCGGTTTCCGGGCCCATGCCCGAGCTGGCCACCTGGTGGGTGGATTTCGGCCAGCCGCAGCCGGTGCGGGCCAAGGCCGCGACCCTGGGCGCCGCCGACCGCGCCGCCGAGGCCGAGCCGGCGGCGCCCTCATGGACCGCCCACGGCGAATTCACCCCCGTCTATCGGGTGGCGGGGGCGGTATCGGTGCCCGGCTCCAATCAGCCGCGCACGGTGGTCCTGGGCCGCAGCGAGATGGACGGCCGGCTGGCGGTGCGGGTGGTGCCGCAGCGCGGCGAGCGGGCCTGGCTAACCGCGGCGGCCGCCTGGGACGGCGCCGGCGCCCTGCCGCCGGGGCCGGTGGACCGCTACCGCGACGGCGCCTTCGTCGGCGAGGGCCGGCTGGCGGCCTGGTCGCCGGGCGAGGAGCGGCATCTGGCCTTCGGCCTGGATCCCCGCTTCGAGGTGGCCATGCGCGCCGTCACCGACGAGGCCGGGCGCGAGGGCCTGATCAGCAAGCGCGAGGTGCGCACCCGCCACTTCCGCATCGAGCTCACCAACCGCCATGCCCGCGCCGTGGACGGCTCCCTGCGCTTCCGCATCCCGGTGGCGCGCGACGAGGCCATCGAGGTGGCGCCCTGGTTCCCGCAGGCCCCGGACCGCGAGGATGTGGATGCCCGCAAGGGCGTCTACGCCTGGGACCGTTCCTTCCCCGCCGGGGAGACGGTGGTCATCCAGGCCGGCTACCGCCTGAGCGTCCCCGCCGGCAAGCGCGTGCCCGGGTTCTAGTGTCCTGCCTCAGAAATGAAACGAATTTCTGAGACAGGACACTACATGGGCGGGCGCGTCTGGCGGCCGGCCGTGCGCCAGGGGGCGGCCTTCGTCGCCGTGCTGGCGGTGACCGCCGCGATCCTGCACGCCATGGGCCGGAGCTGGGTTTGCGGCGGCGGCGAGCCGTGGTACCCGTGGTCCGGCGACATCTGGAGCCGGCACAACTCCCAGCACCTGTTCGATCCCTACGCGGCCACCCACGTGCTGCACGGCATCCTGCTCTACGCTGGGCTGTGGCTGGCGCTGGGATCGCGGACCTCGCGGGGCGCGCGTCTCTGGATCGCCATCGCCATCGAGGCCGCCTGGGAGGTGATCGAGAACACCCCCATGGTGATCGACCGCTACCGCGAGACCACCCTGGCGCTGGGCTATTCCGGCGACAGCGTCATCAACTCGCTGGCCGACATCCTCAGCCTGGTGGCAGGCTACTGGCTGGCGGCGTGGCTCCCCGTGTGGGCCTCCGCCGCGGTGTTCGTGGCGGTGGAGGCGGTGCTGCTGGTCACCATCCGCGACAGCCTGGTGCTGAACGTGATCCAGCTGCTCACGCCCTTCGAGGCCCTCAAGGAGTGGCAGATGGGCGGCCGGCCGTAATCCGCGCCGCCGGTCGCCGGGGGATTCCCCCCGCAATCCGGCTAACCCCAATCAGGGACCGATCATGATTCACGATCAGGTGAAGGACTACTACGGACGAGTCCTGCAGGGCTCGGCGGACCTGCAGACCGACGCCTGCTGCACCGCCGAGGGCGAGCTGCCGCCCTCGGTGCGCGCGGTGCTGGCCGAGGTCCATCCCGAGGTGAGCGCCCGCTACTACGGCTGCGGCCTGGTGCTGCCCGCGGTGCTGGAGGGCGCCAGCGTCCTCGATCTGGGCTGCGGCGCCGGCCGCGACTGCTTCGCCCTGTCGCGGCTGGTGGGCGAGGGCGGCCGGGTGGTGGGGGTGGACATGACCGAGGAGCAGCTGGCCGTGGCCCGCGCCTACGTGGACGACCACACCGAGCGCTTCGGCTATGCCGCGCCCAACGTGGCGTTCCATCACGGCTACCTGGAGCGGCTGGACCAGCTCGACCTGCCCGCCGGCGGCTTCGACCTCATCGTCTCCAACTGCGTGCTCAACCTGGTGCCGGACAAGGCGGCGGTGCTGCGCCAGGCCCATCGGCTGCTGCGTCCGGGCGGCGAGATGTACTTCTCCGATGTCTACGCCGACCGCCGGGTGCCGGGTCATCTGGCCGAAGACCCCGAGCTCTACGGCGAGTGCCTGGCGGGGGCGCTGTACTGGAACGATTTCCAGAACCTGGCGCGGCAGGCCGGATTCGCCGACCCGCGCCTGGTGACCGACCGGCCGCTGGCCATCGAAAATGCCTCGGTGCGCGAGCGGGTGGGCCCCATCCGGTTCTTCTCCGCCACCTACCGGCTGTTCCGCATCGACGGCCTGGAGCCGGCCTGCGAGGACTATGGCCAGGCGGTGGTCTACCGCGGCACCGCCCCCGACCAGCCCGATGCCTTCCACCTCGACAAGCACCACGTCATGCCGGCGGGCAAGGTCTTCCCGGTGTGCGGCAACACCTACCGCATGCTCGCCGAGAGCCGGCTGGCCCCGCACTTCGACTTCGTCGGCGACGGCGCCACCCACTACGGCATCTTCGCCGGCTGCGGCACCGTCCTGCCCTTCGACGACGGCCCGGCCGAGGGCGGCGGATCCACCGGGGGCTGCTGCTAGGGGGAATAGGCCCGGAGCCCGCGCGGCGTCGGCATCCGGCCTTTTTGATTGTCTCCCTTGCGGGCTCCCGGTACCCTTTGCGGGAAAAGGGGGGACTCTGGTTACTGGCTGGGGGTCCGCCCGATGGTCTCCAATGAAGAGCCCGTACAGAGCCTGTACCGGGCGATCGTCGACGAATTGCGGGATGTTGTCTTCCGGACGGACGCCCAAGGCCGTCTGGCGGTCCTCAATCCCGCCTGGTCCGAGCTCACCGGCTACGATGTGGCGGCGAGCCTCGGCCGCACCCTGCCCGAATTCCTCCATCCCGAAGACCGTCAGCGGTTCGGTCCCCTGCTGGCCCCGGAAGACGGTGCCGCCGCCTCGGCGGGAATGCTGGAGGTCCGCTTGCGGACCGCCCACGGCGGTTTCCACTGGGTAGCCGTTAACGCCCGTCCGATCCTCGACGCCGACGGGCGCCCGGCCGGGGTCTCCGGACTCCTCTCCGACATCACCGAGCGCAAGGTGCTGGAGGAGGGCCTGGACCGGGACCGCGAGCGGGCCGAAGCGGCCCTGCGGTCACTCGGCGAGGGCGTGATCGTCACCGAGACCGACGGCCGCATCCACCTGCTCAATCCCGAGGCCGAGCGCCTCCTCGGCTGGTCCAGCGAGGATGCCGTGGGCCGGCGGCTGGAGGAGGTCTTCCGCATCGGCGAGGACGCCTGGCAGCCGGCGGCGGAGCCGGAGGCCTGTCTGCCGCGGGCGTGTCCGGGCCAGTGCGCGGGACTCAACGCCTGGGTGGAGCGGGCCGACGGCACCACTCTGGCCGTGGAGTGGTCGGCCGCGCGGGCGCTGCAGCCCGGCGCGGAGGGGCTGGGCTGCGTGCTGGTGTTCCGTGACGTCAGCACCCAGCGGGCCATGCGCCAGCAGATGGCCTATCAGGCCACCCACGATGCCCTGACCGGCCTCCTCAACCGGGGAGCGCTGCAGGAGGCGCTGTTCCACCAGGTGGCCGGCGCGGCGCGCGACGGCCAGCCCTTCAGCGTGGTCCTGATGGACCTGGACCGCTTCAAGATCGCCAACGACAACCATGGCCACACCGCCGGGGACCAGGTCCTGGCCGCCCTGGCGGAGCGCATCGGGGACCACGTGCGCGACGCCGACTGGTTCGGGCGCTGGGGCGGCGAGGAGTTCCTGTGGCTGCTTCCCGCCACGCCGGCCGACGAGGCGGTCCGGATCGCCGAGCGCATCCGGCGGGACATCATGGATCAGCCGGTGCTGCTGGAGGGGGCCTCCATCCCCATAACCGCGAGCATCGGGGTGGCCTCCTTCCCGGCGGACGGCGAGACCGGCGAGGAACTGGTGCGCACCGCCGACTATCGGCTCTACGAGGCCAAGCGCGCCGGCCGCAACCGCGTGGAGGCCGGTCTCTCCGGCGACGGCAGCTCCGTCCTGCCCATGGCCGGGCGCATCCAGCGGGCCCTCGACGAGGAGCGCATCGTCCCGGCCTACGAGCCCATCGTGGAGCTGAGAAGCGAGGAGGTGGTGGCCGAGGAGGCCCTGGCGCGCATGGTGGATCCGGCCACCGGGGAGCTGGTGCCGGCCGCCCAGTTCATCGAGGCGGCCAGCCACCTGCAGCTGGTGCACCGCATCGACGAGGTGCTGCTGACCAGCACCATGGAACGCTGCTCCGACATGCTGCTGAACGGCCTCCGCCGGACCCATTTCGTCAACATCTCCACCGACCTTTTGCGCCACCGCGACCAGGTGGACAAGATCCTGGAGAAGGCCCTTCGGATCTGCGAACGGTGCGGCGGTAGGATCGGGGACGAGAAACCGCTGATCATCGAGATCACCGAGCGCGAGTTCCTCGAGGACACCGCCGAGGCCCACCGCATCCTCGCGCCCTTCCTGGACTACGGCTTCCGCATCGCCGTGGACGACTTCGGCAGCGGCTACTCCTCCTTCCGCTACCTCGCCGACCTGCCCGTCTCCTACCTCAAGATCGAGGGGACCCTGGTCCGGCGCGCCACCAGCGAGCCCCGGGTCCAGGCCATCCTGCGCGGCATCCGGGACATCGCCGGCGAGCTCGAGCTCACCACCATCGCCGAGATGGTGGAGGACCAGGAGACCGCCGACTTCCTGCGCGAAATCGGCATCGACCTCGCCCAGGGCTTCCACTTCCTTGCCCCCGAGGAGGCCGCGGACGCCGTCGGCTGATCGCCTCCGCCTACCCCTTCATCCCTTGCAGCGTCAGCGCCCGGTCCACGCCGGGGTCCGCCTCCATGGCCCCGCGGAAGTCGCGCAGGGCCGGGTATTCCTCCAGGTCGAGCGGGGTCACGTCCGTCCAGCGGGTGAGGACGTACAGCAGGGGATCCGCCGCGGTGCGCCGGCCCCCGACCGGGTGGCCGCTGGCCAGCCCCGCCTCCAGGATCCCGTAGAGGGCGGGCAGGCGCTGGTGGGCGGTGGCGCGCACCGCGTCGTGCTGGGCCGGGTCGGGGTGGAAGCGCTGCGGCGCGAAGTGGGGGCCGTAGGCGGAGGCGTGGACCTCCGCGGACATGAACGACAGCCAGCGGTTGATGGCGTAGCGCTCGTCGGCGCTGGTGCCGCCCAGGCCGGCGTCGGGGTAGGCCTCGGCGATCCAGTCGAGCAGGGCCGGGACCTCGGTCATCACCCGGCCGTCGTCGCGCACCAGCACCGGGACCTTGCCCAGGGGGTGGCGGGCCAGGTGCTCCGGCTGCTTGAGGGCGTCCCGCTCGATCAGGGCCACCTCGTAGTCGGCCCCCGCCCACTGCAGCGCGATGTTGGGGGCGAGGGCGCAGGTTCCGGGCAGGGCGTAGAGCTTCATGGACGTCTCCTGGCATGCATGGGATGGCTGGCGAGGGGCGCCGGCCCCTGCCAGTATTGGACCGGATCCGCGACGCCAATTCCCCGGCCGCAGCCGGCCGGACCATCCAAGCAAGGGGGGAAACATGGCCCGATTGATCGCGATCCCCGCGGTGCTGGCGCTGCTGCTGGGCGGCTGCGCCTCGGTGGACATCGGCAAGGAGTTCGACCTGCGCACCTTCGAGCAGCGCGTGCAGGTGGGCGAGACCCAGCGCACCGACGTGCGCCGCTGGCTCGGCGAGCCGGTGAGCACCGGCCAGGTGGTGCGCCCCGACGGCTCGCGCCTGGAGGAGTGGAGCTACTACCACGGCACCGGCCGCATGCCGCGCATGGACAACGCCCGGCTCAAGTACCTGGAGATCCGCTTCCGCGCCGACGGCACGGTGGACAGCTACAAGTGGAGCGGCGAGACCGACTGAGGGCCGGTGGCTCTACGCCAGGACGTAGGTGTTGTTGGCCGCCTTGTAGCGCAGCCCCTCCTCGGCGATCTCGCCGTTCAGCGCCCGAGCGAAGAAGTCGGTCAGGGGCTTGGCGTCCGCCCCGGAGGCGTCGATGTCCTTGGCGTCGAAATAGCTGTGGGCATCGCCCACCAGGCGGGTGGCGTCGAGGTAGGTGGCGTTGGCGGCGTCCTGACGGGCCAGGGTGTTGCCCAGCCGCGGCCGCTGCTCGTCGCCGAGCTTGGCGTCGGACAGCATGAGCGCGCGGTCATCCTGGTTGATGGTGACGTAGACCCGGTGGCGGGCGCGGATGCGCTCGACCCAGACATCGTGGTCGGCGTGGTTGGTGTCGGCGGCCTTGAGGATGACGTTGTCGAAGATGACGTCGCTGCTCAGCCGCTCGGAGGAGGCCAGCAGGGTCTTCTTGAACAGGTAGTTGCCCATGCTGTGGGTCAGCAGGGTGACCCGGAACGGACACACCCGCTGCCGGATCAGGCGAGCCAGGTAGTCGCGCTGGCGGGCGCGATCGTCGGGGAAGCGCTCGCGGGCCTCCGCCTCCAGGTCCTCGTGGCGGGCCTGGTTGACGTCCTTGAGCAGGATCCCCAGCCGCGCCAGCAGCTTGTCGAAGGCCCCCGTGGCGGCGCGGGCGTCGTGCTTGTCCCACTTGTAGCTGGCGAGGCCGTGGACGTCCTCCAGGAAGCGCTGGCCGCCGCCGTTGGCCGGCCACGAGAACACCACCACCTCGACGCCGTAGGCCTCGGCCAGGCGGTGGGCGCGGTCGAGGGCGTCGCGCAGGGTGTTGTTGTAGCCGTGGACGAACACCACCAGGTTGCGGTCGTTGGCCTGGAGGCGTTGGAGCACGATGGCGGCGGCCAGGTCGCTGCCCAGGTAGGCCCGCTTGCGGGTGATGGGCTCGACGCCGAGCTCATGAAAGCGGGCCAGGTTGGTGGAGTCGGGAACCGCGCGCAGGGTCCAGTCGCCCGGTCCCCCCTCGGCGGCCAGCAGGCGCAGCTCGTTGGGCCCGGCCCGGTTGGGCTCATCGCCCACGCTGACCTCGCCGGTCTTGCGGTCGGTGGTCAGCTCGCGGTTGGTGACGACGAACACGGCGTCACGCATGGCTTCCCCCCTTTGCCAAGATTCCCCTGTCCCTGATCCTCCCGCGGTCGGGGCCTCGGGGCAAGCCCCAAGGCCCCGGCCGCCCATCCCATCCGAGCGAGGTGGCCATGTACAAGGTACGCATCAACGACGGCGATCCCACGGACGTGGCTACCCTGCGCCTGGGCTGGCGGGCCATCGACGAGGCCTTCGCCGAGGTGGCGATGGACCAGGTCCTGACCTGGAGCATCCAGGCCTTCGACGGCAGCCTGCAGCGCGAGCGCCAGACCGGCCGGCAATGGTCGGACCGCTTCGGCGGGCCGCTGGCCTTCTCCAAATTCCTGGAAGGGCGGGAGTGGGTGGATCGGGGCTGACGGGCCGGGTCGGCAGGGGCCGGAGGACCGAGTAGAATGGGTCGCTTCCCTGCCAGCATAGGTGCACCATTGCCCGGCTTCCCCCGCGCCCTGGCCTTCGACCTCGACGGCACCCTGTGGTCCTGCGACGACGTCATCCGCCGCGCCGAGCGGGCCCTGCATGCCTGGCTGGGGGCGCACTATCCGGGCATCCCCGCCGAGTTCGACCGCGAGGCCATGCGCGTGGTACGGCGGGACCTGATGAACCGCCGGCCGGAGCTGGGCGCGGACGTGACGGCGCTGCGGCGGGCGAGCCTGGAGTGGCACGCGCGCCGGGCCGGCTACGACCCGGCCCTGGCGGCGGAGGGGGTGGCGGTGTTCCTGGCCGAGCGCCGGCGGGTCACGCCCTATCCGGACGTGCGCCCGGCCCTGGAGCGGCTGGCGGTGGACTATCCCCTGGTGGCCCTGACCAATGGCAACGCCGATGTGTGGCGCAGCGACCTGGCGGACCTGTTCGGCCATTTCCTGACCGCCGCCGAGGTGGGCGCGGCCAAGCCCGATCCTGCCCTGTTCCGGGCCGCCTGTGAGCGGCTGGGGCTGCGCGCGGCCGAGGTGGTCCACATCGGCGACGACCCCATCCGCGACATCCACGCCGCCCGTGCCTTCGGCATGCCGGCGGTGTGGATCAACCGGACGGGTGCCGAGTGGCCGGAGGGGGCGCGGCGACCGCAGGGGGAGATCGCCGATCTGGCCGGGCTGCCCGCGGCCCTGGCCGGACTCGGGTAGGCCCGCGGGGGATCAGTAGCGGGCCATCTCGGGATCGATGCGGGCCGCCCAGGCGTCGATGCCGCCGGCGAGGTTGCGCACCCGGTCGTACCCCATGTGGCGCAGGAAGCGGGTCACCTGCATGCTGCGCACGCCGTGGTGGCACATGACCACCACCTCGCGGTCGGCGGGCACCTCGTCCAGACGCGCCGGGATCTCGCCCATGGGGATGTGGCGGGCGTCCGGCAGGGCGCAGACGGCGAGCTCGCCGGCCTCGCGCACGTCCAGCACCAGCGGCGAATCCTCCCCCCCGCGCCGGCGGGCGAGGGTGTCCACGTCGATCTCGATGGTTTCCGGGTCCACGGTGGCTGCGGGCCTCCTCGCTGCGCTTTTCCCACCAGACTAGCATCCCCCGGCGAATGTTCCCGCCCCCGGGCCGGCGGCGACGCCTGGCCGGGCGGCGGGGCTAGGCGGAGGAAGCGGCGGACGGGTTGAGGAGGTTCCAGGGCTTGCCGGTGAGCAGGCGGACCAGATCCGCCTGGCGGGCGGTTCCGGTCTTGCCCAGAACCCGCTTGAGATGAGTGCGCAGGGTCTCGCGGGAGATCCCCCATTCCTCGCTCAGCGAGCCGAGCTCCCGCCCTCGCGCCAGGGCGCACGCCAGCCGGGCCTCGGCCGGGGTGAGCCCGTAGAGGCTGCCCAGGACATCGTGGTTGATCAGGCCCGCATCGGCCAGATTGCTCACGAACACGGCGACCGAGGCCCGCGGCCACGGCCCGCGGAAACGGGGCTGGCCGGGGGTGATGGGGACGGCCACCAGGAGCAGCTGCGCCTCCCCCGGCGCGGCGGTGAGCAGCAGGGTCGCGGGAACCGGCGGGCCGCCGTGGACGGCCCGGCTGCGGACGGTCGCGATCAGGTCGCGCAGCCGTCCGGCGTCGCCCCCGCGGGTGGCGCCGAGCCGGCCCTGCACCCGGGCGAGGCCGTGGCGGCCGCGCAGGATCTCCTCCGCCTTGGTGTTGGCGTGCACCACGTTCTCGTCCTCGTCGAGCAGGAGGGCGCCCACGGCCAGGGATTCCAGCGCGCGCTCGGCGGCGGCATTCTGCATATGGGTCAGGTCGAGCAGGTGGCCGAGGCGGGCGGCGCGCTGGATGTGGGGCACGAAGCGGCGGATGAAGTCGGCGTCGGCGCGCGAGAAGGGGCCTGTCCGGCGGTCGCGCTGGAGCCCGAACTTGATGGTGAGCTCCTCGTTGCGCATGGCCAGGCCGCCGCAGACGTGGTAGCTGTCCTGCGGCTGCATGTAGTCGGCGAAGAATTCGGTCTTGCGGAGCTGGTTCAGGTCCAGGATGGCCTCGCCGGGGGCGATGAAGCCCCCCGGATGGTCCCGCAGCGCCTCGATGTAGACGTCCCGGGTGACGAAGTACTGGCGGTGGGCCTCCTGCAGCTCGGGGTCGAGGTTGTAGTGGACGTTGGCCCGGATGGCGGGGAGCTGCTCATCGATCACCCGGAACATGCCCGACTTGGCGTTGAGGGCGGCGGCGAGCCCCTGCAGGAAGACGCGCCACTGGTCGGGGTCCACGGCCGATTCGTACACCGACTCCAGCAGCGTGGAGAAGACGTCGATGTCGATGCGCGCGCCCGTCATGGCTTCTCCCCCGCGCCCCGCTCCCGGGGCTAACGTCCCGTCAGGCCGTCCAGGATCTCTTCCCAGTGCGGGAACAGGCCGAAATGGCCCGTCCCCGTCCATTCGGTCAGCTCCGCCCGCGGCAGGTGCCGGGCCAGCCAGCGGCCCATGGTGACCGGCGCGTTGGCGTCCCGGTCGCCGTGCCACAGGCGGGCCGGGCGGCGGATCGCCTCCGGCGCGAAGGGCCAGCTCCCGATGACCGCGCCCGCGTCCTCCAGCATCCCCGCAAGCCCCTGGCGCATGGCCTCTTCCGTGTCCGCGCGGTAGGCCGCCGCCACCGCCTCGTCCTCGAAAATCGCCCGGTCCTCCTCGGGGGCGCCTCCCACCAGCAGGCCGTAGGCGTCGCCGGCCTGGGCGATGGCCGCCTCCAGGGTCTCGGCGAAGGCTTCGAAGTCCGCCCGGGCCAGCGCCCATAGCTGGCGGTTGGCCTCGGCCATGCCCTCGGTACCGGCCCGATCGAAGGGCGCCCAGCTGCTGATCAGGCCCAGCCGCCGGACCCGCTCCGGCAGGCGGGCGGCGATGGCCATGGCGTGCGGGCCGCCGCCCGAGAAGCCGAGGGCATCGAAGGCCTCCAGCCCGAGCTCGTCGGCCAGGGTCCGGACATCCGCGACCTCCTCGCCCAGGGCCCGTCCCGGGCGCGGTGACGTGCCGCCGTAGCCGGGGCGGTCGGGGACGATGAAGCGCAGGCCCCGCTCGGCGGCCGGCCGGCTGTCCGGGGGATGCTCCAGGCGGGAGCCGGGCAGCCCGTGGCAGAAAACCACCGGCTGGCCGGCCGGATCGCCGTACTCGCACCAGCGCAGCCGGCGGCCGTCGGCCAGGGTCAGGGTGTCGTCGCGCAGGGCGTCGGTTCTCACAGGGGCGCCTCCCCGGCGTCGAGGGTGGTGAGCTTCCACGGGGCCCCGGCCAGCAGCCGCACCAGCTCGCTCTGCCGCCGGACGCCGGTCTTGGCGAAGGCCCCTTTCAGCTGGCTGCGCAGGGTTTCCGGGGACAGGCCCCAGTCCTCGCTGAGCCCGGGGAGCTCCCGGCCCCGGGCCAGGGCGACAGCGAGGCGGGACTCCGCGGGGGTCAGCCCGTACAGGTTGGCCAGAGTCTCGGGGCGCAGGAGTCCGGTATCGTCCAGGTCGCCGACGTAGACGGCCACCCGGGCCGCGGTCCAGGGATCCCTGCCCCGGTGGGATCGGTCCGGAACGGGATAGGCGGTGGCGAGGAAGGTGCCGGCCTCGCCGCCGAGGAGGATGGATTCGGCGGCGGGGCTGTCCTCGCCGCAGGCGCCCCGCCGGACCCGTTCCAGCATCTCCCGGAAGGGCCGGGACTGGCTGGGACAGGGGATGCCCAGGTGTCCGCCCCGTTCGATCCTCGGCCCTTCGGGGGACCGCGCCAGGCGCTCCCCAAGGGCGTTGGCGTGGGTCACGCGGCCGCGTCCGTCGAGCAGGAACGTGGCCACACCGAGGGCCTCCAGGGCCTGCTCGGCGGAGTCCGCCCGCCGCTCCGCTTTGGTCAGCCGGCGGCCGAGCTGAACCGCACGCGCCATATGGGGGGCCAGAAGCTGGACGGTGTGGAGCTCGGCGTTTTCGAAGCGGCGAGCGTGGCGGTGGCGATGGAGTCCAAAGATGGTGGACACGCCGTCCCGGTTCTCCACGAAGCCGCCGGTGATGAAGTGGTTGTCCAGCGGCCGGAAGTAATGCCGGTAGAAGGGGGTGTGCCGGAAGGTCTCCAGATCGACCAGGGCGTCGTTGGTGACCATGCGTCCGGCGGGGAGGCGCCGGAGCCGTTCCAGGTTGGGATCCTGGCCCACAAAGCGGGCGCAGTATTGGGCTTGCAGGTGGGGGTCCAGGTTGAAGTGGTGGCTGGCCAGGACCGCGGGGCGTTCCCGCAGCTCCAGGGTCCGGAGCAGGGCCGATTTGGCGTTCAGGGCACGGGCAAGATCCTTGAGCACGGACGGCCAAGCCTGCGGGGCCAATCCAGCCTCGTAGACGCGCCCGATCAGGTTGGACAGACGTGTGCGGTCGATGGCAGCCAAACCGGAATGGTCCCCGCGATGCCTGTGCCGGCATCCTCCGGTGCATCAATCCCGCATGCGCGGGAGCCGGGCCGCCCGCAGGCCGCCCCTTCCCCCTTTGGCGGTGGGCGGGAACCGGCTCCGCGGTTGCGGCCGCCCGCCTCGAGGCCATCCTATCCGCTATATTCTTTTGGCGAAACCCTGATTCGTAACGGGAACCCGGAAGCCCGCCGGGGCCGGGGTCGAGCCAAAAAGGCCCCGGGCCATGCCCGGGGCTTCGGAGGCGGCCTTGCGGCGCTGGCTAGAGCGTGGGCTGCCTGAGCCCCGCCAGGATGCGCGCAGCGAGCCGATATGGCTTTGCCGAATCAGGATCCCCCGTCCGGGGTGACGGCCCCGGTCATGCCGTTTGCGGTGACCTTGCCGGTGGACAGCAGGATGCTGTCGACATCGATGTTGCTGGCGGAATCGAAGCGCGGCTCGCCTTCGAGAAGGACGAAGTTGTAGGGTCCGGAAAGGCTGGCGTTGTCCATGCCGGTGCCGGCCTTCCACCAGTCCTCGTCGGGGGCCCCGCCGCCGCAGCCCGTCAGGGCGAGCGCCGCCCCGAGGGCGATGACCGATTACAGGTGGGACCGCTTCGATCCCCGCCTCGAGCTCGGTACCTTGTTCATGCCTTTCCCCTTGCGGTTGCTGTCGCGGGCCCATGCCGGCCCGTTGCGACGGTTGCCGGGTCGGTTTGCGGCGAAGGGGGTGGGCGATCTTCACCCAAGCGGGTGATATCGGGACGGAGGATCCCGCGGGGGACTGTCCGGCCACCGCGGCGCTCCGCAGAAGGAGTCACGATGACGGGATGGGAGGCCTTTTCCGGTCTGCGGCTTGTGCACATCACCACGGTGGCCGTCACGGTGGGCCTGTTCGCGCTGCGCGGGGTGTGTATGCTGCGGGACAGTCCGCGCCTGCGCCGGCGCTGGGTGCGGGTGGTGCCGCACGTCAACGACACCCTGCTGCTGGCCAGCGGCATTGGCCTGGCCTACGTCACCGGCCAGGCCCCGTGGCGGCATTCGTGGCTGGCGGCCAAGCTGGTGGGGCTGCTGGTCTACATCGGCCTGGGGATGGTGGCCCTGCGCCGGGGCCGGACGCGGACGGTGCGGGCGGCGGCCTTCGCCGGCGCGCTGGCGGTGGTGGCCTACATCATCGCCGTGGCCGTCACCCGCCAGGTACTGCCCTGGAGCTGATGCGGCAAGCCCTGGATGGGGGAAGGCGGAACGTTGCACTATGGGAGGGAAGGATCCGGTCCTCGCGGCGCCTGATCCGTCCGCCGCCGGCGGGCGCTGACATCCGACAAGGAGGTTCAACATGGCAGCCCATAGATCCCCCGTCCGCCGCTTTGCGGCGGCCCTGTTGACCGTGTCCGCTGCGGTCCTGGCCGCTTGCGCCCCGATGCACAGGGCGCAGCAGGGGCCCGCCGTCCCGGCGGACACCTATGTCACGCTCCAGGGCGATAACGCCGTGGCCGACCTGGCTGGCGGCACCACCTGGCAGGCCGGCAAGGGCATGACCTATGTCAGCGTCGGTCCGGAGGGGCGCCTGGTGATGGCCACCGCCAGCGCCGAGAACCGGGTCTACGCCTACAATGCCCGCACCGGTCAGCCGGTGGCCACCATCCCCGTGGGCGAGAGCCCCAAGGGCGTCAAGATCGGTCCCGAGGGCGAGTACGCCGTGGTCGCCAACGAGGAGTCCGGCACCCTGAGCGTCATCGACCTCGAGCGCATGGCGGTGGTCAAGGACATTCCGGTTGGCAAGACCCCCCACAACAGCATCTTCTCGTCGTCGGGCAGCCGCCTGTACGTGACGCTGCAGGGGCAGAGCCAGGTGGCGGTGGTGGACATGGACCGCATGGTCAAGACCGGCGAGCTCCCGGCCGGGGATTCGCCGCACAACCTCGACATCGGCCCCGACGGCAAGCGCCTGTACGTGGCCAATATCGGCTCGCAGGACCTGACGGTGGTCGATATCGCCAAGCGCAAGGTGCTGGCGCGCATTCCCTTGAGCCCGCCCCATTACGGCGTGGACGTGACGCCGGACGGGCGTTATGTCTTCGTCACCGGCATTGCCGGCTCGGTGGTCAACGTCATCGACGCCCACAGCCTCGAGCGCATCAAGCAGATCGAGGTGGGGCAGGGGCCGCACGGCGTGCGCACCGGCCCCGGCGGCCGCTACGTCTACGTGGCGGTCACCGGGCCCGGCAAGGTAGCGGTGATCGACATCGAGACCATGCAGGTGGCGGGCGCCATCGACACCGGCAAGCGGCCCTTCTGGGTGGCCATTCGCGGCAACCCGTAGCCCGATCCGCCGTCTAAGGGAGCAAGGCCCGGTCCCGGGACCGGGCCTTGCCTCGTCCAACCGAGCCCGTGGAGCCCATGTACGTCGGACGTTTCGCCCCTTCCCCCACCGGTCCGCTGCACCTCGGCTCGCTGCTGGCGGCCCTGGCCAGCTACCTCGAGGCCCGGGCCCGCGGCGGGCGCTGGCTGGTACGCATGGAGGACCTGGATCCCCCGCGCGAGGAGCCCGGCGCGGCGGCCGCCATCCTGCGCACCCTGGAGGCCTACGGCTTCGAATGGGACGGCCCGGTGTGGTACCAGAGCGGGCGCGGCGGGGCCTACGAGGCCGCTCTCGGGCAGCTGCGCGAGGCGGGCTGGGTCTACGACTGCGGCTGCACCCGCAAGGAGATCCGGGCGGTGGCGGAGGCCGGCGGCTTCGGCGCGGTCTATCCGGGCACCTGCCGCAACGGCCTGCCGCCGGGCAAGCGGCCGCGCATCGTGCGCCTGCGGGTGGCCGACGAGCGCCTGGCCTTCCGCGACCGGCTGCTGGGCGAGGTCGGCCAGGAGCTGGCGCGCGCGGTGGGCGATTTCCCGCTGGTGCGCGGCGATGGCCTCTACGCCTACCAGCTGGCGGTAGTGGTGGACGACGCCGCCCAGGGCGTCACCCATGTGGTGCGCGGCGCGGATCTGCTCGACTCCACGCCGCGTCAGATCTACCTGCAGCGCCGTCTGGGGCTGCCCACCCCGGCATATGTCCACATCCCGGTGGCGGCCAGCCCCGGCGGGCTCAAGCTCTCCAAGCAGACCCAGGCGCCGCCCCTGCCCGATGACGATCCGGTGCCGCAGCTGGTGCGGGCCTTCGCCTTTCTCGGCCAGCCCCTGCCGGACCAGGCCGAGCGCCTGTCCCTGGCCGATTTCTGGCAGTGGGCGGGCGAGACCTGGGAGCTCGGCCGGGTGCCGGCGGAGCGCCTGGTAACCCTTGCAGGAGAGTAGGCCGGGCGCGGGCGGCTAGCCCGTCTCCGTCAGCCCCGCCGCGGCCAGGCCGGCGCTCACCAGCCGCTCCTTGGCGGCGCGGTCGAGCCTCTTGATCGCCCGCTCCAGGCGCAGGGCCCGGCCGCGCTCCAGCCCCGCCAGGTGCCAGACGATCCGGCGCGGCCCGCCGGCCATGCGCACCGCCCGCGACCCGCGGCCGGCGGCGTGGGCGCGGTAGCGGGCGCCGAGGTCGGTGGCCACGCCGGTGTAGTAGCGGCCGTCATTGGTCTCCAGGATGTAGACGGTCCACTGCGGCTCGCTCACGGGGCCTCCGGTCGGCGGGGAGAACGAATGCACGGATTCGGCGTCCAAACGGACGTCCGGCGCCGGCCCAGTATGGCATCATGGGCGGCTGTGCCGCTCCCCCGTTTCCCCGGTTTCTCAACGGAATTCCGCATGGCCCTGATTACCCTGAAGGATGTCGAGATCAGCGTGGGCGGTCCGGTGCCCCTGCTGGAGGGCGCCGGGCTGGCCATCGAGCCCGGCGAGCGCGTCTGCGTGGTCGGCCGCAACGGCACCGGCAAGTCCACCCTGCTGCGCCTGCTCAACCGCGAGATCGAGCCGGACGCCGGCGAGATCCGTTTCCAGCCCGGCATCCGGGTGGCCAAGCTGACCCAGGAGGTGCCCGAGGGCACCGAAGGTACGGTCTATCACGTGGTGTCCCAGGCCCTGGGGCATCTGGGCGAGCTGCTGGCGGAGTTCCATCAGCTCAGCCACAACCTGCAGGAGGAAGGCGCGGCCGAGCGCATGGGGCGGGTGCAGGCCCGGCTGGACGAGGAGGGCGGCTGGGACATCGGGGCCCGGGTGGACGAGGTCATCAGCCGGCTTGATCTGGACCCCGAGGCCGAGTTCGCCCAGCTCTCCGGCGGCCTCAAGCGCCGCGTGCTGCTGGCCCAGGCCCTGGTCACCGAGCCCGACGTGCTGCTCCTGGACGAGCCCACCAACCACCTGGACATCGCCAATATCGACTGGCTGCAGGGCTTTCTGGCCGGCTTCGGCGGCGCCGTGGTGTTCGTCACCCACGACCGCAGCTTCCTGCAGGCGCTGGCCACGCGCATCGTGGAGATCGATCGCGGCGAGCTCACCAGCTGGCCCGGCGACTACGCCAACTACCTGCGCCGCCGCGAGGAGCGCCTCAACGCCGAGGCCCAGGAGCAGGCGCGCTTCGACAAGAAGCTGGCCGAGGAGGAGGCCTGGATCCGCCAGGGCATCAAGGCCCGGCGCAAGCGCAACCAGGGCCGCGTGCGCCAGCTCCAGGAGATGCGCGCCCAGCGGGCACAGCGCCGCGAGCACCAGGGCAACGTGCGCATGGAGGCGGCGCAGGCGGAGAAGACCGGAAAGCGGGTGATCGAGGCCGAGGGCGTGTCCTTCAGCTACCACGGCCGGCCCATCGTGCGCGACCTGACCACCACGGTCATGCGCGGCGACCGCATCGGCCTGATCGGCCCCAACGGCGCCGGCAAGACCACCCTGATCCGCCTGCTGCTGGGCGAGCTGGAGCCCGACACCGGCACCGTGGAGGTGGGCACCAACCTGCAGGTGGCCTACTTCGACCAGCAGCGCGCCCAGCTCGACGAGACCCGCACCGCCGCCGACAACGTCGCCGGCGGCCGCGAGCACGTCACCGTGGGCGGCAAGCAGCGCCACATCATCGGCTACCTGCAGGACTTCCTGTTCACCCCCGACCGCGCGCGCGCGCCCATCACCCGCCTGTCCGGCGGCGAGCGCAACCGCCTGCTGCTGGCGCGGCTGTTCGCCCAGCCCTCCAACGTCCTGGTCATGGACGAGCCCACCAACGACCTCGATATCGAGACCCTTGAGCTGCTCGAGGAGCTGGTGGCCGGCTACGACGGCACCCTGCTGCTGGTCTCCCACGACCGCGCCTTCCTCGACAATGTGGTCACCAGCGTGCTGGCGCTGGAGGGCGGCGGCCGGGTGGGCGAGTATGTGGGCGGCTACAGCGATTGGCTGGAGCAGCGCCCGGGGGAGCGGGAGGAGGCGCCGGCGCGCCCGGCCGGGCCCGCCGCCGGGCCCGATCCGGCGCCGGCCCGGCCGCGTGCGGAGGGACGCAAGGGCCTGAGCAACTGGGAGCGCCAGGAGCTGGACGGCCTTCCGGAGCGGATCGAGGCCCTGGAAACCCGGATCGAGGGCCTGACCGCCCGGCTGGGGGACCCCGCTGTCTACCAGGATCCCGAGACCGACCTGAAGACCCTCAACGCCGAGCTGGCCGAGGCCCAGGCGGAGCTGGATACCGCCTATGGCCGCTGGGAGGAGCTGGAGCGCAAGCGGGCGGGCTGACCGGGCCGTTGTCCCCCCTCCCCGCCGGGCGTAGTCTGGAAGCAGAAGGGTTGCCCGCCGCAAGGCGGGGAAGGGGAGGGATCATGCGCCGCCTGCCCTTGGGACTGCTTGTCGCCTTGCTCGCCGTTCTGCCGGCGGCGAGCCCCGCCGACCACCCCGCCCAGGGGGTGGAGACCCTTGCCGGGCTCCCCGGCGTGACGGTCGATGTGGCGCCGCTGACCGGCCCGCTCGCAGGCAACGGCGAAGCCCGCGAGGCCGTGCGCCGGGCGGTGGCCGGGGCGCTGACCGACGCCGGCGTTGCCACCGGCCCCGGCCGGCATGCCGCCCGGCTGCGCGTGCATCTCGACGCGCGCTACGCCACCCGCCGTTTCCTGGCCCTTGCCATCGAGCTCGACCTGCGCCAGCACGTCCGCCTGGACCGCTCCCCCGAGCAGGTCATCTCCGCCATTACCTGGAGCAACGCCGCGGTGACGCCCTTGCGCGAGGGGGCGTACGGGCAGGTCCCCGGGCGCGTGGCGGATCTGGTCCGGCAGACCTTCATTCCGGATTTCCTGGCGGCCAACCCGCCGCGGAAGTAGCATGTCCGTCGCCGGCCATGGGCCGGTGCTTCCCAAGCCCCGCCGGGCCGCCCATCATGATCCTGCAATTTGTTGCCGGCCGGCTCCTCCGGCCGGCCCTTTCGAGCGAGGGGTGTGATCGTGGCGCTGGGACTGTTCGGGCTGTCGGGCAAGGGCCGGGCCGGCGGGCTGGCGGCGGGCGACCCCGCGCCGGCCTTCGAGCTGGTGGACCAAGAGGGCGAGACCCACCGGCTGGCCGATTACCGCGGCCGGTGGCTGGTGGTCTACTTCTACCCCAGGGACGACACCCCGGGCTGCACCACCGAGGCCTGCCGCTTCCGCGACGACCTGCCGCGGCTGCGCGAGCTGGGCGCGCAGGTGCTGGGGGTGAGCCTGGACAGCCCGGAGAGCCACGCCGCCTTCGCCGCGGAATACCACCTGCCGTTCCCGCTGCTGGCCGACCGCGACGGCGAGGCGGCCCGGGCCTATGGCGCATATTTCGGGCTGGGGCCGCTGCGCTTCGCCAAGCGCCACACCTTCATCATCGACCCCGCCGGCCGCATCGCCCGCATCTTCCGCAGCGTCAAGCCCGCCAGCCACAGCGACCGCGTGGTGGCGGCGGTGGCCGAGCTGCGGGAGGGCACCGGCTGAGCGGGACGGTCAGCCCTCCAGGCGGTCGCTGACCTCCCGCCACAGGTCCCGGAAGGCGCGCGCGGCGGTGGAGGAGCGCGCGAGCTCGAATACCGGGGCGCGCGTCTCGCCCATCTTCTCCACCGTGGAGGCGTAGGGGATGTGCTGCTCCAGCATGCGCACGCGCTTGTCCGGCTCGCTGTCCATGACCTGCCGATGCATGCGCTTGCGCCGGTCCACCATGGAGAAGAACGGCCAGGTGGGGACGCTGACCTCGTTGTCGGCCATGAAGTCGAGCAGCTGCTCCAGGGTGCGCAGCGACAGGGTGGTGGGGATGGTGGGCACCAGCAGGGCGTCGGCGGCGCGGAAGATGTTCTCCGAGACCACCGAGACGCTCGGCGGGAAGTCCAGGATCACCAGGTCGTAGTCGTCGGCCAGCGGCTTGAGCCGCTTGCGCAGCTGGGCCGCGGGCTTCTTGGCGTCGCCGAACATTAGTGTCCTGTCTCAGGAATTCGTTTCATTTCTGAGCTTCCTGCGCCGGTTCGGAGCAAGGCGTCCCGCCCCTGGCCTGGCCGCCCCATGGGCAACTGGCTGGGCGCCGGAGCCGGCCAG
>Ga0102944_1000931_pt1 | contig 20877 bp, 17 predicted proteins | sample SalPonD_shore_MG_FD_78172 | JGI IMG/M metagenome (GOLD analysis project Ga0102944, IMG submission 78172) | Salt pond soil microbial communities from South San Francisco under conditions of wetland restoration - Salt Pond MetaG... | ecosystem: Environmental > Aquatic > Marine > Intertidal zone >...
CGCTCTGCGCACCGCTCCTCGAAAAACCTGGACTAAAAAGGGCCGGGCGGCTCCCACTTTTTTCTTCGTCGGGTTCGCCTTCGGCGAACCGCTCCTCGAAAAACCTGGACTAAAAAGGGCCGGGCGCTCGCTTCGCTCGCGCCCGGACCGCTACCAGCATCCAACCGCCTTCGCTCTGGGGTTGTCGCGAATCGTTATAGGCGGCGAGGCCTTGCGCGAGCCATGGCGGCACCGCTCGACGAGCTCGCGTTCGTCGCCCGTTCCGAGCACCGGGTGGGGACGCTTGAGGCGCTCCTGGACGGGCCCCGGGATCGGAACGCGCTCCGCGAGGCCACTGGTGCGTCGTCGCCGACCGTGGGGCGCGTTGTAGCTGACCTCGAGCAGCGACGCTGGGTCGTTCGGGAGGGGCGGACCTACGGACTCACCGAGCTCGGGACGTTCGTGGCCGACGAGTTCGGCCGGCTCCAGCGAGCCATGGAGACGGTGGCGCGGCTTCGGGACGTCGAACCGTACCTGCCCAGCGAGATGCCGGGCTTCGCCGTCGACCTGTTCGAGGACGCGGTGGTGGCCGTGCCGGGGCCCGGCTACCCCTACGAGCCCGTCGAGCGGGTCACCGAACTCATCGAGGGAGCCGACTCGATGCGCGGGTTCGGCACGACGGTGCTGAAGTCGAGCAACCTCGAGGCGGCGTGTGACGCCATCCTCGACGGGCTGCCGTTCGAGTTCGTCTACTCGCCGACCGTCCTCGAGACGGTCGTGTCCTGGAACCCCGAGCGGGTCCTCGAAGCGGCGGGGTGCGACAACTGCACGACGTACGTCCACGAGGCCCTACCGGACCGCGAGTCGTGCGGGCTCGGCCTCTACGACGACCGCGTCGGGCTCTGCTGTCACGACGCCGAGACCGGGCTGCTCCGGGCGAGCATCGACACCGGTTCGTCGGCGGCACACGACTGGGCCGAGACGACGTACGAACGGTACCGGCGCGAGGCCAGGCTGGTCGAAGCTGATGAGCTCCGCTCGCGCTGACCGTTGGCTCCCGAGGACCTCGTCGTCAGCTGGCCACCCAACTCGGTCTTTCAGGGCGTGAACGAGCTTCACCGGGAAGCTTGATGCCCGGACACGGACCATCGAGGTCACGATGGCTGCCGACCCCCGGTGGCGGAACCTGGCCCTCGGCTACGGGATCGCGATGTACCTCCTGGCGGTCGCGACCGTCCTCTACGCCGTGGGCTTCCTCGCGAACGCCGTCGTCCCGACGGGGGTCGATACGGGGCCCCGCGGGGCGTTCGGTCCCTCGCTCGTCGTCGACGTCGGGCTCATCGGGCTGTTCGCCCTCCAGCACAGCCTCATGGCGCGGCCGGGATTCAAGGCGCGATGGACGCGGCTCGTTCCGGAACCGGCCGCGCGGAGCACCTACGTCCTCGTCGCGAGCCTCGCGCTCTGGCTGCTCGTGTGGTTCTGGCGGCCGCTGCCCGGCGTCGTCTGGCACGTCGAGGGCCCCCTCGCGTGGGTCCTCTGGCTGGGCTACCTCGGTGGCTGGGCCCTGATGTTCGCCGCCGTCAACATGATCGACGGGTTCGAGCTGCTCGGGCTGCGGCCGGTCCTCGCGTACCGGGCCGGTCGGGAACGGGGGTCGCCCGAGTTCGTGACGCCGCTCGCCTACCGGTACGTCCGCCACCCCATCATGACCGGGTTCCTGGTCGCGTTCTGGGTCACGCCGCGGATGACCGTCGGTCACCTCCTCTTCGCCGCCGGCATGACCGGCTACCTGCTCGTCGGCGTCCGGCTCGAGGAGCGGGACCTCGTGGCGACCTTCGGGGCCCAGTACCGCCGGTACCAGCGGGCCGTGCCGGCGTTCGTTCCCCGACCCGGCCGGTCGGCCGGTGACGTATCCATCGACAACGACGGGGCGGACTGACGACCGAGACCGCTTCTTTGCTTACTCGGCGTCGTCTGCGTCCTCGTCGATCTCGCCCTCCTCATCGGGGGCGTCGACCGCTTCCGCATCCACCTCGCCATCGGCCTCGTCCTCGAACTCGACCTCGGCCTCGACGATGTCGGCCGGGATGACGTCCACGGCGGCGACGGCGTCGCCCTCGGCGGTCCGCATCACGACCACCCCCTTGGTGTTGCGGTGGACGGTCGACACCTCCGTCACGGGCGCGCGCATCAGCTGCCCGCCCTCGGTCATGACGACGATGTGGTCGTCGTCGGTGACCGCCTTCAGGGCGACGACGGGGCCGTTGCGCTCGTCGGTCTTGATGTCGACGAGCCCCAGCCCGTAGCGGGACTGCGGTCGGTACTCCGAGAGCTCCGTCCGCTTGCCGTAGCCGTTTCGCGTCACCGTCAGCAGCCAGCGGTCGTCGTCCGGCGCGGCGGCGACCAGGCCGGCCACGGCGTCGCCCTCCCGGAGCTTGACGCCGTTGACCCCCTTCGTCCGCCGGCCCGTCGCCCGGGCCTCGGTCTCGTCGAACCGGATGGTCATGCCGTCGCGGGTCCCGATGACGAGGTGGGACGCGCCGTCGGTCACGGCCACGTCGACCAGCTCGTCGCCCTCTTCGAGCCGGATGGCGATGATGCCGGTGGAGAGGACGCGCTCGAACTCGGTGGCCACGGTCCGGTTGACCGTGCCCCGCCGGGTCACCATCGTGATGTACTCGTCCTCGCCGAAGTCCGCGGCGTTCACGACGGCCGTGATCTCCTCGCCGGGGTCGAGGTCGATGATGTTGACGGCCGACTTCCCCCGGGCCGTGCGGCTCATCTCCGGGATGTTGTAGACCTTGAGCTGGTAGACCTCGCCGAGGTTGGTGAAGCACAGCAGGTAGTCGTGGGTGTTGGCCTGGAAGGCCGTCGACACCCGGTCGCCTTCCTTCAGCGCCGTGCCGATGATGCCCTTGCCACCGCGGTGCTGGGAGCGGAACGTGTCGACGGGCATCCGCTTCACGTAGTCGTCCTCCGAGACCACGACGACGACCTCCTCGCGCGGGATGAGGTCCTCGCGGGTCACCGAGCCGGTGTCCTCGATGACGTCCGTCCGGCGCTCGTCGGCGTACGCCTCGCGGACCGCCCGGAGCTCGTCCTTGATGACGCCGAGGAGCTCCGCCTCCTCGGCCAGGATGGTCTCGAGCCGGGCGATGCGCGCGAGGAGCTCCGCGTGCTCCGCCTCGATCTCGGCGGCCTCCAGCGCCGTCAGGCTGCCGAGCTGCATCCGGACGATGTGCTCGGCCTGGACCTCGGTGAACTCGAACGCCTCCTGCAGCCCCGCCTTGGCGGCGTCCCGGTCGTCGGAGTTCCGGATGAGCTCGACGACGGCCTCGATGTTGTCGAGGGCCAGGAGCCGCCCCTCGAGGATGTGGGCCCGCGCCTCGGCCTCGGCGAGCTCGTGCTCGGAGCGTCGGCGGACGACCTCGCGGCGGTGGTCGACGTAGTGCCCGAGCATCGCCTTCAGGTCGAGGACCTTCGGCTGGCCGTCGACCAGGGCGAGGTTGATGACGCCGAACGTCGTCTCGAGGACCCGTTCGAGCAGGATGTTCTCGAGGACGTCCGTGTTGGCGTCGCGCGAGCACTCGACGACGACGCGGACGCCGTCACGGTCGGACTCGTCGCGGAGGTCGGTGACGCCCTGGAGCACCCCGTCGTTCACGAGGTCGGCGATCTGCTCCACCATCCGGGACTTGTTCGCCTGGTAGGGCATCTCCGTGATGACGATGCGGTCCCCGCCGGACTCGCGCTCCTCGACGTGGTACTTCGCTCGGACCCGCACCCGGCCTCGGCCGGTCTTGTAGGCCGAGAGGACCGGCCCGTAGCCGACGATGGTGCCGCCGGTCGGGAAGTCGGGGGCGACCACGTGCTCCATCAGGTCGTCGACGGTGCAGTCAGGGTGGTCGATGAGGTGGACCGTCGCGTCGACGACCTCGCCGAGGTTGTGCGGCGGGACGTTGGTGCTCATGCCGACGGCGATGCCCGACGAGCCGTTGATGAGCAGCCCGGGGACGGCGGCCGGGAGGACGACGGGCTCCTCGAGCCGGTCGTCGTAGTTCGGCTGGAAGTCGACGGTGTCGCGCTCGATGTCGGCGAGGTAGTCCTCGGCGATGGGCGTCAGCCGGGCCTCCGTGTACCGCATGGCGGCCGCGGGGTCGCCGTCCATCGAGCCGAAGTTGCCCTGGCCGTCGATGAGCGGGTACCGCAGGTTGAAGTCCTGGGCCATCCGGACCAGGGCGTCGTAGATGGCGGACTCGCCGTGCGGGTGGAAGTTGCCCATCGTCTCGCCGACGATGGACGAGGACTTGCGGTGGCCCGACCCGCTCGTCAGGCCCTCCTCGTGCATCGCGTAGAGGATGCGCCGGTGGACCGGTTTGAGGCCGTCGCGGACGTCCGGGAGCGCCCGGCCCGCGATGACGGACATCGCGTAGTCGATGTACGATTGCTCCATCTCGTCCTCGATGCGGACGCGACGGATGCGGTCGGCCACGTCGTCGGGCACGTCGGCGCTCATGGGGTCACCTCGGTCGTGGTCGGGTCAGGGGTCGGTCCGTGGGTCGTCGGCTCGGGAACCGCTGGGGGCGTTCGGGGTCGGTTCGCCGCGGCGGTCGTCGGGGGACGGCCGTCACCCGCCATCTAGATGTCCACCCACTCGGCGTCGGCGGCGTGGTTCTGGATGAACTCCTTCCGGGGCTCGACGGCGTCCCCCATCAGCACGCTGAACATCCGGTCGGCCTCGGCGGCGTCCTCGATGGTGATCTGCTTCAGGATGCGCTCGTCGGGGTCCATCGTGGTGTCCCAGAGCTGCTCGGGGTTCATCTCCCCGAGCCCCTTGAACCGCTGGACGCCCGTCGGGTTGCCGTCGCAGACCTCCTCGATGAGCTCGTCGCGCTCGGCCTCGGTCATGGCGTCGTAGGTCTCGCCCCGGTACCGGATGCGGAACAGCGGCGGCTGGGTGGCGTAGACGAAGCCCGCCTCGATCAGCGGCTGCATGTGGCGGTAGAAGAACGTGAGCAGCAGCGTCCGGATGTGGGCCCCGTCCACGTCCGCGTCCGTGGCGATGATGATCTTCCGGTAGCGGGCCTTCGAGAGGTCGAACTCCTCGCCGATGCCGGTCCCGATGGCCTGTATCATCGCCCGGATCTCCTCGTTCTCGAGGATGCGGTCGAGCCGGTGCTTCTCGACGTTGAGGATCTTGCCGCGGATGGGCAGCACCGCCTGGAAGCGCCGGTCGCGGGCCTGCTTCGTGCTCCCGCCGGCGCTGTCGCCCTCCACGATGAAGAGCTCCGACTCCGCGGGGTCGCGGGTCTGGCAGTCGGCCAGCTTGCCCGGCAGCGACGTCGAGGTCAGCGCGTTCTTGCGGCGCGTCAGCTCCTCGGCCTTCTTGGCGGCCATCCGGGCCTTCGCGGCCTGGACGGCCTTCTCGATGATGGCCCGGGCCGTGTCGGGGTGCTCCTCGAAGTAGGTCGACAGGCCGCGGTGGAGCGCGCTCTCGACGATGCCGCGGACCTAGGAGTTCCCGAGCTTGGTCTTGGTCTGGCCCTCGAACTGGGGGTCGGGGTGCTTGATGGAGATGACGGCCGTCAGGCCCTCCCTGATGTCCTCCCCACGGAGGTTCTCGTCGATGTCGAGGAGGTCGTTGGCGGCCGCGTAGTCGTTGACCACGCGCGTGAGCGCCGTCTTGAACCCCGTGAGGTGGGAGCCGCCCTCGCGGGTGTTGATGTTGTTGGCGAAGGCGTGGACCGACGACTGGAGGCCGGCGGTGGCCTGCATCGCCACCTCGACCTGGATGTTCTGGTCCTCGTCGTCGACGTAGATGACGTCGTCGTGGAGCGGGTTCTTCGACTCGTTGAGGTACCGGACGAACTCCCGGATGCCGCCGTCGTACTGGAACGTCTCCGACGCGCCGTCGCGCTCGTCGTCGATGGTGATCTCGACGCCCGGGTTGAGGAAGGCGAGCTCGCGCAGTCGCGAGGTGAGCGTCCCGAAGTCGAACGCCGTCGTCTCGAAGATGTCGCCGTCCGGCCAGAACTGGATGGTCGTGCCGGTCTCGGCGTCCTCGGGGAGGGCCTCGACCCGCTCGAGGTCGGTGGCGGGCTCGCCGTGGTCGTACGTCTGGACCCAGACGCCGGCGTCGCGCCGGACCGTCACCTCGAGGCGCGACGAGAGCGCGTTGACGACCGAGACGCCGACGCCGTGGAGGCCGCCGGACACCTGGTACGACTTGTCGTCGAACTTGCCCCCGGCGTGGAGCATCGTCATGATGACCTCCACCGCCGGGCGCTCGTAGGACGGGTGCTCGTCGACGGGGATGCCCCGGCCGTTGTCGTCGACGCGGACGGAGCCGTCCGCCCCGAGCCTCACCGTGATGGTGTCGCAGTGGCCCGCGAGCGCCTCGTCGATGGCGTTGTCGACCACCTCGTAGACGAGGTGGTGGAGGCCACGGCTGTCCGTCGAACCGACGTACATGGCCGGCCGTTTCTGGACGGCGGCGAGGCCCTCCAGCACCTGGATCTGGCCGGCCCGGTAGTCTCTTTCACCTGACATCAGAAGCCTGGTGCTCGCTAGGGGGGGCCCTTTTATAAAACCCGCGCACGCGCGCGCACCTGCAGGCGCGCGAGGCCGACGGCCGGCTGACGGCCAGCCGCCCGGCGTCAGACGCGGTCCACCGGCCCGGACCGCCGGCGACTCACGACGGCGGACATCGCCCGCCGTCGTTCACTTTCACCCCGCACCGCGGTGGTTTTAAGCGCTGCGTCGCATTGGGCGGTAGCGCATGGCGTCGTTCCAGTCCCGCCTCGAGGAGCCCGACATCGCCGAGGAGCTCGCCGCGGGCCAGCGGGCCATCTCCATCGCCGAGTTCTTCGAGAAGAACAAGCACATGCTCGGGTTCGACAGCGAGGCCCGGGCGCTCGTGACGGCGGTGAAGGAGGCCGTGGACAACGCCCTCGACGCCACCGAGGAGGCCGGCTTCCTCCCCGACGTCTACGTCGAGATCCGCGAGACGGGCGACTACTACACGCTGGTCGTCGAGGACAACGGGCCCGGCATCACGAAGGCCCAGATCCCCCGCATCTTCGGCAAGCTGCTCTACGGCTCGCGGTTCCACAAGCGCGAGCAGGCCCGCGGCCAGCAGGGCATCGGCATCTCCGCCGCCGTCCTCTACGCCCAGCTCACCTCCGGCACGCCGACGAAGATCACCTCGCGCACGCCGCGGGCCGCGGAGGCCCACTACTACGAGCTCATCATCGACACCGAGAACAACGAGCCGGAGATCCAGCGCGAGGGGACGCGGGCCTGGGACCGCCCGCACGGCACCCGCATCGAGCTCCGGCTCGAGGCCAACCTCCGGGCCCGCCAGCAGCTCCACGACTACATCACCTACACCGCCATCGTCAACCCGCACGCCCGCATCGAGCTCATCGAGCCGGACGCGTCGTTCAAGTTCGATCGCGCCACCGACGAGCTACCGGCGGAGACGTCGGCCATCCGCCCGCACCCGCACGGCGTGGAGCTCGGCACCCTCATCAAGCTCCTCGGGGGGACCGACTCCTACTCGCTGTCCGGCTTCCTCCAGGGCGAGTTCACGCGCGTCGGCCAGAAGACCGCCGCGGACGTCCTCGACGCCTTCCGGGACCGCCACTTCGGTCGGGCGCTCGCCTGGGGGCCGCCGCGCGGCGTCGATGACGTCGACCTCGCCCGGGCCGTCCAGACCGCCGTCGCCAACAAGGGCGCCGAGGCGACCGCGGCCTTCGCCGAGCGCGTCGCCGACGGCGTGGCCGACGCCGGCGCCGTAGCCCACCACGAGCTCGTCGCCCTCGTCGAGGCGACCGCCGACGACGTCGAGGCCGAGTACGACCAGACGTTCGGGGCGACGGTCCGCGAGAACGCCGTCGAGGCCGGCTGGGCGGCGCTGACGGCCGACCGCGTCGGCCCGCTCTTCGACCTCGTCCGCGACGCGACGAGCCAGCGCAAGGCCGACGAGACGGTCCGCGCGTTCGTCGAGCGGTTCGCGCCGAAGCTCGACGGCGTCGAGCGCGACCGCCTGACCCGCGCGCAGCTCGTCGAGTTCGTCGACCGGTCGGCCGACAAGACCGCGACCTACGCCGACGTCTCGTTCGGCGAGACGGCCCGGTCGAACGTCGTCGAGGCCATCTGGGACGCGATGCGGCCCGTCCCGGACGAGCTGCCCTCGGTGAGCCAGGTCGCCGGGGACCGCGACGCCGCGGCCGACCTCCTGTCGGCGATGCGCTCGGTCGAGGTCATGGCGCCGCCGACCGAGTGCCTCTCGCCCATCACCGCCGAGCGCATCGAGGACGGGCTCCGGAAGGAGGTCGAGGCGGAGTACTTCAAGGCCGTCACCCGCGACGCCGACGTCCACGGCGGCGACCCGTTCATCGTCGAGGCCGGCATCGCCTTCGGGGGCGAGCTCGAGGCGGAGGGCCGCGTCGACCTGCTCCGGTTCGCCAACCGCGTCCCGCTCGTCTACCAGCAGGGCGCCTGCGCCATCACGGACGTCGTCCGCGGCATCGACTGGCGCAACTACGGCCTCGACCAGCCGGGCGGCTCCGGCCTGCCGTCCGGGCCCGCCCTCGTGCTCGTCCACGTCGCCTCGACGAACGTGCCCTTCACCAGCGAGTCGAAGGACGCCGTCGCGAACGTCCCGGGCATCGAGAAGCAGGTCGAGCTGGCCGTCCGCGAGTGCGCCCGGGGCATGAAGGCGCACCTGAACAAGCGACGCTCGCTCCAGCAGCGCCGCCAGAAGCAGAGTGTCATCGCGGACATCCTCCCGAAGATGGCCGCGAAGGTCGCGAGCGTCACCGGCCGGCCGAACCCGTCCGTCGACGAGTCGCTGGCCCGCATCATGAACAACGTCCTCGTGGCCCGCGAGGTCGACGACGGGACCGTGACGCTCGTCGTCGAGAACCACACGGACGCCGGCGTCGAGCTCGAGGTCTCGGAGGTGCTCGACGCCGAGCCGACCAAGGTCTCCGCCGGCCGGGTCGTCGACGTCGACGGCGAGTGGGTCCTCTCGTGGACCGTCTCGGTGGGCGCTGGCGAGGACGCCGAGCTCACCTACGCCGCCGACCCCGACGCCACGAGCGACCTCTCCGTCGAGGGCACCGAGGCCGAGAAGCTGACCATCCAGTCGTGACCGACCACCCACCACTCCCCGTCGTGACCACCCACTACCATCCATGAGCACCGACGCCGACGCCCGCGCCAGCCTGATCGACCTCGCCGCCGACATCTACGACCAGTTCGCCGGCGGCGAGATCCCCCGGATGACCCTGCCCACCCGGAGCAAGTCCAACATCATCTACGACGAGACCGACCGGGTGTGGGTCTACGGCGACCGCTCGTCGACCCGGAGCGCCAACAGCGTCCGCGGGGCGCGCAAGCTCCTCAAGGCGGTCTACACCATCGAGTTCCTCGCCGACCAGCTCGACCAGGACCGCTCCTCGACGCTCAGGGAGCTCTACTACCTCTCGGAGTCGTGGGACGAGCGCGAGGCCCACTTCAACGACCAGGACGAGTCGAACCAGCTCGTCGAGGACCTCGAGATCGTCAGCGCCGTCAAGCGCGAGGACTTCCACATGCGCCCGGAGGAGTCCGGCGCGACGGTCATCGGCCCGCTCTTCATCCGCGAGCAGACGCGCCGCGGCGAGCGCGACATCCACTGCCAGGCCGACGTCGGCGAGGGCGGCTACCAGATCCCGAACAACCCGGACACCATCGAGTTCCTCGACCACGACGCCGACTTCGTCCTCTGCGTCGAGACCGGCGGCATGCGCGACCGGCTGGTCGAGAACGGCTTCGACGAGGACTACAACGCCATCGTCGTCCACCTCAAGGGCCAGCCGGCCCGGGCGACCCGGCGCATCACGAAGCGCCTCCACGACGAGCTGGACCTGCCCGTCACGGTCTTCACCGACGGCGACCCGTGGTCGTACCGCATCTTCGGCTCCGTGGCCTACGGCTCCATCAAGAGCGCCCACCTCTCGCGGTACCTCGCGACGCCGGCGGCCCAGTTCATCGGCATCCAGCCGGCCGACATCGTCCAGTACGAGCTGCCCACCGACCCCCTCTCCGACGCCGACGTCAACGCGCTGCAGAACGAGCTCGAGGACCCGCGGTTCGCCGACGACTACTGGACCGAGCAGATCGAGCTCCAGCTCGAGCTGGAGAAGAAGGCCGAGCAGCAGGCGCTGGCCGCCCGCGGCTTGGACTTCGTGACGGACGAGTACCTCCCGACGCGGCTGGCGGAGATGGACGTCATCGCGTAGGATTCGGGTGCGCCACGGCGATAGCCGACGACCCGGCCGTCGAATCAGCTAACGCGTCGCCCTGCGCGCCGGGGGCTCGAACGAGCCAACGGCTCCCGGTCTCACTTCGCGGGCCGGAAGTCGACGGCCACGTACGGTGATGACACACACGTCTCGGACGCGACGAACGCATAGCTCGCGTTCAGATCGAGCTGGTCGAGGGTCGTTGGCGAGACGTACATCGGGATATCGCGATATTCGTCGGTCTGAATCGTCGTCCCCTGGAGCCCGGTGGCGCCGACGGTGCACGGCGAATCGTACCGGACGACGTCATCCACGCTGGTGATGGTGAACGCAACACCGGGACCCACGAGCGCGTCCGCCCCCGACCCCCAGAACAATCGTAACATCGCCCCGCGACCCCCCTGCGCGACGCCGTCGGTCGCCGCGACCGGACCGGCCGCCGCGAGCCCGGACAGCCCGATGGCGCCGACGGTGGCGCTCGTCCGGAGGACCTTCCGGCGCGTGACGTGGTCATGCATGTCTGTGTTGGTGGATGAGGTTTCAGGCACCACACCTCCGGGGGACGGTACGACGTAATCAATTGGTCGATATGCGCCCCTATCCACCGACCATGGACGATATGCGCCCCTATCCACCGACCATGGTCGATCTCCCTCGCAGAAGGCCGTCGTCCGACCCGGGCTCGTCGCTGGTTCCTCGGACGGGAGAACGGGGCGAGGGGTCGCTCAGATCAGCGTGTCGAGCGCGTCGAACTCGTCGGTCATGAGCGCCTGGAGGTCGCGGTCGTGCTTCTCCGAGCGCCCGTCCTCGTTGAGCCGCGTCTCGTTGCCGATGGCCTGGAGCTCGCGGATGCGGGTGACCTCCGTCACCCCCGCGAGGACCACCGTCGCGGCGAGCTGGTTCTGGCCCCTGATGGGCTGGTCGCCGCCGCGGACCTCGGTCGTGTCCGCCTCGCGCTCGAGCCACCGCCGGCCCTCCTCGGCCCCGCGCCGGCTGAGCTTGTCCGGTGGCCCGCTCACCACCAGCAGCGCCCGGTCGGCCGTGTTGACGGTGACGGGGGCCGTCAGCCGGCCCCGCGTCGCCGTCCGGACGAGGCCCGCGACGCGGTCGATGGTGTCGTCCGGGACCTCGGGCTCGGGCGTCGTCCGGAAGCGCGCGAGCAGCCCGCGCGCGGGCCGTTTCACGGCGTCGGCGGCGTAGCCGACGGTCGCGAGCCCGCCGCCCTCGAGCGTCCGGTGGATCTCGCTCGCGTCGACGACGCTCTCGCCGACGCCGTCGGGGGTGATCTCCCCCACGCTGAACAGCACGCCGAACCGCCGGGCGAGCTCCTCGTTCATCCGGGCGTAGCCCGCCTCGATGGTCTCGCCGGGGGCCCGCCAGGCCTCGTTGTCGAACATGAGGGTGGCGTCCGTCTCCTGGACGTAGGTCTTGAGCGAGCGGGCGGCGTTGAGCGAGTACAGCCCGCCCTCGTCCCGGGAGGGGAAGATGCCGAGCGCGTAGACCGGCTCCTGGTAGATGTCGCGCAGCAGCCGGGCGATGACCGGCCCGGCGCCGCTCCCCGTCCCGCCGCCGAGGCCGGCCACGATGAGGAACGCCTCGGTGTCGCCGAGCGAGATGCCGTCGACGGCGCCGAGGATCTCGCCCTCGTCGCGCTTGGCGATCTCGGCGGCGAGCTCGTTGTCGGCGCCGACCCCGTGGCCGTGCGTCTTCGTCTGGCCGATGAGGACGCGCCGGTCCACGGGCACCAGCTCGAGGCCGTGCAGGTCGGTTCGGGCGGTGTTGATCGCCGTCGCCGAGGTGATGAAGCCGCCGCCCCACCGTCGGTCGAACTCGAGGAGCCGGTCGAGGACCTTCCCACCGGCCTGTCCGACGCCGATGACGGCTAGCCGCATGCTGGCCTCCCGGGCGGTCGGTGGGCTGGTCGATCGGACGTCGCTCGGACCATGTCCCCCAAGACGTGCCGACGCCAGCTTTGTTAGGTGGCGGCTGTCTATCGTGCTCGGGCCCCGCCGCCGGCTAGGGTCGGACTACCCGACTCGAGGCCGGCGCGCGCGAACGGCTGGCCGGCGGCGGGTTCGACGTCGAGGATGGCCCGTGGTTCGCCGCGGCGGCGACGGGCGGCCGACATCGCCGGCCGACGCCGAGGCGTCACCGGCCGCCTTGGCGCCGCCGTCACCGCCAGCCTCGGCGTCGAAGCACCCGCTCGGTTCGACCGGAGCCCCGCGACGCGGGCCGTCCGCGGTCAAGCTATTTCGTCTCGGCGGACGTACCTCGGACATGGTCTTCGAGAAGCTGACCCTGGTCGAGATATCGCTCGATGGCGCCCAGATCGGCCCGCGGACGATGGGTGCCGGCGAGGAGCCGTCGGAATCGACCGAAGACGAGGCGGCCGAGGGTCGGGGACGGGGCCGCTGGCGCCTGTTCGCCGTCTCCCTCCTGCTCGCCCTCGTGGCCACCGGCGTCGCCGTCGGCTGGCAGCGGCTCCGGGGTGGCGAGACCACCGTGGACGTCGACGTCGAGGACCTCGAGGCCGAGTACACGCCGGCGTCGTAGCCTCCCCGTTTCCACCTCGGCTCGGAACTCACCCGTCCGCCGCTGCTCTATCCGAGCCGTCGGCGAGGGCCTCGAGCCGCTCCAGCGTGTCCGCCGCCTCGGGCGACTTGTCCTCGCGGAGCGCGACGAACCGAGGGAACCGGAGGGCCAGGCCCGCCGTCGTCTTCGGTGAGCCCTGGATCTCCGCGTAGCCGACCTCGACGACGACGGCTGGCTCGAGGTCGACCCGCTGGCCGGCCGAGGAGCGGACGAGCGGCTCGAGGCGCTCGGTGAGGTCCGCCAGGGCCTCGTCGGTGAGCCCCGTCGCGACGTTCCCGACGGTCGCGAACCCGTCGTCGGTCCGGACCGAGAGTTCGAACGTGCCGAGGAGGGTCGCCCGTCGGCCCTCGCCCCACTCGGCCCCGGTGACCACGCAGTCGAGGGTGTCGACCTCGGGCTTCACCTTGCGCCAGTGGCGGCCCCGGCGGCCGGGTCGGTACGGCGAGTCGAGGTCCTTGAGCATGACGCCCTCGTGGCCGGCGTCCAGCGCCGCGGCTTCGACTTCGCGGGCCGCGGCGACCGTCTCGCAGCGCCCGTGCTCGGCCAGTCCGGCGTCCAGGAGCGCCTCGAGGCGGTCGCGCCGCACGGCGAGCGGCTCGTCCAGGAGGTCCTCGCCACCGGCGGCGAGGCAGTCGAAGAAGTACGTCCGCAGCCCGACCGCCTCGCGGGCCCGCTCGACGTCGTGCTTCCGCCGGAACCGGCGCAGCACGTGCTGGAACGCGAGCGGGTCGCCGTCCTCGTCCACCGCGACGACCTCGCCGTCGAGGACGGCCGGCCCGTCCACGTGGGCCTCGACGAACCCGACGACCTCCGGGAGCGGCTCGGTCACGTCCTCCATGTTCCGCGAGAAGACGGTGACGTTCGCGCCGTCGGTGTGGACCTGCACCCGGGCGCCGTCGTACTTGTACTCGACGAGGGCCGCCGGCCACTCGTCGAGCGCGTCCTCGATGGTGCCGGCCTGGGCGAGCATCGACTGGACGGGTCGGCCGAGCTCGAGCTGGAGCGAGGCCACCCCCGCCTCGCCCTCGTCGCGGGCGACCTCGGCGACCCGCCCGCAGTCGTTCGTGACCATGATGGCGCGCTCCACCGTCGCCTCGGGGACGTCGAACGCCGCGGCGATGGCGTCCCTCACCGCCCCCTCGCCGACCCCGATGCGCATCTCGCCGAGGACGAGCCGGGCGAGGTACCGGGCCTCGCGCGGCGAGCACCGCGTGAACAGGCCGAACAGCGTGTCGAGCTTGCGGTTCTGGCTGCCCGGCCCCGCGGCCGTCGCGACGGCGTCGAGCCCCTCGAAGACGTCCGCGACCGTCACCTCGGTCGACGACTCGCCGAACGCCCCGAGGCTCCGCTGGCCGCGGAGGTCGAAGCTCGCGGCGACCGTCCCGACGTCGCCGGTCGTCGCGAGCGCCGCCTCGACGTCGTCGGCGGTGACGTTCGGGCCGGCCGCCCGGGCGAGCGCCGCGTAGCAGAGCTGCGGGCCGACGTCGAGCGTCGTCGACGTCCACGCCGGGAAGACCCGCCCCTGGACGAACCGGGCCACGACCGGGAGGTCGTCGGCGGCGGCCAACAGGAGGTCGGTCACCAGCTCGACGATGGCGAGGTCCGCCGGCTCGGCCTCGATGGCGGCCGCGCGGTCGGCGAACTCGGCGAACAGCATCCGCCGACGCTACCGGGGCCCCGGCATTAAGGCCGCCGACCGTGGTCGGCTCGCTGCCCGCGGTCGACGGCGACGGACCAGCCGGTCGGGACGAAGGGATCGAGCGGCGTAACGGGCACGAACGGCGAGTCGAGGATCGGTCCGAGGGGTCGGAGAGGGGGTGGGAGGGTGTGTCGACCCGGCTACAGGACCTCGTCGAAGTCCTTGTGGCCCTGGATGTCGACGCCCTCGGTGGTGATGGCGGCCAGGAAGACGCCGTCGCCGGACGCGGTGTCGCGCTCGACCGCGCTCTTGACGGCCCGGGCGCCCAGCTCGAGGGCCCCGTCGTTGGTGATGTCCTCGTCGTAGTGCTGCTCGAGGACGCCGTAGGCCATCTGCATCCCGGAGCCGGTGGCCGTGTACTTGTCCGACATCACGCCGCCGGCCGGGTCGAGGCTGTAGACCTGCGGCCCCTCCTCGTCGACGCCGCCGAGGATGGGCGAGACCATGAAGTACGGCCCGCCGCGGAGGAAGTTCCCGGCGAGGGTCGCCAGCGCCCCGATGGACATGTCCTTGCCCCGTCGGGTCTCGAAGAGGTTGACCTCCGCCCGGATGGACCGGATGAACGACTGCGCGCCGCCGACCGAGCCCGCCATCGTCAGCGCGGCCGTCGGGTGCACCTGCTCGACCTTCTGGACGTCCTTGTTCGAGATGAACCGGCCGGCGAGGCTCGCGCGCATGTCCGTGGCGAGGACCACGCCGTCGGCGGTCGTGATCCCGACCGTCGTCGTCCCGGTCTTGTTGACGCTCTCCAGGTCCTCGTCGGTGAGCGTCCGCGTGGGGAGCTCGCCCAGCTCGGGCGCGTAGGGGTTCGGCAGCCCGCGGCTCGGGCCGGCGACCCAGCCGGCCGACAGCGGCTCGGTGGCTGACTGGCGCATCACGGTAGCCAACCAGCCCCGGCGGCATAAAGACTCAGCGGTTCGGCCAACCGTTCGCCGCCGCTCGGGTCGTTCCCGACGGTCGGACCGCTGCCCGGCGAGCCGCGTCAGCGAACGTCCCGCGACGAGGCGTAGACGCGGCCGCTCCACTCGACGAGCCGACCGACGGGGAGGGTCAACCCGCCCTGGCGGGCGAGGACCGCGACGGGGAGGAGGGCGAGGCCGAGCACGAGGCTGAACTGGTAGAGCGCGAACGCGGTCGTCCGCTCGATGACGGCGATCATCGTTGGATAGCTCGTGGGGCGGACCCCCTGAGGGCATAAACCTTGTGACCGGACGCCCCATCCGTCAACATCGTTCATGCAACTACAGGGCACCGCCGGCTATCGATTAAGGATTCGAGGGTCGTGTGATCACCATCACGTCCGCATCCGTCGGCACCGGACGTGGCCGACCGGTGGGCTACCTGGTCGTGACGGGTAACTTATGGAGGGGTCCCGCATGACCTGCGCGCGGCGGGCGCCGCGGATGACGACGGCTCGAGGGAGCTGACCGAACGGTCGGTCGGGCGGAACCGAACGGTCGTTCAGCGGTGGCCATCGGAGGGTCCCTCCAGGTCCGCCGGCCCCCGAGCGGGATTCGAAAGGCACGTGGCGGTCCGCCACGACGACCGCGCTGATGGCAGACTATCACGTCGTGATGGAGGCGGCGTGGCTCGTGCGCGACGTCGACACGATGGACGACGCGCTCGGCGTCGCGGTCAGCGAGGCCGGCCGGCGGCTCAACGAGGCGGGCCTCCGGTACGTCGACGTCGAGGTCGGGCTGGCGACGTGCCCGGCCTGCGACGAGCCGTTCGACGCCGGCTTCCTGGCCGCGAGCACCGCGCTGGTGGGGCTCGTCCTCGAGCTGACCGTCTTCAACGCCGAGAGCGAGGAGCACGCCGTCCGCATCGCGAAGAGCGAGGTCGGCGGGGCGCTCCGGCGGGTGCCCCTCGAGGTCATCGAGACGATCCTCCTGGCCGACGAGGAGGACGCTCCAGGACGGGACGAGCCCGTCGAGTGAATCGGGGTCGCGGGACCAGGCCCCGTCTCCGGGCCGAACGGGAAAGGATTAAGGATTACCCACAGTAATGACAGCCATGGAGCTGCCCACGCCCCAGGACCTCCGCACCCGGCGGACGGAACTCGATCTCACCCAGAGCGAGCTCGCCAACCGGGCCGGGGTCTCCCAGCCGCTCATCGCCCGCATCGAGGGCGGCGACGTGGACCCCCGTCTCTCCACGCTCCGGCGCATCGTCGACGCCCTCGACGAGGCCGCCGGGGGCGTCGTCCGGGCGTCGGACCTGATGCACACCGAGGTCGTGAGCATCGAACCGTCGAAGTCGGTCCACGACGCCGAGGCGCTGATGGAGGCCGAGGCCTACTCGCAGCTGCCCGTCATCCAGGACGGCATCCCCATCGGCTCCATCAGCCACTCCGACATCATCAACACCGAGGCCGACATCGCTGGCGCGTCCATCCGGGAGGTCATGAGCGAGTCCTTCCCGCCGGTGGGCCCGGACACGCCGCTGACCCAGGTCCGGAACTTCCTCGCCCACTCGAAGGCCGTCATCGTCATGGAGGGCGGCCAGGCCGTCGGCATCATCACCGAGGCCGACGTCGCGGCGTCCCTCTCCTGAGCGACTGCAGGCTCCCCGTCAGCCGCCCGCCAGCGCCCTCGCGACCCACGGGCCCGCCGCGATGGCGAGGCCGGCCGTCCCGAATCCCAGCCCCAGCGCGAGCAGGTTCGCCACGGGGTTCGACGCCCGAACGAGGCCGAGGGCGACGCGCCCCTCGACGAGCGGCGCCAACGGTCGGACCCCCATGGGGGTCAGCGCGTCCGCGACGAGGTGGGTGCCGACGGCCAGCCCCGCGATGCTGGCGACGAAGGTGCCGAGCCAGGCGGGTGGCAGACCACCAGCCACGAGGGCGGCTGCCCGTCCGACCTCGCCGCCGAGCCACGCCACGACGAGGGCGAACCAGACGGTGTGCGTCGGCCCCCGGTGCGGGACGAGCGGCAGGTGCTGGTCGACGTCCGGGAGCGTCGCGAACCCACCCGCGAGCACGGCGCCGACCACGGCGAGGGGCCGGTGCCCCAGCGCCGAGGTGACGAGCAGGACCGGCGAGCAGCCGAGGAGGGCGAACCCGACGTGGCCGCCGCGGTACACGGGCCCCGCTTGGACCGTGTTCGGCTATGAAGGTTCGGCCCGAGCGATTTGTCAGCGCGGGATGGCCGTCCCTCACCCGAAGAGGACGAACAGCGCGAGCGCGACGCTCGGCAGGAAGACGACGCCGAAGACCACCGGGCTCCAGGCGAGCACCTTCCGGCCGTCGAGGGGGCCGTAGGGGAGCAGGTTGAAGGCCGCGAGCAGGAGGTTCACCGAGAGGCCGAGTCCCCCGATGGCGCCGAGCAGGCCCGTCGCCCCCACGAGCGGGAGGAACAGCGCCGCCAGCCCGAGGTTCGTGACCGGGCCGGCGAGGGCGATGAGGCCGTTCTCCCGTGGGGTGATGGCGCCGGCGTGGTAGACCGCGCCGGGCGCCGCGAACAGGAAGCCGGCGAGGCCCGACGCGACCGCCAGGACGAGCATGCCGTAGTCGGCCCGGAAGTGCGCGACCTGACCGAACCGGACGGCGACGACCTTGTGGGCCAGCTCGTGGAGCAGGAAGGCGACGCCGACGGTCACGAGGCTGCGGACGAACGGGTCGAGGAAGCCCGCCAGCGTCACGGCGTTCGGCCCGCCGACGAGCTCGAGCGCCCTCGGCCGGGCGAGGAAGAACGTGAACGCGAGCCCGAGCGCCAGCCAGGCCACGGCGAGGTCCACCAGCTCGCGACGGGTGAAGCGCAGCCCCGACGACCAGCTGCCCGCCCGGGCTGTGGGCCCGCGCGTCCCCCGACGTGGCGCCCGTGGGCGCCCACGGCTCACCGCACGGCCCCCAGGATGAGCGACGCGCTGTGCTCGGCCCCCTGGACCATCAGGTGGGCGATGGCCCCGACGCCGCCGATCTCCGGCGCGAGCCACGGGATGACGACGACCGGGAAGAGCAGGCTCGCGATGAGGCTGCCCACGTTCGTCATCGCCACGACGGCGATGAGCCGGAAGAGCGGCACGGACAGCAGCTGGCCGATGAGCTCGCGGAGCGGGCTCTCCTGGTCGCCGAGGATGTCGTTGAGCCGGCCGATGTCGCTCACGTTGACGCTGGTGTGTCGGAGCTCGACGTACCCGGCGAACCAGCCCGGGGCGAGCAGCGGGTTCACGCTCGTGAGCCAGGCGACCAGCCCGCCGACCGTCGCGCTCTGCCAGTGGGCGCCCGCGAGCCGGGCGAGCCCGGCGGCGAACACGCCGTTGAAGAGGAACCAGGCGGCGAACAGCTTCAGGAGGAAACCGTTCTGGACCCCGGCCATCGCCAGCAGGAAGAAGAAGGCGATGAAGGCCAGGGCGATGGCGTAGCCGACGACCGTGAAGAGCGAGAATCGGCGGGTCCGCTGGATGCCGGTCAACGCGTCCATCGGCGGCAGCGTCTCCGGCGCCTCGAGGTACCGCTCGATGCCGTTGACGTGGCCCGCGCCGACCACCGCCAGGACCTCGCCGCCGCCGGCGGTCAGCCCGAGGAGCTGGTGGGCGATGTAGGCGTCGCGCTCGTCGATGAGCGCCTCGGCGCCGCCGGGGCTCAGCCGGCGGAACTCCTCGAGCATGGCCGTCACCACGTCCGCGTCGGTCAGGGACTCCATCGTCACCTCGACCTCGTCGCCGAGGCCGACCATCGCCAGCGAGAGCTCCCAGACGAGCCGGAGCTTCTCGAGGAGGGTCAGGCGAGCCCAGAAGCGCTGGATGGTCGTCTGGATGTCACGGTCGACCAGCGCGACGTTGATGCCGCGGGCCTCGGCCGCCTCGACGGCCGCCTTCATGTCGGCGCCCGGCTCGATGCCGAACCGCTCCCCCATCCGGGTCTGCACGTACGAGAGGAGCCAGTAGGCGAGGAACTGGAAGACGGTGTTCCCCCGGATGAGGTCCTTCGGGTCGAGGTCCTCGGGGGCCTCGCCCCGGAGCTGCTGGAAGCGGGCCTGGTCGAGCTCGACGGCGACGAAGTCCGCGTTCGTCTCGGCGATGGCGGCCTCGACGGTCTCGACGCTCGCCGCCGAGATGTGGGCCGTGCCCACCAGCGTGACGCGCCCCTCGCCCGACGGCTCGGTCATCAGGCCGCCTTGTGCGGCCCCTCGTTTACCTCTGTCGGGACGATATGTGGTCGGCCGTCCGGTCGGTGTCCGGTGGTTCCGTCCGCCGGGGTCGCGGGCGTGGCCGGCTCGAACGGTCGGGAAACGACACCCTACCCGTCGGCGCAGGCGGCCGATACCCTGCGCGCGGTGCGACGCGCGGACGCTAGCCGGCCTATAGTTATTCCGAACCGTCCACTCTCGGGGCCATGGACGTCGAGGTCCCCCGCCCGAGCCGGCACGACGAGATACGAGCCATCCTCGCGGCGAAGGACGGCGGGGTGACCGAGACCCGGGACGAGGCCGACAAGTACACCGTCGTCGGCGCGGCCGAGCGACGGACCTTCGCCGACTGGCTCACCCCCATCGAGGCCCACTTCGTCTGTCACCGCAACGACATGCCCGACATCGACGCCGACGAGTGGGTCGTCACCCTCTCCGGCGACCTCGAGGGCGAGCTGTCGTTCGACGAGATCGTCCACGACTACCCGACGGTCGCGGTGGCCCACACGATGGAGTGCGCGGGGAACGGGCGGGGCCAGCACCGTCCCGAGACGGGCAGCGTCCAGTGGGGGTTCGAGGCCGCCGCCACCGCCATCTGGACCGGGACGCCCGTCCGGTCGATCGTCCGCGACTACGGGGTGAACTGGCCGAACGGGGAGTGGCTGACGGCCATCGGGGGCGACCCGTCGACCGAGGGGGACGTCTTCGCGCGGTCCATCCCGCTCGCCAAGGCGTTCGAGGACTGCGTCCTCGCCTACGAGATGAACGGCCGGCCGCTACCGAAGGAGCACGGCGCGCCGCTCCGACTCGTCGTCCCGGGCTGGTACGGGGTGAACAACGTGAAGTGGCTCGCCGAGCTCCGCGTCATGGACACCATGGTCGTCGAGGGGTCGCTCGACCGCCCCGGGGTGCACGCCTACTGGCAGCAGGTCGCCTACCGCCTCCACCCGTCGGGCGTCGAGCCGGACGTGCACGAGTGGATCGAGATCGCCGACACGTGGACGCAGCTCGAGGGCGCCGTGGAGTACCCCTACACGTTCGACGCGAACGTGATGTCCGTCATCGGCAAGCCGGACGGCGAGTCGCCGGTCGAGCCGAAGGCCAACGGGACCGTCGAGGTCCGGGGCGTCGCCTGGGCCGGGGACGAGCACGTCGACCGGGTCGAGGTGTCGACCGACGGCGGGGC
>Ga0102944_1000932_pt1 | contig 20834 bp, 15 predicted proteins | sample SalPonD_shore_MG_FD_78172 | JGI IMG/M metagenome (GOLD analysis project Ga0102944, IMG submission 78172) | Salt pond soil microbial communities from South San Francisco under conditions of wetland restoration - Salt Pond MetaG... | ecosystem: Environmental > Aquatic > Marine > Intertidal zone >...
AACGCATTCGCGGCGGGGACGCCGCTCCCACAACGCATTCGCGGCGGGGACGCCGCTCCCACAATGCTCTATCCCGAAAACCAAACCCTGTGGGAGCGGCTTCCAGCCGCGAATTGGGCCTACTCGGCCGGGGGTGGTTCCCGGCCGAGTGTCTCGTAGACCTCGTCCCGGAAACGGTGCGGGCTCCACTTGCCCCACTTTTCCTCGAAGCGCGCCAGATTTCGCTTGAACAGTTCCTCGCGGCGCTGCTTGCCCAGACTGTCCACCGTGGCGGACAGGTGATGGTGGACGAATACGTCCTCGGCACAGGCCAGCTGATAGCCGGCCTCCAGGATGCGCCGAGAATAGTCGTCGTCCTCGAAGAAGGCGATCTCGAAACCCTCGTCCATGGGACCGAGCTGCTCCCAGACCCGGCGCGGGATCACGGCACAGAAGAAATGCACGCTGCCCATGGGCCTGCGCTCGTGCCGGTGCACCAGGTAGCGGCGGCCGGCCAGGCGCGCCATCTCCGCCATGCTGTCGTAGGAGATCGGGATCACGCACTCGTTGCCACCGTGATTGCTCACCGGTCCCAGCATGCCAAGCTCGGGCTCGTCCCGGAAATGCCAGAGCAGATTGCCCAGCCAGCCTTCGGTGACGTAGGTATCGTTGTTCAGGAACACCAGGTAGTCGCCATCGGCCTCCCGGGCGCCGTGGTTGCTGGCCACCGCGAAACCGCCGTTGGCCTCCCGGTGCACGGGCCGTATCCAGGGCCGCTCGGCGGCCCACTCGTCCAGCCACTCCCGGGTCTCGTCCGTGGAAGCGTCGTTGACCACCACCACTTCCCAGTCCGGGTAGGCCGTGAAACGCTCCAGGGCGATCAGGCAGTTAACGGTAAAGCGGCGCTGGTTGTAGGCCGGGACGACAATGCCGACCTTCGGGATCATGCGCCGGAACGCTTCCCGGTAGGCCAGCGCCCGGTCCTGCCAGCGGTTTCGTTCCGCGAACTCGATGCGCGCCGCCCGGCGCTTGGCATCGTCCTCGGCCAGGGCGCGCCCGATGTTGGCCACGAAGCCTTCCGCGTCGTCGGAGAGCTCGACCAGCTCGCCCAGGCGCTCGATTTCCGGCGTGCGGGTGGCAACCACGGGCTTGCCGGCGGCCAGGTACTCGTAAATTTTTACCGGGTCGGAGGCCACGTTCACGTCGTTCATGCCATAGGCGAGCAGCCCCACGTCGAAGCGTGCCATGTGGCCCGGCAGATCCCCGTAGGGAACTTCGCCCGTCAGGGTCACGTTCGGCAGCGCCTCGAGATCACCGACGTCCACTTCCGGCTCGCCGACAATGACGAAGTCCACCTCCGGGAGTCGCCGTGCCGCCTCGGCCAGCAGGGCCGTGTCCACCCATTCCGTCAGGCAGCCAATGTAGCCGGCAACCTTGCGCTCACCGCGCGGCGATTTTCCGCGCGCCCCGGCGTAGTCGTCCGGGCTCGCGGCGTTGTGAATCACCTCCACGGTTGCGCCCAGCCCGCGAAACCGCGCGCCCAGGTAGTCCGAGGAGCAGATCACCCGATCCGCCTTCGCGACCAGCGCCTCCTCCATTTCCCGCAGGTGCCCGGAAGCATTGGGGAATGCGTGGTAGGCGTCCATGCAGTCATACACCGTCCAGCTGTTCGGCAAACTGGTTGCGATCTCTTCCCAGAACGGGTATTGCACCAGGTTGATGCACGCACCGATGCCGTACTCGCGCCTGAGCCTGGCGATGGCGGTGCGCATCACCTCCGCTTCAAGCTCCGAGGGCCGGTCCGCGTAGATATCCGGCGGCGTGTAGCCGCCAGGCAGCTTCAGGTAAAACACCCCCCGGGCCACCTCTTCCTCCTCGGGCTTGAAGTCGAAGGTTTCCTCGACGAACTCCGTGGAGAAATAGAACACCCGGTAGCCCAGCTTGGCCAACTGCGTCGCAAGGTGCTGCGGGCGCTGGCGCCGGTAGACCCAGTCGATCACGGGGAACACCAGGATGTCGGGACGCTGCGGTCCCAGCGGGCGCGCCTCGCGAAGCCTGGCGGGCGGCCCGGGCGCCTCACCCGGATCGGGTGAAGCGCCGCCGCGAAGCAGGCGGGAAAGTCGGGACCGGATGGCGGAAAGCAATGGAACGTCGGGCGCGGCGGTTAACGGGGACGGAACTCTAACATGGTGCCGAGACACCGGCGAGCGTTCAAACCTCGCCCTCCACACCAGGCACCACCAACGCGGCGGCGATGATCCCGGCCGCCCGGTCCGCCACTTCCCGGGGCGACCCCCGCGATTCCAGAACCCGGCGCACCCGGGCCACGGGGGCCGAGGCGGACTCCCACGCTTGGCGCATGCGCTGGTGTACCGCGGCGTCGGCATCGGAGGCGTCACCCCGCCTGCCGCCGATGCGCTCGGAAGCCAGCGCCGGGTCGAGACGGCACTCCAGGAACAATGGCTGCACGCCCAGCTCCCGGGCCAGTGCCACGAAGTCGGCACGGTCGGCGTCGTTGCGGAAACTGGCGTCCACCGCCACCCGGGAACCGCCAGTCAGCAGCCTCCCGGCGCGTTTCCGGCACTCCCCGTAGGTGCGCCGCGTCCACGCCTCGCCGTAGATCCCGCTGCCGTAATCGCTGGCGGCCGAGGCGCCGGGATCCAGGCCGGCCAGTTCCTTGCGTACCACGTCCGAGCGAATCACCTCGTCCACCCAGCCGTCAGTCTTCAGGGCTCGGGCCACCGTGGTCTTGCCCGTGCCGGGCAGGCCGCCGACCAGCACCAGTCTGGGACGTTCCCGGGGGGGCGCCAGCGCCGTCAGGGCGAATCGCCAGTGCATCCCTGCCCGGCGCCGGGCGGATTCACGCTCCGACTCGGGCACCTCCGCCTCCAGGGCCTTGAAGCCGTGCACCTTGGCTCGCACCGCCGAGCGGTAGGACACGTACAGGGGCAACAATGACCGGCTTTCCTCGTCACCCGTATCCCCAAACCAGGACGACAGCACCCGTTCGGCTTCCCGGTCGTAGCCGCGTATCAAGAGGTCCATCACCAGGAAGGCAATGTCCGCTATCGGGTCGGCATATCTGAAGGCGTCATTGAACTCGATGCAGTCCACGATGGTGATGTCCCCGTCACCGGAGACATAGATGTGTTCCAGGCGCAGGTCCCCGTGGGTGTCGCAGGGACGGCCTTCGTCCGCGCGCGACTGGATCAGCGCCTTGTGCTCGTCGAGGGTACTTCGAGTGAGCGCCTCCAGGTGGGCGTGCACATCGTGGGGCACCACCTCCCCCACGTGTTCACGGGTCTGCTCGAAATTGTCCAGCGCGTTCTGCCGAATCTGCTCGAAGGCACCGAAACGGGCGATGCGCCCGCCACGCGCGGCCTTCGCGTGGAACCGTGCCAGCAATGCGCCGAGCCTTTCCAGCACGCCCGCGTCCAGGCGGCCCCGTTCCAACCGCCTGAGCAGGGTGTCGGCATCGTCGAGCCGGCGCATTTTCACGGCCCACTCGACGACCTTCCCGGACTCGCCTTCCGCGCCCACGCGCAGACTCCCGCCGGCCTCGACGATGGGCACCACGCCCAGGTACACCTCGGGCGCGAGACGGCGATTAAGCGATACCTCGCTTACGCAGAACCCGCGGCGGGCATCGAGACTCGAATAATCCACGAAACCGAAGTCCACCGGTTTTTTAAGCTTATAGGCGAACTCACCGGCCAGGAAGACCACCGAGATGTGAGTCTGGTGCAGGACGATGTCGCCTGCCGGGTGCGGGTAGGCCTCCGGCCGCCCGAGGTCCCGGATCATCCGTTGCACGTGCGTCAAGCCATCGCTCCCGTCTTGCCGCAGGTGGCGATGATAACTCGCCGCTGGCGGGCCTGCTTGCGCAAATCCCCCCATTTTGATCTCATGTTCCGTCGCGCCAATCCTGAGGACGAGCCCCATGAATCGTTTCGTCAAGACGCTTCTCATCCTGCTGGTCGCCGCGCCCGGCATGGCCATGGCCGAGATGTGCCCGGCCCCGGATTCCGCGCCGGCCGTGCCGGACGGCAGCACGGCCACCAAGGAAGAGATGGTCCACGCCCAGAGCGAGATTCATTCCTACCTTCGAAACGCCCAGCAGTACGTGGACTGCGTCGACGAGAACGAGGACGTGGGAAAGATCGAGATCATCCACATGGACGAGGACGACCGCAAGGCGCGCATCCGGGAGCTCAACGCGGCGCGCCACCACCGCAACGCCGTGGTCGAGTCCATGCAGAAGCTCGCCAAGGACTTCAACACGGAGATCGAAAAGTACCAGGCCCGCCAGGGCGGGTCCTGAAGCGAACGGATCTCAGCCGCCGGCCAGATCCGAGCAGGTCGCGTCCGGGGTCAGGCGCTGGATCGGGATCAGCCCGGTGGTTTCCTCCGTTCCGTCACCATCCAGGTCCAGCGAGTACTCCAGCGCCCCCTCGGTGCAGCTCGTGAAGGTCGCCGTCGCCGTACCCACGACGGCGGGGTCCACCGGCGCCGGATCGTCAAAGACACCGCCCGTTACCTGGAGCACGTCCATGACCGCGTGATCACCCTCGATGGGCCCCTGGGCCTGGAACCAGCGCTGGGTTTCCGCTCCGCCGGGAGCGCTGGACGCGTATGTGAACCAGTAGACCACCAATTGATCGGGCTCCCCGGTGTCGGGATCCACCACCACCTCGATGGAAAACCCCTGCCCGCCGGTCATCGGGTTGTACCAGGAGCCGGTGTGGCCGTAGTTGATCGGGAACGGTGCGCTCTCGCTGCTCAACTCCACCACGCGAATGGGGTTGAAATGCGAGCCGCCGGGAAGATTTACGTCGCTGGTGCCATCAACGTACAGGTAGTGCCCATCGTTGGATATCGCGATACCGTTCGGCCCGGAAAACGACGCCTCGAGCGGCGCACCGTCCATGTTGCCGTTTTCGCCGCTGCCGGCGATCTTGGTTACATCGCCTTCCAGGGTTACTCTGTAAACTGCGTTGCCGCCGCGCCCCGCGGCGTAGAGTTCGCCGTTGCCATATACGATATGCGCCCCGGCGACGCCCAAGTTGGCGATCAGCTTCGTGTTGCCGTTGGGCTTGATTCGAAAAACTTTGCCGTCACCATAGTTGATAGCGTAGAGATTGCCGTCCGGTGTCTCGGTCAGGCCGTTGGTGCACCTGAATTGAGGATTGGTGGCGAACGTGGACACTTGTCCGCTCGTATTGATCCGCTTAACCGTCGAAGTCGTCGCGCAGCTCGCGACATAGATGTTGCCGTCGGTCGCGGCCACCACACCAACGGGGCCGGGAACGCTCGCGATGACCGTCGCGTTGCCCTGGGGATCGATGCGCCGGACCACGTTGGAGGCGTACGCCGACTGGATCAGGTTGCCCTGCGCGTCGAAGTCGTTGCCCGAGTTCGACAGTCCCAGGCCGCTGGCAAAGACCTCCACGTGGCCTGTCGGCGTGACCCGAAAGACGTTCGTACCATGATCCCCGGTGACGTTTCCGAATTCCCCGATGTACAGATCGCCGTTGTCCGCCACTGTGATGCCGCCGTTGCAGTTGCAGCTCGCGAGCGTGCTGACCTGCACGGCTTCAAGCGCCAGCCCTTGCCCGCTGAAGCAGGCGAGTGACGACGCCACCAGCAGCATTCGAACACCTTTCATTGCGAACCTCCCCCGATGCAGGGCCCGGCACCAACCGGGCCGGTCAATGGCCAGATCCCCGAGGCTGGAGCATGGCAGCCTGGGGCTATGAAGGCTTTCGTAATCTTGCACGATTTTCCATCCCGTGCGCCCACCGCAACATGAAATTTCCCTGAAATTCCGTGTCGGGCCCGGGAAGTCCGGCTGTCTGGGGATCAGCGCGTCAGTGAAAGGCTGCGCAGGCGATTCAGGGCGGCGATGATTTCCATGCCCCGCACGCCGGCGAGATCGCCGCGTCGGATCGGGGAAAGGGCGTCAACGCCCTGTTCCTGCAGGAGCTCGCCCAGGGCATCCACCAGATCGCCCATGGACCGCCCGCCGTCAGCCAGACGCTTCTTCACTACAACCAATGCCTCGCCGATGGCCCGGGTCTGGGCCTTCGCCACCAGTTGCTCCAGGGCGCCGAGATCGATGGGCCAGGTGCCGAACTCGATGGCGTGCCGGGAACGCACCATGATCTTCACGTCCCGCCTGCCGCGGCTGGGATCCAGGCTCGCCGCCAACGGCCGGCGCGGCCGCACGTCGCCGAAGGGCTCGTCGGCCTCGGGTTTGCGCTCGCTGGGATTGGCTTTCGCTATCCCCGAGGCCCGGTCCGTGACGTCATGGGCCCGGTAGTCCTCCATCAGAATCACCGTGTCCGCCACGTCCAGGTAGTCGCCGGCGCCGCCCACCACCATCACCGTGGACACGTCCCGGTTGCGGACGAGCTCGGCAACCCGGTCGATGAAGGGCACGATGGGCTCGTGGGCGATGAGCGCCTGCATTCGCGCGTCGCGGATCATGAAATTGGTGGCCGAGGTGTCCTCGTCGATGAGCAGCACGTCGGCGCCCATTTCCAGCGCCTCCACGATGTTCGCCGCCTGCGACGTGCTGCCGCTGGCGTTCTCAGTGGAGAAGTGATTGGTGGATCGTCCGCCCGGCAGGTCGCGGATGAACGGGTGGATGTTCACGTCCACCACCCGCCGGCCGTCCTCGGCGCGGATCTTGGCCGCCCCGGGGCGGGTCACCACCCACTCGCGCCCGTCCCCCGGGCAGTGGTCGTAAATACCCAGTTGAATCGCGTCCAGCACCGTGGACTTGCCGTGGTAGCCGCCGCCCACGATCAGGGTCACTCCCTCCGGAATGCCCAGTCCGGTGACCTCGCCCCGGTTGGGCGCCTGGAGGCAGACGCGCAACGAATCGGGCGATACGAACGCCACACCGTCTGCCAGGGGCCGGTCGTCCACCCCGGATCGCCTCGGCAGGCAGGCACCGTCGCCGACGAAGGCCGCCAGGCCGCGTTCGGCGAGTTGCTCGCGCAGCGCCGCCTGGTCCTCCACGAGTTCCGCGTGCGCGCGCAGGGTGCCCTCTTCGATGTTTTCGAAATCCAGCGCCCGCTCGAGCATGGCGGGCAACGACTCCATGAGGATTTTTCGCGCCTCGCCGCCCAGCACCCGCCGGCCGTTGGCGGGGAGTCCCAGGGTGAAGCGGCACTCCAGGGTAGGAGGCGTCACCACCAGGGCACTGCGCGCCAGCACTTCCTGGCCCGGCGCCTCGATGCGCACCTCGCCGGACTTGCCGCTGCCTCCGCCCAGTTTGCGGTGGCTCGACATCTCCGCGGCGACCCGCCGCGCCAGGAAATCCGCCAGCGCCCGGCGCCGGGGCGCGCTACTGATGCCCCATTCGGGAAGTTTCAGCTCATCGAGCGTGAACTCGGCGCACAGCCGGCTCGGCGCCGCGAAGGGATCGCCCTGCACGTGATCCACGTGCAGCACGAAACGCGGGAAGGCGTAACGACCCTGGATGTCCTTGTAGGCCTTGTAGCCCCGGCCGTCGATACGAGAGAGCGTCTTTGCCAGTGACTCGTGATCCATGGCTCTGGAATGGCTTCGCCTGTCCGGGAGAATTCCGACAGCCCTAACGTGAAAGGGATGGTCAGTCAAGGCCGATGCGGTTCCCGGGCCATGTGTCGGCAACTGCCTTGTCGGATCGATGGGCATTCGAGCAACCATTTGCAGGTTCGCGGCATCCAACCCCACTAGCATTGAAAGTACAACCCATTCGAAACCCGGGAACACCCCGCGATGGTCCGCATTGCCCGCTGCCTTCTCATGACAATTCTTGCCTTGCCTGCCGTTACTTTTGCTCTGTCCCCAACGCAAGAGGGGATCACGTTCAAGAACGGCTCGGTTGAACTTGCCGGAACATTCATGGTGCCTGCCGGCCAGGGCCCCTTCCCCGCCGTCGTCTACCTGCACGGCTCCGGTCCCATGACCCGGGCCGGATTCGAGCCCTACGCCGAGGCCTTCGCCCAAATGGGGGTGGCCAGCCTGTTCTACGACAAGCGAGGCACGGGCTCGTCCAAGGGTTCCTGGGTCCGGTCGTCGCTGGACGATCTCGCCGGGGATGCCCTGGCAGCGGTGGGCTTTCTCAAGTCCCGGGACGACATCGATCCCGCGAGAATCGGGTACTGGGCCATCAGCCAGGGCGGCTGGATCGCTCCACGCGCGGCGGCGCGGTCCGGCGATGCTCCGTTCATGATCATCGTCTCGGGAGGTGGCGCCACGCCCCGGGAATCCGAGCTCTTCTCATACCGCAACGAGTTCGAACATGCCGGCCTCTCGGAGGCCGAACAGTCCGAGGGATTCGATCTCCTGAACGACTACTTCGATTATCTGGCCACCGGCATCGGCCGGCCCGAGCTCGCAGCGCGCCTGGAAAAGATGGAGGCGGCCCAAGACAGCAAACTCTTCATGCTCGCCCGGCAGATAAACCGGGTATTACCGTCCGGGGAGAATCAGCCGAACTGGAGCTGGGTGGCCAACTACGATCCAGCCCCCGACATTGCAAAAGTTCGCGGACCGGTCCTCCTCATGTTCGGGGACCAGGACAAGGACGCACCGCCCGATCTTTCCGTCAGTCGGTGGCGGGAAGGTTTGAAAGCCGCCGGCAACCAGGACGCCACGATCATGGTTTTCCCCGGCGCCGGCCACGGCATCCGAATGGGCTCGCACTCCATGGGCGCGGAACGCCCCCCGTTCGCCGACGGCTATCGCGAGGCGATGCTGGGCTGGCTCTGGCTGCACGTGGTTAACGCCGGCGACTAGGTCCGAACGGGAAACGCTGCTCGCCGGCCGGCGGGATTTCGTGTCAACATGCGCGCAACCCGGTCGATACAAGACGGCCATGAGCACCGCAGATTCCGACACACCCGACCACGGCCGGCACCCGCGCCTCCCTGGCGTGAAAGTACTGCCGTGGCCGGTGCGCCGGAGACTGCACCGCTGGGTGCTAAAGGTGCTCAGCCACGACAGCCCGGCACCCGACTACGACAATCCCAAGGGCGATCCGGGCCTGTTCGGGCCCGACACGGTCACCTGGAAAATCCACGCGGACTTCCCGAGCATGATGGCCGGCGGCCTGGGGGCGCTCATGTTCCAGACCCTGCATCCCCACGCGCTGGCCGGCGTTTGGGATCACTCGGATTTCCGCGACGACACCCTGGCGCGCCTGCGCGGCACCACCGCCTTCGTCGCGCGCACCACCTACGCGCCCCGCGAGCCCGCCGAACAGGCCATCTCGCGGGTGCGTTCCATCCATCGCGAAGTGCACGGCACCGCGCCGGACGGCCAGCCCTACAGCGCCGAGGACCCGCACCTGCTCAACTGGGTGCACTGCACGCAGGCCTGGTGTTACCTCAAGGGCTACCAGACCTATTGCCACCGCGACATCCCGCGCTCCCTGCAGGACCGCTATCTCGAGGAAAGCGCGCGCGTGTCCGAGGCGCTGGGCGCCCGCGACGTGCCCAGGTCGGTGAAGGAACTGGAGGTGTTTTTCGATGCCGTGCGCCCGGAGCTCGAGTTCAATGCGCGCACGCGCGAAGTACTGGGCGTTCTCAATGCCATCACGCTCCCCATTCCACTCGCCGGCCTGGGCCGCAACATCTTCCTGGGCGCCGGCGCCGCCCTGCTCCCCGATTGGGCGCTGTCGCTGATGGGAAGGTCATCGTTCGCGCGGATGCGCGATCGGGCAGCCGCACGTTCGCTCAAGCTGGTGGCGCCGAGCATCCGCGACGCCATGGCCGAGGGCGGCCTGGCTTGGCGCGCCTGCGCGCGCACGGGCGTCAGGTATGAGGACCTGTTTCGGTGGTCGGGACATCCGTAGCAGACTGAGTTCAATAGGTTTCCGGGCAAACAAAAAAGCCCCGCATGATGGCGGGGCTTTTCAGTGAATGGCGACCCCAAGCGGACCCGGGCGCTTCCCCTGCGTGTTTAAAAAACGCCTTTAATTACAGATTCTTTTTGGCAACCGGCATCGCTGAATTGCGCAAAAAAATGTCAATTGTCCGTCAACGCCCGGCCCTGGTTGCGGTGGCCAATTGTTCTCCTTTGCCGTCAACTATCTCCTGCAAGCACCTGACCTGCACCAGGGCCCAGGGTCAATATCCGATTTGAACTGGACTCAATTGGATCTGGGCGCCCGCCTGGAGGGGCGGGCGGTGAAGCAAGCACAATAAGTGAAGTAGCACCTCACTTGCACTCTGCGCCAGCACAAGACGGGTGTGCCAACGACATAAAGTTGACGCCCGCATGCTTGAGGAGAACAAGGGCCTCGAGCGGCAACGTGACGAGTGTATACTTAGCGCATACCAGCGAGAGCCAGGACCTGAGACCCGAGCTCGATCCGTGGACCACGGCGAGCCCGGTGCTGGAGCGCAGCCTCAGCAAGAGTCGCGGGCCGCTGATCCGGCTGAAGGAAGCGAGTCGGCCTGACCAACCTGCGGCGGGCTTGGTGCAGCGGGTAAGCTGCTGATTAGTGGTGAAATTTGCTCGAATCTGGTAAAATAATCAGGCCGGTTGACGATTCGCCGGCTGTGGGGGAACAATAATCTCGTTGCCGCGGGCGGGGCTCCGCGCGAGCACGGCAACCCATTCAAGCCATTGAATGATTTGGGGTTGGGAACGGGTGCCACTCGCTGTGGCCCGGCCAGGGGGTCCGTAACGGTTTTCAGCATTGCGAGGCGCCTGGGATTCCAACTGCCGGCGGTATCCGTGAACCTGCACGGCTCAAGGACCAGCCGGCGAAGTTGAATGGAGGGGGTAATGCTGGGGGCAGAAAGTACCGAGGAAGAAGCCTTTTGCTACCGGTTCGGCGAGTTCCGGCTTTGTCCGAGAACCAGGGAACTGAGCAAGGGCGGGGAACGGCTATGCATCGAATACCGGGTGTTCGATCTGCTCGCGTACCTGGTACGCAATTGCGACCGCGCGGTGGGCAAAGCCGAGCTCGAGGAAGTTGTCTGGGGCGGCAAACCCCTTTCCGAAACGGTGCTTTCGCACACCGTCATGAAAGCTCGCCAGGCGATCAATGACTGCGCCGGAGAGCAAAAATTGATCCGCACCATACGCGCCTTCGGCTACCGTTTCGTTGGACCGGTCACGACCGAGCCGGTCGGCGCGGCTGCCGGCGCGATCCCCCGCGAGGCCGCCAATGACGCGGCTGCTTCCGACAGCCTGACGGCCCGGTGGCCCTGGCTGATTCCAGTAATGTGCCGAATCGCAATGGTGATCGCCGCGGTTGCGATTCTGGCGGGCGTGGTGGACTATTTTCGACAACCGCCAGCATTGGTGCAGCCACTGCCCAGGTTGACGCTGTACCTCCCTCCAGTTCATGCCCGGTCGACTGAGAATGCCTCCATGGCAATGCGCCTGACGATGTTGCTCGACCGCCGCCTGTCGGGTGTGTCATGGCTGCAGGTAGACGCGGTCTCCAGTTTGCCGCCGCAGCAAACCCGGTCGGGTTCGGAATTGGTGCTGGTGACCGATCTCGCTCAATCCGGCAGCAATTTCAAGCTGGCCTTCACGCTCGGGCGGGGCGAATCAAGAATTCTCGAGGGCGCGGAATCCGGTGAGAATCCTTTCGCGGCCGCGGAAAAGGTCGTTCAGCGCATTTCCGGATTTACCAGAGACCTGGCGCAAGGGTCAGCGAAATAGCCGCCTTGGAGACCGACCGGTCAAACGCGGTAGAAACGTCCAATTCCGGTCAGCATGACGTTGAATGCCAGGCTCGCCCGCTCCCCTCCGGCATTTGGGACGTCGTATCCGTGGCGAATGTTCGAGGGAAACAGGAAGCATATCCCGGACTCGACGGGCATGGCCACGCGATTGGAATTGAACGGCGTCTGTTTCGCGGGCGAAACGGCAAGGTAGGGTGACGTGTTGATCTCGCTCTTTTCGAATATTAATGGCGAATTGTCACGATGCGCCCGCAGGTAGTAGACACCGCTCACGATGCTGTTCCCGTGCATGTGCATCGGCTGGAACGCCCCCTCCGACGCACGGTTCACCCAGGCATGCGCAATCTTGAAGTCCTCATACTGGTAACAGACGATATTGTCGAGATAATCAGCGACGCATCTTTCCAGAAACGCCACAATCCGCCCGAATCTGGCGTCGATCAGGATATTGGTATCCGGGTCTGTTGACAGGGCTCCCGTGGGGCCCTTTGACATTTCGAGGTCATCCAGCGCGACCGGCTCGAAGGCGTCGTCCACGTATCTTGCCACTGCGCCCGCCGGAAACAGCGCGCGGTACTCGCCTTTGGGCTCGGCCAATGTCGCTCTCCTGTGGTCGCTACAACCAACCGGGACGATACCGTCAGGGCACTATCCAGTCGCTGACGGCGTGGTAGCCCGCCCCCGTATCAGTCGGATCCAACGCGATCACGTAGGCACCCTTGGATACGAAACGCTGCCCAGGACCAAGCGCCATTTTCGGGAAGATGCCCGGATTCAGGTTTGCCTCCGCCTCGTGCTCGATGGATTCGACCAGAAAATCCCGAAAGAAGTCGTTGATTATGTCATCCAGGCCGTACTGTAGCTGGGTCAGGGCATAGTAGGTTTGCAACTGCATCCGGGGATAGCTGAGGCGCACGCCACGACTGCCGAACCAGGCCCGCACCCGGTACTGGCGCGGATGGTATGCGTCCGGCTTCTCGTAGGGAAAAGACAGCCTCACCTGCTCCAGGCGCGACTTCGACAGGGAAGCCCTTGCCGCGTCCAACGCCGTGGACGGCAGGAAGATCCGTTCCGCCTTTGGCGGATTCGCATTGAGTGCCTCGATGCCGGCGTCGGCCTGATCCCCCGGCCAGACGATCAACACGTCCCCGTCTGCAGCGGCAATTGACGCCGAGAGCGCGCTGGTGGAAGAAACCACGGTGGTCGTGACCTGCGTGCCGGGCAACTCTGTCCGCGCCGCCGCGGCAAATGCCCGCGCAGGCACCTCGCCCGCGGGCTGGTCCACGCAGATCTGGCGCACGCTCTTGGGCACCGCGTCTCGATGCCCGAGGTAGCGCGCAATCACCTCGCCCTCCAGGGTCAGCCCACGCGTGAAATAGATGGAGTAGCCGTAATGCGGGTTTTCCAGATTGGGCAGGTTGGTGTTCGGGAACAGGCAGGGAAGGCGTTTTGCCTCGCAGAAAGCGTCAACCGGCTTCCAGGGCCCGGAGACGAGCCCCCCAAGCTCGACAAACACCGGTTGATCCTCGTAGTAATCGCGCAATTGATCGGGCCACGAGTCCGGTGAGCCCTTGAGCTCCCAGACCTGCAGGGCCAGCTGCCTGAAAGAGTCACGGAACTCCGACCGGTAGTACGGCGAAAATCCCTTGTGGAACATCTGGCCGCGGATGTCGTGGTTGTACCACTTGACGAAGGCCCGCATGGTGTCGAGCATCGCATCGCGCTTCTGTCCGGGCACCCGGTCGTCCACCACCGTGGCGATGTGCAGAGTGTCCTTGTCAACGCCGGGGCTCGGCGTGGATGACAGGGTCTTCAGGTAAGCGACGAGGTTGGCCATGCCCTTCGCATCGAGCTCATACCTGGGCATGGTCTGGCTGAGCCGCCTGTCCGCGGCGTCGACTCCCACGCGTATTGCCCGGGCCAGGGTTTCCGGGGTGTAGGCGGGGCGCATACGTGGCATGCGCACATCGGCATCGAATTCGGGCGTCTGCCTTGCCTTGAAAAGATCGAGAAAGCGGCGATTTCGCCGCGCCCGGTCCGCGGTTCTCTCGCGGAACAGCTCATCACTGGTAATGATGGGAACGTACTTGCCCCCCTCGCTGCTGCCGAAACCGCTGGGCCGGTGACAACCAACACAGGGGAAGCGGTCGCTGTAGGACTGCACGTCGCCCTGCGACGTCACCGGCACCGGGTTGCCGTCACTGGTGAGACCAGTCCGGTAGAACACCCGTCCCGCGTCCGGGTCACCCTGCGCAGGATCGTCCGCCCGACAGGCCGCGACAAGGGACATGAACGTCACAAGCCCCGCAAGGGAGACTGCCACACGATTTGGCATGCACTACTCCAAGTATTCCAGGCTGAGCTGGCGCCGATCGGCGACTGTGGCTAGTTCAGTGTCTTTCGATATTGGGCAAGCAGCGTCCCGGCGCTCATCGTGCCGGTCAGTCTGACCCATTGATCCGCGCCAGCGGCGCGCATGAAGGTGAGCGGTTTGTGATTCATCTTGTTCTCCCCGGGATACATCGCGTCGAACGCGTTCAAAGTGCGCCGAATATCCTTCCAGTCGCCGGTCAGGAAGCGCCAGTCGCCGCGGGCTCCGAACTTGTCGGCGTATTTCGCCATCCGGCTCGGCGTATCGTAGTCCGGGTCCAGTGAAATGGACACCAGGCGTGTCGAGGGATCCACGTCCCGAAGGCTGTCCTGCGCCTGGGCCATCATCGACGTCAACATGGGGCAGACGGTCTGGCACGAGGTGAAGATGAACTGCAAAACGACCGGCTGCGAGCCGTCAAGCAGTGAGCGAAGTTTCACCGGCCGATCGTGCCGATCCCGCAACGTGATATCGGGAACCTGATATGGGTGGCGAATGCGCGCCACATGGCCCCGTCCCGGCTGATCGGCGGCATCATCCGACTGCGGATTTTCCCGGGCATTGGCGAGGCCCAGCGTGCATACCAGCAGGATCCCAACCAGGACAGCAGACCAGTACACTCCGCGGGTCCTCAATCTGCCGCTGAGTCTGTCGCGCATGACAATCCTCCACGAAAATTCATAAATGCCGGTTCGCCGGCCGACGCTTGCAGGTCGCCCCGCGGTGAAAAGCGCGGCCGGACCGGCGGTGCCGGTCCGGCCGAAAACCGTCATCACGGCATGTGTCCAGCTAGTGGACGGACAGAATGTCCTCATTGTGATGGAACGGGTCGAACTGGTAGAAGCGCAGCCGCCGCGAGGGCTCGAAGCGATAATGGATTATCACGTTGTGCTCTCCCAGCCCGGCGCTTGTCTGGGCCAGCTTGGTAACCACGGGCCCGAATTTCATGCCGACCTGGGTCTCGATCGGGTCATAGTCCGATTCCATCGCCTTGGCCACTTCCGGCAACTCGCGTGATGCGCCACTCAGGGAGGCGGAATCCAGGCCCGCCTTGTGCCCTGCGCGGGCCAACTCCTTGCGCAGTACTGGCGCCGCGATTGGTTCCACGCGCCTCGGGATCTTGGTGCCCTCGAAATGCCTGAGGTCAATTCCGCCAGACGTGGCCACCTTGGTGGCTTCGCGGCTTGCCGCGGGGACCTGCGCCGGCGCCTTCAGGTTAGGGAAGAAATACGCCCTTCCGAAGGTGAATAACGGTCCCTGACCGCCAAGCGGAATGGTGTTCTGGTAAATGTTTTCCCATCCACGACGCCCGCCAAAGTCCACGTTCATGTACATGTGGGGGAAGTAATCCCCGTTGAGCAGCTTGACCTTGAGGGTCGCCCCGCGGGTCTCCCAATTCTCCCAGACCGGCTGTGAGCGATTGGCCAGACCCATGATGCCGCCGTACATGGTGTTATTGAGATAGACGATGGTCTCGTCGTAGTCACCACCGGCAGGCTCGATGCCGCGCGGCAGCTTGAGACGGTCCTTCCAGTCGTCATAGGCAGCCGAGGCCTCCTCCACCAGATCCCGTATCTCGCCGGTGGAGAGTTTGTTGCGCTTCTCGTAAAGAGCGCGAAACGCCAGCCACATGCGTTTTGCCGGCGCCAGGTCGCTAAGCATGCTGATGGCCTGCATCTTGGCATCCTCGCTGGCCGTGGGATGCTCACCGAAGACGTCGCTCTCCCATTGCACGATGTTCTTGCCGCCGGGCGCCTTGGTGGCCTTTTCGATGGCCTGGATGCGTGGCGCGTGCTGACGCCAGCCCCAGTTGTACGTCAGGTTCCAGTACCGGTGAGGCGGCATTTTGATGTCAAAGACATAGCGGTGTCCCGGTTGCATCGGGAAGAAACTCTGGTCCATGGCCACGTTCGCGCGGGATACGCCGACATCCCGAGGGTCGTCGAAAAACGTCGCAAACGGAGCGAAGTCCTCCTCACCCCAGAAAAGGCAATCCACCACGAAACGCATGGTCCAGGTCTCGTCGTCCGGGATCGTGCTGGGATCCACGAACATGGTGTCGCTCATGATGCGCGCATGCTGCCAGGACTGGTGGACGGTCACCGTGTTGGTATCCGGATCCACCGTTTTCACCATGTCAGGTCCCTTGTAGTGCAGTAGCGCCATGCCGCTGTAGGTACGGTCGATGGGATTGCCCTCGAGAATGTCGATGGCGAACTTCACGCGATCGTAATTGATCTTCTTCACATCCGCCCCGGCAATCTTCCCCGCATCGGGCGCCATGCGCTCCACCCGGCCACGCCGGGGGTCGGCCGGCACACCCTCGCCATTGGCGAAGTAGTGCTTGGCCAGATTTCTCTGCACGTCCGGGTAGGCGGCCTGTCTCAGCTCCGCGAGGATCATGCCCAGGTCCCAGCGCGGCGAGCGCGGGTCGATCTCGGAGACCTGCGGATCGGGATGCAGGTTATAGGGGTGCTCCGGGGTCGAGGGCAGCGTGTTCGGGATGATGTCCCCGCCGGAGTCGGTCAGCGGCTCGTAGAGCGTCGGCAACAGATTTGTCGGCGAGCTCGTGGTGAACGGGTTCACTTCGTCGAACAGCGAAGTGGGAGTCTGGTAGACGGACGTCATTCCGCCATCAACGACTTCCAAGGTCCAGTCCAACCCTGGTTCGTCCGGTGTGCCGTCAAGTGGTTGTGGGTCGGGATGACCCAGGGCGGTCCCGGCCGCGAGAGCCGTCACGACCGCCACTGCGGCAGTCAACTTCAGTCTGGCTCGGCTTTTCATGATGCACTCCAATATTTGTGTGGCCTCGAGGGCATGTGGCCCTCCTGTCATTCGGCAACCCAGCTCACGCTAGATGGCGCGGGCACTCCAGGAGTAGATCTCCTCTCCGCGCCGCGCCGGGCCGGCCCTGCGCAGCTTCGACGGCTTGGGCCTGGGAATGCTGTCCAGCAGCCGTCTCGCCGTCGCCTCCACGTGGTTGTCCCAGGGGAAGGTGCCCCAGTAGCCGCGCGGGGTGCCGTAGAACACCTCGCGACCACTGCTGTAGCCACGCACGCGGTTCATGCGCGAATCCATGTGCTTGTAGGTGGTCTCGTCGGCCCGGATGAACGTCCAGCCTTCGCCCGCGCCGATCTGCTTCGCGAACGCGTCCAGACGCTTGGGAGTATCCCTCTCCGGGTTCGAAGTGATCGAATTGACGAATACCTCACGCCCCAGATTGTGGCTCAACTTGTCCACGAGCGCGGCTATCTTCGCCATCTTTCCCGTTTCCGGTTCGCTGTCGATGGTAAAAAAGTTCACCAGCACCAGCGTCTTGCGCATCTGCTCCTCGTCCAGGCGCAAAGGATCGCCCAGACGCTCGTTGGTCAGCACGTCGACGAATTGCCCATTCTTGTCCACCGACACATCACGGACATTCGGGTACATCGCCAGCCGCGCGGTGCTGCGAAACAGTCGATCGAAAAAGTTGCGTCTGCTGCTCATGTCTGAATCTCCAGGAATTCTGAATGGCTCTTGACGGCACTAACCGCCGTACTAATCGCCCTCCCCGGGCGGCACGATGTCCCAGCGGATCATCATTGCGTGATCCTCGTGAACCACGTTGTGGCAGTGCATAACGTGGCGCCCGAAAAAGTCCCGCCAGCGGCCGAAGAATTTAACCTCGTATCCGGGCTTGAGCTGGACGACGTCCTTCTTGGCGTCGTTAAAGGACTTGGGGTCAATAGGCTTGCCATTGATTTCGAAGATCTGGAATTCCTCGAAGTGCGTATGAATCGGATGACCCCAGGAACTGCCCTCGTTCCTGAGCGTCCAGATCTCGGCGGTGCCCTGTTCGATCAGGGCATCAGGCCGATTGGGGTCCATCAACCGGCCATCGACCGTGAACAGGCCATTGTCGTAGTCGAACGTGAACAGCCGCTCGCGGCGCACTTCGCTGAAGTCGATATCCGGCTGGTTGCGGAACCAGTCCGGTACGCGGCTCGGGTCCTCGACCACTCCTGGCTGCACGCGGAACTGCAGCATCTTGTTGTCATCCGTGGTTTCGATGTAGCGGCCGGTGGGGCCTTCGCCCGTGGGACGCATCTCCAGGTGATTGACCATGTAGATGCGATCGCCCGGATCGAACTCGGCGAAGTCGATGATGATGTCCACGCGGTTGGCTACCCAGAGCTCGACCTCGTCCATCTCGATGGGCCGGGTCAGGAAGTTGCCGTCATTGGAAATGACCTTGAAGTTGATTCGTCCCTTGGGGTTGCCGTTCGCATCCTCGCGGTCGAAGGAGAGGATGTAGAGACGGCTCGGGCCGCCGTTCAGCACGCGCAGCCGGTACTTGCGTCGCTTCACGTCGTGATAGGGGCGGATCGTCCGGTTGATGGTGTACTGGTCACCCAGCATGCCGAAGGTCGTGTGCTGGTAACCCGGGAATTCCTCGCCCTCCTGGTCGGTAATCCGATGGGGATTCGCGAAATCCCAGATGACCTGGCCGTTCTCGTCGAACTGAACGTCGTGAAGAATCAGCGGAACATCGAATTCGCCGCTGGGTAGACGCCAGGCCTTCGGGCTGGTGTCGTTCTCGTTGTTGGTGTCCTTGTCGTCGAACAGCATGTACATGCCCGAGATTCCGCCGTAGACATTCGTCGCGGTGAAATCCAGGCGATGGTCGTGGTACCAGAGCGTGGTCATCGTCTCGCGCTCGTCGCCACCGGCTAGAATGTTGCCGTAGTGGTGGTCCCAGAATTCGCCCGGGTCGAAATAGTCGGAAGGAATGCCATCACTTTCCGAAGCCGTGTGGGCGTTGTGTAGGTGCACGGTGAAGGACTGCAGGGTCCAGGGTACGTGGCCTTCGCCGATCGCGGGATTGTCGTTCACCCGACGCACGAAAATGGGCTCGCCGTAGTAAGCCTTGTAGGTAGCGCCCGGAGTGATGAACGAATGGCCGCCATAGCCGTTGTCCACGGCCCAGCCAAGATGCCAGGAGCCCAGGTTGTACGGCGGATCGGGGTGATAGACCCAGCGATCCTGGACCAGTCGTTCGATATAGAACCGTTGCGGAGGAAACTCATTGAAGCGCTGGTGCCGCATGGGATCCGGGGGCGGATCGAGCTGCGACTCGTTTACCTCCCAGACGTCCTTCGCCTCGGGCATGATGAACAGTGGCTGCACGAACGGCTCGGCATAGGGACTGGGCTTCGCCACGACCGAGGGTACGTAGGTATCCGGGAAAACCAGGCCCACCTGGGAAAAGGGGCGATCCGGACTGTGGGCGGGATTCAACGCAAAGGACTTCGGCGATTTGAGCCAAGCCCCCGCGGTCCCCGTGGCCAACAGGCCCGTTTTCAGAAACTTACGCCTTGTTGCCATTGTTGCCTCCGTCTTGACGCACATCGCGCCTGTAGTGTGAATTAGCTCGTTTCAGGTACGCAGGGCGGTACATTCTTTTCGCGGGTAGTGCGCGTGCCCCGGGGTCTGCAGCGGCCGACAGTCGGCCAAGTAGGGCCTCGTTCGGAATGCTTGCCCGGCGGTCGGGTCTTGCGCACAGCCGCACGTTCTTGCGTATCCCCCGAAGCTATCTGCGCGCCCTTAGGGCGAGCCCCCTAAATCAGCATTGTTTGAACCATGTGCCACGGAGACGAACAAGACAATCACGAGAGCTTGAGCAAAACATGAGGACGATTGACCGCATGATGGCGAAGGGCAGCTAAGCGCTTGATTTTCGATAACTGGCGTGCAACCCGACCCGGCATCGGCCGGGAAATTAATAGGGCAAGGCATTACTTTGTTAAAGCGTCTCGCGTGCCTGGTTCGCACTTTCCCGGACAGAGGGTGGACCGGCCATTGATCGCACCATGGATGCGTCGCTTAGTCCGATTACCCCGCGGGTGAACTGGGAAAGGCGGGGCCGGGTGGGGAATTCAGGTGGGTGACGCGAGACGGGTATGGCGAGGGAAGGATGGCGCCGGCGGGCTATGCCCGCCGGCCGCCAGGCGTCGAAGACCGCGGGGCGACTCTAGGCAGCCGCCTCGGCAGCCTCTGCGCGAGGTGATGTCCAGACGGGTACCAGCCAGCCGTTGATGGCCCCGTAAGCCAAGTGCAGAACCAGGGTCATGATCATGTACTTGACTGGATTTCCCAGGTAGAGGGGAGCGTCCGGAGCGAAGCCATGAGCCACACCGCCGAAGCCAAACAGCCCCCAGCCAATGATCGGCGAATAGACCAGCATCATGATCAGCCACTGAAACAACGCAATTCCCATGCCGTTCATGACGTTCACCCGATCCCGGAAGATGGCATAGAGAATCATTGCCCAGACAAAGCCATATCCGAAGTGAGCAATTATTGCCAGCGGCTTCGGCGCAACCCCCAAGGCTTCCAGGAAAGCCGCCGATGGCGGCATATTGAAGGGTGCAAACCCGGTGACATTGATGCCGACCAGCATTACCACGAAGATCAGCAAGCTGCCGACCAGACCGGCGACTCCCGCTTTTACCCAATTCATGTCGAGCCTCCTCAGGTTTGGGTGTGGGTTCCGGAAGATTGACCGACCTGTCCCCCACCTCATTGCACGTTTTGGCAATTACTGTCGCGCCGGGAACAGGCGCGCCATCAGCAGCCCGCCCTCGTAGAGCAGCCACATGGGCACCGCCAGCATGGTCTGCGAGATTACGTCCGGCGGCGTCAGCAGCATGCCCACCGTGAATGCGGCCACCACCACGTAGGGCCGCCAGCGCCCCAGGCGCTGGACGCTCACCAGGCCGGTGGAGGTCAAAAGGACCACGGCCACCGGC
>Ga0102944_1000933_pt1 | contig 20823 bp, 13 predicted proteins | sample SalPonD_shore_MG_FD_78172 | JGI IMG/M metagenome (GOLD analysis project Ga0102944, IMG submission 78172) | Salt pond soil microbial communities from South San Francisco under conditions of wetland restoration - Salt Pond MetaG... | ecosystem: Environmental > Aquatic > Marine > Intertidal zone >...
GATGCTGAAACCCTCACACAGAATTATGGAGGAGTATCAGTCGGGAAGTTTGTCAAGGAGGGGACTACCATTATCTTTAGCGGGTGCAATGCCGGCGCCGAACCCGGGGGACTGAATTTGATGAAGGAATTCGGACGGATCTTCTTTGGAAGCAAGAGCGGTACCCTCAGGGCAAATACCTGTCCTGTTTTAGCCATGGGCGAAGCGACATCCTGCAAGCCGGTCGAGTTTCGTTATCCTGATATGAAGAAATATACTGCAGAAGATCTGGTTCGGGAGCAACATGGGATGAAGGTACCTGAGGGCACTGGCAAGTAAATATAATATTATTTTGGCCAGAAGATGACGCGGATCATGATCGTTCTGAGATTTCTCCAGGGTTATTTATCATGATGGGCGGGAATGAAATTTTTGCCAGGGAGGTTGTTTTATGATATACAAATGGCTGAATATATTCGGACTCCTTATCACACTATCCGGAGGAGTGATGCTGGCACTTGGCCTGATAATAACGAAGCGAAAGGCCCTCCGGATCGGCGTATCCCGGCTGGCGGAGGACAGCGATGCGATAAACGAACGACTTCCGCATGTCCAAAATGAGATCCGGCAATCTCGCTTTGCTGCCATTGGCGTCGGTTTATTTGCCATAGGAATTATCCTGCAAATTATCAGTATTCTGATATTTTGATATGCTCTGCAAACGTCAATTTCCGTGAAGGTCTGGCGACGACTGTTACGGCGAAAATTATCCTCGTTGCAATAGCCATCAACTCGGGGCAGAAGAGATACCCGAATACCCGAACTTGGGGGCAACGCCCATCCCAGTGATATGCCGGCGGTCCGGTCCGGGAACCCTGGCGATCCTTTTTAACTTCCACGAATCATAACGTTCGTTCCTGAAGGACATATGATCGATTTTGGAGAAGAGTGCAAACAACATTAAAGCAATATTAGGTATTGTTGGATATTGAATTAATGATTACATTACTTAGAACGGAATGATAGTAATAAAATTAAATTTTTCTCGAAACTTTAAAAACAAAAAAAGATTTAAGATCTTAAGAATGATGAGGGATGATGAGTGGTCGGAAAGAAACACCGGACCTTTGCCGGATGAAGTGTGTGCAAATTAACATGTTTAACCCAGCAGTATCAGAGTAAGAATGAAAAAAATAGAAGCGATTATCAAACCATTCAAGCTGGATGAAGTGCGGGAAGCACTTGCGGAGATCGGCGTCCACGGGATGACGGTAAGCGAAGTGAAAGGCTTCGGGCGTCAGCGTGGGCAGACAGAGTTATACCGGGGCAGCGAATATCACATCGACTTTCTTCCGAAAATCAAAATCGAAGTAGTGGCGACCGATGAGCAATACCAGCAGATTACGGAAACCATGATCGAGCGAGCGGCAACCGGGAACGTCGGCGATGGTAAAATCTTCATCTATGAGGTCGGGGAGGCGATCCGCATCCGCACGCGTGAATCCGGCACTGCCGCCATCGAGTGACCGGGGTGAAGGAGGCTGTATCGACGCAGGGAACCCGGAGACAGTTGAAATAATTAAACGTAAGGAAAGGAGTACAGTATGGCTAAAAAGTTAGATGAAATAAACAGGAAAATACTGGCCTTGCTCCAGGAGGACGGCCGGATGAAGCGACAGGATGTTGCCAAAGAAGTTGGTCTGTCGACTCCGGCTGTGAGCGAGCGAATGAATAAACTGCTGGAGCGTGGTGTTATTGAACGATATACGGCGGTGGTCAATCCCAAGGCGGTGAAGAAAGAAGTAACCGCGTTTCTCACCATGGGAGTGGAGCGAACCGACGGAAACACTGCGCTGGAGAATAAAATCCAGGGAACCCCGGATATTCTGGAATGCCATGCGATTACCGGCGGTGCATCTCATCTGCTGAAGGTACGGGTATCGGATATCTCCGCGCTGAATGATCTGATCAACCAGATCAAGCAGTGGGAAGGGGTGACCCGGGTAGAATCCAATGTCGTGCTCTCTACTATAAAAGAGACTAATGTCTTAAACACTCAGAACGAACTGTAAGAACGTACCGTTATATATTCACACGTACGAATACGGTGGATCTTCTGTAGTGGAGAGAATCTGTATCGGGAGTAAGATTTTGGAGTATGAGGCAAGAGGCCCATTGCCGGGCAATCCCCGGAAACATCCGTCGCTCCCCGGATTGGAGTGCGTCCACGAATTAATGGAAATATACTCCGGGTAATGTCCGGTCCGGAGAAGTAGAATCATCACCACACCCGAGTCATGCGGTCCAATTGACAATTCCCCGATACCTGCATATATTCCATGAATTTACTGCGGTGAATTGCTCGGCCACCGTTTGCCAGGAACTGTTGTAAGAAGGAGGTAATATCTATATGTATGATGAAGTAAGACATGAATTTGAGGCGTTAGAAGATCGATATCACTATCTCCGGGGGTGTCTTTGACATCGATGCCCTCGCGGAAAAAAAGCAGTCTTTGCAAATGAAGACCACTGAGCCTGATTTCTGGGATCACCAGCAGAAGGCTCAGCAGATGCTCCAGAAGATCAGCCGGCTGGATGAGCAACTGGAAATGTGGGAGGAAGTACGAGAGGCGCACGAAGAGCTGGAAATTATGCTGGAACTGGCCATCGAGGAAGAGGACGAATCGCTGGGAGCGGAATTAGACAACCTCTTGCAGGAATATAAATCTGCCCTGACTCAGCTGGAATTGCAGGCGATGTTGAATGACGAGGACGATGTGAGGAACGCCATCCTCAATATTCATCCGGGTGCTGGTGGCACGGAATCCCAGGATTGGGCGTCTATGCTCTATCGAATGTATACCCGATGGATCGAACGCAGGGGCTGGCAGTTCCAGGTGATTGACTATCAGCCGGGAGAGGAAGCCGGACTGAAAAATGTATCATTGGAAGTAGTTGGCAATTTTGCATACGGCTATCTGAAGGCGGAGGCCGGTATCCATCGGCTGGTTCGTATTTCTCCCTTTGATGCGGATTCCCGCAGGCATACCTCCTTTGCCAGTGTGTTCGTCTATCCGGAAGTGGATGACAAGATCGAAGTGGATATCGATTCGAACGACTTGCGGATTGATACCTATCGCGCCAGCGGAGCCGGAGGGCAGCATGTGAACAAAACCGATTCCGCGGTGCGCATCACTCACATCCCCACCGGGCTCGTGGTGCAATGCCAGAATGAGCGTTCCCAGCATAAGAATAAATCGAATGCCATGAAGATGCTGATGGCCAAACTGTATCAGAAGAAAAAAGAAGAGGCGCAGGCCGAACTGGAAGAAATCGAAGCCAGTAAGAAAGATATCTCCTGGGGAAATCAAATTCGCTCGTATGTGTTCCATCCGTACAATAAAGTAAAAGATCATCGTACCAACGTGGAAACCGGGAATGTTCAGGCGGTTATGGATGGTGATATCGACGAATTCGTCAAGGCATACCTAATGCACACGATTGAACAGCCGCAATAGGGGAGAGCAGGTGACCGACGAGACCCAAACAACGCTGAAAGAACTGATCGCGACCCGGAAGGAAAAACTTGACAAGCTCCTTGAACTTGGAATCAATCCCTATGGCTATCAGTATGAAGTAACTCATCGCGCCCGGGAGATCCTGGAGGAGTATGAAACGTATGCCGAGACGACGGAAGTCTCTCTGGCCGGCCGGCTCATGTCGATCCGGAGTATGGGCAAAGCCAGTTTCGCGCATATCCAGGATTCCACCGGCCGCATTCAGATGTACGTGAAACTCGACGCGGTGGGTGAAAAACATTATCAGGCCTTCTCCCTCCTGGATATCGGCGACTGGGTTGGTGTCACCGGGAAAGTGATGAAAACCCGCACCGGGGAAATCACCATTTTCACGGAGAGGCTCAGGGTTCTCACCAAGAGTCTGCATCCCATACCGGTGGTGAAGGAAAAAGAGGGGGAAGTGTATGATGCATTCTCTGATAAGGAACAGCGGTACCGGCAGCGATATCTGGATCTGATTGTGAATCCGGAGGTGAAAGAGATCTTTGTGAGCCGGAACGCTATCATTAAATCTCTCCGTGGTTTTCTGGATGATCGCGGGTTCGTGGAGGTGGAAACTCCGGTGCTGCAGCCACTCTACGGGGGGGCTTCCGCCAGACCATTTACGACCCATCATAACTCACTGGACACCGATTTCTACCTGCGAATTGCAGATGAACTCTACCTCAAGCGACTGATTGTGGGCGGTTTTGAAAAGGTCTATGAAATTGCTAAAAATTTCCGCAATGAGGGGATGGACCGGAACCATAATCCGGAGTTCACTATGCTGGAATGGTATCAGGCGTTTGTGGATTATGAGTACGAAATGGATATGGTGGAGGAGTTGATCCAGACCGTGGCCCGGCAGATAGATAAGACCGAGATCCGGTTTAACGGTGCGACGATTGACCTCACACAAACGTATCGCCGGGAATCGTTTTTCGGACTGCTGGAGGGCGCGCTGGGAGAAGACGTCCGGACCTATGATTTACCACAGCTGCAGGCGCTCATCAAAGATCGGGATCTGGACGTTGCACTGGATCTGAACTACGGACAAACCCTGGACAAGCTGTTTGGAGAGGTGGTGGAACCGGATCTGATCCAACCGACTTTTATCATCGATTTCCCCAGGGAGATTTCGCCCCTGGCAAAGAAAAAGCGTAACAGCGATGACGATCTGGTGGAGCGGTTCGAGTTGTTCATCGCCGGGATGGAGATTGCCAATTCATTTTCCGAGTTAAACGATCCCCTTGATCAGCGTGAACGCTTCGAAGAGCAGGTGCAACTCCGGACGGAGGGCGATGAAGAGGCCCAGATGCTGGATGAGGAGTTCCTTACGGCCATCGAGGTCGGCATGCCCCCGACCGGCGGGGTTGGTATTGGTATCGACCGGTTAGTGATGCTGCTCACGGAGCAGCGTTCCATCAAAGATGTGATCTTGTTCCCGCAATTACGTCCGCAACAGCAGTAGCGATTCAGTTCATGGGGTATCCCTGGTTTATCGCAAAACGATACTTTAAGGCGAAACACCGGTTCGCGTTTATATCCATCATCAGTAAGATCTCAGTGGCCGGACTGGCGATTGGAATTGCCGCACTTATTATTACCGTCAGTATCCTGGCCGGCTTCGGATCTGCCCTGGAGCAGAAGATCATCGGATTCGACGGGCATATCCGGCTCCGGTATTATCTCCATCAACCCATGGGGGATATCCCCATCGTGCTGGAAGATCTCAAATCCTTTACAGAAATTCAGGCGGCATCGCCATTTATCTCCCACGAAGCCATGATCCGATCGGGGAATTTTACGGACGGTGTCATGGTAGAAGGCATGAGCGAGCGGACACTGGATTCTCTGTTAACCGTGGGACAATTTCTCAAAACCGGCGCCCTGGATTTCTCAGTCCAATCGGGCTTACCCGGAATGATACTTAGCCGACGCCTCTCACAGAAAATCCATGCGGAGGTGGGGGAGAAGATCACCCTGTTCAGCGTCGACGGCATTCCCGGCCCGAGAAACCATCCCCGGTTCAAACAGTTCCGGGTGAGCGGGATATTTCATACCGGAATGAGTGATTACGATGACGTGTACGTGTATACCTCGCTGGCCGCGTCCCAGGATCTGTTTAAACTCCCGGACCAGGCCCACGGTATCATTATCAAATTGCACAATACCGATCACGTGGAATCGTTTGCCATGCAGCTCCAGAAGGAGCTGGGATATCCCTTTTTTGCAGAAACCTGGTATGATCGGCACGCCAGCCTGTTTGCCTGGTTCCGCAGCCAGCAGTTCCCGATCGTTATCGTGTTCGGTCTGATTGCCCTGGTGGCGGTTTTCAACATTATGAGCACCCTGATGATGATTGTCATCGAGAAAACCCGGAATATCGGAATCCTGAAAGCCCTCGGCAGCAAAGATAACGAGATCCTCCGCATCTTTATCTGGAACGGGCTTCTTATCGGGTTATTCGGTGCACTGCTCGGCAGTTCGTTAAGTCTGCTGCTGGGGTTCGTGCAGCAGCACTACCAGGTGATCAGCATTCCGGCGGAGGTATACTTCATGGAAAGCCTCCCCATTGAATTCCACTGGGAGCACTTTGTTATCATCAACGGGGCGGCGCTGTTTTTTGCGATAATTGCGACGGTCTATCCGGCGCTCCAGGCCTCCCGCAGGGAACCGGTGGAGACCATCGTCCATGAGTAATTCGGACTTCATTAAAACCGTTGCCTGGCGTTATTTTCGATATCATCGCTCCGGAGAACGGCTGATCAGTGTGATCTCCACCATTTCCGTGATTGGGGTGGCCATCGGCTGCTTTGCGCTGGTGGTGACCCTGTCGGTCTTAAACGGGTTCCGATCCGAGGTGACGGAACGGATGACCCGGTTCGAGGCGGCCGTCAGAGCGGAACAGTTTCCCATGGAACAATACACGGCCTTTCGGATCCGAGAATGGACGGACCAGCAGCGGGATATCGAGTTCGCCATTCCGTTAATTGAACGCAAAGCCATGATTTCCAGTGATGATGGAACGGAGGTGCTCTATATTAAGGCATTGCAGTCTGACAGTATCGAATATCCTCTGGCCTCCGAAATTATCGGCGGGGAATTCGAAACCGGCGATGCGGATCATGCGAAAATGGTCATCGGCTACCATCTGCTGGATCAACTGGGCGTCAAAGTGGGGGATACCCTGGCCGTTATCAGTCCGCTGGATGTCTCCGGACCGTTCTATACCCCGCCGGTGGTCAAAGCGGAAATCTCCGGCGTGTTCCGGGCGGAGCTGTTTCAGTACGATCAATTATATGCGTTCACCAATATCGCCACCGGCCAGAAACTCTTTCGCATGGAGAATCAGTTTACCGGTGTGGAGATATTCCTGGACGAATTCCGGAAAGCCGATCAGATCGCGCACCGCCTGGAGGAGCAGGTCAACTCTGACACTGTCGGAATTACCACCTGGTTCGAGCGCCATGAGACCCTATACGGCGCCATGCGGATGGAAAAGTGGGGGAGCTTCATCGTGCTTACCCTGATTATTCTGGTGGCAACATTCAACCTCATCAGCTCCCTGGTCATGCTGGTGCTGGAGAAAATCCGGGATATCGGTATCCTGAAAACCCTGGGCGCCACCGATGTGTCCATCCGGAAGATATTTTTACGGCAGGGTTTGTATGTCGGCGGCATCGGAACAACGGTGGGGGTTATTCTGGGCATTACCGTGGTGCTGCTGCAGGAGTTCACCGGGCTTGTTACTTTGCCCAGCGATGTCTATTTCATCAACGCCGTCCCGGTGCAACTGCTGCCGCTGGATATTCTGATTGTCGCCACAGTCTCCGTTGCACTCAGTCTGCTGTCGGCAGTCTATCCCGCCAAACAGGCCGCCAGACTCCAGCCTATCGAGGCTATCTCTTACGAACATTAGTAAGGCAAACTAACACTATAACAGTATTGACCTGAAATCCAATCGGCCGGCTTCACTTTCCTTCCTGATTCTATTACGGGATCACCAAACAGACCAACTTCATTATCGTGGGGAGACTGCAATGACTGAATGCCACACCCCGTTCAGTCCCGGAATTGGATTCGCTGAAGAAAAGAAGAAGTGATGAGGAGCCTTTCCGGAACTTTGGAAAAGTAGATAACGAGTTGCACAGTACACTCACCGAGTAAGGGAGGACTACTCCTCCGAATTCTACACTGAATCAAAAATCCGCCTGTACAGTATGACGACACGCATACCCGGCTCTGGAGATATTCGGTACAACAATGTAACAAATGCCAGAATTTTGCCAAAATATGTCAATTCCTGCATTTTCCTCTTGACAGATGAATTTAAATTCGGCAAACTTATTTCAGCATATTCTGAATTTTACTCTCATAGTATTGTATTGGCCGAGGAGGCGGCCGTTGAATGTTATGGGAGATTCAAAGCAGTAGCTCGTGAGCATCTCCCATTATTTCATTCCAAACATTCGGGTGCTGACGACTGGTAGTTCAACATTTAAATCCCTATAAGAGCTCACGCCAGACGCGGCAATTCTTCTTTTGAGATAAAATTCCGAACATGCCAAAGTGCACCGGTGTATTGGAGCAGTTGGAACAATTGATACGGCGGAGAACCTGGGTAGATACCTGTTGTTATTGAATTGAAAAGATTCCGGGTTGGTGTAAATTTGTCCGGAATGGATACAAGCAGTATATCTCCTCTTTCACCTCTGTCGTATCAGATCTTCCAATGACCAGAATTCGAAGAGAATTCTCCGTTCAGGAAAGGAGGTACAGCAACCCTTAATGGATCACGGGCAACTTATACCACTCAACTATTCGCAAGGAGGATTTCAACATGGGTATAAGCAGATTATGGAAATGGATTTTTCTTATTATCACGATAGGATTGTTCTGGCAGGAAGTCGGTTTTGCACAGACCACCGGGCAAATTCGGGGAATTGTGCGCGATGACGAAACCAACGAACCTCTGCCAGGCGTCAATGTGATCGTTTTAAGAACCGAAATGGGCGCGGCCACCGACGATGAGGGCCGGTACATCATTAATAATATTCCGGTTGGAACTTACGATGTGCAGGCCAGAATGATCGGGTATGCCCAGGTCACCAAGACCGGAGTACAGGTAACCATCGATCAGATCAGTAATGTGGATTTTGACCTGGTTACTCAGGCAATCGCAGGTGAATCGATAACTGTTATGGCTGCCCCGGATATCATGCACTTCGAAACATCCAATACGCAGCAGGTTGCATCATCCGTACAGATCACTGCTGCACCGGCCATGCGTACACTGGAGGATTTTCTCGAAAAGCAACCTTCATTTACCAGCAGGGGTGAAATGGAGATTCGGGGTGGATCAGCCGATCAAATCGGTACCCTGATCAACGGAGTGACCCTCACCGACGAGCGGCTGGATAACCCGGAGACCTCTATCCCGTTGAGCGCGATCAACCAGGCTGCCATCATCTCCGGTGGATTTAATGCCGAGTACGGGAACTTCCGATCCGGGATGATCAACATCGCCACCAAAACCGGTGATCGCGACAGGTATCAGGGGCGCCTGGATCTGTCTGCGAATGTGCCGCATATGAAACATTCGGGACGGTCTATCTACGATCCGTTCAATTATTTTCTGAGACCGGAACTGGATCCCTCCGTGGCATTTATTGGTACAGAAGCCGCCTGGGCGGATGATGATTATCTCCGACAGCAATATGCGCGATTCGCCGGCTGGAATAACCTGGTCGATAATTACAATGGCGGAAAGCCACCTGAAGAACATGCTACGGCTATGGATCTATATCTCTGGGATGCCTGGATCCGCATGGCGGAACTGCCGATAGAAGAGCTGGAAGCCCAGGGGTATGACATCCATGATGACCTTGTTCAGAAATTCAAGGACCATGCCCGGGAACACGAAGGAGAGCGTTCTGATTGGAACGTGGACTTTGGTTTTGGTGGTCCCATCCCGCTGGTGAGCAAATCGCTGGGAAATGCCACCTTCTATGCAGCTCACAATTCGAATAGAAATCATTATGCTGTTCCGATCCGCCGGTATGGTCAGGATGTGAACACTTCCATGTTAACGCTGCAATCATCCCTGACGTCATCGCTCAAACTTCAGCTGCAGGGATATTATAAGAGTACTTATGGAGTTCTGCAGGCTCGAAGTGCATATAATTACCCTGTTGAAAGCCTGCACTCGATAAATAACTTAGGGACAGCCGAGGTTGGGACCTATAGCTGGTACCCCCAGCGATATGTGAAAGCAGACCGGTATGTCTCCATGTTAGGAGTAAAACTGGATAAGGTCGTGAGTAGCAAAACGAACTGGACATTAAACGTGAGCCGGAATTATCACGTGGATAACGCCGGCGAACCAAGGGTGCCGCGGGATCCCACCATCCTTGCCCGATTCGGCCCCATTCCGGTGAATGAACAACCGTACGGATGGAGTCCGGGAAACCAGGTTCTGGACGGATTCCAGTATGGCGAATACGAACAGCCATACGGCGCCCGGACGGCATATTATTCCAACATCGGGCATGCCTGGTTTGATAGTACTACCACAGAAAATTACCAGTTGCGGTTTGATATTACCAGCCAGGTGAATCTCCATAACCAGATTAAAATGGGAGCGGATTTCAGTTATGTGCATATGGACCACAATATGTATTCCCGCCGGCCCGGTCATCCGGAAAACAATTACGATTACTTCTGGGATCGCTATCCTCTCCAGGGTGGTCTCTATGTGCAGGATCGAGTCACCTACCAGGGTATCGTTGCCAACCTCGGAGTCCGGGTGGATTATTACGACCCCCAGGGTGAATGGCCCACGGGAGAAAAGTTCACCTACAAAGTGTACGGGGGAGCGATTGATAATCTGTGGGATCACTGGGATGAGCTGGATCAACAGGCGGAATATGAGATTCTCGACCCGATTAAAAGTCACTGGGCTGTGAGCCCGCGCCTGGGATTGGCGTTTCCGGTTTCCGCAAATTCGAAGTTCTTCTTCAATTACGGGCACTTTCGGTCCAGAACCCCCTCCCGCAGAAATTATATGATTCGCCAGAGCCGACAGAATGGGGTGTACGAGCTGGGCAATCCTAACATGGGACCGCCGCGTACCATCGCCTACGAAACCGGGGTCGAATATAATCTGTTAGACCAGTATCTCATCCGGATTTCCGGGTATTATAAGGACGTGACCGGTGAACACGGCGACGTACGTTATATCAGTGAAGATGGTCGTCTGGGCTATAACAGCTACGATAATAACCAGTACCGTGATATCCAGGGTGTGGAATTGAGTGTAACCAAGAATGTCGGGCAATGGTTAACCGGCTGGATTAATTACAATTACATGCTGCAGAAAACCGGTTTAATCGGGATTGACAACTTCTATGAGAATCCTTCCAAACGCCAGCTTTTCGGCATGTATGAAGGACAGGAAAGCCGTCCGCTGCCACGTCCGAGATTCAGTGCCAATATTACATTCTCTACACCCCTGGACTGGGGTCCAACCGTCGCCGGGAACAAACTTCTGGGCGGCTGGCAGCTCAGCCTGTTACCCTCCTGGACCGCCGGTGAATATTTCACCTGGAACCCGCTGGGAAAGCTGCACGTTCAGGACAATCTGCAGTGGCCAGGATACCATATATGGGATATGCGGTTACTGAAACGGGTCAATGTCGGAACTGTCCAGTTGGAGGGGTATCTGGATATCCAGAATCTGTTTAACAATCCCATCCGAAATATGGCCAGTGGGTTGCCCTTCTCGAGCGGTGGGGATCAGCAGCGATATCTGGCTTCACTGCATTTGCCCTTGTATGACTCCGAGGAGTATGATGCACTCCGCGACAGGAATCCTGGACAGTATCAGGCAGGAGATGACAAACCCGGAATGCTGCGTTCTTCGGATAAACCCTACATCAATGATCCGGATATCGAGATGCTCATGAATAGTGAACCTCGTGATATCTGGTTTGGCATTCGAATCTTGTTTTAAGATTCCAGGGGCTCGAATAAGCGCAAATATAGCGACAATGCTGTGCATCACATGAAGGAGAAAGAAATGGATAAACCAAAAATATACATAATCCATGGTATCCGGAGGATTTCCAGACCGTGGGTGCTGCTAGTTGCCATCGTTCTTATGGCCGGATTGGTGACCTCCGAAGTATATGCGCAGGAAGCTGCCATGGTTAAAACCGGACGGTTCTGGACCGTGGTGATGGATCATGGGGGTCTGGGCGCTGCAAGTATGAGCGCCGGATGGTGGCCCAATGATTTCAATGTTGTAGGCAATTCGAGTGGCTCAGGATCAGCCTCTTCCGGTGATAATATCTATATCGCCACCACCAACTGGAACGGGATCGCCAAGGCCATCTGTGCACCTGTATCCGAATTGAATTCGAGTGGGACTATTGTAACCCCCCTGGAGAGCTACGTCCGGTATGCGCTTCCGGATAATCGGGTCAATAATGTCGACGTGAAAGAGCTGTCACTGGGAGAGGCGGATCCATCGAAAATGGTGGGGTCCAGCGACCAGGTGGTCGAAAATACGTACCAATATGCCGTCGGAGTGCAGGCGCACCGCAGGGTGTATGCCTGGAGTCAGGAAAATCACGATGACTATGTTGTGAACGATGTCACCTTCGAAAACGTCAGCGATCAAACCCTGACTGATGTCGTGTTTTCCCTGTGCGTCGGCCGGAATGATTTCAGTTACGCCTATGGGAGTAATCCGTCACCATCTGGGCTGCACGGCACCACCTGGCACTGGCATCATTACTATGGTGGCCGGCCCGGGGATAGTTTGCGGGTGTGGTACTGGTATCACGCCGATGATCCTACCACGAATGGCGACAATATGGGACTGCCGGCCTTCGGACAGGAAGGGCGCTTAATTAAGCCCCATTTTCAATTCTACGGATTTCTGCATGTGTCCGAAGCTCCGTTTACCAATGATGCGAACGATGTGGATGATCCCCTCCAGCCGAAGATCACCTTTACTTCTGAGGGGCAAGTGAACAGTATGCCCTCGGAAAATGCCCGGATGGGTGCCCCGATTGATAACCCTCCGTGGCATGATAATGCCACAGGAGCGCTGTCGGAACAAATTCCCATGGAAGGGGCGTATCCGAATACCTGGCACATGAAGAATTCGGACGAAGTCGGGGATCCGGATTTTCAGGTCATCGGTACCAACATCACTTATAATGGTTGGCATGCCTACGACTATGCCGGAATGGGCCCGTATGCCGAATTTGCTCCGGGTGAAAAAATACACATCATTTACGTGGCCGGGGCGACCGGACTGAGCCACAAAATGGGGAAGGAAGTCGGGAAGCTACTGGTCGAAGAGACCATTCAGCCCCCGCCCAATCTCCCCGATCCGGACAAGGGGTATTTCCCGTCGAACTTCGTTTTCCCTGAGGGTGCCGACGAATTCGATATTACCAAAGATCTCTGGCTCGGCACAGGTGTGGATTCGGTCATGAAAGCGATGACCCGGGCCAAATGGAACTATGAACATAACTGGAATGTCCCCGGAGCACCGCCGCCTCCGAATCAGTCTGTGAGCGGGTTTCCGGACTATGCGGAAGTGAAGTGGTCCTCTCCGGAAGCAGAAGCCCTGCCAAACTTTGCCGGATACAAAGTGATGCGCAGGATCTCCGCTCTGGATACGGCCTTCTTTGAGGTCGTGCATACCACTACCCCGGATGATAAGGCCGCAGAACACACCTGGCGTGATACCGATGTGAAATTCGGAGCCTCCTATTATTATTACGTGCAGTCCTCAGTTCAAGTGGCATCGGATGATATGAACGCGTTCCCGAATGTTCGCGGGAAGCAGATCTGGAGCGGACGCACCTACCAGGCTACCCCGCAATCCGTTGAACCTCCTCGGGCAGCCGCTCCCGATGTCTCAGATGTGTACATAGCTCCGAACCCCTATAACATCAACGATCCCAGGGTGCAGGCCATGGGCTGGACAGACTTCCGGGGCCTCATTTTCTTCAACCTACCTGCCACGTGCACGGTGAAGATCTTCACGGAACACGGCGATCTGGTGAAAACCATTGAACACGATAGCCCGGTGAACGCCGGCTCGATCACCTGGGATATGCTTTCCGAGAGCCAGCAGGTGATTGCGAGTGGCGTGTACATTGCGACCATCGAAGATGGGAATGGGGGAGTCGCTATCCGTAAATTCCTGGTTGCCAGGTAACCGGACGAAGGAAAGGGAAAAAGCCATGAAGAAACTTGTATACATGATACTGGCTTTCGCATTGGGTGCTGGCATTGTCAACCAGGCCCAGGGCCAGATTTCGATGAAAAAACTGGGCCAGAGCACCATGAACTTCCTGGCGGTAAGTGTGTCGCCGCGAGCCACTGCGATGGGGAATGCCTACACGGCAGTGAGTTCGGAAGCGGAAGCCACATTCTATAATCCGGCCGGACTGGCCCGTTTGACGTCCGGATACTCCGCCATGTTCTCCCGCACCCAGTGGATCGCGGATATTAACTACACCGCTGCTGCCGTCGCCCGAAGTTTCGGGAATACCGGCAGTTTCGGATTGAGCCTGCTCTCGGTCGATTACGGCGATATCGAGGGCACTCAGCTGCTGTCCAGAACTGATCCCCAGGGATTTGAGAAGACCGGAGTCATCGATAATGTGGGAGCGTATGCAATCGGTTTGACTTACGGAAGACAGATCAGTTCACAATTCGCCATTGGTGGTGAAGTGCAGTTTGCCAGTCAACAGCTGGGTGACAATCCCGTAATGGGCACGACCAATCGCGAGAGCAAGATCGTCTACAATTTCGGAATTAACTTCCGGACAGGATTCGAAAGCTTGAACTTTGCTATGGCCATCCGGAACTTCGCGACCAGTGTGAAATACGAAGAAATCACTGCGCAGCTTCCGCTGAACTTCATGTTCGGAGTCTCGATGAATGTCCTGGATCTGTTCATGCAGGATATGGAAGGAACCGAATTCCTCGTCTCCACGGAATTTACTCATCCCAATAACTATACCGAACGGGTGAATGTCGGCGGTGAACTGGTGCTGTTTGATATCTTCCTAATCCGAACAGGATATCAATTCAATCGGGATATCGGTAATTTCAGCGGCGGATTCGGCATTGCTCCCTCGTTCGGGGGCAACCGGCTGGAACTAAATTATGCATATATCGATACCGACATTTTCGGTGGTGTAAATCAGTTCTCGCTGAACGTAAAATTCTAACTAACGAAATGTACCTGCCTTCTGCGGAGGAAAGGTCTGACTCCCTTCGCAGAAGGCATGGTGCTGAAAATTCAGATCAATGTGTTCGGTTCTCTCAACCAGATATGGGGCTGTTTTTCGGACGATTAAACCGGATGTACTGGTAGTCTATTCTATGAGCTGTGCTGGCCGGAGTATTTCCAGATGGAAGAGAGCCGCACGCCTATTCCGACTCCATACCGTCTTTGATGATAACCAGGAAGGAACAGTGTTTTTAAACCGACTGACTTTAAACGGAGATTGCTAATGAAATACGGGAAAACGTCGGATTACCAGGGAATACGTGGGCTGCTGACTTTGGAATTGGCTGTATTTGTTTTGATTGGATGGCTTTCAACAAATATTGTCCTGGCTCAGGATGAGGATCTGAACGTCATCAGCGGGCAGCAGGGCAAAACCATCTGGATGCAGTATACCGACGCACCGAATGCGCTCTATCACCATCTGATGCTGGAGTCGTATAGCCTGCTGGATCAACGGGAACAGCAGATAGCCACATTGGAAACCCGGGATGATTGGAAACAGAGGCAGCAGAAGGTGCGAGAAATTCTGCAACGGATAGTGGGTCCGTTTCCCGACCGGACACCGCTTAACCCGGTTATCACCGGAACTTTGAAGAAGCCGGGCTATACCATGGAAAAGATCATTTTCGAGTCGCGGCCCGGTTTTCATGTGACTGCGGCATTGTTCCTGCCGGAGAACAGACAGGGCCGAACACCTGCCATTCTGTATACACCCGGCCACAGTGCCACAGGCTTCCGGACCGGCCAGCGGACCATTGTAAACCTGGTGCGCAAGGGCTTTATTGTGTTCGCCATTGATCCGGTTGGTCAGGGGGAACGGTTACAATATTACGATCCCAAAGTTGGTGTTTCCCGCATCGGCAGCCCCACTCATGAACATTCCTATCCGGGAGCGCAATGTTTCCTGTCCGGATCGTCTATGGCCCGGTACGAGATCTGGGATGGAATCCGGGCGATTGATTATCTCATCTCACGTTCGGAAGTGGATCCGGATCGGATCGGAATCCACGGGGTTTCCGGCGGAGGCACCCAGTCCGCATATATCGCCGCCTTTGATGACCGGATCCTGGCGGCGGCTCCCTCCAACTATATTACCAGCTTTCGCCGGTTGATTGAATCCATCGGGCCGCAGGATGCCGAGCAGAATTTTTATCACGGACTGGCCGAAGGTATCGATCACGCTGATCTCCTGGAAGTGCGGGCCCCGAAGCCGGCCCTTGTTATGGCCACTACCAGAGATTTTTTCAGTATTCAGGGCGTAAGAGAAACGGTCGCCGAAGCCCGGCGGATTTATGAGGCATACGAGGCGTCGGAAAATCTGGAAACTGTCGAAGATGATCTCGGGCATGGGACCACCCGAAAAACCCGGGATGCGCTGTATGGTTTCTTTCAGAAACATCTGCACCTGCCAGGAGATCCCACGGATGAAGCAGTCGAATGGCTGAGTCCGGAGGAACTGCGTGTTACTGAAACGGGCCAGGTGACCACCGCTTTGGATACCCGGACAGTCAATGAGATCAATGCCAGCGAACTGGCCGGCTTGCTGAAACAGCTGGAAGAGTCACGGCAGGTTCTCCCGTCCCATCTCACCCAGATAACGAAGGCGTCCCGGGAATTAAGTGGGTATATCATACCTGCAGAGGAACCACAGCCGGTCTTCACCGGCCGGTATCAGCGCCCGGGGTATACTATTGAAAAATATTTTATCCGGGGAGAAGGTAAGTATATGATACCGTATCTTCTCATGATCCCCGATGCGCCTGGTCCCCATCCGGCACTGCTCTATATCCATCCTACAGGGAAGACGGCTGAGGCAGCGCCCGGTGAAGAGATGGAATGGTTCGTGAAACAGGGATATGTTGTCCTGGCGCCGGACCTGATCGGCCGGGGCGAAATGGGTCCCGGCGAGTTCGAAGGAGATGCGTATATCCAGGGAGTCTCTTTAAATATCTGGTTTTTTTCCATCCTCAACGGCCGGAGTATCATAGGCATTCAGGCAGGAGATGTGACCAGGCTGGTAAGGACACTTGAACAGCGTCCGGAGGTTGATGGGAAACAGATTGGCGCAGTCGCGCGCGGGGAAATGGGTTCAGTTTTGCTGCACGCTGCCCTTTATGAGCCAACCATTCGGAAGGTGGCTATTATCGAGCCGCTGATTTCGTATGAAGCGGTGGTTATGCACGAGTACTATGCCACCAGATATATGCTTACCGCAGTGGCCAATTCTCTGCCGAAATATGATCTCCCCGACCTGGCGGCAAGCCTGGCTCCCCGTCCGCTGCTGCTGGTGAACATGGTGGATCAAAACGGGCACAAAGTTGAATCGCAACAGATCGAAGGAACGTATGATATCACCTTGCGGGCCTATCAATCGCAGGAAGCGGCAGCCCAATTCCGGATAGCAACCCTCGACTACTCTCAGGGAATGGAAGATATTTTCGGTCCGTGGCTCCACGGAGAATAGAATAGATTGTGTCCCCAGAGGATGTCTTGCAGGCAGCGGGGTAAATATCTTCTGTTCACCTGCCAGAGGAAACGAACGTTCCGATAATTTATATAAGGTTATTCTGAAACATGACTATTAACTTTCCTCAGGCGTCTTTTCCGGGGAGGGAGCTGGGCGAGCATCCCTCTTCTTGCTTGTCTTGAAACAAAACATTGCTAAGGAGAGGGACTGAGGGTGAGGTTGTAGTTTTCCGACACCAACTCTTCCCTCAGTTTCCCCACACCGCGGGACTGTTCCCGCCGGGTGCCTTCCCCGCAGACTGAGTTAGGTTAATGACTATCTGTTGAAAAATAGCATGTCACACAACAGGTTATATGAAACATCTAATTACCTGAGTCACATCACAAGCCGACACACAAGAAGGAATCCATTATGAAAAAACCGATTGGAAGGATCCTGCTTACATTGCTTTTAATGGCGTGTGCACAGCAGCAACCAGGAGAAGAAGCCGGACTACCGGCCGTTACCACAGCCGCATTAACAACCGTCTATTCTGAAGAAAATATTGCGGATCGCGACCTGACGTATCGGGATGCACGGCTCTTCTATATGCGGCACACAAACACCGAATACCAGGAATTCCCGGAGTATGCCTCCGTGGCGGCCTGGGAAGAACGGGTGGATTATCTCAGGAGACACGTCCTTGTCTCGGCTGGCCTCTGGCCTCTCCCGGAGAAGACGCCCCTGACCCCAAATGTGTTCGGTCGTATTGAGGGGACTGACTATACCATAGAGAAGGTCTCTCTGCAAACCCATCCCGATTTTTATCTGGCTGGGAACCTCTACAGACCGAGGGGAAAGTCCGGTCCGTTCCCGGCCATTTTGTCGCCGCATGGCCACTGGGAACGAGGTAGAATCCACCATTCGGAACTGGGATCCATCCCTGCCAGATGCATCAATTTCGCCAGGCAGGGGTATGTCGTGTTCGCCTACGATATGGTTGCCTATGGTGACACCCGCCAGGTGACACATAGTTTTGCCGATGACAGTCTGTCACAGTTCTGGGGTATTAATCTTTTTGGCCTGCAGCTCTGGAACAGTATGCGGGTCCTCGAATTTTTAAAGTCGCTGCCGGATGTGGATACCACACGTCTGGCCATCACCGGTGCCTCTGGCGGTGGAACCCAAACTTTTGCCCTGACAGCTGCGCTCGACGACAGCAGCCTGAGAGTGAGCGCTCCGGTGAATATGATCTCCACGGTGATGCAGGGTGGTTGTCTGTGTGAGAATGCGCCCGGACTTCGCATTAACACATTCAATGTGGAAATCGGGGCTATGTTTGCTCCCAGTCCACTGCTGCTGGTTTCGAATACCCATGACTGGACCGTTCATACACCACACCGGGAATTTCCCATGATCCAGTCAATCTACCGGCTTTACGATGCCGCAGATCATCTGGATTATGCTTACTTCGATTATCCGCATAACTATAACAAAGCCAGCCGGGAAGCAGTCTACCAATGGTTCGGGCGATGGATCCTCGGCCGCGACAACCCGGATGAGATTAAGGAAGAACCGATTGAACCACCCGCAGATGCCGACCTGCTGGTGTTTCTGAACGAAGCCGTGACTGATCGGGAAGTCACCTTTGCTGATCTTCCTGCAGATCAGTACACCCTCCCTCCGGGTGCCGAAGATATGGACGAAGCGAGGCTGATCCAATACCTGAAGACGATGTGGCAGGATCGGGTGGAGCGGGATTGGCCTGAAGATCAGGGGGGATTGGAGCAATTCCGTGAGACTTACGGCAGTGTGTATGAACACATTATGCTGGCGGAAGCACCTGGGGAGATCATGGTGCACGAGCAGGGACGCTACCATGGGAACAATTTTATCGCAACGAATATACTGTTAGCGCGGGAGGAGAAGAAAGACTGGATTCCTGCCGTCTACTATGAGCCGGACCAGCCAATACAGTCTGCCGCTCTCCTTGTGAGTCCGAACGGGAAGGCTGAACTGGTGGTCACCGGAGAAACCACACCCGTTGATCTGGTCCGGGAACTCCTGGAAGAAGGTTATCCCGTGCTGACAATCGATGCGTTTAAGACCGGAGAACATGTCCTCATTGAGGGGGCGGAAACGCAGCGTGACGAGAGTTTTCAATACTTCACTACCTTCAACAAAACCGATGTCCAGGAGCGCGTCCAGGATATTGCCACCGCTCTCAGGTTCCTGAAGACAGATCGGCCGGGAACCATGGTGGATCTCATCGGGCTTGAAGAAGCAGGTATTTGGGCCGTGTTGGCCGGTGGAGTTACGGAAGGGATCCATAAGATCGCAGCTCTTGATATTTCTACCCACCTGACTGATGAGCAAGCCATGCTGGAGATATTCGTGCCCGGACTACTCCGGATCGGTGGCATGAGCACCCCTATCGCGCTCACGGCACCCACACCACTTCTGCTCAATTACGACCGGAGTGATCTGGATACCAGAGGCATTCAGGGAGTCTATGAACTCGCCGGAGCTCCGGAGGCTTTTCGGTGGGAACGGAATCGACTCTCAGCGCAGGATATCGTCAGGTGGCTAAGGGCTCCGTAAAAGCCACTGATGCGGTGAAGTCCCGGAAGCCGGTAACGCTGTATGAGCACCACCTGTGGTAGGTGGTATATATTTGAGATAACTTTCGATGTCCCCTGGGGAAAGATATCAGGTTCGTTAAAAACAGTGAGAAGTGAGATGTCAGGAACGTACGCAGTCAAGCTCCTGGCTCACTAAATGATCCCGGAATCTTTCCCCTAATCTCACTTGCTTTAGTCATTATCGGAGTCCGGCGGCTCGGAATGATTCCTCGATTGGGAAAAGCGATTCCCCACTGGATGGAGTACTCCCGGAAAGTAACGATTCCGTACTAAGTTATTTTTAATAGGCATAATCATTTTTAAACACCCTCAATAATTTAATTCAAATCATTATAATCCCGGATGTCCGTATAGAATAATCACATGAGCTCATTGCTTTAGTTTGCAGGGCCTCCCTATCCTTATTATTTCCAATGATTGGTTACCCGAATCGGTTGCATTCCTGAATGAAATGAGCTATAATTATTTCAGACCATTTTTGTAAGCAGCACATCTGATTGGTACATACGAGTTTCCGGTCGAATGGATTCTTACCGTGAACAGAATAGTGCAGTTCCTGCTTAGTTGTGGCAATTTATACTTTACGAGTTAATAATAATGTGCCGGGGGCTGTGAAATATATAACTCCAATACCTATGATTACATATGGGAAGCAAGACCACATCTGCTATCGACAAAAAAACTTGAACACAACACCAGAAGGGTACACCAATGAGCAGGCAGAGAATTCTAATCGGATTTATCGGGTTAATTAGCGTTGTTTGCATATTGTCAAACACCGCGATACAGGCCCGTGAAGATGAAGACTATCAACAAATTATCGAGGGAAACACTTGGGTGGATAGTACATCCGGGGAGATGACCCCTGCAAAAAAA
>Ga0102944_1000934_pt1 | contig 20813 bp, 15 predicted proteins | sample SalPonD_shore_MG_FD_78172 | JGI IMG/M metagenome (GOLD analysis project Ga0102944, IMG submission 78172) | Salt pond soil microbial communities from South San Francisco under conditions of wetland restoration - Salt Pond MetaG... | ecosystem: Environmental > Aquatic > Marine > Intertidal zone >...
GATCGTAGATTGAGGTATTGATCACAATGAACCGATACGATTGAAGCGAGATAAAAACCATAATGGTTATCCCGATATGGCCAATAATCAGCAATATGGCCCATATCACTATCCAAACGATATGGAGACTGAATGATAACTCGACAAGAGCAATCAATGCCAGTGGAATTTCCATGAAAAATGGAACAAATATCGAAATCAACAACAATCTCTTGCTCCAATGTTGCTGATAGGCTGAATTAAATCGTTTTCGAATCCGTTCAACTAACCACGGTGCTTTACGCGACTCCATTAGGTTATTCAAACTTTCATAGATATATTTCAGATAGATGACACCAGCTGTAATCCCCAACAGAATGAAAATAACAAAGGAAATTCCGATTCCAACCTTGCCTAGTGCTCCCGCAGTGGCAATAATTAGTGCTAATGAAGGTGTGGCAAATGCTATAATTAGTCCTAGAATGGTGAAAATGGTATTCCATTCCTGATGAAGTACTGCATTAATCGGTAATTTCATCAACGCTTCTGGTAAGCTTGTGAGATTATGTAATGGGTCTTCAACTATAGGAATATAATTCATATATTCTGCATCAAGACCTTCTGGGAGATTTTTTTCATTCTCCTCAAGGAACTCATCGAAGATGAAATGAATCTCGTCTTGGGTCAGAAGATTTTCACCTAATTCAGTCAGCTCAGTTACTATGATATATCACCTTCTCTTCTCATCTTGGCATATTCTTCTGCTCGTGTATCCGCCAATTCCTGTCCCGTCTTAACCTCTAATTCCTCATCATCATTGAGTTGATCTATCTTAGGATTACCTCTGCTGGTTGCATTTCTGTCCAATTCTCTATTCAGGACGGTAACTCTGGCATCTTCTGCAAGTTGCATGAGTTGTTGAATATTATCTGGATAACTTATACCGGTATATATTCCTCGAATCGCATAGAAATTTACTTCTCGATTAATCTCATGAAGTTTATTGAAAATATCTGCATTATCGAATTGAAGCATTAAATTTCGATACTCTTCTGATGTGATCAAGCCCGTATTTGATGAGAGATAAAGATAACCACGAGTGGCAGTGAAAATATCAATATCCATGGATAGGCTATCCTCAAGGTTATCCTCAAATAATTTGACCAGTCGTTTTCCAGTTTCCTCAGTTTGAAAATATTGTAATACTCCTATCCCCTTTAAGTCTCTGAAAATCTCAAGAAATTCATTGAGGTCTGCTGAATAAGCATGACTCTCCAATTCAGTAGCCGCAATAAGATCAGCCATTGTTGCTGTTATTCGTTCATTTGCAGCAGATATAACGGATTTATAGTTATTTTTTGTATTCTTCGTCAGAAATAATTCATTATCAATACAGATTGTCGTTAGATTAAGACATCTGTCCTTCGGCGCATAACTAAAATGGTAGAGTGCTGCTGCTGCATTGAACCGTATTCGCGACATTTCCTCCTTTGCTGGTAATATCAGGAATGGGACGGGACGTTTACCCATTTCAATTAATAATTTGGCAATTTCAATACCTGCGCCAACACCAGTACCACCAGCACCAAGTAATAGGAATACCATTTCATGGTTATATTTCATTTTCAATGCAGCAAGATACTTGGTTATTTCTGATTTGATCTCCTCTTTGGCACCATTTGTTCTAGTTGCTGCCTTGCGATACTGATGACCTGTACCAAGTTCTGATCCGGGGATATGGTAGGTATGGCTGATATTTGGATATTTATAGAGATCAGCTTCTGAAGTATCTATTCCAAGAACAGGGTAGATCATCTTGTAGTTATTTACCCGATGTACAATCCTATCAAGAAGACGCAATCCTGTACCTCCAATGCCAATAAGTGGAATCTGTGGTCTCAACTCACGGTTTAAGTGTAGGGTTGGACTAATTTCCTCAGCCTCCTCTAAGTCAAGTTTACTGAGGTCGTCTCTCGGTTCTTCACTTGTCTTCTCCTTTGAATATTTGAGATTGATGAAAGTAGTCACATTGGAACCGGTGAACCCACCAGTTAGCGCTGACAAAAATGAACGTAATACCATGCTGTATATCCTCTTTAATAATTCTCTCCTAATAAGATATCAGAGCTACTTCACAGCAATTGATAAAAGTAGATAAATTCTCTACAAAATTCGTTTTACTATTTGAAAATTTGAATTGCATTGTTGCTAAACCCTATAATTATTCAATATACCGGTGGTTTGGGTGATTCGGTATTCATTTGATACTACTGTCGCTTATGGTACAGGTTAGCAGTTTTGTTGAAATGGATTATCATGAATTATCTATTAATTTGATTGGGTTTCAATGAATATGCTTGGGCAAATTTTCTCGTGGCACCAACTGAATTGATGATTTCATCAATCTTGACATAATGAATCAGGTTAGTGGATGAAGGTAAACCTAGCAACGAACCAGCAACCAAAACAGCTGTATCGTATTTATCGATATAGCCCTGATCATACGCCATCTTAATACCTTGATAGATCATCTCATCAGTATCAGTAAAATCTCGTCGTAATAACAGGGGTTGAACTCCCCATTGAAGTCGGACTCGTCTAGAGGTTTTTGGTAGGGGTGTGACAGCAATAATTGGTTGTTTGGGCCGGAATTTAGCAACAGATGCAGAGGACCCTCCAGAACGAGTAAATGCCATGATAATGTCAGTCTTCAAGGCTGATGCGAGAGATACAGCAGAACGCCCGATACTATCGGGAATATTATTTTGGGACATAATCTGTTGTTGTGATTTGTCCTCTATTTTTGGTTGTACTCGTTTGATGATTCTATCCATCATATCCACCGATTCTATGGGATAGTTTCCGGTAGCTGTTTCTGCTGATAACATGACCGCATCTGCTCCTTGCAAGATTGCGTTGGCAACATCGGATGCCTCAGCTCGAGTAGGTTTTGGTGATAATACCATTGATTCCAGCATTTGTGTTGCCACGATAACAGGTTTACCTAAAATATTGCATTTGTGGACAAGTTTTTCTTGAATCAGTGGAATATCCTCTGGAGGAAGTTCTACTCCGAGATCACCTCGAGCTACCATAACGGCATCCGACATCGAGATGATTTGATCGATATTGTCCATTGCATCTTGGTGTTCAATTTTAGATACAATTGGTATGCTGTCTGTAGTGAAATTGGCGATTTGATCCCGTACTCGTTGTAAATCCTGTGTTCTTCTGACGAAACTGACAGAATAGAAATCCGGTTCCAAATCAACCGTTGCCTCAATATCTCCCATATCCTTTTCGGTGGGTGCGTATAACCTAATAGGAATACCTGGTGCATTTAGTCCTTTTCTTGAACTAAGAGGCCCTCCTGCTTTAACATCACATTTGATCTCCTTTGATCCCGTTTCTGTAACCTCAAGGTGGATCAAACCATCATTGAGAAAAATGGTATTGCCGACCTCAGCGAGATCAATAAGCTCATCATAGGATACTGATACTTTTTCTGGAGTACCCATAATGTCTTCCTTGGTAAGGATCAACTCATCTCCGGTATTGAGTTTGAATGATTCCTTCAATTCTCCTATTCGAATTTTCGGTCCTGATAGATCGAAAAGTATTGGTAGGGAATCATCAACATCCCTTACCATTTCAAAACGTTTACGATGATCCTTCCTCGTTCCATGACTCATATTGAGTCTTACAACGTCAAGACCAGCTTCAATCATTGCACGTAAAGTCTCAGGTGATGATGATGCTGGACCAAGCGTTGAAACTATTGCCGCCTTTCCTTCATTAAACAGTGCCAAGGTTGATCAAATAATATGATAAGGTGGGGTATTAAAAAGTAATACTTGACATGTTCCGAGAACTTGAGAAATATCTGTGAATTCTGAGTCGTGAATTAGCATTAACTCCCAATATCTGTTTACTGAATAGACTTAGGTGTAAAATATACAAAGTAGAGAAAAAAATTAGTTCAGTCGCTGTGATGGTACCAATAGTGTAGTTTCTCATCTAATGGTTCTAATTACCAATATGATATTCTCTATACTGAATTTATTGCTAATTAATTGGCGCTAAAACTAGTATTGACATTACTACTGAATTTTATCTTACTCAGAACTATCAAGTTGTTTGAGGTCATCAAGCAACTCTCCAATAATTAGATCGATATTAATGTCACTATGAGTCGAGGCGATGAAGTGTTTACGTACCAAATCGGGATTTTCAAGGTATTTCTTGACCAAAGAATTCAACCCCATCGCACTGGCATTGTCAACTAAGTCAGCTTTCAATCCAACTAGGTACTTCTTGGTTTCAGCAAATCGATGATGATGCTGGGCAACACTTATCCAGTCATCAATCTCAGCCATTGAGCTTGGATCTGCAGCATCATAACAGAAAAGAAAGGCAGATGCACCAAGTACCATATCATCAAATATACCTGCATCCGAATAATGGCTCTGTCCCGCATAATCCCATACTTGAAGTTTTATACCTTGTTTTTCAGCACTAACCACATGAAAATCCACACCACGGGTACTCCTAATTTCATCGTCAACAATACCTTTTGCAAGTTTTACAGCAAGTGTCGTTTTCCCCGATCTTGGGGTTCCTAGGATTGCAATTTTATGGAGTTTGTATTTTGAAGAATCAACCATAACTAAAAAACCAACAATGGATTTTATGTATTTGACCTAAAAAAAGGATATGATAAACAAGTATCAGTATTGCCTCAGAATAATTTTTAAGATTAATCCCTATCCCCATTTTGTGGAACATCTTGAATATCATCATTATAGTGAGCTTCACCAATTACGGCAAGAAATCAATAGTGTTGATAATCAAAATCGTATAAATCAGATACTCTACTCTATATTTAGTCAGAATAAAGAATTTTATCTTAGTTCCACAGCAGTCATGAATTTCCTGCTGGAGGTTGCTCCAAAGGTGACAGATAAAACTGTAGCCGATTTGATGTGGAATCGAGTGAATGATGATAATTTTAGGCTACAGCTTGCAATTAATTTCAAATCTGCAGAGCAATTGAAAAAAATTCTTCAAAGACCATATTCTGAATTACTCTATCAGGATTTTGTTTCCCTGCAACAAAAAGGTGTAATAATTAATCCAGAACTAGCAGCGATGGCTTTGGACAAATTAAAATTATCCATTAGAACTGAAAAACTTCTCAAACCGATATTAAATCTCTATGATCTTGATTTCTTGTTGAATACTCTCATATTGATGAAAAATAATGAACTAAGTACCCAGATCTTCCATCTAATTATGAAGAGAAGATTGATTTCTGCCGAAAGACTACAATACTGGCTAGCTCGTATTAGTGCTCATGTAGTCCTATACACTGTAATGCTACCATATTTGGATGATGATCTGATTTTGGATCAACTTGAAGACGAGATAAAAAATTATGGGTTCCAAAGGTATGCTGTTATTTTGATAATTATTATGTCAATTACCTCTCCCAAACATTTAGCACAACTTAAGTTGGTTTGTCCACAAGAATTCCACTATTATATTCAAAATCAATCTGAACTACTTGATCTGTAGAATTACCCAACATCTGATGTTTGTTCTGTATAACAACAAACTGATAATTGTAATTAGGAGTTCTTCATTGGAAAGTAATGTAAATTAAAAATAAAATGACCCCCTCTAGTAACCCAGAGGAGAGATGAATGTTATACTATGAGTGACTGTCAGTAAATTCGCATCATTGCAGTAAGGATCGCGGTATCTCGTCGCATAGAATGAGACTGAGATCGCTTCTCCTGATGCGATCGAAACTGAATTTCTGATCGTCGATCTTGTTTCTCTGCAATGGTCTGCTTCAGATTAGCAGTCATTTTCTCAAGCATTGCTTTGGTTGTTTTGGACTGTTTGGTGTTTCTTGTTGCCATACTTCTCCTTTGGAACTCTTCCTATATAAAATGGTGCATTCGGCATATGAATTTTCCATGTAGGTAGCTTCAACATGGTAAAAATTAAAAAATACGAATATCGTTTTCGCAATTTTTAACCAATATTTTACGAATTTCGTATTCTATATTTTTAAGTAATTGATGTAAATTATTTTACAATTTCACTGCCGAATTGTTAACTTTAGAAAATATAGTTGTCATTAATCTAGTCGAGCAATAAAATCTTTGATTAAATAAAGCACGATGTCAGCCCTTCCTGTATCTATTCAAGAATCTCCAATAGTATTGAGATAGCTGAAATCAAAAATGAGATGAATGAATAAAGTATTTACTGGTAATAATATCGTAGATTTAAATCGATACTAACAAACATACTCAATAGATCCTAAAGAAGCTTTATATCTTGATTTTAGGTTTTTCAATGCTTCAAATGTCCACCGGGGTATGGCGCCACTCTATGGAAGATTATTTAATCAAAATGTTGAAATCTCTGTGCATCTCTTTATTTTACTATCGAACTCAGGTATATCTTATGAGTAGGTCTGCTCTTACTTGTATCTAGCTAACTTTTGACAATTTGAGATTACTCCAAATCCGTCGCATTTCAGGTGATTCCTCAAGAAGTGTTTCGAGGTTTCCAACACTTTCTATGGTCCCATCTCTTACCAGGATGATCTTATCTGCATGCCTGAGTACGAATGGACGATGTGAAACTACCAAATAGCTCTGATCCTTTTCATCGAATAATTTATTCCATAAACTACGCTCTGTCTCTACATCAAGCGCTGATGATAGATCATCCACAACGATAAGATCTGATTGACGTATGAACATTCTTGCCGCAGCAATACGGTACTTCTGTCCTCCCGATAATTTGATCCCTTTTGGACCGATCATGGTTTCCAAGCCTTCTTCAAAAGTATCAACATCTTCTTTGACCACACTCAGATCAAGTACTTCATCAATACGATGTTGATTTTCTGGAATACCAAGCAAGAGATTTTCTTTGACTGAATCACTGAATAGAGTGGGTATTTGACTAGTATAGACTACACGAGGTGGGACAAGGAAATTTCCTGGATCGGTTACCAACATTCCATTCCAGTAGATCTCTCCACTATCTGGTCGATGTAACCCTAGGATGGATTTGACAAGAGTGGATTTACCAGAACCTACTTGACCTGTAATAACCACGAATTCTCCGCGATTGATGGTGAAACTGGCATTTGATATTCCTTGGTTAGTTCCATCATACAACATTGTGAGGTTCTTCACTTCAAGTAATTTCATATCGTCTTGGTCTCTCATCAGATAATTGGGTTCCTCAAAACTATCTTTGATGTAGATATTATGGTGTTTGACTAAAGCTTCCTCATTTACTTCATTTTGACCTTTCATTAGTTTATACATCCGATAATAACTAACCCCTGCTCTAGCTTGCCAAGCTATGAATTCACCAGTATTTCGGACAAATCCAGCTATCCAATCAAGGAGAAAGATAAACAGAGATAAATCTCCAACAGTAAAATTACCACTTTGCATATCTTGACCAATCAGCAAAAGAATAATTCCAATTGATGTTGAAGTTACAAATCCCCCAACTGATCTGACTACAGATGCGAAGGTATTATCCCGAACAGCAGCTTTTCTTCTATTCTCAGACAGTTCATCAAAATGAGTTTGGAGATTCTTTTCAGCATTATTTACTTTAATAGCCTGTATATTACTGAAAATATCACCAACCGCTCCAGTAACAGCACCTGCTGCTTTTCTAGTTTGTCTTCTATATTCTGAAAGACGATTCCTAGCAGAATTAACGAAAATTACCACAATAATGAAGGGAAGGAAGACTATTGAAGTGATCCTTGAATTAATACTTATCATGATAAAGAAGCTAATAACAAAGAATACTGCAAAACTAATCATAATTGGGATGAAATTGACAAACCATGAGGTCTCCATACTATCTCCACGGAACCGAGAGATTGACTCCCCTGCCGTTCTTCCCTGAAGGGAATCAGAACCAGGTTGTTCTAGCACACCTTGCATGATATTAGATCGGAGGAGAATTTGAAGGGATGAGGTGAATACAAATTCTACGATAACACTGATTACATCCACTACCATCCGAAACAGATATGTTGCTGGAATAAGCCATACCAACATCCAGAGATCAATTTGGGAGGTGGATATACCTTGAAGGTTATTCAAAATCTCACGTATCAGAAACGCTGTAACCAATGGTATTAGGAAGAATATGATCGAGGTGAATGTGTTTAGGAAGAAATATCCCGGTCGGAATGAAATCATTTGGTAGATGAATTTGAATATATTGACTCGTTCTTTGTTATCCGTATCTTCTAAATCACTCATGAGTAAAGTACCTCCTCACCAGTTTCAATCAATTTAGAGTAACTCGAATTTGGATCTGCTCGAAGTTTGGCTCTATCTCCATATTCAATTATTTCACCAAATGATAATTCCAAAATACTATCTACCGTTTCAAGAGTTGCTAACCGATGAGCAATAATAATTGTCGTTCTTTGTGCTGTTAGCTCATTTAGAGCATTGGTAAGTAGCTGTTCGGTTGTAGGATCAAGTCGAGATGAAGCTTCATCGAGAATAATCAGACTGGGTTGTTTTAGAAATACTCGTCCGACCGCAATTAATTGAGCTTGCCCTGCTGATATATCATCAGCTGAGATCCGTGTATCAAGTCCTTTCTCTAATTTATCAATCCAATTTTTTAATCCCAATTTTGTCACAATTTCAACAATGGTTTCATCGGAAACTGAATGGTCGAAGAAGGTGATATTATTGCGTATACTGGTATTAAATAACTGAACATCCTGTGTTACTAAACCGATTTTATTACGGAGGTCATTGATATTATAATCTTTTATTGGAATATCATTGATTGTTATCTCTCCATTCGAGATATCATATAGCCGAAAGAGTAATCGGGAAATGGTAGTTTTACCCGAACCAGTTCTTCCGATAAGTCCGAGTTTTTCTCCATTTTTGATGGAAAATGAAACATGTTTCAAGACATCTTTATCCTCAAAATAGGCAAATGTTACATCATTAAAGTGAATTGATGCTTCGTCATTTAATTCAAGAGTACCTTCTTCGTCCAATGCAGAATTTAATGCGAATAATTCTTCTATTCGCTCTATACTTGCATCAGCTTCCTGAAGAGTCTGTAATTGCCGTAGAATCTCAAATATTGGAAATACCAATGTTTGTACATAGAAATTCAATAGAAAAATTGTACCAATTGATATTTGCCCACTTTGAAAGAGTGGAATTCCAACGATAAAGACAAGTGTTATACCAAAGCCAATTAATCCAGTAAACACCACTGAGATCAATCTGGAAACTGTGATAGCTCTCATGAGATCGTTGTATCTTGTTCGTTCGTGATCGTAGAATCTTTTGAGCGTATTTGGTGTAGCACCAAGTGATCGTAAATCCTCGGTTCCACTAATCCTTTCCTCAATATATCCAAATAATTGTGCATTAGCCTCTCGAAATGCCTTGAAATGTGGTACTGCGATTTTCCTTGCGAAATATGCGAGTATCAAACCACCAACCGTAAAGATAGTAAATACTAACCCGATGATGAATCCCTCAATAAAGAGAGCAATTAAAATCCCAATGATCAGTAGAATATTGGATAAAACCTGTAAAACGAGTTGTGAAAAGAAATTAGATAATGCATTAACATCTCCATCTACTCTTTCGATCATGTCACCAGGTTTGTGCACATGGTGAAAGTCCATATCTAATCGCATGGTATGGTTCAAGATATCTGACCGTAAGAGATTAGTCGATCCCCAAGAAATTGATTGACTTAGATAGACACTAAAAATAACCAGGAATTGACCAATAATAGCAAATCCAATATAAAGTCCTGCTGCAACAGTCAAACTTTGTAAAGAAGCTTGGGTGGTAACCTGATCTATGTAGTACCGAATAATTTGAGGGTTCAAAATACGAATACCAATATCAATTAGCATTATTGTGGATAATGCGGCTACTTTTCGTTTAAATGGTCGCATGTATGTTTCTAATAGATCATAGTATTTTTTGAAAGGTATTGCCATTAGTATATCATCCTTCTAATCCTGTACGTTTTAGAACTCTCAATATTAGTAAACAGTCGGTTTTTTGAGAGAAACAGATTGATATTAAGTATCAGGAGATTTGTATTGATCCTTCGATAGTTATTTTGTTTTCCCATTGTCTTCATTTTATTTTATAATCGAATTGAAGTAAATTTGATCAAGTTCTATACCTTGTATTTAACCAATATATCCATCAGTAGACTGAATTTGATTATTGAAAATCTTCTTGGTCCGATCCTACGTGACGAATGATTTTAACATGTGCGATTCATTTTGAGAGATCTTAATACCAAAATATACTGCAAATAAAATAATTCGTTTTTAAATTTTCTTCTTGACTGATGTAAATAAATCAGTCTAGAACATTCAACTATCAAACATTTACCGATTATCCTATCATTATTATTTTAATATACTATCTGAGAACTGACATAATGGCAGAGGAAAGTACAGATCAATTACCGCTTGAATCTTTTGTCAAATCCCTGTTTGATCCGCTTTTCGCTGGACACACACCTGGTTGGGTAATGGTACTCGTTGGTACTGTTGTGTTCGGGACTTATATCCTGATTAACCAACTGATTGCACCGTGGGTCGAGCGAAAGATTATGGCTCGAATGCAGGGTCGACGTGGACCTGTGTACGTTGGTAAGTGGGGAGTCCTTCAAATTCCCGCTGACCTCTTGAAACTCGCATTGAAAGAGGATACGCGTCCTGCAGGTGCTGACAAAGTAGGTTTCTTTTTAGCTATCTTTCTTACTTCAGTTACATCGATATTAGCCTTTGCTCCCCTTCCCTGGGGAACTGAGGGTATGATCCCTGGTAACTTTTCAATAGGAATACTCTACATATTTGCAGTATTCTCAATATTTCCCCCAGCTATGATGGTTGGTGGTTGGGCTTCCAACTCCAAATACTCATTGGTGGGAGGTTTCCGGTCTGCAGGTCAACTGGTCGCATATGAGATCCCTATGTTTCTGAGTGTGATTGGTATCATTGCTATTACCGGTAGCTTTTCACTTATTGGTATTACTGAACATCAAGCTGTTCATGGATGGAATATTCTACGAACACAACATTGGCTTATGGGACTAGTACTTGGATTCATCTTTTTTGTATCCAGTGTAGCAGAAACCGAGCGTGTTCCCTTTGATATTCCTGAAGCAGAAGCTGAATTAGTTATGGGGCCGAGAACTGAGTTTTCCGGATGGAGATATGCTCTCTTAATGATGGTTGAATATCTGCATCTAACAATCAACTCCATGTTATTCATCTACCTCTTCTTTGGTGGATATAATCCAATACCCTGGGGTATTTCACAAGGTTCTGCTCTCTATGCCTTTGCAAACAATCCATGGGTACAATTTATCACAATGTCTGTGAAGATTTACCTATTTGTTGCAATAGCTGCATGGCTCAGATCTGCATTAGCTCGGTTACGAATTGATCAATTACTGAACCTCGGATGGAAATATTTCCTCCCGGTGTCTTTAGGTGCTCTGATTGTTATGTTATCAGTCGCTCCTGAACTAAGACAACAACTGGTGTGATACATTATGGTCGATTTTATACAAATTGTATTTATTCTGGTTTCATTGTTCGTACTGTTCGCCATGTATATGACATGGACCGTACCTAAAACGATGCAGGCAGCTTATTGGCTGATTATGTTTCTGGTAGGTATTGCAGTTCTGTTTTTACTGGCTAATTCTGAGATAATTTTTGCTTTCCAGATATCTATCTATGGTGGAGGTATCTCAGTTCTATTGTTATTTGCAGCTTTACTCGCACAGCATGATGACTACACCTTTGTTGGAGATAGTCTAAGTGGGAAAATCATTGCGATTATTCCCCAATTGATTGCATACGCATTGGTTGCTTTCAATCTGATCTTACTCCCCGTTTTGGCATTAACCAGTGATGAATATGCTGGTAATATTACCACTTCTGTTTTGGGAGATTCAGGTCTGACAGTTGATCAAGCATTCAAAAATACTGCAGATTTCTCCGCACAACTCTGGTCTACTTATGCACCAATTATTCCATTCCTCGCAATGTTACTTCTGACAGCCCTTCTTGGTTCTGTCAAATTAGTAATTCGGGAATGGGAACTCGAAGAACTGAGTGATCTGATGCGTGATAGGTACAAAGGTACCGATAGGGAGGTCATTGCATGATCCCACCAGAATGGTATTTAGCCTTAAGTGGATTCCTCTTTGCAGGAGGTCTCTTTGGGGTTCTGACACAAAAGAATGCCATGCGTATTCTGATCTCTGTTGAGATAATGCTTAACTCTGCCAATTTAGCATTTGTTGCTTTCAATGGTATGTTTGGTCTAACCAATTTTGATGGTTGGATCTTTAGCCTAATGGTCATTGGTGTGGCTGCAGCCGAAGCAGCTATCGGACTGGCGATATTCCTCTCAGTCTACCGTAATTTCGGGGAAATCACCGTGTCCAATATATTTGGACTTCGTGAAGAAAAGGAGGCTAATCTCTAATGGCTACAGAAGTACTTGAAAACGCTGATCTCATCCGTATGGCATGGGCAGTAGTTATCATCCCATTCATTACTGGTGTGGTATTACTGTTTATGCGAGCTTTGGAAATCAAGCGTTCCATCAATAAAGACGAAGAATTCAAATTTGGTGAGAACTTGACTGGTGCAATAGGTGTTGCTGGTCTTGGTGGATCTCTTATTGCTTCAATTATTGTTGCAATCAGATATTTTGGTCTGCAAGATTTGTCATCTCATGCTATCGAACATCCTACAATTAAATGGGTTGTTGGTGATTATGAATTTCTACCCACAGCAGATGGACCTTTCAAATGGGGAATAGCCCTCAGTCCATTAAGTATAATCATGATGGTTCTTTTGGCAATTATCGCATTTGCAATTCATGTGTATGCTACTGAATATATGCATGCTGACTCTGCATATACTCGATTCTTTGGAACGATGAACTTTTTCACCGGTTCGATGTTTGGTTTTGTCCTAGCATCTAACTTATTCATGGCATTCATCTTTTGGGAATTACTTGGTTTTTCATCCTATCTACTGATAGGTTACTACTGGCCAAAACCTTCCGCATCTTCTGCTGCAAAGAAAGCTTTCCTCTATAACAAAGTTGGAGATGTTTCATTCATGGTTGGAATTGCTCTAGTATGGACACAGACCCTTAATCTGGGTACTCCAACCCTTGATTACCATGCGTTATATGAACTCGCCCATGCAGGAACACTAACTGTTCACGATATGATGATCCCAGGTCTTCTTATCTTCGGTGGTGCGATAGGTAAATCAGCACAATTTCCACTCTTTGGTTGGTTACCTGAGGCGATGGAGGGTCCAACCCCTGTGTCTTCACTGCTTCACAGTTCAACCATGGTTAAGGCAGGTCTCTTTTTGACCGCACGTGTCTTCTTTATGTTCTATGAAGTTGATGATGCTCTTGAGGTCATCTCCAAACCATTATTCGCCGCTAACGTGATTGCCTGGGCAGGTACACTTACTGCTTTGGCTGGTGGTCTGATGGCTCTGACTGCGACAGACATTAAGAAAGTTCTGGCGTTCTCAACAATTTCCCAACTGGGATATATTGGTTTAGCTCTTGGAGCTGGAGGATTAACTGCCTCATTCTTCCATCTGATTGCACATGCTACCTTCAAATCCCTGTTATTCCTTGGAGCTGGTGCTGTAATTCACTCTGTCCATTCTCAAGAAATGTCTGATATGGGTGGTTTGAAGGATAAAATGAAGACGACTTATCGGACGATGGCTATCGGTCTTATCGGTCTTTCTGGCTTTCCATTATCTTCAGGATTTTGGTCAAAAGATGCAGTACTTCTCTCCATGGAGAGTAGCCAAATTGTTGGTCATGTTTTCCTTTATTGGATTGGTGTGATCACAGCAACCATTACTGCATTCTATTCAACCAAACTACTCTTGTTGACTTTTCATGGTGAACCCAAATATGACAAGGATCATGTTCATCCAGCACCAACTGGAAAACGGATGCAATTCGCCTTATGGCTTCTTGCAGGTCTAGTTGTTCTAGAATCGTTGTGGTGGACTTGGACCATTGGTGGATCATTCCTTGCTGAAGCTCCTGGACCTTTTGCCCTCTCTGGAAAGAATTTTGAATTCTTCCTCGGGTCGGTCTTAGGACAGCATGGTGGTGAATTTGAAATTCTTGGTGCATTGATCTCCTCATTGGCAGTGTTCCTTGGTATATTCCTCGCATGGATGCTCTATGCCAAGCATAGTTTCAAATTCTTGCAAACCAATCCTGTCAACAAGACCATGTACCAGGTTTCAGAACGTCGTTTCTTCCTTGATGAATTCATCTACTGGTTCGCTGAGAACCCAATAATGATGGTTGGTGACGCTTTTCAAGCAACTGATAAACAATTCATTGATGGAATTGTAATCAATGGTATAGTTGCTGGAGGTTCACTCAAAGTTGCAAGTATGTCTGATGATTTCGATCAAGGAGTCATTGATGGAGTGGTCAATGGATTAGGCAATTTTGCCCGAAATGTAGCTCGACAATTCCGTCGTCTACAGACAGGTCAAACTCCTAATTATGCATTACTTATGGCCTTGGGTCTAGGTGTAGTCCTAACAATCTTTACTGTTATCACCTTCCTCTAAACTACTAAATACAAGTACAAAATATCGGAAATTAAACACAAGATAATCTCTATACTTATTCTACATTCTAAATGTGTTCATAAAATGAGTTTACTCCATTCTTGTAAAACCTTAATTTCGATCTAAATCCTAGGTGTAATAAAATCATAATTGAACGTGTATCTATTTGATTCATCGAAATCACATTTGAAATTCCTAGAATCCCTATCAACATTAGAAGAGTTATGTCTGAATCTGTGAAAGATGGGTCGATAGTTTGAAAAATATTTGAGTTCGGAAATCCAAATACAAGATGATAGGTATATACTGTCTGTGTGTCGTAGAAGCGATGAGCTGAGAGAATATCATGATTTGGGAAACATATTTTAAATTTACTGATATTGTTTTGCCAAATTACCGATATGAACCTATAGAAATCAATTCGATTGTGACGATACTGTAACTACATTATTAAAAAAGGTGAAAAAAATCGAGAAGTGTAATCATATCTAGATGATGGTTGATTTGCAATGAATATTGAATTAGTACTTCTATTAGTCGTTCCGATAGCATTGTCGCTACCTATTTATCTGCTTGGTAGACTTGGAAAACCAAGTCTTGCCAAATGGGGAACTGTAGTGACAATACTCGCCACAACCTTGTATAGCTTGTTTTTGTGGATCCAGAAGTTTGTACCATTCGATGCAGCCAATCTATTTGCTACTGATGGTGGTTTTTACTACCATATCAAATTAGATTGGGTGCCAAGTGTTGGAATAACCTTCTCTCTGGGTGTAGATGGCCTTTCGATGCCATTACTGTTGCTGACACAGGTGGTCTTTTTGGTCTCTGTAATAAGCAGCTTCTACATTCATGAACAAGAGAGTAGTTATTATGCAATGCTTCTCGTACTTCTTTCTGGTGTTACAGGTACCTTTGTCGCTCTTGACATGTTCCTTTTCTACATCGCTTGGGAATTAGTTCTCATCCCAATGTTTTTCATGATACACATTTGGGGAGGTCCCGAACGTAGATATGCAGCTATCAAGTTTTTCATTTATACGCACTTAGCCTCACTGGTGATGTTGATAGGTTTGTTCTTCATCTATATCTTCGGTGTAGGTCCCAATGGGGCTTATACATTCTATCTGCCTCAATTGAAACAGAATTTAGCTGCGAACTTTGCCGCTGGTGATGTAACACTTGCCAATCTGAATTTGATCTTTTGGCTGGTATTCATTGGATTTGTGACTAAGTTCCCACAAGTTCCAGTACATACCTGGCTTCCCGATGCACATGTTCAAGCTCCCTCACCCGGTTCATCCATTTTGGCCGGATTATTACTGAAGATGGGTGGTTACGGTCTTATCCGTATCCCATTCTGGTTATTCTCAGAAGTACAGACTACTGATGGCCAGGGCTTCTTTGAAACTGAGGAAGGCAAGAATATTCGACTAATCATAGCAATCATTGGTATGGTTTCACTGGCTTATCCTGCATTCGTTGCACTTCGTCAGGATGATCTAAAGAGAATGATTGCTTATTCTTCCATTTCACATATGGGTATTGTTCTACTAGGTCTCGCTGCTTACAATTCATGGGGAATTAATGGTGCAATCTACATGATGATTGCACATGGTGTTATCTCTCCAGGGCTCTTTTTACTCAGTGGTGTAGTTGAACACAATACTAAAAGCCATACCCGTTTGATGTCAAAAGTAGGAGGATTAGCTCATAAAATGCCGTTTACTGCTGGGCTTTTTGTCTTCCTTGGATTCGCATCTGCTGGTTTACCCGGATTGGCAGGATTTATTGCAGAAATTAATGCCTTCGTTGGTTTATTCGCAGATCCATTCCTTGGTGGCGAATATATCTGGATCCCAATAATCAGCGTTCTTTCTATCATTATTACTGCTGGTTATTACCTGTGGGCTATTCAGAGGTTACTTTTCAATGATCCAACTGAGGAACTTGAGGACACCAAACCTGCCAAGTGGTATGAAATTTGGCCAGTCTTTACTCTAGCAGTCTTTGCCCTGGTACTTGGACTTGTTCCAACTCTAATCTGGTGGGTAATTGACGCGTTCACACAGAACATTCTACCTTAGGAGGCTTGATTAATATAGACTTATTTTCACTTGCTCTTGCCCCTGTGCATGCCCTATTTGTTGGGTTAATAGTCGTCCTCATTGCAGATCTTATCTTTCGTGAGAAAGCTAGACTGTATGTCGTCACTATTACAACTTTAACATTAGTCGCAGCTGCAGGTCTGGCATTTGTAGCAAGAGGACAAAGTGTTGAGACAGATCTCTTCATGTTTGGAGATTTCTTCTTAGCGTTCACCTTATTCGGGGTCCTTTCCTCAATCATTGTGGTATTTTCCGCATGGCAGGATATGGACATGGAACTGGATCTTGGTGTGTTCTTTGCCTTGTTGTTGCTTGCCAATATCGGTGGAATATTAATAGCGATTTCCCGTAATTTTATTCCTCTTTATATCGGTTATGAGCTTGTATCCATTCCAACATATGCGATGGTAGCATTCAGAAAGAAGAATCGTAATGCAGCAGAATCTGGATTAAAGATTTTCTTACTCGGTGCCCTATCATCAGCATTCATTATTTATGGACTCGCAATGTATTATGGTGCAACTGGTAGTTTCGCCTTCGGTGCCATGGCCCTGAATGGTTCTCAAACCCTTCAATTTGCAGCAGTTGCTCTAATTGCAGCTGGATGTAGTTTCAAGATTGGTCTGGTTCCATTCCACTTTTGGATACCTGATGTTTATTCTGGAGCTCCACTTTCAGTTGTTAACTTCTTAGCTGCCTCATCGAAGAAGATGGCATTCGCTTTTGTCTTTCAACTATTTTTCTTCGGTATGGGTGCTTGGTATGAGACATGGGGTCTCGTATTTGCCATTTTGGCAACTGCATCAATTGTACTTGGTAATCTAGCCGCAGTGATACAGGATCGTTTAATGAGAATTCTAGCATACTCTACTATTGCTCAAGCAGGTTACATCGCAATCGGTATTGTAAGTACCGCTTTTGGAGATGGACATGCAGATCAACTGGCTATGCAAGGTATTCTCTTCCATATCTCCGCTCATATTCTTATGAAAGGTGCAGCAATTGTTGCAGTCCTAATGGTTGTTAGAACGTATGGAAGTGATCACATCGAGAATTTCCGTGGATTATTCCACAAGTCCCCCTTGGTTGGAGGAGCACTTGCATTAGCTCTCTTTTCCCTGATGGGAATACCACCATTAGCTGGATTTTTCGGTAAATACTTCCTTTTCCTATCGGCTGTAGACGCAGGAGTAACTTGGTTAGCAATCATTGGTATTCTAGGTTCTGCTGTATCCATCTATTACTATGGTAGAGTGATTAGGATTATGGCAGATAAACCTGAGAATGATGAGCCAGTACAGACACATCCTGGATTGTCTGTTATGCTTGTTGTCTTATCACTTTTGACCTTAGTCTTTGGTCTTTTTGCCAATTACTTCTTTGATCTTGCAGTCAATATCCTTGCAACCTCTTAATTATCCTAATTAACCATCATAGACTCTGTTCTACTCTTTTCTAATACTAGAAATCATCCGAATAATTGCTCTTTTCCCAATTCTCCTACCATCTCATTTTAAAACCTCAAAATGGAATCTTGATACGCAAATGCAGGTAACCGAAGCTGATGGTTTCGAGGTTTTCGATTCCGATCGAGAATTAATACAAAGCTGGATTGTTGAGGTCATTGAGGATGAATATCAAAACTCAATGATGAAAGATATGATCCTACCCTTTTTTGCCAATGCGAAAGCTAAGAAACTCAGACCCTTAATTATTCTTAATATGTTTCGTACGATTTATGGTGAGGAATATAATCAGAATGTGCGAGACAAAGTAAAACATCTCTGTGCAGCTTTAGAGATTTCACATAATGCTAGTCTAATGATTGATGATGTATTTGATAAAGATATTGTAAGACGTGGAAAGAATGCATTCCATGTGGAATTTGGTACATTCGCTGCATTATCAGCGGGATATAATCTTTCTGCATTTGTCTTTGATCTCGCCACGAGAACTGATAATCATCAGATTGTACGAGAAATTGGAAAGGTTGGAACAGCACTCTCTTCTGCACTATTCATGTCCAAGGACTTAATCTCCCGGAAACGTGTGAGTAGAGAATATTTTATGGATCTTCTCTATCGTAAAACCAGTGCATTATTTGTCAGCTGTTCGAAAACCGCAGCATTACTCGCAAGTGATGATGAACAAGTAATCGAGGCAGCGGAAAAATTTGGAGAATACTTTGGTACTGCTTATCAACTCCGTGATGATGTCCTCGCAATTATTGGAAACAAATCTGATCTGGGTAAACCACCTCATTCTGATATAACCAATCGATTTCAATCTCTGATTACGATTGAGGCAATGGATCTTGCGGATGAGGATCAGTACAAGATACTGCGAGAATTCTATCAGTTACAGAAGGATAGAGACCCTGAATTAATTCAGGATATTCTTATTGATACTGGTGCTGTCAGAAAAGTAGCAGAACTGACCTTAGAATACGTGGAAAAAGCAAGAGAGATCCTAGATGGTTTTGATCAATCCGCTTCTCAACAGAAATTGCATGTCTTACTGAATAAAATAAATTTCAACAAATATAATTCAGAATTATTCGATTGAAATCATACAATTACATTTTCCAATAGAAGAATAACAAAAAGAGTATATGAGTCGATAACAACTATAGAAGATCAAATTTGAATACTCGTAGATGATTCGTTGAAAATATCAAATTCCCATAGGAATTCACAATATCCTCGATTAAGGAACTGTGATTCTCAAACCAAACAGTAGTAAAATTGTAATGATTCTCTATTACAATAAAGTGTGTATTTTGCTGTTTAAAGATCGTCTGAGTGTAATCACTGTCGAACCTAGAATAAAATAAAGGTATTCGTTGATTACGAATATTGATAGAGTTATTGTACTTGAATATCGATGGACTTTCCCACCATTGTGTGATGGGAAGAAGTGTGATATTATCAATGGCAGTAGCATTGATAGTTCCCATAACTAAGCTAGATGCCCCAAATTGATCCTCGTAGAATGGTAATCCGGTCATCCCCATCAATCGTCTAGCAACCAAGGCATTAGAACTTAGAACTCGTCCTTCAATATTCAATGACTGAAGAAATGATGAAACATCTAATTCTTCATTTGACAAGTAGGGATATGGAAAATTTTCTGATTGAGCTGCTGTCAAGCTATCCGTATAGTAAAATGATTGAACTACAACCAAGCTTGCAAGTATGGTGATGAGAAGAAGGGATTTTGTTTGGATGGATCCAGGTAAACGTAGTACCAGTAGTATTCCAAGATAACAGATGATGAATATGATTAGGTATGTAATAATAAATTCTGCAGCAATATATCTACGATTTGGCAGGATAATTAGTGCAATCGCTAGATAGCCAGCTACAACGACTATGGAAAGATAAAATTCCCAGACACTTCCTGTCTGTACTCGTTTATACAACTCTTCAATATAAATCGCAGAAAGTACAGCAAATGGTAAGGCCAGAAGGATAGTGGTATACCATGATATGGCCATACCCAGTGCAAATAATCCGATGACCCCGATTGATACGGCTTCGACCAAATGCTTATCTTCCCCGAGCTCTTTCTGATCAACCGACATTAATCCCGTCAATCTCCCTAAAATCAATAATCCACTCAGGACTGCAAGTAATCCTGCATTTACAACCTGTTGAAATCCCAGTTCAATAAATGCAGGAATTCCACTTTTAAATGCTAGAAATCCGGTGGTACCAACCAATACATCAACTAGTGGAAAAATATACGTCGACAACAGTCCTAAGACAAAGAATAGAATCATCGCAGTTACAACATAATACCTATAGTAAGAATTGAGTGTTGTCTCAACAATATTGTGTATGGTGTTCTCTAACTTATTAGATTTTTTTACAATGTAAAGCCCAATAAAGAATAAGTATACCGGGACAAATAGTAAAGCAATACGATGTGAGAGTAATAAAATAAGCATCATAATTTAACTACTGATGCTTATTTTATTACTCTCACATCGTATTGGTTTA
>Ga0102944_1000935_pt1 | contig 20810 bp, 20 predicted proteins | sample SalPonD_shore_MG_FD_78172 | JGI IMG/M metagenome (GOLD analysis project Ga0102944, IMG submission 78172) | Salt pond soil microbial communities from South San Francisco under conditions of wetland restoration - Salt Pond MetaG... | ecosystem: Environmental > Aquatic > Marine > Intertidal zone >...
CGAATGGGGCGACGCCCCGGGCGATCTACCGTAAGGCAGGCCGTCGCAAAGCGAAGATCAATCTGTTTCATCACCACAGAAGAGCGGAGGGCGTTATGTGGAAGGCAATCAAAATCTATATCGGAATTATCATTTTCTTTGGCGTGTGGCGCGCCATCGCCGAAGGCCTGTTGCGTTACGGTCTGGATCATTTCTGGGCGACGGCCTTGCCGATCACGATATTTTTAGCCGTGCTGGCGTTCCTCGGCTGGATCATTGAGCTAATGGAACGGGCCAACGCCAAGGACCAAAAGCCGCAGAGCAACCATGCGGTTTTCATTCACCGGCGGACCCGAATCTACCGACGGCAGTAACGGGAGGACGCGAGAATGAAGGAGACATTAGAGCAATATGATGACGGCGGCCTTAGGGCAATCATCGCCCAGGCGCAAGAAATCCTCGACGCGCGCGACCGCGAGCGCAAGGCGGAGACGGCCCGGCGCATCCGCGCCCTGGCGAGCGAGGCCGGGCTGAGCGTTGAGGTCAAACGACAAAAGAAGCGCGGGCGGCCGAAAAACGCGGGCAAACGCGGCAACGGGAAAAGCGATGAAAGCGCCTCGCCATAAGAAAAGATCGACGGCCCGTGAAGGGCCGCCGATCCGGCTTTCCCGAAAGGGAAAGAGAAGCTTAGCGCTCCTCTTCCTCCTCGGCCTTGGGAGCCCGCAGGACGATCCGGCCGGTGGCGACCGGAACCAGATCGAGCTCCAGGGTGAGCCCGTCGCCGTCCTTGTGATCCCACGCGGCCCCGATGCGGGACCATGGTGCCTTCTCGCGCTCGGGAACGTGATAGGCGATCAGATCGGGCTTGCGGCTCTGCTTTTCTTTGCGATTGCGTGACATGGTATTTCTCCTTTGTCTAAGGGTTTGACTGACTACGGCTTCCGCGCCCAAAGCCGGCGGACAAGGCGCAGCGCGCACCGCTTGACGGGAAATGACCAACTCGGTTGTGCGGGCCGGTCATTGCGCACGCGCCGCGCCGGCTTAAAAGGCAAGGACCGTCAGGCAACACCCGGCAAATGAGAACGAGTCACGGGTACATGCGCATGACAGCACCGCCAGCGTGATCAGCCATACAGGACCAGCATGAGAAGCGATACCGCGCCGCCCGCAGCATTTCGGAGGCATGACAAGGACGGCGATCCGCTTACACCGCGAGACATCAACCGGTCGCAATGCCGGTTTCTTCCAAGGGCAACGATTTTCCAGGAGGACAGAGGGTATGAGCGACGACCGCGAGCCGTTCGAGAACGCGCCGGATGTTCTTCGGCGGCATAAACCAGCCCCCGTCCCGCACCCGCGCGGGTCCATGCGCAGCCTCGCGCGTGCCGCAGAGCGCCGGAGCACGCGTTGGTAAAGTTTCTCGGTCATTGCCAGGAACACCGCGGCGGCCATTCCATGGAAGATGAGATGAGACGCTATATCTATGAATATGTGTCCGTATTCAAGCGCGCCAATATGCTATAAGGTGTCGTTTGTCAAAAAACGGCACTGGCTTAATGGGTATGGGTGTCGAAAAGTCAAATCACTTGCGGGCACACCGAAGAGGGCGTGCAGAATTTTTCGACCCCCAATTTCGAGCATAACCTGCGCCGAAATCAATCCACCACACTTGATTACCGTCTTGTTCTGTAGATGTATAGTAACCAGTTCCACTGGTATCAAAATGGCCTATGGTATCTTTGCTATTGTAAACTACCTTCAGTTCCTCTTTGGCGGGAAGGTACCAGTCGGAATGACCATCTTGGGTGAGATCATTGCAATACACGGCTGCGACATGATCCTGGAAACCACTCGTATCGCTATCCGAATCCAGCGCAGCGACTCCCGATGTATTGTTTTCTCCCGTGATGTCGCTGTTGTAACCCGTGATAACCCAATCATTTTCGCCATTATTCCATGACAGTGAAGAGCGTCCTCCTGTGCACGTCACACCGTCCCAGCTCATCCCGGCATCACATCGCGTCACATACATCTTGACGGTACCGTCGGGCGTCTGTCCTGCGTAAACCGTACCGTCTGCGCACACCGTGCCGGGAACCGGGCTGCCTGTACAATCGCCGCTTGTGGTGACGTTCCAGACATCGGCAGCGCCTCCAACCGAAAGCGTTGCGCTAGATGTGTCGCCACCAACGGCGCTTGTTGTCAGGCGTATTTGGATATAGCTGTTGTTGTCAATTGTTCCGCTCGTCGTCCAGTCAATCAAAACAGTTGAGCAGCTGGAATCACTACATATTCTTAGTTCCGGGCTCCCCTCACCACTAACATTCGCATTGACCGTACAGCCGAGGCCAGTAATCTGCAATATGTTTGATGTAACGAGTGTTGATGTGATTTGGTTAACCAGATCGGTGAAGTCAAATGTGTCCGGGTCTGCATCACTGCATGCCGCTACGGATACAGCCGACCAGCTTGCGCCATCACATAACTCCAAGCTATTTCCTGTGGGGTTGTAGCGAACGGCACCTTCCCGGTCGGAATCACACGCGAGCCCCGTGCTGATTCCAATAATCGCCTCTCCGCCGACATGCAGCGGTGCTTTGGGTGCGGTTTGTTTAATGCCGACATTGGCGGCGTCATCATACTCAATCATGCGCTGCCAGTTCGACCCGTCGCAAACCAGAAGGTAACCGGCACCTGCGATTTCCGGTCCGCCGGAGCGGACGAATCGACCGGTCGTCGAGCAGGCGTCGCCGGGCTGGATTTCCTGTGCGCGCGCATCTTCAGGTACAAGGAAGAGCGTGGTGAGTGCGGTAAACAGGAGAACGATAAAACGGGATATGTTACTCATTGCCTTCTTCCTCCCTGTCCCGCAAGCGTTCCTCGAAGCCGACCGGGCCATGGTCCGTGATGCTGCCGCCGTAGGTGATATCACCGCGGACGTGGAGGCCGTCTGTGTCGATAATGGCCTGCTCTTGGTCTTCTATGATGATACGGACAACATCCTTGTCCGTATCGACGATAAGTTTGGTGTTGTCGTCACCGAGCTGAAGTTCTTGAGATGAAACGCTATCACCTGCATGTGCAGGTTGTAGGGGCGACAAAAACAAGAATGCGGTGGCGAAGAAAATAACGTATCTCATGGCATCCGTGCCCTGTTGTTATTAGGGATCTTCCTTTATACTCTACAAATTAAAAGGTTTATATTTTGATAACAACAATAAAAAAACGGTCTTGGCTGATTGTTATTTCACGAATGCCGATGGAAACGCCTTGCTGCGCCCGCGACCTTGTCGAAGGGGGTACGGATAGGATTATGTTCTTAGCTCGCATAGTAAGTCCGAGTAAAAGGCGGCAAATAGATGAATTATATAAACTATGAATTGCGAATTTAAAGAGCAAGAAATAGGTGAAGCCGAGCGCCTTTGGCTGGCTGAGGTTTACGAAAATGATGGCTTTGATATAAAGAAGGCCAAGGTGAAGCTGTGGAAACATCTGCCGAAGGATTTCGATCCCGAAGCGGTTGACTCGCGGCTGTATCGAAATGGTCGTCTGACGCTACTGGGTATTTGGCACATCGATCCGGAAAATCCGATATTTGACCATGCTGGTAAAGTTATCACGGCTATTCGAGATCGGATATTGGAAGAACCCGGGATAGAAACATTTACAACGGCTGATATTGCCCAGTATGTGCAGCTAGAAGAAAAGGAGATTGGGCATATTCTGTATCTCGTATCGGATATGGGAAGATTTTTCAGTAGCGCAAGTGGCGAATCGGACACGCAGCAATATAACTCAATTAGTCTTTCCGGCGATGATGCATATGATGCATATTTGTCGTTCAGGAGCATTGAGGAGTTAATGGATGAGTTTTTTAAATCACGTAGGCCGGGCCAGCCGCTCCATTGGCCGATGGAGCTTCAGCAACAAGACGAGGCGATCCATGTGCGGAAAAATACCGCATTTATTATCATGCCGATAGATCCGGACAAGCCGGAATTAGAAGATGTATGTGATGTAATAAAGAAGGTTTGTTCGCAATTCGGAATCGAGGCGCGGCGTGCTGACGAAATCCAACATCAGCAAAGTATTACTGATATCGTCCTGAAAGAAATTCGGGAATGTGAATTCCTTATTGCCGATCTTTCGTATGAAAGACCGAATGTCTATTACGAGATCGGGTATGCCCATGCCTTGGGGAAACATCCGATCCTATATCGCAGACGTGGTACCAAACTGCATTTTGACCTATCGGTTCATAACGTCCCTGAATACAGGAATATGACTGATCTCAGCGCAAAGCTGTTTGACCGGTTTGAGGCGGTGCTGGGACGAACCCCTGAAGGCGTTAAATCGTAGCCGGGTGTTACGCCTTTGAAGGCAATAGGATGGATAGATGCAGGACCTGCGTCATGACTGGTTTTGCGGCGTATCAAAGAGTTCATCAGCGAACAATGAATACTGAAGACTCCAATGAACCGTGTGACGACTCTCGCATGCGCCGCAGACAATTGTGCGCCCCTCCGTATAGGGTGTCTTGAGAAGCGCGTTAGCCTCAATATATGTTTTCTCATGGCAACTCAGGCATTCCATGGTGAATCGATAGCGCTCGAACAGGAAATCATTACTTTCGATGTGAACGCGATATGAAGCATTACAGTTCGGGTTCTGGCACTGCACGACGTCGCCTTCGCTGAGGAGATTGACGTTTCGCACAATGTGCTGCCCACATTTTCCGCATTGAACAGTCACGTTATTTGTAAAATGGGCATCGAAGCCCGTGCGGGTTAGCTGGTCGATATAATCGATGACCTGCTTTATGTAGCTGGGGTCCGGCTTCGGCTCCTAAATATGCTCGTTTTTGGTCTTTGGCATTCGTGCATGAAGATATGAGCCGAGTTTCTGCCAGTGCTTACCAATATCCCTTGGCTTAATGCCCGCCACAGTGCCCATCGTAGTGAATGCATCGTCCTTAGCCGTTCCATTGGAATCTTCCGGGGCCATTCTGAAAGTGGCATCTTTATCCAAGTGCTCGTCAACCAGCTCCATAAGCCGTTCCATTGCCTGCTTTGGTTGCCAGCGAGCGATTTCATCGATTGACACTCTGTCCAGGCGCAGCTTGAGCTTTTGGTATGCAATGCGCTCCAGGGCGCAGCGTAGTTCGAGACAAGCATAGCGAAGATGCTTGCTTTCTCTACTCTCCAAAAGTTCGCGAGCGCGGCCGAGGTGGGGCTCAACCTGAAATACCATCGTAATACCTGCTCTGCTCGATCAAGGGCAAGTCTAATTCTGCGCCTGATGAAACAATTGTCAACGACGACACATGATAGCAGGGAAAAGAAGGGCCCCCGCTTGCGCGGGGGCAGAAGGCCGCCTATTCGGCGGCCGCGGAAATCCCGGGCTCCTGCAGACCGTGCAGGAAGTCCGCTGCGCGCTGGGCGTGTGCTGCGGCGTGGAAGATGGCCCGCTTGTCGTTGCGCAGCGCCTTGAGCCAGCTCTCGATATAGGCGCTGTGATCCTCGCGCGGCTCCAGTTCGAGTCCGAGATCCGCGGCGAGAAATGCGCTGCCAAGCTCGGCGACGAGCTCTTCGGTGGCATAGCCTTCATCGCCGAAACGCTTGCGCCCGAAGTCACGGTCGAGGCGTGACGGATGGCGCGTCCAGTGCGTCATCTCGTGTGCCAGCGTCGCGTAGTAGCTCTCCGCGTCGCGGAAGGCTTCGAAGGGCGGCATCTGGATGTGATCGGAGCCGACCGCGTAGTAGGCCTGATTGCCGCCGCTGCGGATATCCGCGCCGGTGCCGCCGAAGAATTCTTCGGCGTGCTCGATCCGCTGCACCAGGTCAAGCACCGGCTCGGCCAGCTGGTAGTAGTGCGCCGGCAGGCCGTCGATCTGCTCGACATTGAAGACGGTGTAGCCCTTCATGAACGGGATGGTCTGCTCGATCTCCTCGCCCTTGCCAAACATGCCGTCTATGCTCGATCGTGGCGAAACCGCACTATCATGGTCATTCCGAAAAGCAATACCATTACGGGCACAATCCACTTGAGCACTTCCGCTACGGCTTCGAACCTCATTAGTATTTCCCCCTTGGGATTAAACCAGGTTCCTCGGGGGATAGTCATGTAGGTGTTGTTTTCGGTCGTGCCATATTTCTCTATTATTCTGTCTATTTTTTCCCTTGTTCTATGGCGATATATATCGCCTATCGTTTCCGGATGCCTTTCTAAATATGATACAGGGTAGGTCATTCCCTCGCTGTCTGCGTATACCTCATTTGAGGGGTCATACATGTGCCAGCGGTCATCATAAAAGGCCTCCATTACGACGTGCCCATAGAGTCCAACGTGCCGAGCGCGAATACCTTCCTCAAGCGCCATGCGCATCGCCAGATACGAAAATTCACCACACTGCAAGACCGGCGTTGATCGCAACATGACGTTCGGAATGCGGGGTGCCGCGATATATTCATTTAATTGACCAAGAAGAAAAAGTATCCAGTTTGTTTCGAGTGTGTGGCGCGGGCGTCCATTATCAAAGGTTTTTCGCAGAGATTTCATTATTGCATCCATTTTTGCTCTCTCGTCGATGGTGCTCCAGTCCTCGTCACTCATCGACCGGGCCAAGGAACGCAGTTCGGCCATGTTGCTTGGTCTTCCCTCTTGAATATAGAGGTTGTGTCCGAAGGCTACATAGGCGGTCCATACTACGCCAATGACGATAGGTATTAATGAGATAGCTTTATGAATAATGTCCCTTTTTGCACGTTTTTGCATTGCTAATATGTTTGTGACCATTTACTTTTCTGACTGATTACCCTTTTTACTTGTCATCGTCAATTAGACGAAATGCTCGTCAATCTACATCTTTATTTTCTGAATGCACAACAGTCAGATAATCCGATAGAATATGCGGCGACAGAAATCATGCATCATTGAGGCGTTTGTTTTAAAAAATTTGTCCTATTCTTCTTTCTAGTTCATTGGTAACGGCAAAGAAAAATATGATCAAGAGAAAAGAGGCCGCCTATTCGGCGGCCTCGGAAATCGCCGGTTCCTGCAAGCCATGCAGGAAGTCCGCGGCGCGCTGCGCATGCGCGGCAGCGTGGAATATCGCCCGCTTGTCATTGCGCAGCGCCTTGAGCCAGCTTTCGATATAGGCGCTGTGATCCTCGCGCGGCTCCAGTTCGATCCCAAGGTCTGCGGCGAGAAACGCGCTGCCAAGCTCGGCGACCAGCTCCTCGGTGGCGTAGCCTTCATCGCCGAAGCGCTTGCGGCCAAAGTCCCGGTCCAGCCGGGAGGGATGGCGCGTCCAGTGCGTCATCTCGTGGGCCAGCGTGGCGTAGTAGCTCTCCGCATCGCGGAAGGCCTCGAAAGGCGGCATCTGGATGTGATCGGAGCCCATGGCGTAGTAGGCCTGATTGCCGCCGCTGCGAATATCCGCGCCGGTGCCGGCGAAGAATTCTTCCGCGTGTTCGATCCGCTGCACGGGATCAAGCACCGGCTCGGCCAGATGGTAGTAGTGCGCCGGCAGGCCGTCGATCTGCTCGACATTGAAGACCGTGTAGCCCTTCATGAACGGGATGACCTGCTCGATCTCCTCGCCGGTCTTTTCATCCGCTTCGGTGCGTGTGATCGTATTTGCGTAGACGACCAGCTCGCCTTTCTCGCCCTTGCGGACATGCCCGCCAAGCTCTTTGGCCTGGCGGAACGTCATCCAGAACGGCGCGCTGTAGCCTTCGGCCACGGCCGCGGACCAGAGCATCAGGATGTTGATCCCGTTATAGGGCTGGGCGTTGTGCCGGAGCGGCTTGGTAATACGCCCGGCGGCGTGCTCGGCGTTCCAGGGTTTCATCCAAGGGCGCACGCCCTGTTCCAGGTCGGCGATGATCTTGTCCGTGATCCGGGTGTAAACGTCGGCTTTCGGTGCGTGTTTGTGTGTCATGGCTCGTTCCTCCGTTGTCTGGTTTTCCTCACGACGCGGAGAACGACAGGCCGGGGGAACAAGCCGCAAAGACACCGTCAGGGGAACGGCCAACACGGGAGCGGAGCGAATGGAGCGGGCCGGCCGTTGTCTTTGCGGCGCGCCCGGCCAGATTGAAGCGTCATGGATTGAGGAAAACCAAAACGGAAAGGAACGAAAGCGCTGACACATGCGCACAGAGGAAACCGACCAGCGCCGGAGCACAGTTCATCGCCGGCCAAGGGCGTGCGAACCGGCCGGATGAGGAACGCCACGCCAGAAGGCAAACTATGCCGCGACAAACACGGCCCTACGGGATCATAAGATGCACAGTAGTCCGCGGACGGCGTCGCGCCACCGCCAACCGGTTCCGGCCGGCCAAGTCGGCGGGCTATTGTGTCCGCATCAAAGGAGCGAGAGCTGGAGCCCCTGCGCCTCGATCGCTTTCCACGCATCGGACTGTGCGGCGTGATCGAGCCAGGCCCGGACATAGGCAACGGGTCCGCCTTCGGCAGAGACGACGGCCGGATGCGTCCAGTGGGACCGGTACCCGGTCTGACTGATCGGCAGCGGCGCGTCCGGCGGATCAATGACGGTCACCGCGATATGCGCGCTCGGCAACTGGTTATCATCAAGCGCCGGGAAGTAATCGGGCGTGTAGAGGACGGCGATGCGATAGCACCGCCAGTCCATGTGGTATGTGAAGGTTTCGCGGGCCATGGCTTCAGTACTCCTCGGCCAGCATGACGGTCAGCACCCGGCTGGTTAGCGCGGGATTGGCCGGATCAAAACTGCCATGCTTCATGTCGGCGGCGTAATAGTCGATCTTCCAGAAGACCTTGCCCGCGCCATCGACATCGACGGCCCCGAAATCGTGCTCACCGTAGGGATCGTTGTCTTCATTGAAGGCATCGAAGCGTCGGACCTCGTAAATGATGTTCATCTGCACTTCGGGATGAAGGGCGGCGACCCCGCGCGTGACCATGACGCGGCCACCGGTGAAGGATTGCCGAAAGGCGTCGTTGAGGGCTGCTCTGCGGTTTGTGTAGTGCATCGTTTCTCTCCTTTTCCTGTTTTCTCAAGACAGAGAGCGGAGAGAGCCGGGCGAACAAGCCGGACGGACACCCCGGCCCTATGGCCGGGGGAAACGGGCAACACGGCTCATGCAATGAGGTGGTGCGGGCCGCCCGTTGGTCGGCCGGCGCGCCCGGCTATAAGGAGCGAGGATTGAGAAGACAGGGAGAGATCCAAACACAGCGCCGCACAAGAGCTGTGGTGCACCTCGACAATGAAGCAGAAGCATTCTCGCATCCTAGCGCTCAGAGAATAATCACGAGCGATGATACGGGCGGGAAGCTAGGTCGGCACGTTGGACTCCGGCTGTCATCGGCAACAACCCAGCTCCTCGATCCATCTTAATCGAACGAGGTACTAAAATTTTGATATTGCGCATAATCAAACTGGTCACCCAAGACGTCATCACACTGCGATTTTATTAGCCCATGATCATATCGCGCTGCGCGGCGTTCATATGTTTGGCTGTTCTTTTCAATTTTTTTCAAAAGATCGAGCAGATCCTCTGTTCCATATGTCTCAATGTATGGGCTAATGGCGTGCTGAAAGCGACTATCGGCCTGATCATAGGACCTGCTGGACCCATAGTAAGTGTTGAGCAGCCGCCGAAACAGGCTCTCCCACTCTTGGGAATCCGATAATTTACTGAGCGCTGACATCGCGTCTTCAGGTAAGTCCGGATGTTCGTCACCAGCGAGCCATACCTCTAGGTCATCCGCATGCTGTTGAATAGACGGTTTTACAAACCAACCGAGGCACCGTGCAGTAACATCATCGCTTATTGCGTGGCGCACAGCTATTTTGGTATCTTCTTTGAGTTCAGTGTATACAGACGGATATTTCGATAAGAAATACACCAAATATTTAACAGGCTCTCCTGAATTCGCAACATTGCTGTAATAATCCTTATTCGCTTGAACAAGCGCAATCAAATCCGATTCGTTTCGTCGCACCAACAGCTCTAATGCTCTGTAATTGATTGATCGGTTCTTGTCACATTGATCGTTATTTAACCTGAACACTAACTTCCAGAGTGAACGTATTAAGATCTTTTCGAGTTCTGTATCTAAATGCGCGAAATACTTACTTTCGAGATACCTCCTGAGTTTTTCGTCGTCAATCAGCAATGGTGCTGATTCTGCAAGATCATTGATAAATTGATCAAAGATTTTTCTCGTGTATATCGGTGGCTTCGTCAAAATCCCATCGAGCGTGTTTCTAATTAATGCACGTACAGTGTCTCCATTGGGTCTATGTAACTCCAACTTCTGTGTCAATACCGGATGTGCCGCCAAGTGCCGCTGTTTCTGCAAATGATGCAAATGATCCACATCGGCAACCTCAAGCAGCTTGGTTTTTTCGGCAACCAGCTCGACAAGCCTAAACTCCCATTCGGGAGACTTTTCGTTGTGTTTCTGTATATCTGCCACTTCGTCCAATATGGACTGGGCTGTCGAATCCGTGTACATATCCACCATGTACTTAAGCTTAAACAGAAGATCACAGACTACGACAGACCAAAGCATAACGACCGCCGAGCGATGGCTGCCCTCGCGATACGAACTGACAACCTCATCGAAATATTCCTTTGTATTTCGATCGAAAATTCGGTCACTTCTTTTCTCTATGGAATACTCGTCCATTAACTCACCTACCCACTGATCTTCCACATTCTCTTTGGCTATGCAGCCCACATTTCGGAGAGCACCTCTGCCTGCTGGAGCACGGTACGTACAGCTGCCTCTTGCAGGTCCGGCGGATAGCCGTATTTACGGAGAATGCGCTTTACCAGCACGCGCATGCGGGCACGGGCCGTCTCGCGGTGCGCCCAGTCGACCGACACGGTCCCCTTCACGTTTGCGAGCAGTTCATGCGCAATGACGCGAAGCTTTTCATCACCCATGACCTCGACGGCGCTTTCGTTCTCGGCCAGCGCATCGTAAAAGGCGATCTCTTCCTGGGACAGCCCCTCGTCTTCGCCCCGCTGCCGCGCGGCGCGAATGTCCTTCGCCAAATCGATCAGCTCCTGAATGACCTGCGCGGTCGTGATTGCATTATTGTGATACCGCGTTATTGCATCCTCAAGGCGCTCCGAAAAGGCCCTCGTCTGCACGACATTGGTTTTTCCGTGTGACCGGATTTCCCCGTTTAGAAGTTTGCGCAAGGCCTCCATGGCCAGGTTCCTCTTCTCCATCTCCTGAACCTCGGCGAGAAACTCGTCGGAGAGAATCGAGATGTCCGGCGTCTTGACGCCGGCTGCTTCGAGAATGTCCACGATCTCGGTTGAGACCACAGCCCGGCTGACAATTTGTTGAACGGCAAAGTCCCTCTCCGCGCTGGTCTTACCTTTTCCAGGGACACTCTTTGCGAGCGCTGCGCGTATTGTTTGGAAGAAGCCGACTTCATCGCGGATCTGACGTGCTTCGTCGCTTGCACCGGCAAGCGCGAACGCCTTGGAAAGCGCCAGGACCGCATCGTTAAATCGCCGGTGGGCCCGTTTCTTGCCTTCCTCTGTGCTCTCCTTACCAGCCTCCTGTTGCTGCATATCAAGGACCCACTCGATAGCCGCGGCCATGACGGCAAGGCGCTCCTGGGGACTCCCCGACAGGCCGCGGGTGTAGTCAAAGCCGTGAAACATGTCGCGCACAATCTCGTACTTTTCGAGCATGACCGCGACCGCCTGGGCTTCGTCGATACCGGCATGCTTGCGGTCGTCCTTTGAATACTGCCCCAGTGCACTCTTGAGGTTCTGGGCGATACCAATGTAATCGACCACGAGACCGGCGGGCTTGTCCCTGAACACCCGGTTGACTCTCGCGATCGCCTGCATCAGCCCGTGACCCTGCATGGGCTTGTCGATATACATGGTGTGCATGCAGGGTGCATCAAACCCGGTTAGCCACATATCGCGGACGATGACGAGCCTGAGTTCGTCCTCTGGGTCCTTAGCTCTTTTCGCCAGCAGATCGCGGCGCGCCTTGCCGCCAATGTGCGGCTGCCATTCCTGTGGATCCGAAGCCGATCCTGTCATAACGATCTTGACGACACCTTTTTCGTCATCGTCGCTGTGCCAGTCCGGTCGCAGCTTGACGAGCTCGTCATAGAGCGCCACGCATATGCGGCGGCTCATGCACACGATCATGGCCTTGCCGTCCATACCGACAACCCGGTCCTCGAAATGCCGCACAAGGTCATCGGCAACCATGCGCAGCCGCTCCTTGGAGCCGACCACTGCTTCAATGGTGCTCCATTTGCGCTTGAGCTTTTCCTGTTCGTCCTGTGCTTCGTCCTCGGTTAGTTCCGCGATTTCGTCGTCAATGAGTTGACGTTGCTCGTCGTTCAGCTCGATGCGCGCCAAGCGGCTTTCGTAGTAGATCGGAACCGTTGCGCCGTCCTCGACAGCCCGGTTGATGTCATAGACATCGATATACTCACCGAAGACAGCCGGGGTGTTTACGTCCTCCTTCTCGATGGGCGTACCGGTAAATCCAATGAAAGAAGCGTTCGGCAAGGCGTCGCGCAGATACTTGGCAAAACCGTAGGAGATCTCGCCGGTCTTGCGCTCGACTTTCGCCTTAAATCCATACTGGCTTCTGTGCGCCTCGTCAGCAATGACAATGACGTTTCGGCGATCCGTCAAAGCCTCGTAACCCGTCTGTCCTTCGGGCGGCGCGAACTTTTGTATCGTGGTGAAGACCACGCCGCCCGAGGGGCGCGTAAGTACGGCCCGTAAATCCTCCCGGCTCTCAGCCTGCTGCGGCGTCTGGCGCAGCAGGTCCCGACACATACTGAAAGTCCCGAAGAGCTGGTCATCGAGGTCGTTGCGATCTGTGATAACCACGAGAGTCGGATTCTCCATCGTCGGATGCGCAATGACGCGGCCGGCATAGAAGGCCATCAGAAGGCTCTTGCCGGAGCCCTGCGTGTGCCAGATCACACCGGCCCGGCGGTTACCCTCGGGACTCACCGCTTCAATGGTGCTATCCACCGCATGGCGCACCGCGTGGAACTGGTGGTAACCGGCCACGATCTTGACCAACCCTGAGCCGCTGTCCCCAAAGACCGTGAAGTCGCGGATAAGCGAGAGCAAACGGTTCTTCTCGAAGACGCCTTCAATGACTGTGCCCAGCTCAGGCGACCCTTTCGGAGCGATCTCGGAACCATCGACTGTACGCCAGGGCATGAAACGCTCAATGTCGGCAGTCAGAGAGCCAACACGGGCATGTAGCCCGTCGGACGTAATCAGTAAGGCATTGGTGCGGAAGAGCGACGGAATCTGGCTCTTGTAAGTCTGGAGCTGATTGAACGCCCCCTCCAGCGTCGCGTTCTCGTCACCCGGGTTTTTTAACTCAAGCACGCCGATTGGAAGACCATTGATGAACAGCACGACATCCGGGCGGCGGTTGCTCTGATGCTCTATGACCGTAAACTGATTGACCGCCAGCCAGTCATTGTTATCGGGATTTTCGAAGTCGATGAGCGCCACGGTGTCACCGCCAGTCGAGCCATCTTCCCGCGTAATCTCAACATCGATTCCGTCAATAAGGAAGCGATGAAGCCGCCGATTTTCTTCTACAAGGGACGGCTTTTCTGTTTGGTGTATCTTCTTAAGCGCTTCCTCAAGCGCATCTGGGGGAAGATGTGGGTTGAGTGCCTCCAGCGCGCTGCGTAGGCGCTCCGCTAGAACCACCTCTCCATAACTTGCACGTTCTGGATTTGCGCCATCTGGACCGATATCCGGACCATGTGCCACGCTGTAGCCAAGTCCGTCCAGCCAGGAAAGAGCCGCATCCTCGACGTGGCTTTCAGCGAATTTTGCCATGGTCAGGACCCCTCCCCGGACAGGACTTCCCAGATCTTTTTGTATCCCGCGCCACTCAGGGCAGCATCCGCAGGCCTTGCACGGTTCCAATCTTTCGGTGACATCTTCTTCAGAAAGCTGCGCGCCTTGCCGACAGAGTAACGCGTTTCATCATCACCGAAGGCCTCTTTATAGAGAGAACCTAGTTCTTCTGCCGCACTTCGTGGCGCTGCGTTCATCCGCATGAGAACAGCGTCCTCGGTACGAACTCCGTGATAGATCATCGCTGGCAAGGCGTTTATCCGGCGGCGCTCGGCTTCGGTCATGCCCTCGAAGTCCATTCCCGAAACGCGACTCAAGGCCGATACGCCCCAGGTACCGTTATTGACGATAGCGCGGTAGATTGCCTTGCAGGCGTTGGTGAAGGCCTCGGTTTCCGAACGGTCAGCATCATGCGCGAAATAAGTCTTCGCAATGTCGTCCAGGCTAGCACCGTTGACCCAGTCACGGGTTATATTGGAAAGATGCGCTTAATCGAACCCGTCGCCGCCGATCTCTTCGAGCTGTTGTTTGAGCTGGGGGACCTTAAGCATGACCCCGAACAGATCAGCCATGCGCCCGGCCTCGCCAAATAGGCTATCCGGTGCCCAATCGTCCGGTCTCAACTGCTCTTCGAGATTGCGCATTTCAGCCATCGCCTTCTGGACGCCTTCCGGTGAAAAGCCTGTGGAATCCGCCAGCTCTGCCGCCCCTGGCATATCGGCCAACCTGCGCGCGTAGCTCTTCGTAGCTTCTAACAGGGCGTCGGCCTTGTCACGTTGGGCTGGATCATTGCGCAAGGTCGTGTAGCCATAGGTCTGCCGAAGCAGTTGCTCGGACTCGGCGAGCACAGCATCAAGGTTTTTCTTCTCAGCCCAGAGGTGGGCGACATAGCAGCGGAAGTCTTCCCATTGGTCCTGCCAAAGGACAGCATCGAGATTGTTGAGCTGGCCCTGAGCGGCCAGTTCATCCAACAGCGCCACCAAACGCGATGCCAAAGCGCCAGTATTCCGACGCACGAAATCAACGATCGCCTCCCGGTCTTTGCCTTCCGCAAGGCCGACAACGCCGACGCTATCGTGATTAATCCGCCCGGCGCGACCGGCAAGGTTCCAGAATTCCCGGGCAGACATCTCGACCGACTGCCGCCCCTGCGGAACGAAGCGGGAGGCCAGGAAGATCGATGACACCGGGAAATTAATCCCCTGCGTGATTGTCGAGGTTGCACACAAGACGCGTAGATGGCCGGACTCCGCGAGCCACTCCATGAGCGTGCGGATTTCATCAGACAAGCCTGCATGGTGAACGCCCACGCCACGGTCTAGCATGTCGATGAGCTCGAACTGAGGGCTGACTTCCGTCCTCAAATAATTCTGGACCAGTTGCACGTCATCCGGGACAGTTTCAAACTCCGGTACGCTTTTGGCAGCATGCCGTGCCATTGTCCAGACAGTTGGAATAGTATTTGCGACCGCGATGCTGGTACCTCGCCCAGACATAACTGAAGCCATTGCGGCCGTTTGCAGCCCGAAACCCTTTTGTTTTCCTTTATCGAGCACCTTGCTTTTCGGCACGTCTATTGGCCTGCAATCACCTGCCCGATGCGTTCCGCGTAATTTCAGTGCTCTTTCGGTGACGGTCAGTGTCTCGTAGTCAAGCCTCCATCCCGCCTTTTCACTGTCATCAGCAATGGCCCGGTAGAGACCAACGATCCTCTCGTTGGGTTTCCAGGCCGTTGTACTGAAACTGATCGCCTTACCGGCATCAATGTCCTGCGCAAGCCAGCGCGCCACGGTCTCGCTGCTCTCAACATAGGGCATCAGAAGCAGGAAATTGGCTTGCGGACAATCACGCTTGATCGTCGCAAGGAGAAACTCGATACGAAGACCTCTGGCCTCTGTTTCGAGATTGTGCGCTTCGTCCATAACCACGAGCGCCAGCGGGCGCGGCACATTCTTGTTGCGAATGACCAGCGATAACTTTTCGGGTGTTGCCACGAGCACATCAAAAGGCCGCTCCTGATCGGCGAGCAACTCTTCCTCGAAGGCATCGACCTCAATCGCACCGCTGAGCTGCTCCACCCTTAGCCCGATTGGCTCGAAATCACGGCGCAGCCTTCGTGTAACCTGTGCCGTCAACGCTCTTGTCGGCGCGACATACGCAACCCAGCCGCTGTCCGCGTCAAACTGGTTGAGGGCCTGGAGAATCCGAAACTGCGCCAGCAATGTCTTGCCGCCGGATGTCGGCATGTCGATTACGATCGCCGTCTTCGCCTGATCGAGGAGCCCTTGCTCAAGCAACGCTGCCCGCTGCGGCGGTAACAGCTCGAACATCGCCTGATGCTCGCGTTTGGTCAGCGCCTTGACGAATTGGGAGACGCGGGAATTGACGGTGCGCGTTCCCCACCATAGGGAATTCGTAACCATGATCCGGCCAGCGGCGTGCAGCCAGCGAAGAATGACTTCATGCTGAGCATCGCCCGACGCGGTTGCCGCCTTGATGCCGGACTCGAAATGCTTGTCGAGATCGGCAAAGACCGTCTGAGACTGGCCTTGAAGCATGTACTCGGCAAGGACCTCGGTCCCTTTGGCCCAGTGGTAGAGAGCTATCAGGCGCAGCGCAACCGCCCGATCTTCCGCCGCTGAGCCATTCGCGAGCCTTGCCGCTTCATGCGATCTCTGATCTTCGCGCAGTCCGGCGATGATCTCACGGATGCGATCCAGATCATCCCAGCCCTCCTTGCGGAAGAGGCGGACCCAGCACTCGAACAGACGATATAAAAGCCGCCGATCCCATGGAGCATCGGCCACGCTCGGCACCGATATTGCCGATCTGTTCTCGGTAAACCAGCGCCGCAAGTCGGACCAGCGGTCACCGCAGTAGGCAAGCGCGGAGAGCTGCAAAACATGGAAGATGCGCTCTTGCGTGCCTTCCGGTATCTCCGCCAGGCGGCGAATATCAAACGCATGGTGTGAAGCTGCCGTCGCCTGGTCCCTCAGAGCGTTGTCGCCACCAGCAGGGCGGCTTAATGCGTCGAGCCCCTCGATTGCAGCCATTTCATAGGCAAGTGCGACACGATCGAGCAACGCATCGTCGGTGTCAGCCTCCGCGAACGCGAAATCGATTTGACGACCGACGGCGCGCCGCACCAACCGCTCATTGACCAACTCGGCGGCACGGGCTCGCTCTTCCTCGCCGACGGCGCTTAGTGCCCAGTGGGACTGGAGAGCTTCAAGAGCAACAGCGGAGACGGTCATGCGCTGCCTCCCGTCCGAGTCGCCAAGGCCTTCGACGCCAATTCGCCGATAGAGCCCGCCGGTAAATACAAGGCGACCACCTCTATCTCGGTGCCTGCCGGACAGTTGTCCCCAAGTTTCTCGACCCGCGCGCGCACATCGTCCTCATGGGGATCGACATCCCGCACAAGGACACCAAAAAGCTGCACATCGGATGTATTCTCAAGATAACGCTTGGTTGCCGTCTTGAAACGTTCCAACCAAGTCGCGTTCCTGGCACGATGGCCGAGATACTTGAAAAGGTCGTGCCGGATACTGGCTTTGTCCCGTAGATCTTCGAGTTGTTGTTTCAGACCGGTACGGCCATAAACAGCACCGGGCGGATGCTTGGCTTCTGCTGATGTTTTCACTTCCCCGAAGGCGAAGCGATCACCATTTGCATCATGTTGAATGCCGACCAGATCGGCCCCTGGCAAACTCGATCCGCTTTTGCGCTCATCGCGGCCATCCGGCCAGGGAAACAGGCAATCCCTGTGCTCGGTCAGATAGGCTTCGGCGATTGCCTCACCAACACGCCAGTCCTCCATCTCGTCAGGGTCGGCAAGGGCTTCTGCAAGCTGCTCTTGCGCAAACTCGGTTTCGGCGACACCGGCGAGAAGCTCCTCGATGTCCGCTTTGCCCTGGTCGTCAAACACGAGCGTAGAAACCTGCCCGTCTAGCGCTTCGTCCAGTTCTTCTTCCGTCCATGAGCGACCGCCACCCTTGCAGGGCGGTGCGCCAAGGCTGTAGCATTCCTCCCCCAAAGCAACTGTCATGCAACGGCCTCCACGGCTTTCTCGGCGTCACGGAGGCGGATCTCGCCGGACATGAGCTTGGGAAGGAGGAGATCGCGGGTCTGGGCCAGGGTGCGACTTTCGGTCTTGGCGCTCTCGATTTTTACGCGCAAAGGCGCGACAAGCTCGGCAAAGACGGTAAAAATTGAATCGCCTGGAAGCATCAACTCGGTATCGGACACTTCGTTGGGCTTAACGGCCGGATAAGCTCCGCCGTGCCCGTCAGCCAAGTTCGCTAGACGCGCGATGTTCTCGGGTCTTGTCGCGGCAATGTGGACAACGTCCCGATATACCTGTTCGCGCGGAGACAACACCGCGAAGCCAGTGCTAACAGTTAATCCATCTTGCGAAATATAGGCGAAAGACCCGTTCCCTGGCCTAGTCGTGCCAACGATAGTATCACCGGCTCTGGCAATCCTCCGGGCACGGCTTGGTGCATCTTCCCAAGCTAACGTCGTGATGGCGTCGATGTTGCCCCACTTAGCGTTCGAGAGGTCTACATAATCAACAAACTCGGGATGGTTTCGCGCGGTCCAACTTTGGTTGTTGGTATCGGCTAGGTCGCTTATTGAACCAACTTCCCACCCGACCGGCTTGTCTTCGTCGTCGAGGGCATCGGGGAACAGGTCCCAGATTTCGGAGGCGAGATAGGGAGCGCGGCCTTCGGCCTTGGCGCGTGTAGGGCCGAAATCAACAAACCAGTCCTTGAAAATCGCCCGCGCCATCGCCTCCAGCGTTTCATTCGTCCGGCGATTCAACTCGATCTTGTCGTCGAACGCTTGTAGTAAGGACACCAACTCCTTGCGATTTGGAGTGATATCTGGAACTGGGAAAGAGAGAAAATCGTCGCGAGGCAAACCGAGATTAGTGGTACCAGTCGCATGTGCTCTACAATAAGCTCGATATTGCGGAGTTCTCAAAAGCCAATAGATATAGTCCTTCGGCGCATTACCGTCTTTAAAATTCAGCTTTACCGTATCTTGTGTAAGCCTTCCTTGAGAAATTGTGGAAGGAACACGTGAAACCGCTCCAAGCAAATCTGCCGACTGAGTAACATCTTTGAGAGATACGTAGATATCCCCAGGCTCTAGAAGCATCCTGGCATCAGAATCTCCTCCATAGGTTTTTAAATTATCCGATCGGAAACCACCATTACGGGCAATGGACGCCAAGCCGAGCAGGACTGGTCCCGGCTGACCAAGCAGTGCACTCTTGTATGTATTTCCGCGTTGGAGTTCAACGTAGTCTCCTAGCAACTTTTGTGAGCGACTGTTATCCATCAAGGCTGATCCCTTCTAGCTTCTCCTGGATGAGTGCCCCTAGTTCTTCCGCCTCGGCAAATTGTTCGCCAAGAGTTTCCTTAAGCTCATTAAAACGTTGCGCAAAAGCTTCCTCGTTCTCTTCCGCCGCCTGCGCGCCTACGTATCGGCCCGGTGTCAATACGTGATTGTGCTCTCTGACCTCCTCCAACGAGGCGGACTTGCAGAAGCCGGGAATGTCTTCGTAGTCACCCGCGCCTTCTTCACCACGCCAGGCGTGGTACGTTGCGGAAATATTTTTAACATCTTCTTCCGAGAATTCCCGGCGAGTGCGATCCACCATATGCCCGAGCTTGCGGGCGTCGATGAACAGAACCTCGCCGCGTCGGTCGCGGAACTTGTTGTTCTTCTTGTCCCTTGCCAAGAACCACAGACAGGCCGGTATCTGAGTGGAGTAAAAGAGTTGGCCCGGCAGGGCGATCATGCAGTCAACCACGTCGCCTTCAACCATGGCGCGGCGGATCTCGCCTTCACCGGATTGCGCGGAGGACATGGAACCGTTGGCCAGTACCACGCCGGCGGTACCGTGGGGCGCAAGGTGATGGAGAATGTGCTGTAGCCACGCATAGTTGGCATTGCCAACCGGGGGCACACCAAACTTCCACCGGCCATCCTCGCGCAGACGGTCGCCGCCCCAGTCGGAGATGTTGAAAGGCGGATTGGCGAGGATGTAGTCGGCTCGCAGGTCCTTTAGCTCATCTTTGTGAAAACTGCCTTCGTTGTTCCAGCGGATATCGGCGTCAATGCCACGCACGGCGAGGTTCATTTTGCATAGCCGCCAAGTCGTGTAGTTGCTTTCCTGACCGTAGATAGCGATATCGCCAATGCGTCCGCCATGCTGCTCGACAAATTTCTCGGACTGCACGAACATGCCACCCGAGCCGCAGCACGGGTCATAGACCCGGCCCTTGTACGGCTCAAGCATTGCGACCAGAAGGCGCACCACAGAACGGGGCGTATAGAATTCTCCGCCGCGTTTACCTTCTGCTCCGGCGAAACCGCCAAGGAAGTATTCATAGACGCGGCCAAGGATGTCTTTGGAGCGGTCCGCCTCTTCGCCCATGCCAATGCCGCTGATAAGGTCGATCAACTCACCGAGCATGACCTTGTTCAAGGCCGGTCGAGCATAGTCCTTCGGCAACACACCCTTTAACGAGGCGTTGTTCGCTTCGATGGCCAGCATGGCGTCATCGATCTGTTTACCGATTGTGGCTTGCTTGGCGTTCGCTTGGAGGTGTGACCAACGGGCTTCCTTGGGCACCCAGAAGACGTTCTCGGCGAGGTACTCCTCCGGGTCCTCCGGGTCGGCAAGATCTTCGGCGAGCAGAGCCTCGCGCTTGGCTTCAAAGGCGTCCGAGATGTATTTAAGGAAGATCAGTCCTAGGGCAACATGCTTGTAGTCGGAGGGCTCCATGTTGCCGCGCAGCTTGTCGGCAGTTGCCCAAAGCTTGCTTTCGAAACCAAGATTTCCACCATTGCCGTTCTTTTTGGCTGTCTCCGATTTGTTTTTCGTTGAGCCTCGGGGCATTAAACCTCTCCCAATTGTCTATTTAGCGACCGTACTCGGCG
>Ga0102944_1000937_pt1 | contig 20798 bp, 18 predicted proteins | sample SalPonD_shore_MG_FD_78172 | JGI IMG/M metagenome (GOLD analysis project Ga0102944, IMG submission 78172) | Salt pond soil microbial communities from South San Francisco under conditions of wetland restoration - Salt Pond MetaG... | ecosystem: Environmental > Aquatic > Marine > Intertidal zone >...
ATTATACCATTAGGTAGTTTGCACCACGGGCCACCATCAATTTCGACGGCATCATATTCCTCTTTGGCAAGTTCATAACCCCAGTTCTTGAAGCTACCTTCGGTAAACTTCATGATATTTCCTTTATGAACTAAAGTAACACTCTTTCGATCCGTCTCTATAGCATAATTAATTGCTGAGCGAACCAATCGTTTGGTCCCTTCTTCAGATACGGGTTTTATGCCGAAAGAGGAAGAATCCGGGAAACGGACTTTATCAACTTTCATTTCATTAAGTAAAAAATCTTTGAATTTTTCATTTTCTGAAGTTCCGCACTGGAATTCGATACCGGCATAGATATCTTCCGTATTTTCCCTGTAAATAACCATGTCAGTCAGTTCCGGCTTCTTAACAGGACTGGGTGTTCCGTTGAAGTAACGTACAGGACGAACGCAGGCATATAAATCTAATTTTTGACGTAATGCAACATTCAGGCTGCGAATACCACCGCCCACCGGAGTCGTTAATGGCCCTTTAATAGCCACATGATAATCTTTAATAGCTTCAAGCGTATCATCAGGCAGCCATTGGTCTTCTCCATAAAACGATACGGATTTTTCACCGGCATATATTTCGAACCATTCAATATTTTTCTTTCCGTTATATGCTTTGGCAACAGCATTATCTAATACATATTTCATGGCAGGTGTAATATCTACACCAATACCATCACCCTCGATGTATGGTATTACGGGATTATCAGGTACATTCAGTGTCCCGTCCTTTTTCGTTGTAATTTTTGCTCCTTTTGCTGGAGGTGTTATTTTTTGATATGACATACTCTTTTGTAATTGATGATGTTAAGTTTTAAATATCGCGTCTGCATAATAGTAAAATTGTACGCATATCGCACGTAAAAACACTGTAAAATTTCTAAAAGAATTTTGAATGAACTCATTTATTTTGAAATACTTTCAAATTGAACATGATGCTTTATAATGCTGATATTTATTAATTAAAAGACTATGGGTATGGCTTTATTACACCAATTCAAATATTTATATTATATGTAAGAATTATGAACGGGTTACGTACGTTACATAATTAAATAAGAGCAGTAGAAATGGAGCGCATTTATTATGAAGTTTGGACCATTAGTGGGTAAAACTCCAAAACATAAAAGGTTTGAATATCAACCACGTTATTATAAGCCTGATAAAAAGAAAAAAGATTTACACGATATAAAATTTGAACGCAAAACTCATCGCGGGCAGGTGCGATCTATCGTTTTATATGCAGCGTTACTCTTTTTAGTATTTTGGCTTATATTGCATTTGGCTTAATGAGTAACGTTATATTATCGTATCAGATAGTTAATTGAGAATTTGCTAAAAAGGGTGTATTGAATAAGGAGATAGAGAAGCACAACGGTTTAATTAAAGAATTATCGCCAGAGCTATCTAATAAAATTGCTGCAGGAGAGGTCATCCAAAGGCCGAGTTCTGTTGTAAAGGAATTATTGGATAATGCCATCGATTCAGGAGCGGATCACATAAGAGTTATTATCCAGAATGCCGGTCGAACACTGATTCAAGTGATAGATAACGGTTGCGGTATGTCTAAAGAAGATATACCCCTTTGTTTCTTACGTCACGCGACTTCAAAAATTCACGAAGTCAACGACTTGTTTAACATTCAAACAATGGGTTTTCGTGGTGAGGCAATGGCTTCTATTTCCGCAGTGTCCCAGGTTACATTAAAAACCAAGAAGTTTGAAGATGAAATGGGATATGAGTATGAGGTTTGGGGTAATAAAGTTAAAAATTTTGAACCGGCGGCTGTTGATAACGGTACATCGGTGGCCGTTCGCAATCTATTTTATAATGTACCTGCACGCAGAGCTTTTTTAAAAACGGACGCTACGGAATTCAGACACATATTGATAACGTTTCAACAAGCCGCCCTGGCTAATGCCGATATATCATTTGAACTTATTGCGGATACTGATAGTGTGTATAATTTGCCGGCCGGCCCTCTTGATCAGCGTATTGTTGAAATATTCGGGAAATCATACAGAGCAAGTTTAATACCGGTCGAAGAAAAAACGAGTTACGTAAATGTCTGGGGGTATGTTATTGATCCTAAAATGGCTAAAAAGAACAGGGGGGAACAGTTTTTATTTGTTAATAATAGGCCATTTTATCATCGGTATATATTACATATCATATTAAATATTTACAGGCAATGGATTCAACCTAATGAGTATCCTTTTTTTGCCCTGTTTTATGATATTAATCCCCAGGAAGTCGATGTGAATGTTCATCCGAGTAAGCTGGAAGTGAAGTTCGGTGACGAACGCAGCGTTACGGCCTTTACACGTTCTATCGTTAAAAAAGCCTTGAATGAGCGTTTTAATGTGCCTGTTATTGGCAGGGGAGAATCACCCGGTGGTAAATCATATGGTGATTTTGAATCCGGTTTTTCATTTGGGAAATCCGGTGATACTTCCCTTAATAGAAGTGGAGGTGATTCCATTCAATTCCCGTCCAGGATTAATTTTGACAAAAGAAGAGGGAATCGCGAGTCTCTTACCGATGAATTATATGGTGGTTTTGGAGGTAACCCACAGGGAATACCCGGTAAATATAATACCGGTAGTATTCCACAGCCTGAATACGATAAAGGCCGGGGTTTCTGGCAGTTGCATGATCGTTATATTATTTCACAAACGCTCACCGGACTGTTTATAATCGACCAGCACTCCGCTCATAAACGAATTATTTATGAAAAGGCATTACAGGCAACGGAATCGGCATTGCCCAGTACGCAACAATTGCTTTTTCCACAAACCATCGAATTTTCAGCCTCGGATTTTTCCCTTCTGAAAGAATTACATCCTATTATTCAGAAAATGGGATTTAACATACAGTTATTGAGTGGGAATACTGCTATGGTTCTCGGAGTACCTGCCGATATCAAAATGGGGGATGAACGTCATCTGCTTGAATCGATATTACAACAATACCAGGACCTTTCCTCTCAACTTAAACTTAAAGATAGAGAAAAAGTAGCACTCGCGATGGCTAACAAAGCCTCAATTCCACGAGGTAAGAAATTAAATGACATGGAAATGGAGCGATTGATTGATCAACTCTTCTCTTGTAAAGAACCATATTTAGATCCGTTGGAAAAGCCGACAATTGTTTATATTCCATTGGATGAAATAGAATCCCGCTTTCGATAATCAACAATTATTTTCATGAATATACTGGTTCTGGAACCATTTATGGGAGGTTATCACAAAGTCTTCCTGAAAGGATTGGAGAAGAATTCGAGACATTCGATCTATTCCGTAACGATGTCGGAACGTTATTGGAAATGGCGAATGCACGGAGGTTCAATCACGCTGGCACGCGAGGCAGAGGATTTAAAAGTGCCGGTCGATTTAATTCTTGCCAGTAGCATGACCGACCTTTCTGCATTCATGGCGTTGACCAATCCCCACTTTGCTCATACTCCTGTTGCTATGTATATGCATGAGAATCAATTGACGCAACCACTTCCGGAAGGGGAGTCACGGGATATGACTTATTGCTATATCAATTACCTGAGCGCATTGATAGCAGATAAGCTGATTTTTTCTTCTACGTTTCATTTCGATTCATTCATTACGGCTCTGCCTGAATTTCTCAAACGATTTCCGCATAATCATCAGCATCTCGATACCGTCGATTTGATACGTAATAAAAGTACAATCCTTCATCCTGCCATAAATCTTAAGTCATTTGATAATCAGAAGGATACGAGAGCCAATAATGATAATCCCGTTATTGTTTGGAATCAACGATGGTCGTTTGATAAAGATCCGGGTTTGTTTTTTCGTGTAATGAACAGGTTGGATGATGCTGGCTTTCAGTTCGATCTCATCCTTGCCGGTGATAACAGGCATGACAAACCGGTTGAATTTGAAAAAGCCTGGAATCGATATGGTCACCGTATCATTCACTATGGCTATGTTGAAGATTTTGAAATCTACAGTAAGTTACTTCATAAGGCGGATATCGTTGTTTCAACAGCGACTTATGAATTCTTTTGTGCCGCCATTATGGAGGCGGTGTACTGTGGCTGTCACCCGGTGTTACCGGATGGATTGACATATACTGAACTTATACCGGAACATCTTCGACACCCGTTATTACATGCGCCCGTATTTTATAAAAACGAGGACGAGCTGTTTAATAATCTCAAGGGGATGCTTAAAGGGGATACCAAGCCCTTACCCAAAGCATCATTGCAAGGTATTAACAAGCATCTGGACTGGAGTGTGATGATACAGCAATATGATGCATTGTTTGAGGATATAGCAGAGACTAAGAAGGAGATAAGTCCTTTAAGCGGGCTACAATAATACCTTTGACAGTTTTCCTGCTATAAATATAGGGTAGAAGCCCCAATGGTTCGGTAGTAATACCATGTTTGGGATTGGCATGGAAAAAAGTCAGGAAATCCCCTTTTCGATATGCGATAGCCGTATGTGATACATCCAGGCCTTTCACTGTTGTGACAAATGCCAGTATATCACCCGTATTAATTTTTCTGATATAAAGCGGTATTTTATTTTTGGGTAGATATTTCAAACTGTCTTGCGATAATTGCCGTTCTTTATGTTTAATAAGATCCAATAGTGAGTCATTATGAGCCAATCCTGGATACTGATATCGATGGTGACTCATATAGTAAACACTGTCCATTGGAACTGAATCGGGCCAATGCTGACTAACAATGGAAACTAATCCTTTCTTCTGATTGGTCAATAACCAATCCGAGAAATAATTTAGCCTGCTGAAATATCCATGAATATGACCGTTCCGGTATCTGAGTAATTTCAGATTATTCGCGAAGGTATTATAAGAAGTGTCCCGTTCCAGGGTTGTTAAAGCTAATGCCATTGATGTCTCAACATAGATGACGCAATCGGATCCTTTAAGTGTTATAACAAGTTTTTCTTTTTTTGGTTTGTCCAGTAGTCCGGCTTTATAAGGGATACCAAACTGTTTTTCGGCATAAAATGAGATTAAGTCAGATAAGGTGGAATCGTGTTTGTAATGTTCAATGCCATCTTTGAGCCAGTTAGATATTATAAACCTCTTGTTTTGTGCTTTGACCGGCAGCACAGAGAGAAAAGTAATGCAGAATACAAAAGCGGAGAATATGATCTTCTTTAGCACACGTTTATTCTGTTATTGAGTTAAAATGGAGCATCTTCATCATCATTATTTGATAATATATCGGGATTGCTATCGTGTTCCTGATTATTGGTATCTTGAGGCCCTACTTCAGGAAGCATGTTACTATAATTGCCATTACCATTTCCATTATCGTAAGGCTTATTATATGCAGAACTCAGATTTTCAAAACGGGCATAATCCTTGATGAACTGTAGTCGAACAGTTCCGACCGGGCCATTACGCTGCTTCCCAATTATTAATTCCGATATCCCGGCTGTAGACTGACCTTCTTCATCCGTAAGGATACCATAATATTCTGGCCTGTATAAGAAACAAACAACGTCGGCGTCTTGTTCAATAGAGCCGGATTCACGCAAGTCGCTAAGTTGAGGTCGTTTGTTACCTCCCCTTTGTTCTACGGCACGACTCAACTGGGATAGAGCCACTACCGGGACTTTCAATTCTTTGGCAAGAGCTTTTAGCCCACGGGATATATAAGCTATTTCCTGCTCCCTGTTGCGATCTGAGGATCCGCCGGTCATAAGCTGAAGATAATCGACAATAACAAGACCGATATCATGTTCATTCTTCAAACGCCGGCATTTTGAGCGTAATTCCATAACACTGATTCCGGGTGTATCATCAATAAAGATGTTGGCTGAAACCAAACGGCCGGCTGCTTCAACCAATTGTTCAAAGTCCTGGTCATTTAATTTACCCGAACGGGCCATTTGTGCATTGATGCGTGCTTCCATGGTAAGCAGTCGTTGCACTAACGATTGGTCGGACATCTCAAGACTAAAAATGGCTACATTGGTGCGTAATTGTTTATCAGGGAAGAGTGCGGCATTTCTTGCCGATGACAGTACAAATGCTGTTTTACCCATTGAGGGACGTGCCGCGATGATGATCAAATCACCCGGTTGCCAGCCAGCTGTTAATTTATCAACGTCGAGACTGGAAGGAACACCTGTTAATCCATCTGCTTTACCTCTTATTTCAACGAGATAATCGAGTGTATCCTTGAGGATATTTCCTATAGCTTTAGCCGGGATTCGTGTTTTGGTATTTGATATTTCAAATATTTTTTGTTCGGCCTGATCAAGCAAATCAAACGGATCACTGGTAGTATCGTAGCTCTGTTTTATAATTTCATTACAGGTGAGTATCAGGTTGCGTTTGATGGCTTTTTCGGCAATAATCTGAGCATGATACTCAATATTAGCTGCAGAACTAACAGAACGCGTCAGCTGTGTCAGGTAACCGGGGCCTCCACAAATATCTAATAAGTTTTGATCACGTAGCTCATTTTCTACTGTAATGATATCCAGAGGATTATCACGTTCATAAAGTTTAAGAATAGCTTCGAAGACATGTCGATTGGCCGGTTTATAAAAGTCTTCCGGTTTAAGTATCTGAAGTGCAATAGAAGCGGCTTCATGGTCAATTAACATACCACCCAAAACGGCTTCCTCAATCTCCAAAGCCTGTGGCGGTATACGTCCTCCATCCTCAAGAAGGTCGATTTCCTTTTTGTAATTTTTTTTGTTGTTGTAATCAGATCCGTTAGAATCTTTTGGCATCGACGTATGGTTAGTATTAAAAATTCTTAATTAATAAATACAATAAAATACAGGAAATGTAAACTAAAGGACTAAGGTTTACACCCTAATTCATCATATCTTTTTCGCAACATCTGAACATCTTCCCAGGTAGCACGTTTCCAATTAGGATTACGCAATAAAGCAGCGGGATGGTAGGTGACTGTAAGCTCATAATTGTCATGAAAAGGATGGAAACTGCCCCGAAGAGCTTTCATAGGTTGATCGGTATTCAATAAGGTTTGAGCCGATATTCTGCCGAGACAAAGTATCAATTTGGGGTTTATAAGGTCGACTTGCTTAAGGAGTACGGGAAGACTTTTAGCTCTTTCGTCTGTCAACGGATCCCGATTATTAGGTGGCCGGTGTTTAACTATATTAGTGATGTAAATATCTTTTCTTTCAAATCCGATTGCCGCAAGAATTTTATTTAGTAATTTTCCCGCACGACCTACGAAAGGTTCACCCTGTAAATCTTCATTTCTTCCCGGCGCTTCTCCAATAATAACTAAATCGGCATTCGGATTACCGACACCAAAGACAAGATTGGTATTGGGAAGGTCCGTTTTAAGAAAATCAGCATCTAAGCAAAATTGATAAAGTTCATCCAGTGTTTTACAGTCTTCGTAACTTTTTGGGGCCACGTCTTTTTTTGTTTTGCTTTCGTTCGATGAATCCTGCACGCTTACCGTCTGTTTTTTTGTGTTTGATTTATTGCCATTACCTTTTACCTCCGACTGTGGGGAATCTGTTATGTTAAGTTTTTCCCATAAATTTGCATCAATTCGTCCATATACTTCTTCCTGGTAGTGAAGATAATCTATGATACGGTTTATGTAAGGTAATTTATCTGACATTGGGTGTAAGTATATCCTGTTCTATCTCAGAAGTTTGAGTTGATGAAGCTAACAAGCCTTCAAAGTATCCATTAGTTGTAATTTTATCCAATGAACAATTGATGATTTTATTGGTCAATGCTTCCTGATACGGCATCGCGACACGAATATAATTATCCGTCCAACCGTACATTAAACCATCTTTATTCTCCATTTCAAAAAGCACCGGACGAACTTCACCACTGAACTGACTGTTAAAATGGAATCTCTTCTTTTTGGATAACCGTCTTAGCTTGTGCGTTCTTTTTTTGCGCACTTGTTTTGAAATAACCGGTTCATAACTGAGAGCAACAGTGTTTGGACGTTCCGAGTAGGTGAAGACATGCAGATAGCTTACAGGAAGTGAGGAGATGAAATCAAATGATTCCTGAAACAGTTCATCGGTTTCTCCCGGGTGACCGGTGATTACATCCACACCAATACAGGCATCCGGCATCAGTTCTTTGATCAATTCAATACGGTGCTGGTAGAGATCCGATTGATATCTTCTGCGCATAAGTTTGAGCATTGTATCACTACCACTCTGCAATGGAATGTGGAAATGTGGTTGAACGCAGTTAGACTCAGCCGCGAAATGGATGATATCATCGTGTAATAAATTCGGTTCAATGGATGATATACGTATACGTTCCATACCGTCAAGCTTATCCAATTCCTGCAATAGACCGAAAAATGATTCCCCGTGCTGCTTACCGAAATCACCGGCATTGACACCTGTTAAAACGATCTCTTTGTACCCGTCTGCTATGACCGTTCGGGCATTATTAAGGATCTGTTCTATTTTAGGGCTTCGGCTTTTTCCTCTCGCCAGTGGTATGGTGCAAAAGGCACATTTATAATCGCAGCCGTCCTGTATCTTGAGGAATACACGAGTCCGGTCATTTTCAGAAAAGGCGTTATGAAAATCGACGGCATCATTGGCATCGGTATGATGAATGATGGTCTCGTCCACTTTTTCAAAGTCATTTACAAGGTCAAAGATATTGAATTTATCTTTAGCTCCGAGAACCAGGTCTACACCATCAATAGCAGCGATTTCTTCAGGTTCCAACTGGGCATAGCAGCCAACGACAGCGATAAAAGCTTTCGGATTGTTACGTTGTGCCCGGCGGACGTATTTACGGCAATCACTGTTAGCATTTTGTGTTACCGAACAGGTATTGATGACATAGATATCCGCTTTCGAATCAAAATCGATGATCTCGAAATTATGATCTTCGAATGTGCGTTTGATGGTTGATGTTTCGGCAAAATTGAGTTTACATCCGAGAGTATAAAATGCAACCTTCTTCATAGTGGACAAATACTTGAAAATCTGAATTGATCGGGGACAACATAATTAGATGAAAAAGATACGAAAAATTCAGTGGATTTGAAGAAAAAATAGAACGCGGATGATACAAATTATGCGGAATTTCGCAGATTATTTTTAATAATCAAGACGATGGACGATGGACGACAGAGGATACCGGATGCAAAATGCCGAATACATATTAAACAACCATCAATGAAAAATTATAGAAACTTAAAAAGCCCGAATGGGCTTTAATATAAATAGCTTCGGGTGTAACCCGGAGACGAAAAGATAAAATCATGCCGAACCCCGGAGCCCAGGGGGTGTACGTGTTCCCTGACAAGGTACATGATCTTTAACAATAAGTTTAACTGACTTTGACTATACGAGGGGTTCAATAGTAATTGGAAATGGTGCCGGATAATAATTAAGATAAGTCATTACCCCGCGCCTTTAGGCCGGGGATACAGGATAATGCTACAACAATTGTTAGGGCTTTATCCCTTTGATAACACTCCTAAAGGGCTGAAGCCCTCTCTGAAATTATGTAAAACCCATTAATCCCCGGCCTAAAGGTGCGGGGCAATTATGAGCTTTAAAATATTTAGAAATAACAGCGACCGGACACAGAGTGTCCACCTGTGCGTTTCCGGACTGTGTCCGGGAGCGAGATGCTATAATTTTTTGTCGATCGCTGACCGCTGACCGCTGATAGCTAATCAATAAACTACAAACAACCGATCAATAAAATCCGCTTAATCTGCGAATATCTGTGGCAAAAAAAAGCGGATTCCCAAATGGAAACCCGCTTTTCTCAAAATTTCATATTGCTACAATCTTATGAGAAAAAAGAATGGTAGGCCAAAATCAAACCGGCGATGACCATGAAATTGGCTACGGCCAGGGGTAATAACTTATTCCAGCCGAGGTGCATAAGCTGATTGTATTTGAAACGTGGGATCGTCCAGCGGACTAATATAAATATAAATACCCAGAAGCCTGTTTTCGCCGAAAAAACGAGAATATCAAGTATGCCTTTAGCCAAAGTCGACATATGCGGCAGCCACATTGGTTCAAACGGGAGGGTGTAACCACCGAAGAAGAATGTAGTGATAAGCATACTGGCAATGACCACGTGCATGTACTCGGCAAGAAAAAACATCCCGAATTTCATCGAGCTGTATTCGGTGTGAAATCCACCAACGAGCTCCTGTTCAGCCTCAACGAGATCGAACGGGGTACGGTTGGTTTCCGCAAAAGCAGCTACGGTGAAAATGACAAAGCCGACCGGGTTCTTGAAAACATTCCACCAAACGGCTTGTGAGTGTACAATATCGACCATATTCAATGACCCTGCATAAAGCACGCATGAAGCAACGGCTAATCCCATGGGCAGCTCATAACTGAGCATCTGTGCCGCCGCTCTCAAACCTCCAAGAAGAGAGTATTTACTATTGGATGCCCAACCGGCGAGCGTTACACCATAAACACTTAACGAGCTGATAGCCAATATGAATAATACACTTACATTAATATTGGATATGTAGACACCTTCAGCAAAAGGTATAACCGCAATTGTTATGAGGGCTGTGGCAACCGGAATCATAGGAGCAATCGTATGAAGGAATCTATTACCTGTATTAGGCGTTACATCTTCCTTCAGGATAAGCTTCAAAACATCTGCGATAGGTTGTAATAATCCCTTTGGGCCAACCCTGTTGGGACCAATCCGGTTTTGAATGAAAGCCGCTATACGCCGTTCGGCATAAACAGCAATAGCTGCGGAGTTTAAGGTTATAAACAACGCCACAGCTAAAACAATTAATGAAAATACTAATGGAGACATACGATATTAAATAATTATGCTGGGTTAATTTCAGTTTCTTTTAATGATGGCAATTGAACACCGTTTTCCTCATCCATTCGCTCATAACTGATACCTTCAAAAACAGGAAATGCAGAAGATATTTCAGCCATGATTTCTCTCGATTCTGTATAATCAAGATCCAGATTCATTCGATAAGATACTCTGACAAAAAATTCCCAGGCGGGGATACAATCGATTTTGTTTTGGTCGGAAATCCAGTTGTCGAATTTTGTTCCATACCGGTCAAGTCGGCTGATACCCATTTCAGGATTAATGCTCCGGTTGGTATAAACCGTTTCTTTAGCAGGGAATGTACGTTGTATTCGGCCATCAATACTTACATAACTGGCATCGTGCTCAGCTGCACAAGTAACAGGAATGACTAAATCGGATGCATTGGTCATTTCCGAATTATTTGTAGCTAAGCTTATAACGTATTTACCCTTCAAAGCTTCTTTCGTTACAGCAGAACGGTCCAGAAGGTTATCATTAAGAATAACAACAATTTTTACTTTATTTGAAGAAAGTTGCCTGGCAAGATCGTCTGATTCTGTAAAATCAAGATAATTAATTCCCAGTGTATTGGGTGCCTGATCATCTGTTAGCAGAAAGTTATCACCGGCACCTTCTTCAATATGTGGCGTGTAATAAACATCATTAACGCCAATTTTATTGAAAAACTTACTTAGGATGTAATTATCCTCAAGAGAAGCATGGGGGCTGCCGATAACAAGAATTTCATCAGCAGCGTGGCTGCTTATTTGTTCTACAAATGTTTCGAGAGCATTATTCCAGGTCGTTTTAGTAGTGTTATCACCATCAAGACGAATCTCCGGTTTTGATACTCTGTTCTCATTAAATAATCTGTATGCCTCCCGTCCGGCATCAGCCATCCAGTAATCATTGACTTCCGGATTGTATCGCGGTGTTATACGCATTACAAGATTATTCCGTGTCCAAAGGTCCACGTTCGTACCTTTAGCATTTGTAATATCAATGCCCGGTGTTTGATTTAACTCCCAAACACGGGCTTTAAAACGAAAATCAGACGAAGTTAAGGCACCTACAGGACAAATATCAACCGTGTTAACCGAATAAGGATCGTCGAATTCTCTTCCGGGTGCTGTTGCCGGGTAGTTTTTATCTCCGCGGGAGATGATTGTCAATTGATTCGATTTACTTATTTCATTACAGAAGCGAACACAACGGGTACAATTGATGCAGCGTTCTGCATCTAATGTAACTCTTGGCCCTAATTTAATTCGCTTGGGCTTATGAACCTTTTTAAACTCAAAACGACTTCCTTCGGGTCCGTATTTATAGGTTTGGATCTGTAACGGACATTCACCGGCCTGATCACATATAGGGCAGTCAAGCGGGTGGTTAATAAGTATAAATTCGAGGTTATCTTTTTGTGCTCTCTTAACTAAATCGGATGTTCGGTGTGTTTTGATGACCATGCCGTCGCTCATATCCAGACTGCAAGCTGTCATCAATTTCGGGAAGAAACGAATCTTACGTTCACCGTTTTCATCCTTTTCATATTCATTTTTTTCTTTATTAAATACGGGCGTGCCGGCCTGTACCATACATTGACGGCAGTTAGCCGGGATGGACAGGGAGGGATGGTAGCAGAAGAAAGGCAGCTCCAACCCATGATCTAACATAAATTGCAGAACTTTCTGCGGCTTCTCGTATTCTAACCTATTACCGTCTATGAAAATCTCAGGCATTTTATTCCTAAATTTTATGCTGTTGCGTAAATAGTTTTCTTACAACGTGCTTCAAATTCATCACGGAACCGACTGATGGTATAACGTACCGGCCATGCAGCGGCATCTGCTAAAGCACAAATTGTTCGGCCTTCCATTTGGGTGCAGAGATCAAGCAATATATCCAGATCCCTGTATTCGCCCTCGCCATTCTTAATTTTTAGTAGAAGTTTCTCCAGCCAGCCGGTACCTTCGCGGCATGGCGTACATTGACCGCAAGACTCATGATGATAGAAATGAGTTATACGCCATAGGAAATCGATCATATCGGTATCCTCATCAAGTACACACAACCCGGCCGTACCCATCATGGAACCGGCTTCTCGTAATGACTCAGCATCCATGGTAAGGCCTTCAAGCTGGTCGGCTCTCAGTACGGGGGTTGAAGAACCACCCGGTACAACGGCTTTTACTTTCTTTCCATTTCGTACTCCACCGGCCACTTCGTTGATAAGGGTCATTATGGGCATTCCTGTTGGAAATTCATAAACACCCGGTTTATTAACATGTCCGGATATTCCATATAAAACCGGACCAGGATGCTTAGCTGCACCAAGATTGGAATACCAATCTGCACCATTTTTGATTATGAAAGGCACATTGGATAATGTTTCAATATTGTTGATGGTTGTCGGCCGGCCCCATAATCCTTTTTGTGCCGGGAAGGGAGGTTTTAGTCTTGGATAGCCACGCTTTCCTTCAAGCGATTCCATCAGGGAAGATTCCTCACCACAGATATACGCTCCTGCACCGCTGTGCAGATATAAATCAATATCTACACCACTTCCTAAAATATTTTTACCCAGGTAACCTTTTTTATAGGCTTCATCAACCGCATTCTGCAATTTTTGAATCCATGACCTGTATTCACCGCGGATATACACATAAACGGCATTAACAGTCATAGCATAAGCAGCAATAACGGCACCTTCTATGAAAAGATGCGGATTATATTCAAAAATCTGACGGTCTTTGAATGTACCGGGTTCCGACTCATCGCCATTAGCAGCGATATAACGGGGGCCGCCATCCGGCTTCGGCATAAACGACCATTTTAATCCGGTGTTGAAACCGGCACCGCCACGGCCGCGTAAGCCTGCGCTTTTGACTTCGTTCGTCACATTATCTTTAGCCCACTTACCGTCCTTGTTTTTCAGGACATCTTTCAAAGAATCATAACCACCGTTTTTTTCGTATACATCAATCTGGTGGAGATTCTTTATGTTTGGTAACAGTAGTGGTTTATACGATTTCCAATCCATTGACATAAATTAATTCTCTTCTTTTTGATGTTGTGGCAGGGGAATGGATTCAAATTCCGGCATTTTATCTTCGCGCAAGGAATCAATTAATTGATCTACTTTTTCCTTTGTTAGATGATTCACATAAACATCATTGGAAACTTGTAAAATGGGGGCATAACCACAAGCTCCGAGACATTCTACCGATTGAATACTGAATAAACCATCTTCGGTTGTCTCTCCTGCTTTTATACCCAGTTTGTCTTCAATATATTCGAGTATATCGTATCCGCCGGTTACCTGACAACTGAAGCAGGTACAAACATCGAGTACATACTTACCCATCTTTTTGTTGTAAAACTGTGTATAAAAAGATACAACACCGTATACATGCGCTTCGGGAAGGTCTAACACCTCAGCCACTATTTTTTGTACTTCTTCATCCACATGTCCGAACTTCTCCTGTGCAAACCATAGAACAGGCATAACAGCCGACATGTTGGTTGGGTATTTGGCCTTTATCTTTTCTATCTCTTCAAAATCAGATTTATCAAATGCTATATCCATAATAATTATTTATCTGAGTCTCCCATTACAGGGTCTAATCCACCAATTAAAACTACCGTATCGGCAATCATTTCACCGTCCAGGATATATTCAAGACCTTGCAGATTCGCAAAAGAAGGCGATCTGATTTCCAGTCTCCATGGATGTCCGGTACCGTCACTTTGAATATAATAACCGAGTTCCCCTTTCGGAGCTTCGATAGCATGGTAACATTCAACTCCTTCAGGTGGACATATACCGGTATCGGTCATCATGAAATCGTGTATCATGCCTTCCATTGAATAATAAACCTCGTCTTTGGAAGGGTAGGTCTGTTTGGCATTATCAACCCTGATAGGCCCTTTTTTCATTTTATCGAAACACTGCTCTATGAGGCTGAGACTTTGTGTCATTTCTTCCATCCTGCAATAGTAACGAGCAAGATTATCACCTTCGAGACGTGTAGGTACTTCAAATTCTACTTCATCATATTTACAATAAGGATCAATTTTGCGTATATCGTAAGCAATACCGGTTGCCCTGAGGTTAGGGCCACTTAATCCAATATCAATAGCTTCATCTGCTGTGATCGTACCAATATCTTTATTACGATCAACAAAGATCCTGTTTTTATTCAGAAATTTATTCCAACCGACCAATTCTTTTTTAAAATCTGTAACCCATTCTTTAATCATTTTGATGGTCTCGGGAGTAAAATCATTAGCTACTCCACCAATCCGGGAATGGGAAATCGTAAAACGATGTCCACCGAAATTATCAAAAATATCGTATAGTTTTTCCCGCTCACGAAATGTCCATATAAAGAAGGATACGGCACCGGCATCCATAACCATGGTGCCAAGCCAGAGGAGGTGGGATGAAATACGTGCGAGTTCACATCCGATCATGCGGATATATTGTGCCCGATCGGGAACTTCAATTTTGGCTATTTTCTCAACCGCTGTGCAGAGAGCTACATTATTGCTGTAAGGGGACAGGTAATCCGTACGGTCGGTGTACGGCATAAATTCCTGGTATGTTTTGTTCTCAGCAATTTTTTCTATTCCGCGATGAAGGTATCCGATATCTAATTTATTCTTAATTATTTTCTCTCCATCGAGTTCCAATATGACTCGTAGAACACCGTGTGTTGCCGGGTGCTGCGGACCCATATTAAGCACCATATGAGTAGCCAACGGATCATCTTCATAAACCTCAACGGTAGTATGTTTGTCCTCCAGGCTTTTATATATGGCTTCCTGGTGCTTCTTGAAGAATGTCGATTGTATTTTAGAAGTTAATTTTTTTTCTAATTCCATCGTATCTTGTTTAATCTTCTGTATCCGGTGTGGTGCTGGGTAATTCGATAGACCCGGGGATACCCAAAAGCGGAAATTCTTTGCGTAGTGGATAGTATTCGAAGTCTTCGGGTAAGTAAACTCGTCGTAAATCCGGGTGGTCATCAAAAATAACGCCAAACATGTCGTATGTTTGACGTTCCTGCCAATTGGCTGCTTTCCAGATATCGGTTACCGTTTGAACATGGGGATCTTCCTCTTCACATCTGACTTTGAGGAATAAACGTAATTGATCCCGTAGTGAAACAATATTATAAATGACTTCAAATCGTTCTTCGGAGGTAAAACGGTCGGTCCCGAATATATCTACCAGATAGATGAATCGATGTTCATCATAAAGCCTGCGGCATATATCGTGTATCTTATTAACGGATGTCCGGACAAGAATGTCGCCCTGGTACCCGGTAACCTCAAGTATGTCATCCGGATATTGATTTTTTAAGTCATCAATAACTTTTTGATGAGCAGAAGAAATATTCATGAGTTAAGTATCAAGTAATACAGAATGTTCTGTTTTAATTTTATTCTGAATCTTCATCAATGCGTTTATAACGGCATCAGGCCGCGGTGGGCATCCTGAAATGTAAGCATCGACGGGTAAGAAGTTATCAACTCCCTGTACAACTCCATAGCAACGGTGCATACCGCCGGTGGAAGCACAGGCTCCCATGGCAACACACCATTTTGGGTCCGGCATCTGATCCCATATCCTTCGGATGGCGTGCGACATCTTATACGTACACCAACCGGCCACGATCATCAGATCGCTTTGACGTGGTGAAAAACGGAATACTTCGGATCCGAACCTGGAAACGTCATATCTTGGGCCGGCAAATGCCATCATTTCGATAGCGCAGCAAGCCAGTCCCATAGGCATTGGCCAAACGGCATTTGAACGTGCCCAGTTTACAAGGGAGTCTACTCTTGTAGTTAAATATCCTTCGCCTAAGGCGCTTTCTAATCCCATAACTTAAATAAATTATTTTTTAATCTGTTTGAAATCCCAATCAAGTGTACCTTTTTTTAAGGTATAAATTAACCCGAGGAACAGTATTACTAAAAATAGCATCATTGCAATAAAAGTTCCTATTCCGAGTTTTAAAAATCGAACGGCCCATGGATAAAGAAATACTACTTCGAGATCAAAAACGATAAATTCCATGGCAACCAAATAGAAACTGACGGAGTAACGTTCCCGGGCCTGACCTACAGGATCCATACCACTTTCGTATGGTCCAAGTTTTAAAACATTGGGTCGGTACGGCCCTATAATTCTTGATAAAATCATAAATAAAAACGCCACAATCACGGCGACACCAACCAATATCATGATTGGTAAGTAATTCTCTAACATAATTTTTTAATTTAATCACATGTGCATTAACACCCTTTTTGATCAAGCAAAAATTAGGGCGATTGCTATGAAATGTCAATGTAATATGAAAAGGATTAAAATGCCTTAAAAAATGTTACTTTTTCTTCTATGAGTTGAGATTTCATTTAACTTGACCTTTAAGTGTAGTGCAATAATCTTTAAATTAAAAAGGTAAAGAATTTATTAATTGGCTTAAAAAGAGAAACGTACCGTGGAAAAAATTCAAATGGAGATTTTAGGGCTTTCAACGAGTCCAAGCAGCGGTGGTGCTTATGCACTTATTTTAAATGAGACGGATGGCAATCGAAGGCTCCCGATTATCATCGGTACGTTTGAAGCACAAGCTATTGCCCTTGAGCTCGAACATATAAAACCGCCAAGGCCTATGACGCACGACCTGCTCAGAAATGTTGTTCAAAGTTTTAACACTTATGTTAAGCAGGTGTTTATTAACGAGCTTAAGGAGGGTACATTTTATGCTGAAATTATATATGATTTTAACGGTAAAGATGTTCATATGGATGCCCGGCCCAGTGATGCAATAGCCCTGGCAATCCGGTTTAATGCACCTATTTTTGTCGCCGATGAGGTATTGAGTGAAGCAGGTATTCAGGCGGATTTAAGTGACGAAGAACTTGGAGATTCGCCGAAGTTCGAAGAACAGCCTGAAGAAGCTAAGTCTGCAAAAGACACGGAAGAAGACAGTAAATTAAAATTATTAGAAAAACACCTGGAAACGGCTATAGAAAAAGAGGATTATGAAAAAGCCGCTAAACTCAGGGATGAAATAAAAAAATTGAAAGGATAAGCATTGCAAATAAAAAGTATTGATTACTCTCATTTGCCCTTCTCTGACTTATATAAAACTTATGTTTCCGATTATTCCAAAGTTGATCGTTTTTATAATGGCAATCCGCTGAATGAGGATGAAATTTCCGGATTTTATAAAAAAAATGTAGCGGTCACCGATCGGGTTGAGACGGTAAAGCTACTTAAAGATTTTAACAATGGGTTCGACCTGGATCCATTGGCACAAAAAAATATTGAAAGATTGGCTGATGAGAAGGCTCAAACTGTTGTGACCGGTCAACAACTGGGTATCTACGGAGGCCCGTTATTTACTGTTTATAAGGCTTTAACAGCTATTGTTTTTGCCAGACGGATGGAAAAAAAGACAGGGAATCCTGTTATTCCTGTTTTCTGGTTAGCCGACGAAGATCATGACTATGAGGAGATAGCCAGTGTTCGTTTCCCTAATCGTGACACTATTCACTCAATAAAACTGGATGCTTTCAATGAAAAGAATCATGCAGTATCGGAATTGGTCATACCGGATAGGTTTACTGATTTTCGAAATGAAGTAAAAGAAAAACTAAGGGAAACCGATTTTTCTGAATCTTTATGGGATTTATTAGATGAATGCTACCGTCCCGGTGTCACATTCCGGGTGGCATTTGGCAAACTGATAAGCCAACTGTTTTCAAAACACGGAATGATCCTGGCTGGCAGCCATGATAAAAATATAAAACGTTATTTATTGCAACAGTTGCAAAGCTCTGTCGAAAATGCATCTGAAATAGGGGAGGCACTTGAACGTCAGAGTGGGAAACTGGCCGATGTTTATCATCAACAGGCACAAACCGATTCGTCATTGCTATTCATGCATAGTGGGGAGGGAAGGGTACGTATTTCATTTGAAGACGGGATATGGAAATACGGTGACAGGGAGGAATGGCCTTCCGTAGAATTAAAAAAAATGATAGAGAAAAATCCCGAACGATTTTCCCCAAACGTTTTTTTACGGCCCGTTCTTCAGGATGCGTTATTGCCAAACAGGGCGTATGTAGCCGGACCCGGAGAATTGGCTTACTACGGTCAAATGAAAACGTTATACCCGATATTTAACCTGGAAATGCCGTTTATTATTCCCCGCATGAGTGCTACATTGATTGAGTCGTCTATTAGCAGGATTATGGATGATCTACCATTTGATTTTACAGATTATAAAAAAAGGATTGAAGATCTGGAATCTGATTATGTTGATAGAACCAATACCATGGACGTTAATGAATATTTTAAACAATGGAAAAAAGATGTCGATGAGTTATCGGAAAATAAGACGAAAGCGATTCAGAATATTGATCAGACACTAAAAGGAGCGGCAGAAAAAGCAAATTCATCGTATTATCATGCTCTGGATGGGTTAAAAGGGAAAGTATTTCGTGCTATCAAACAACAAAATGATATACAAATTAAACGAATCCGTAAAATTCATACCCATTTGTTTCCGGAACAGGAATTACAGGAGCGCAAATTCTCCTTCATCTATTATATGAATAAATACGGAGTGGATATTTGGGACAGCGTTTTAACTAAGATTGATGAGGAAACATTCGATACTCATAAACTTATTAATATCTAATTAATGCAGATTATCGACACCGGTGCTCAAAAACAAAAGATCCGTGAAAAACTCTTAATGAAACGCAAGAGATTATCTTCGTATGATTATAAGTCGGTTAATAAACAGATTCTTCATCGATTAGTGCATTTAGATACTTTTAAAAAAGCACAAACGATTCATATTTATTTGCCTATCGTAAAACAAAAAGAGGTCGATACATTGCCGGTAATCGGATCGTTGTTGGAAAAAGGTAAGAACGTGGTTGTGCCCATCACCGAATTTGATCGTATTGCATTACGTCATGTTGCTTTAGATAATATGAAAGATTTAAAGACAAACCGATGGGGGGTACCCGAACCTGTTCAACAGATAGATATCGATATACAGGAACTTGACCTGGTTATAGTGCCTATGGTTGGCGGAGATATGCATGGTAACAGGTTGGGATATGGAAAAGGATATTACGATAGTTTCCTAAAAGAAGTTAATTGTCCTAAAATTGGTTTACTACCGGAGACTTGTTTAGTAGATAACATACCTGTGGAAGAGCATGATGTCCCGCTTGATTATCTGATAACCGAGGATAGAATTATCCGTGCCCGGGGCCAGGGTAGATAATATTTAAAAAAGTAACCATCTTATATATAATGAACCTTTATGTATTTCGGTTCGTATAGTCATAAAAAAGGTAAAAAGAGTAAAATAATATTATGGCAGAGCGTACCAAACAAATGGGGCAAAGTTCTAATCTTGGCGATTCTGTTTCCTATACGGAAAATGATCTGCAGTTAGCACTTGATGATTTTCTGGAAGAAGAAAAACGTAAAGAGGTAAAACCAACGTTATTCAATTTTCAGACAATTGCCGGTTTTGTAATCATATTTTTATCACTCAGCTATCTCGTTCAGCAAATCGGACTTAGTTGGGGGCCGAGTTTAAGTGGTTTAATGAGCGCACTTCCGGTAATTGGTGGTGTTATTGTGACCATAGTCGGCCTGGGTATATTTAGCAGGGAAAGAAAGAAGCATCGTAAGCAAAGGCGAAAAGAAAGAAGAGAGAAGAAACATTTATATAATAACCTTGAACAGAGAGAAAGACGCAGGGAGAAACACAGGAAGCATGAATTTGATTCATTTAAGTCGATGTCAGAACATGATATAAAAGTGGATCGTTATGCCCTCAAAAAGAACAAAAAATTATTCCGGTCCCGTCATGATAAACGAATATTTGGTGTTTG
>Ga0102944_1000938_pt1 | contig 20798 bp, 15 predicted proteins | sample SalPonD_shore_MG_FD_78172 | JGI IMG/M metagenome (GOLD analysis project Ga0102944, IMG submission 78172) | Salt pond soil microbial communities from South San Francisco under conditions of wetland restoration - Salt Pond MetaG... | ecosystem: Environmental > Aquatic > Marine > Intertidal zone >...
ATCTCATGTATAGTTGCATATGGATTACAATGCAAAAAATTACTTAACGCTAACATATCACTATTGTGAACAAATTTCTTCACGGCGTCCTTTAAATCCATTTTTTTTTCAAATTTTGATTCAATTTTTGAATCTGTAATATGAATCTCCTTATTTCTATGAGTTTTAATTTTGATTTTATTAATATAATAGTGGAAATAAAAGCTGTGTATTAAAATTATAAATATAGAGAGATTTTAGCCCCAATACTAACTCTTATAAGATCTTAAATTTATTGTTAATTGAAAAATCTTAAAGATATAAAAATAATTGATTTTAAAATCATTTGATATGAAGTTAGGGATAGTTTTATTATGAAATAAATATTTTTTAATACGAGAAATGAAAGAAAATAAGAAACATAATACAAAAGAAGAAGATTCAGACGATTATCTTGATAAAGTGTGGAAAAATTGGTCATCAAGAAGAAGATGTGAAAAAACTCATAAACCTAATTATATTAAACCTAAAAACCAAGAAGATTCAAATAATATTTAATAAGTCAATTATTCTCTTTCCCTATTTTTTTATAAAATGGAAACTAAAATTCAATTTTCTTTTTGTAATTCTTAAATAAGATAAAATCTAAATTTGAGTTACAATAAAAAAAAGATGTAATTTTTATTTTTTCAATATGAAATGGAAAACACGATTTACTGAAATTACTAAAACCAAATATCCTCTCATAATGGGTGCTTTTGGAGGTTGGGGTAAATCAACTTTTGCATCAGAATTCTCAAATTCTGGAGGATTAGGGATTATTACAGCACTAAATTTTCCAGATTTACATGATTTTAGAAATGATATTAGAAATATGAAAAAACTTACAAATAATCCGTTTGGTATAAATCTTTCACTTCCACATCATGGATTAAATAATTCTAAGGAAGACCAAAATATAAAAAAGAGATATATTGATTATACTGAGGTTGCTTTGGATGAAGGAATAAATATTTTTACAACATCAGGATATAAAACAGCATTCATTGGAAAGCGGTTGCATGAATCGGGAGCATTGTGGTTTCATAAATGTGTTTTATTAAGACATGCAATTGCAGCTCAAGAGGATGGAGCAGATGGAATAACTCTCGTTGGTTTAGAGGGAACAGGGTTTAAAAATCCCTTAACTCAAACTACATTAATAAATATCACTATGGCAAGAAAATTGTTAAACATTCCTATAATTGCTGCTGGAGGGATAGGTGATGCAAGAGGATTTCTAGGAGCTTTGATGATGGGTGCTGATGCTGTTTGTCTTGGTACAGCGCTTATGTCAACTAGAGAATGTCCAGTTTCTGAGAAAATCAAAAAGAAATGGATTGCTTCGAATATTTTTAAAGAGCAATTTCATCAAAGAATATATGAATATAATACCAAAAACTTTATGGCACCTTCAACCGCTATCGGACATCCATCTCAAATACTTCCGTTAAATAAATTTATAGAAAATCTCATTGAAGAAGCGGAAGAAATATTAAAGTCTTATAGATTTGAAAATGATTTTTTTGAAATAAAAAAATAATAAAACTACTTTTATAATTCTTGTTTATCTCTAAAAAATAGACCAATGTCTATTATTCCTACAAGTCCCAGACTTGTTAATACAGAAAGCCACTCTACAATTGCGAAATTATTTCCTGTAAAAACAACAATAATATCAAATATTATAATTACCCAAGCAAAGACTGAAATAAAAGGATTAAGTTTCAATTTCCACGCCCAATATCCTGAAAAAATCTTAATTATCATCAGAATCAAAAAGAAAATTATTGTAGCATTGTGATGAACTGTGTAAGCCAAATTTTCATTATATATGAAAAACAATATCCCATCTTCAGCAAAAATTCCAATTAAAATTAAGCCAATTCCCCCGATTATTCCTAAAGCTATTAGAATATTTGTTATTATTTTAAAGGCTTTATCGACTTTATTTTTATAAGCGAAAAACCCAATGAAAAATATCATCATTGATATACCGGCTATTATGCATCCTAAATTGTAGAAGATCGCTCCCATATTATATTGAGAACCAACTCCATCTTCAATATAAGTGATCCACTCCCCTCCAACCCATCTCCACACTGGACCTCCATCATTAGGAACAAAATACCTACCTAAGTCTGATAGCCAATGATCAAGGGGAGTTGCAGGATTAGGAAATAAGATCCATGCTATAATCAAAAAAATTATATAACTTGTTATGCTTAATATTCCACCTACATAACATAATTTTTTATAGAAATCATTTTTTTGTTGATCAAACATCTTTTATTTAGCGTTAATGGTTTTTTTAGAATATAGATATATTGATTTAAGGTTAATTTCTAAATCGATTTAAATCTTTAGTTATTTATTGAAATGATTTCTTATTAATCACTTAAATATTATTTTTATAGATGGTGAATATGAAAAATATTTTAGTTACAGGAGGTTTGGGATTTATTGGATCTCATATAGCTGATTATTTTGTTGCGCAAAATGTCTCTAATAATATTATTTTAGTGGATAATTATGCAAGATCTCTGTTTTTTAATGAAATATCTAAAAGGCAAATACAGAATAACCTCACTCTTCTTCAAAAGCATAATAACATAAAATTTTATGAAAAAGATATAAAAGATATTAACTTTTTGAAAAAATTATTTCAGAAATTTGATTTTGACCTTATATTCCATACAGCCGGTCAGACAGCCGTATCATACTCTATAGATAATCCATATATTGATTATCAAAACAACTTTTTTGCATCCATTAACCTCTTAGAAACAATTAGAAAATCAAAATCAAATCCAAAATTGATATATTTTTCAAGTAATAAAGTCTTTGGAGATAATGTAAATAATCTTAAGATGTTGGAGAAAGAGACTCGATATGAATTTCAAGATCCAGAATTTAAAGGGATTCCCGAGAGCTTTCCTGTTGACCATTGTCAGCATAGTCCTTATGGAATTTCTAAATTATGTTCCGATTTATATATTCAAGAATATGGATATACCTTTGAATTAGATTTTATTATATTTAGAATGTCTTGTATTTATGGACCCCAACAACTGGCAGTTGAGGCTCAAGGTTGGATAAATCATTTAATTCTTAATGCCATAAAAGATAAAACCATAAATATTTATGGTAATGGAAAGCAAGTACGAGATATTCTCTATATTAGTGATTTAATAAGTATAATCAAATCCTTAACTCATAAAAATGTTAAAAATAAAGTTTATTGTATCGGTGGAGGTTATAAGAATACCATTTCAATTTTGGAATTAATAGAATTATTGGAAAATCTTTTAAAGAAAAAAATTCAATACAATTTCCATAAATGGAGAATAGCGGATCAGAAGATTTATATTTCAGATATTAAAAAAGCTAGTAAAGAATTAGATTGGTCTCCAAAAATTTCTCCTAAAGAAGGAGTAATAATGTTAATTAATTATTATAGAACCCAAGGATATACTTTATAATTTTTATCACTATTAGATTAATTAAAAATTTAAAAAATTCAAATTAAAAAAAGTATAAAATCTAAAATTTAAATAATGAATCTTGAGACAATAATAAGAGAAGCAAATATAAAAGATGTAAAATCTATTGCAAAAGTTAATTTAGATACTTGGAAAACGACCTATTCAAATATTATTTCACAAGATTATCTTAATTCCTTATCATATGGAAAATATGAAATTATATGGGAAAAAATCCTATTTAATTTAAAAAAAACTAGTTATTTCTATGTTGCTGAAGAAAAGAATGGCAAGATTATTGGATTTGCTTGGGCTGGATTAGAAAGAGGTAGTCAAACTAAAGAGATTGGAGAATTATATGCTATTTATGTTTTGAAAAGATATCAAAGAAAAGGTATAGGAAAAGCCCTATTCTCTTCAATCTTTAAAAACTTCTATGAAAAAAATATAAAAAGTGTTATCGTTTGGATTTTAAAAATAAATATATATAGAAAATTTTACGAATCGCTTCAAGGAAAATATTATAAAGAAAAAAGAGAAAAAATTGGAGATAAAAATTATAATTTAATTGCATATAGGTGGGATAATATGGATATTTTAAAAGAAATTTTGGGGATTTGATCCTTTTTTTCTTAGTTTAATTAATATTTAGTTCAATCGCGAATTTTAAAATTTAATTTCAAATTTGGAAAAATCTAGAAAAAGATTCGAAAAAATAAACCTTAAATAATGAAAAATCCATTTCTAATTATTATATTTAATAATATAGGAGATATTTATGAGTAAAAAGAAAAATAATAAAAAATTACGTTTGTTCTTTAGCTTAAACGGTTTTCCAGATCAAATGACTTATCAATTTTTTACATTAACGATTTTTGGATATTACTTTGCTGTTGTAAATGTGCCAACTTTTTTTATGTGGATTGGATATACGGTCTGGGGGCTTTGGAATGCTTTTAACGACCCTCTGATTGGATATCTCTCAGATAAAAAAAGATTTGGAAAATATGGAAAACGAAAAGCGTTCATAATTGTTGCATTTATCCCACTATGCCTAATGATGATATTTCTATTTACATCACCACTTGAACCAATAGATATAACATGGAGATTTTTTTATTTTCTGTTTATAATGATGCTGTTTGAATTAATTTATACAGCATTCGATGTGAATGTAAAAGCTCTATTTCCTGAGATGTGGCCAACAGAAGAAGAGAGATCAAAGACTAATGTTTTATTAAGAATACTTACAATTGTTGCAATCTTAGCAGCTTTTCTTATTCCTACAATTATACCACCTATAAATCCTGATTATACAACTGCTCAATTAAATCCTCAAGGAGCTAGAATTACTTATATTATTAATGGAGCAATTATAGCTATAATCGTTTTAATAGTAGGGGTTCTTTTTATTTCAAAAGGAATTAAAGAAAATAAAGAATCGGTAGAACAACTTCAGAAAAGACCAAGATTCTTCGAATCTTTAAAAGTAACGCTTAAAAACAAGAATTTCTTGTTTTTAGTCCTTGCGAATATGATGACTTGGTATGTTCTAACCATTATGACCTCAATATTTCAATTTTACGTTCAATATGTCTTAGGGATAACTGATATCGCTCCTGCGTTTGGTGTCTTCAAAACATTTTTTTATTATGGATTTTCCATCATCTTGGCATTTTTAGTAGCTGTAATATGTATGCCTTTACATAAGAAAATAGGTCTTAAATACGGAATGCGGAATGGATTTATTATCACCATGGCTATAATGGGATCCACTTTTCTTTTGTTTTTACTACTTTCAAACAATTTTATTAGCCATATTTTTGGAATCATTATTTCTAGTGCCATTGGTTTCGGTCTCTCGGGTATATTATTCTATTTTGATATTTTAATGGGTGATGTAATAGATCAAGATGAATTAAACAGTGGCATGAAGCGATCAGCTAGCTTTTACGGAACAAATGCATTTATCCATAGATTTTCAATCATTCTCTTCATCTCTTCTGTCGTCTTCGCCTTTCAATATACACCATGGTCAAGCAGTTTTGGAATCACCGATCCAGCATTAGTAGCTTTACCATTAAAAATACTTTTTTCCGTTGGTCCAGCGATTGCCTGCGTTATAGCGCTTTTATTTATGCTTTTTTATGATTTGCACGGAGAAAAACTAAAAAATATGAGAAAACAACTCAATATAAATCCATAAATCTATTCAAAAAAATCTATTTTTATTTTTTTCTTTTTTATAAATTTGCAAAATAGGAAAAAATTTGCGGATATGGCCATTTTATTAAGCCTTAGTGCTTATTTTTAAATTTTATACACAACTATACTTTCTATTATAGATCTAGTTAACTTTTTATTTTAATAAACTGAATTAAATAATTGGTTTTTATCTGCATTATTTTATAAAGTTTGGCTAATTAAAGGTAATATAATATCTATTAAAAAATCAATAATATTTAAATGAAGTTCGCAAATAGTTTAAATATTAAATTTTTATTGAAAAAACAAAAAATTGAATTAAAAACGTGAAAAAATTATGGAAAATCTAATATTACTGATTCCTTTAATTTCAGGCGTAATTTCTATAGCTCTAGCATTATATTTCTCCAAAATGGTTATGAAGGAGGATCCAGGTAATGAAAGAATGCAAGAAGTGTCGGGATACATTGAAAGCGGGGCAAAAACCTATATTAAAGTTCAATATAAAGTTCTCACCCTCTTCGTAATAGGACTTTCAATTGTCGTGTTATTTGCATTTAGTCCTGGTAGTTTAGCGGTTCCCCAAATGATTGCTTATCTTATAGGATGTGCCGGTTCGATGATGGCGGGATGGTTAGGAATGCTAGTAGGAGTTAAAGCTAATACAAGAGCAGCTCAAGGATGCACAGTAGACATTAAAAAAGGATTTGATATCTCTTTTTTTGGTGGGTGTGTTATGGGTTTAGCTGTAGTCGGTGTTGCTTTAATTGGTGTATCATCAATTTATTGGGTAATGGCTAGTACATCTTATCCAGAACCTGCGAAGGTTGTTTTGGGATTTAGTTTTGGTGCTAGTTCAATCGCTTTATTCATGAAATGTGGTGGAGGAATTTATACGAAAACAGCAGATGTAGGTGCAGATTTAGTCGGTAAAGCAGAATATAAACTTCCTGAAGATGATCCAAGGAACCCTGCTGCTATAGCGGACAATGTTGGAGATAACGTTGGTGATATTGCGGGTATGGGTAGTGATCTATTTGATAGTTATGTTGCTTCTATTGTTGCAGCAATGATATTAGCGGCAGTACAAGGGTTTACAGATATACTTCAACCTCAATCGGAACCATTTTTTGTATTATTACCAATATTACTCTGTGCATTTGGATTATTCTCATCAATTTTAGGTATTGTATTTATTAAACAATGGAAAACTGGCGATCCAAGCAAATTATTAAATTTTGGAACATATTTCGCAACCTTTTGCTTTGCAGGAATGGCTGCTCTCTGTATTTTAATCTTTCATTTCCTTGTTGCTCCTGCAGATAGAATGTTGCTTTGGACTCTATGGGTATGTGCGTTTATTGGACTACTAAGTGGCATTATTATCGGTATAACATCAGATTATTATACACGTGAAGATAAAAAACCTACCCAAAACATGGCTCATGCTGCTGAAGAAGGAGATGCTGTGGTTATTTTAAGTGGGTTCTCTTACGGACTTATTAGTGTTGTTCCTCCAGCAATAGGCATTGTTATAGCTATGGCTATTTCATATCTCTTGCCATTTATCGTTACAGGTGAATTTATTGGTGGCGTATTTGGAGTAGCTATTGCAGCGACAGGAATGTTATCGATTGTTGGTACAATTGTCTCTAATGATGCATATGGTCCAATTTGTGATAATGCTCGAGGGATTGCAGAACAAGGTGACTTGGGAGAAGAAGTAATAAGAACAGCAGATAGTCTTGATATGGCAGGCAATACAGCAAAAGCGATAACTAAAGGATATGCAATAGGGGCTGCGAATCTTACTGTGTTAGCATTGCTCTTTTCATTCTCACAAGAGGCAGGAATTAGACTTGATACTATCACCGGAATTCCTATTGTTAATTTATTGACGATAAGCGTATTAATAGGAGCATTTTTAGGTGTGGTAGCTCCTGCATTATTTTCGGCTGTTTTAATACTTGCGGTACAAAGAAATGCTGCTAAAATGGTTGATGAGATTAGAAGACAATTTGAAGAAGAACCTGGCATATTAGACGGAACAGTACCAGCAGACTTTAATAGATGTATCGATATTGCGACTACAGGGTCTTTGAGAGAATTAGTTATCCCTAGTATTATTTCCATCGCATTGCCTTTGGCAGTTGGATTAATTTTTGGAGTAGCTTCCCTAGGTGCATTTTTAGCAGGATCTATCCTTTCTGGATTTGTATTTGCTATATTCATGGCAAATGCTGGAGGGGCATGGGATAACGCAAAGAAGTGGATCGAGGATGGTAATCTTGGTGGAAAAGGAACTGAAACACATAAAGCCTCGATTACTGGAGATACTGTAGGAGACCCATTTAAAGATACTGCAGGACCTTCTATCAACACTCTATTAGTCGTTATGTCTTTAACATCTTCTATCTTTGTCGGATTATTCTTAGCAGTCTCAGGCGGAGCAGGGCTCTTAGGAGCATTATTCTAAATTCTTAGGCTTTATGAAATCAAAAAACCTTAACTATTTTTTATTTTATTTTTCTATTCTTTTGAAAACCAGAATATTAATTTTGAAGTTTTTTCAATATGTTCCTTATAATTAGGACGTCGTTTTAAATTTCTATTATCCATGAGAGGTATACTTACGAAATTAAATAAAATTGTTATTGCAATTGGTCCGATTATTGTCCACCAAAACGCTAGATTAGAAGCAAGCGCAAATAAGTAAATACCCCACCAAAATGTGATCTCACCAAAATAATTCGGATGTCGGGAATATTTCCATAAACCTTCTTTCATAATCTTCTGATAGCTTTCCCTGGTGTTTATAAAATTTCTTAATTGTTTATCTGCAACTGATTCTATAATTATGGCACTCCCAGTTATAGAAATAGCAATTACATCAATTAAATTAAATAAGGAGCATTCATAGCATAATGTGGGAAAAAGAGAAAGACATCCTAAATAAACTAAAAAAGTTGGCATTAGTTGTATTCCAAATAAATTGATTAACCAAAACATGTTAACATTATTTTCACGATACATTCGATAACGCCAATCTTCATGGGTCAAACCTTTCCAGTTACTTGCCCAATTCCAGGTTAATCGAAAACCCCAGATACAAGTAAGGCTTAGTAAAATAATTTTCCGTGCTAAAATGCCTTCTAAGGGATTTCTAATAAAAAAATACAATGCTATAATTATAGGCGCAACACTCCAATAAGGATCATAAAGACTAGCATTATCATAAAATGTACTTATAAGATAAACTACCATAGTTCCAATTAAATCAGCAATTAGAACAATTAAAAAAGGATGTAAAAAATTAAAAATTGTTGCGGTTATTAATGCTAAAGCTAAAGCTAAACTATACGTTATTATGATTACTAAAAACCCATTTTTCTTCTCTTTCATATATAATATTACCTCGGCAAGAGTATTAAAAATTATAGAGATTATAATATCGAGCTAAATTTATTTGTTTTCAAGATCTAGTAGTATTTTTTAATCTGAAATTGAAATTAAAATATATAGATAAAGAGAATGTAAATGAAAAAAATTTAAAATTTTGTTTCATTATGATTAATGACAGATGAGATTTGGGGCTGACGGTGGGCAAAGTCCCGCTGAGGATAACCTCGCCTCACACTCCAAGCAAGGCATGGAGGAATCCATGATGGTGAAAACCATATTCCAGTAATAGAAACGGCACCGCCTTGATGTTTATATTAATGATCTGGAACTAAGCCAGAGAAATAACATGAAGGAGAGGATGAAACGAGCTGGAGACCTTGGTGCAAGGCCAAATGAAAGCATAGGAACTTGGAGCTAGCTTTAGGTAGGCCGCTTAGTTTGATGCCTCAACAGTTTTCTGGTGACAGAAACTGTACAGAAAGGCGGGTATAAATCTCAGATGTCATTCTTTTAAAACTAATTTTACAAAATATTCAAAACTTCTGTCATAAGTTTTCTCTGCGTCCTTCGATATTTTAGCAAAGACACATCCTGGTAACTCATTCATTCTAAGATGATATGTAATGCATTCACAACATTTTCCTTGACGAGAACAACTCGAATAAGTGCATGCACATGTTTCCTTCAAATTTTCTTGATTACACTCAACCATATATACAAAAAGACTTTTTATTATAAATATTTAATTTAATCTTCTATAAAGGAAAAAGTATCCTCTGTCGCCCCACATTCAGGACATTCCTCTGGAATATCTTCTAAATCAAATTCTGCTCCGCATTTATCACATTTCCAGTGAGGCATTATTTTATTTCTTTGAATAATGGTATTTGATTAAAACTAATAAAATTATATACAATACTATTAAAAAACTTAAACAATATGCAAGAAAACAATTGTTCCCAACAATAAAGCAGCTAAAATAAGTACGTGTTTAGTTTTTTTCTTCTCTTTTTTGCTTAATGATTTGTAATATCTAGTTTTAGTAACAAGAATACCAATTGGAACCATAATACCCGCACTTAGAATGGGAAATATTACACCAGAAGGACCGATTAAAAATTCTAAAAGATTAAAGGGTTTTTCAATTATTTCAATATATATTATTGTATAATTTAAATTTCCCACACTGTCATTAGCATATATCTTTAATTCATAGACGCCTTCTGATAACTGATACCAAATATTCATATCTATTAATGTATTGGTATTATTATCTAAATGTATGATTGTATTGTTTATAGAATAATAAAGTTCTTTAAGATTCGAATCATAAACAAGAGCATGGATTGAAAATGGCTTATCCCATGAAGAGTTATTTAATGGTGCAATAATTTTCAATCTGGGAGCAATCGTATCTTTATAAAGTGTATATAAGATCTTATTAGTGTTCTCTACAGAGTCATTTGCATAAAATTCGATAATAAATTCATCTTCATTTTTTAGTGAATTCCATATCGATTGGTTTAGGTATAAAACAGTATTATTGTTAAAGAATACTTTTTGATTATTTACAACATACCAAGCGTTCTCAAAATTCATATCATAGATGCTAATATTAATAGAGAAAATCGTATCGGATATCGTATTATTGATTGGATTATAAATCATCAATCTCGGCTCAATTATGTCTTTATTAAGGATATATGAAACCGAGTGGATATGTCCCAAGGTATCATTTGCATAAATCGTGAATGTAAACTTAGATTCATTAGATAAAGCATTCCATAACCTTTCTTCCAAAACTACTGGTGTATTGTTTTCTAAAAATACAATTTGTTGCTCTAATCTATACCAAAGAGAATCATAATTCATATCTTGAACAGATATATGAAGATAAGGTCTTTCTGCATAAATTTCATTATTGATTGGATTATGAATTATCAATCTCGGTTCTATAACATCTTTATACAATAAATATGAAATTGAATCATTAATATTTCCAGCTTTATCTACCGCAAAAAAATGAATTATAAAAGCGCACTCATCATTTAAGGAATTCCAAATGGAATAATGCAAAAAAACTTCTGAATTATTATGAAGAATTCTTTCTTCTCCCTCCACTTCATACCAGAGTTGATAATAATAATAATTATCGTAAATGGTCACATTTATAGAAGGTATAGACTCATAGGATGTATTATTTAAGGGATTATTAACAAAAATCTGAGGTGTTATAGTATCTTTAATAATGAATATATAATCCATATTTTGATTGTTTAAACTATCATTTATTTTGAAAAAAATGTATATCCCTTCATTTCCAAATTCATTCCATGCAGATTGATTGATTTGACCAATATCTCCACTAAAGCAATAATTTTTAGACCTATGGGAAAAATTAGAATTAGATAAATAATACCACGTTTGATTAATATAATCTCCAGATGTAGAAACATTAAAATAAGGTGCTTCCAGAGAGAAATAATCACCCCATCTTGGTGTATTAATTAAAATTCCTGGAGCATTTTGATCTTTTATTACTATAACCTCACTTGAATTTACATGACCTGCCGAATCATTAGCATAAAAGACAATTCTTATTTCACCATCATTAAATTCATTCCAATATTGGCTTAAAATAAGATTTTCGTTAGGATATTGAAATGTGTGATTTTCTGTAAAATGTAAGTCATTTGATGAATTCATTAGCATATACCAAGTACTTTCCAAAAAAGGTTCTGTAATATTTAGAATGAAGTTAGGAGCATTATTGATTCTTTGACTGTTATTAGGACTAATTATTTGAATATTTGGGGCTATAAGATCTTTGAATATCTTTACTTGCTTAAAGTCGAAATTTCCCGCACTATCATTCGCATAAAACTTAATATAAATGGTTCCATTTAGGCAAGAATTCCATAAATTATTATCAATTTCTCCAGATAATTGTCCCTGAGCTAGAGTGATATTTTCAGACCATCCTTCTTCTTTTGTATGAAGAGAATACCAAATATATTGAAAGTTTAAATCCTCAAGATCTAAACCAAAATCAAAATATTCTCTCCCAAAAACTTGCCCCATATATGGATAATTAATATTAATTCTGGGAGAAAGTATGTCCTTATATAGCATATATGAAGTTCCATTATTTATATTTCCTGCTGAATCATTCGCATAAAATTCAATTGTGAAAACTTCCTCATTAGATAAACTATCCCAAATAGATTGAGCCATAAGTGTTTGAACACTATTCTCAAGGAAAAATTTTTGCCCATTTACCACATACCAGACTTCCTCATAATTTAGATCATTTACATTTACTAAAATAGCTGGTCTTGAATTATAAAACGTTAAATTTATAGGAGTAATAATTGTAAGATTAGGAATTAATGTATCCTTATTAAATCGTAGAGCTTTCACTTCATTATGTCCCAAAGTATCATTTGCATAAAAATAGATATAGAAAGATCCTTCAGTTAATTGAATATCCCAAACATCTTGCTCTAATAATTGATCTGTATTATTAGATAATGGAATTTTATCACTTTTCCAATTGGAATTTTGCCGAACTCTATACCAAAGAAAATCAGGGTTTAAGTCGTTAAAAACAGCATTGATTATTGGAGGATTATTACAAAATGCATATTGCTCAGGTGAATTAATCATTATCACTGGTTCTTCTGTATCTTTATATATATTTACAGTGATGGTTGTAATCTTATTAAATGAATCATCTGCTCTAATTCTTATTTGAATTAATCCATCATCTATTTCAGTCCAGTTAAAATAATCTTGATTAAGTAATTCTGCTGTGTTGTTATCTAAATATTCTATATCAGGAAAACCTTCTACTTCATACCATATATCATCAAGAGACCAATCATAGACGGTTATATTAATATAAGGAGCATTTTCATAAGATCCTCCGTCTATGGGAGAATTTACTATAATAATAGGCGCGATTGTGTCTTTTATTTGTAATTTAGATTTCTGATTACCATTTCCAAAAGTATCATTCGCATAAAAGTAAATATAATATTTACCTTCACTTAAAATGTTCCAAACTTCTTGCGCTAATAATTGATCAGTACCATTATTTAATTTAATCCTATCGGTTATCCAATTTGAATTTTGCCACACTCTATACCATAATGAATCATAATTTGCATCATAGCATAATACATTAATTATAGGAGTATAATTTGAAGCTTCTCCTTCCTCTGGTGAATTTATGGTTATTTGGGGAACTATATCATCTTTATATAAAGTCAAAACTAGGCTATCGTTGATATGATTAAAACTATCATTTGCAAATAAATATATTTGAAATTGCCCTTGGTCTAACTGCTCCCATATGGATTGATCTAAAAGTTCCTCTGTGTTATTTTGTACAAATATTTTATTACTTTTCCAAGTTGAATCTTGCTGTACCCGATACCAAGATCTATTAAAATTAGGATCATAGAAAGAGAAATTAACTTTTGGAGTTGAATTAAATTTATCATTCTCTGATAAAGGTAAATTCACAATTATTTCTGGTGCTTTAGTGTCTTTATATAAAGTAAAAACAAGACTATCATTTTTATTCCCCGCTTTATCATAAGCCTTTATAAAGATTTTAAATACTCCTTCATCCAAATTTGTCCAGATTTCATTATCTAAAAATATCTCCATTCCATCATATAAAATTCCATCTTCTATCATTCCTTCAACTAGGACTTCATAATAAAATTTTTCGGGATTAAAATATAGGTCGTTAACAGAGATTTTTATGGGAGGCGTTGATTCATAATATGTATTATTCAATGGATTATGGACAAATAACCTGGGGGGAATAAGATCTTTATAAATCGTGTAGGTGATCGGATTGTTTAAATTCCCCAAAGTATCGTTTGCGAAAAATTGAATAGAGAATTCTGTCTCATTGGTAAAGGAATCCCATATTGATTGTTTCAAATAAGTTTCGGTATTATTTTCAAGAAAGACGATTTGGTCGTTCACCTCATACCATATTGAATCGAAATTTAAATCATATACGATCACTTTGATCAGCGGCCTAGAGTTGTATGACTCTCTATTTTCTGGATTTTCGATATATACTTGAGGACCGATCTGATCCTTAAATAACGTATATGAAATTGATTCATTGAGATTTCCCAGGCTATCATTGGCAAAAAATTCGATAGTGAATGATTTCTCATTGGCAATGGAGTCCCATATTGACTGCTCCAACAAGACTTCGGTGTTATTCTCAAGAACTACGATCTCCCCGTTCACCTCATACCAGAGCGCATCATAATTCAGATCATAGACAATCACCTTGATGGGTGGTCTGCTACTATAGGTTTCATCATCAACGGGATTCTCGATAGATAACCGTGGACTGAGTTGATCTTTATACAATGTATAGATAATTGATTCATTGAGATTTCCCAGGCTATCATTGGCAAAAAATTCGATAGTGAATGATTTCTCATTGGCAATGGAGTCCCATATCGATTGTTTTAAATATGTTTCACTGTTATTTTCGAGAAATACGATTTGTTCATTTACTTCATACCATATTTTATCAAGATTTTTATCATAAACTGTTACATTGATTAATGGAGGAGTATTAATTTTCGAATTATTAGATGGAAAATTTACAACCAATTGGGGAATTGAATCATCACCGTCATCCCATATTGGATAATTATCTTTTGAGTTTGCTGATCCTGTTAAATTATAGGGAATATCACCAATCCCATCATCATTTAAATCATATCCAAATTCTCCATAATCATCCCAAAAGTTCCCAATTGTACCATTATCCCAATTATTATTATCTCCATAATCATTTGCATTTATCGTATTATTTATAAATTGATTATTATAAAAATTATTGTGAATAGAGCTCGAATGACTTATATTGATTCCGAAAAAGGAATTATGTAATATATTTATATTGGAAAAATTGTTTTTTACACATTCATTTTCTAAAATTATCCCAAATCTATTATATGTAAGATTTATGAAGCTTAAGGTAATATTAGAGCAATCTGATAACTTAATTCCTCCACCTTGATTAAATTTACAATTGATATCAATAAAAGTGCCGTTACTAGTATCTTTTAAAATTATTGCAGGGAATTCCGTAGAAGAGTTATAAAATGAACAATTTTGAATTTTAAAAAATACACCTTGAGAATCATTAATAAAAAGACAATAACTAGAATTATTCCCATTGATATTAATATCCTTAATAGTATAAGGGTCATCAATTTCTCCTGTTCCTGAGCACCAATTATAAGCTTCAACTGTCTCAGACCAATTGCCATCTATGAATATTGGTTTTATATTTCCATTCGAAGTTCTCAAATTTGAATAAAATTTTGGAGTTCTAGAATTTACATGATCGATATTTTCTTTGGATGTGAATAATAAGATAAAGCAGAAAAAAGTTAAAAATAATAGAAAAATAATTCTATTCTGTTTAGTCTTTCTAAATTTCACTTGGGGGCTCATTCTAACACTCCAACATTATGTTATAATTTGAATTTTACTAAATAAAAAAAAAAAAAATGAAATTGGTTTATTACTCCTGTGATAAGTTAGCAATTTAATTGGATTTCACCAATTAATAACCATTTAATAAGTATAGAAAATCATTATAAGTTGATATAAAAATATTTGCTTTCACATTTTTTTCATTTGAAAAAGAAGAAAAGGGAAACAGTGCCAAATCAAGTGAAATCTACGGAGATCTGTATTTAATTTTTTGAAAAAGTCTATTTCTTTTAAGATTTAATCTTATTGAATCTTTCTTATATAAGTATTAAGAAGAAATGATATTTTTATAATCATTTTTATAAAATTTTTTCAAGACTCAAGATTTGGACTTTTTTTAAAAAAATAAGTAAATGAGTCTTTATTAAATATATTTTTATATCGTTTATTTTAAGATGGACGCATTTCCGATTAGATTCTCAATTATTTATAGATTCTGGAAGACCAACCATGGGAAATTGGATCAAGTAAACATTCTATGAAAACTTCACTTTTTCAAAAAATTTATATATATGATTATCATCATAAATTATTGAAATTCAACTAGCGAATATTTAAAGGTGATGTTTAAAAAAACCTTAAAATGATATGCAATGGAAATAGACTACAGCAATAAAAGATATCAATTAATCTTTGCTGGGATTCTGTTGTTGCTAATAGTATCAGTTTTCATAGCATTCGCATCGGGAATTAATGGAAATATTTTCTTTTTCAACAAAGATACCCTCGAACAAAAAGGGGTATCTTACCATATGAAAAAGAATAATCAGATAGATCTTTTAACTGATCCATCCGATATATATATGGAGTGTGACAACGTGCAAATAGATCAATATACTCATGAATCTTTTACAGTTGAGCCAGGTTATGTTGAATTAATTGATGATAATTTAGAAGGACCATTACCTATTTGCCTCACCCCAGAATGGGCTGAAGGTAAATACTTACTATATGAAGTTAAAGGTGGTTATGACTTAACTGGCGGTATGCTTACTGTTTCACAATATGGTGATATAGTTAAAAATCCATGTACCGGTCAATGGGTTGGCTGGTCATTAGATTGGACATATCTCGGATGGGATTGCGAATCTGATGAATGTTGTGTTGAATTATGGAATGTCACATTTGATACAAGCTGTGATAATTCTGTATGTCTAGATAGTACATCTGATCCAGATGGTCAACAGCATCCAGAAAAAGAAGTAGATTTTGAAATTAAAACGACCTGGCAAGGTTGTGAGTTTGATCACATATTGGCACATGAACGTCATGTTCCAGAAATCCCCAATTCCCGAATTAATTAATAATTATTTCGCCAGTTGAATGCAATAATTATTGATATACTTTTACGTTTGCTGGGTGATCGACCTTGATCTAGAAATGATTAACCTCGATCACTGGTTTATTGTTAACATTCTTCTTTTCTTTTTATTATTTAAAAATTCTATTTTATTATTATTGGTAAGATTCTCAAATTGGGTAATAAGAGAGGGAAAATTATTCTTTTTTCCGTTTTTAAGTCTTCTTCCCGTCACTCTGACTATTATTAAAACTCAATGCTTATGAGATCAATTAATTTTAAATACAAAGTTTTGATAAAATTTACTTAATGTGATCCAATCTGATTCAGTCTTCAAATGATTCAAAGATTAGAAGATATAAAAGGGATAAGTAAAGCGACTGCTGAAAGGTTAAGAAATGCGGGTATCCATTCTGTTAAGAAATTAGCCCAGATTAATATAGATGATTTGTCAAAAATTAAAGGAATTCCTAGGAAATCTGCGGAGAAATATATTAAGAAGGCAAAAAGTGTGACAAAAACTTTAAGTCAAAATGAAGAACAAAATATAATCAATAGTGTTATATCAAAATCTAAATCTCAAAACTCCTATAAAACTATAAAGATACCGGCAGAATATAGAAACCATAAAAAAAGCCAAAATTTACCAGAACCGTGGTTTCCTTTAGAATATATGCAAAAAATACGTTTTTATCATCATAAAATTAAGGACTTAGAAGTTGAGTTAGAAAGAATAGAATTAAACTGTACTATGGATGAGCTTAAACAATTTATCAAATATATTAAATTATTAAACATAAATTATAAAACGCAGAGTCAAATAAAAATTCTCAAGGAATTAGAATTAACACCCAGATTTTATGATCCTATCGAACAAAAAGAAATTGAAATTTGGGATATCATGTTTGAATGTTCTCGTGCTTTATGGGTTCTAGCACAGATATATAATAAATTTTCTAAAAAATTTGAAAACGCAAACGATTTAAATAATTCCATTATTGCGATGGTGGAGTGTAGTAGAGCATATAAAACAGCATCATATTTTAGTAGAGCATGTACTCGCCAAGAATATATCGGATCTTCTTTAAATCCTGAAGAACTTGAATTTAAATCAGAAGAATCTAGATTAATAGCTCAAAGCAAAGTCGCTATGCGAGAAGAAAATAAAAACAACTTTTTTTATTCATCGAAATTATATTCTGGACTTAGCATATTATCACAAAGACTATTACATCTAAAAGAATATAGTCCTAAAAAATATCAAAAAATTAGAGCACAATATAATTATGATATGGGAAAAGCGTGTTTTTTAAAATCAAGAGGGATATCAGTATCGGATTCATATAGAAATCAAGAAAGAAAGAGGAAACTTCAAGAGAAAGCTAATTATTATTTTTACCAAGCAGAAGAGGTTTGGGAAGATATATTAGATAATATAGAAAACTTAACCGATGAAGAAAGAAAAAATTTACAAATAAATTTATCAATAGTGAACGAAAATATTCTGGAAAGTGATGTTGAAATAATTGATAAAGATATCGCTTTTCTTATTCAAGATCCAGATCCAATAATTATTGTCCCTGAAAACATAGCCTATATGATCCCCCGTACTATAGAATTCTTAACAAAATATCCAACAAAGATCCTGGAATTAAAGAGATATAAAAATTATCAAGATTTCAAAAAAGAAATAGATCTAAGATTAAATAAAATAGAAAAACTGAAAAACGAAAAAGCCGCAACTGGTCGAATGATTAAGGAATTAAAAACATTATATGAAAATAATGATATTAATATCAATAATTTTACTGCTTTATTGGAGAAATATTTAACCAAATTTGAGATGATTGAAAATGCTATTAACAAAATGGAAGCCATATATAAAGATGATGATAAAGATAAGGATTCTTCTAAAGGAAATATAGTTTCTTTTCATTAATTCAAATCAAGTCTTATATTAATTCGCTATCTTAATATTATCTTCCCTACCATTGAATTAAGATAAGATTATAAGGGCAAAAATATGTTTATGTTAATAATGAGGTTGAAGGTATGAAAGTTCATTTTAAATCTAACAAATATTATTTATATTATTTACTTATAATTGTAGTTATTGTAATTTTTTTTTTTAATAGAATATTAGCTATTTGGTTAGGCTTTATATTTATAGTTATTATTTTTGCCTTGCATTTCCCAACTCTTTCTTTCAAATCAAGATTAGTCAATTATATGAAAAAAAATAGAGCTTTGGATGATAAAATAATCGCTGATAAATTTAAGCGTCCTATTGAGGAAGTTCAGGAAGAAATGGCAGATTTATCAAAAAAGCATAATAGAAAAGATTGGATTATATCAAATTTAAATAATCGTTATGTCTTTTACAATAAAGAAGTAGTTGAAACAATTATTGATTTATATAATCTTGGAATGAATGAAAAATATATTTTTGAGAAATTAAAAATAGATACAGAAATAAAAACCAGAGCAGAAATAAGAGCTATTGAAAATATTTTAATAAGACAAAAAAGAATTCAGAAAAGATCAGATCGTTTTACTAGAAAAAATTCCAAAGAAAAAGAACCCGTGTAATTTTTAATTATGTAATTCTTTTATATTTAAGTCATACTATACTATTTGGTATAATTTGTTTCAGCAGAATCTTTTAATTCATTCCTTTGATTTAAATTTACCATTTTTTCATAAAATATTCGAATTTCCTCCTTGTTTAATAAAATTGAAGCTGCTTCAGCATTTTCTTTAACATGTTTTTTTTGAAATGCTTTAGGTATGGTTATTATATTTTTATGATTTATTAACCAAGCAATTGCTATTTGTTGAATGGTGGCATTATGTTTTTCTGCAATCTTTTCAAGTTTAGATTTAATTGATTGTTCAATATCAGTAAGACCTTTATGTCCTAAGGGAGAATAGGCTGTCACAGTAATATTCTCCTCTTGATAATATGGTAATGAGTGGTATATATGTTTTTGTTCAATTATATTAGCTTTCAATTGATTATCTACTAATCTTTCTCTTTTAAGATATATTTGAGCTTCTTTGAATTGTTTAACAGAAAAATTACTCACTCCAATATATCTAGTTTTACCCTCTTTTACTAATTCCTCAAGAACTTCCATTTGTTTTTCTACTGATACTAAAGGGTTTGGCCAATGAATTAAATACAAATCAAATTGATCAATATCCAACCGCTTTAAACTTTTGTTGGCTGCTTTCTTCATTGTTTTTCTTCGAAAATGCATTGGGAATAATTTACTCGTGATAAATAAGTCATCTCGATTATATTCATTGATAACTTGACCTACAATTTCTTCTGATTTCCCCCATCCGTAAACTTCTGCGGTATCTATATGAGTTATTCCAAGTTCAATACCCATTCTTAATGAATCCTTCCACTGCTCGTAATATTCATGGTCCTTGAAGAAACCCGAGATGCCCCAAGTTCCTTGACCAATGACCGATATTTTTTCTCCAGTATTTCCTAATTCTACTTTTCTTAACATAGTTTATAAAAGCTTTTTGGATAATATATTCTTTTTATCTTTAATTTAAATAAAAAAGTCATATGAAAATTAAATTTTAGAAAGATTACGAATGAAGTATTTATTAATCATAATTTATAAACCTAAACCAGGAAAACAGATTTCTTTTTTATAAAATATGCTCATTAATTTTTTATATATTCAAATTACACTAAATTTCAGTAAAAAATCCTTAATTAGTGATTTAATTGAAAAAAGAAATTAGAATTGGAACTTATCTTTATCCAATGCCAGTCACAATCGTAGGGGCCAATGTAGAAGGAAAACCTAACTTTATGCCGATTG
>Ga0102944_1000939_pt1 | contig 20793 bp, 16 predicted proteins | sample SalPonD_shore_MG_FD_78172 | JGI IMG/M metagenome (GOLD analysis project Ga0102944, IMG submission 78172) | Salt pond soil microbial communities from South San Francisco under conditions of wetland restoration - Salt Pond MetaG... | ecosystem: Environmental > Aquatic > Marine > Intertidal zone >...
GAATGCCCGGGTCGCCCCTTTCCGGTGGACGTTCAGGTCCATTGGCGTCCCGTCCACGATGTGCCGCTCGAGCTTGCAGGTGTTGTGCGAGACGTCGTAGAGGAGCTCGAGGTCGGCGCTGGGCAGAATGTCGGCGAACACCTGGCGGGTCAAATGGGTGATGATCTGTCGGTTGGCGAGTGCGCAGTTGATGCCCGCCCGCATGGCGCCCAGGTAGGACTGTCCGATCCACGAGTCGATCGGCGCGCAGGCGAGCTCGCGGTCGGGCAGGCAGATCCCCAACTGGCCTGCGGCAACGACCATGTTTCTCAGGTAATCCGTGCCGATCTGGTGGCCCAGCCCCCGAGACCCGCAATGGATGCTGACGACCACGTCGCCGGCCTTCAACCCGAAATGCGCCGCGGCGTCGGCATCGAAGATCTGAGCGACCCGCTGGACTTCCAGGTAATGATTGCCGGAACCCAGCGTGCCCATCTCATCGCGCTGTCGATGCTTGGCTTTCGCGGACACATCCTCGGGGCTGGCGCCTTCCATGCGCCCCTGCTCCTCGATGCGTTCCAGGTCATTGCGGGTGCCGAAGCCCGCTTCGACGGCCCATTGGGCCCCGCCGGTCAGCATGGCGTCCATCTCTTCGGCATCCAGGCGTATGCGGCCGCCGCGGCCGACACCGCACGGGATCCGGTCAAAGAGGGCGTCCACGAGACGCTTTTTCAGCGGCTCCACGTCACCCTGCCCGAGACCGGTGTGCAGACAGCGCACGCCGCAGGAGATGTCGAAGCCGACACCGCCGGCGGACACGACCCCGCCGGCGTCCGGATCGAAGGCCGCGACCCCGCCGATGGGAAAACCATAGCCCCAGTGCGCATCCGGCATCGCATAGGACGCCTTCACGATGCCGGGCAGTCGGGCGACGTTGGTGACCTGCTCGTAGACCTTGTCGTCCATCGCCCGGACCAGCGGCTCATCGGCGTAGATGATCGCCGGAACGTGCATGCCGGAGCGCGGCGCGATTTCCCAGGTGTACTCGTCATGGCGGGTAAACAGTGAGGTGTCCATGGCCTGCCATCTCCTTCAAACGTCGACAACGCACTCGGCGCGCCAGAGACCGTCGCTGTCCCGGGCCAGACGCAAGGCGGTGTAAGTGACGCCCTTCACCTCCACGGCAATCTGATGCCTTCGGGCATCGATCGGCTCTCCCCACGCGCTGCCGTGCAGGCGGTAGCCGAGGATCTGCACGTGAAACCGGCTGAACAGCATCAGCCGCGTGTTCATCTCGTAGACGAGCGCGTTGAGCCAGTCAACGAGCAGCAGCTCGTCGTCAGGCGCCTCGACGTCGACGTCGACTTCGATCCTGGGCTGCACGGTCCGCGGGTCCACCATCGCCGCTGTCATGGCCATTGCCGCCTGTTCGAACGACGCTTCCCGAGTCTCACCAATGCCGCGAATGCCGATGTCCGCGCCGTGAGGGAAATGTTCCCAGCCGGGTGTCGCCAGGTCGCCGCCGCTCATGAGGCCTCCTCGTCGCGTCCGATGACCTTGCCGTGGCGCGCCCCGTGGCGCTCCGTGCCCAGGTCTGGAACCACTAATCTACGCCTGGCGGCGGAATGCGTGCTGAGCCAAGTCAACTGTTGGAGCAGGGTTTCGCCGGGTAGCATCGCCGGGCTTGACCGCCGTCAAGCGATTGCTAGCCGGTGGATGGTGTGATGCGCAATATCCGGCTTCCGGATGGCCAAAGGAAATGTCTCAACGGGTGTGACGCGATCTGGCACCGTCGAAAATGCCGCAACGGCGTCAGTGATTGGTCGGTTCCGGGATCTCCAGGTCTTCGAACAGGGAGTAGAGTCCCGGCAAGTGGGTAAATCGGTAGCTGGGAAGGTAGCCGAGCCGGTCAGGCAGGGAGGCCACCGCGGGTCTCGTTAAAATTCGGGTTAATCGACAGTAGGACCCAATCGAAAGGAGAGCCCGCGATGACCGATAACAGGACGGCATTGTTGGAGATGGCCGAGAAGGGTGGCGACGTGGACTTTCTGCGTGTTCCGGAGGTGGACATCCACCGGATAACGCCCGAGGCGTTCCATGAGACCTGCCTCGCGCCCAATACCCCCGTCGTTTTTCGCGGGATGGCCACGGACTGGGAGGCGGTCAGGAACTGGAGCCCAGAATTCTTCGCGGAGCACTACGGCAACGCGCTGGTCTGAACGCGTGTGCGGGCCAACGAGCTCAATGAGAAGGCGCTGCGCCAGCGAACACCGATCCAGGCCCCGTGTAGTTCCTGCCTTCGACGAACACCGGAAACTGCAGGGCCGAGGTGAAGTGGGCCAGGCGGTTGCCGGGGCTGAACAGCTCCATCGTGGATCCCAAGCCCAGCCAGCCGTCAAGACCGAAGTGAACGAGCATGCGCACCAGGTTGCTGCGCATGGGGCCGCTGAAGCTCGCCGCATTCTTGGCAGCAGCCGCGGCGGTGTCGATGGGTGTTTGCAATTGTTTCGCTATGCGCTGAGGAACCGGTTGCCGACTTGCAGTAGGCTTGTTCAAAAGAGCGGGGACAGGGTAGCGCAGCTCTTGCCCCCCGCGCGCCCATCCCGCCGCAGAAGGAGGAGCCTGTCGTGCCGAGAATCCCGTATCTGCCCGCCGATACCACGGAGCCCCCCGCAATCGTGGACGCCATCCGCCAACGCCGCGGCGGCGAGCTGCTGGAGCTGGATCGCATGCTGCTGCACAGCCCGCCCTTCGCCGACGGCTGGAATGCGCTGCTGACCGAGGTGCGCGGCAAGCTGTCCCTGCCGGGCCGGCTGCGGGAGCTGGTCATCTGTGCGGTGGCGGCGCTGAACGGGGCGGACTACGAGCTGCTCCATCACGGGCCGGTGTTCCTGGAGGTTGGCGGCAGCGAGGCGCAGCTCACCGCCCTGCACCGTCTCGGTGAGCCGAGCTGGAACGACTCGGTGTTCAGCGACGCGGACCGCGCCGTGATCCGCTTCACCCTGGAGGTGACCCGGGAGGTGCGTCCCTCCGAGCAGGCCTTCGCCGCGGCGCGTGCCGTGCTGGAAGATGACCGCCAGATGGTGGAGCTGGCGGGGTTGATCGGCACCTACAACATGGTGTCGCGGTTTCTGGTGGCGCTCGGGGTCGGGGAATAGAAAGCGGGTCACCCGGCCGCCAATCGCGGCGGGGACGCCGCTCCCACGATCCTTCGAGCGGCCGCTGCGGTGAATCGAAGCGCCGTGGGAGGCCCGTCCCCGGGGCGAGAGAGCGTGCCTGCATCTCGTGCATTTGAACCCATAGTCGGAGGAGGAAGCCCCATGTTGATGGACGGCTTTGAAGGGCGCCGCGTGCGCGTCAGCGGCGGCATCGAGATCGCCGCCTGGATCGGCGGCAGCGGACCGCCGTTGCTTCTGCTGCACGGCTATCCGCAGACTCACCTCATGTGGCATCCCGTCGCCGCGCGCTTGGCGGAGCGTTTCACGGTGGTCTGCAGCGACCTCCGCGGCTACGGCGACAGCAGCAAACCGCCCGGCGACAAGGACCATCTCACCTACTGCAAGCGGACCTCGGCGCGGGACCAGGTGGAGCTGATGGCGGCCCTGGGTTTCCAGCGCTTCGCCTTGGTGGGGCACGACCGCGGCGCGCGGGTCGGCCATCGCCTGGCGCTGGATCACGGCGACCGGCTCACCCGCCTCGCCGTACTGGACATCGTGCCCACCCGCGACGTGTTCCGGCTCACCGACCAGGCGACCGCCACGGCCTACTACCACTGGTTCTTCCTAATCCAGTCCGACGGCCTGCCGGAGCACCTGATCGGCCTCGACCCGGATTATTACCTGGCCGACAAGCTCAAACGCTGGAGCCGGGTCGCCGACGCCTTCCATTCCGAGGCGGTGGCCGAGTACCAGCAGCATTTCCGGGATCCGGCCATGATCCATGCCACCTGCGAGGACTACCGGGCCGGCGCCAGCATCGACCTGGAGCACGACGAGGCCGACCTGGACCAGCGCATCGAGTGTCCGCTGCTGGTGCTCTGGGGCGGCCGCGGGTTCGTGGGGCAGCGCTACGACGTGCTGGACCTGTGGCGGCAGCGGGCAACGGACGTGAGCGGGCAGCCGCTGGACTGCGGGCATTTCCTGGTGGAGGAGGCACCGGAGGCGACGCTGGCGGCCTTGCAGGCGTTTCTGGGAGAGGGGTGAGTTTCGGCGCGCCGCGGCCAAGCCGGTCTGCGGCGGCGTTTGCGGCGCGGACGCCGCTCCCACAATCCTTCGATCAACGCCGCGGCCGGTCAACGGGTGTGGAAGGCGCGTCCCCGCGGCGATTCTGCGGCCGAAGCCGCCGCCTATATCTGAGCGCGCCTCCCGGGGGGCAGCCCGCATATCTCACCGAAACACGGCTGCGGCCGCGCGCCTTGTCTTGACCGGGATCGCCACGACCTCGCCACGCGCATCGGTGAGATATGCGGGCTAGACTCACGGAAGACACGGAAGGTTGCTGACAACCGAACGACACGGAGGAGCAGGCGTATGGGCGAAGCCAGGCGTCGCAGGGAAACGGGAGCCGTCTCGCGGTCCGCCCGGCGCCGGATCCGCCGGCAGATCATCAGCGCGGCGGCGGCCTTCGTTGCCGTCTTCGGCCTCGGCGGCCTGTACTACGTGCTGACCACGCCCGGCGCGGCACCGGTGAACGATTTGCCGCAGGTGCGGCCCGACGGCCCGCCGTTTCCGACCGAGGTCGACCGCTTTGGCGTGAGCGTCGGCAGCATGGATGCACCCGTGGTGGTCCGGGAGTTCGCCGACTACCAATGCCCGGCCTGTGCCCGGCTCGCTCCCATCATGGAGCGGTTCCGCGAGCGTTACGTCGCCTCGGGGAAGGTCCGGCTGGTGTACTTCGATTTTCCCCTGGATCTCCATCCCAACGCCGTGCCGGCCGCCATGGCCGCCCGCTGTGCCGCGGACCAGGGTGCCTACTGGACCATGCAGGGCCGGCTCTTCGCCCAGCAGTCCCAATGGGCCGAGGAGGCCGATCCAGTCCAGCGGTTTCTGGGCTACGCGCGGGATCTCGGCCTGGACGCCGAGCGGCTCCGTCACTGCATCGCCGCCGATCGGTACCGGGACGACGTGGAGCGCAGCCGCCAGGTGGCCGCCCGGCTCCGGGTGCGCCGCACGCCCACCGTCTACGTCAACAACGTGCGGTTGACCCGCCCCGGCTGGTATCAGCTCTCCGGCGTGGCGGAGCGGGTTCTGGCTGGGTCGAAGTAGGGGCGGCGTCCTACCGGAGCACCGCAAGGCGTAATGGAATCCCTTCGCCCCGAGGATGGGCCTCCCACACCCCCGAGTACCCGCGGCATCTGTCCAGCGGCTGTGTGGGAGCGCCGTCCCCGGCGCGATTCCTTTACCGCTTGCCGCCGCCCTTGACCCCCTTGCCCTTATCGGGTCCGCTATAGGGTTTTCGCGTGCCGATGTCGGTGCGCCTGATGACCCGCTGCCGGAGGAGGAACCGCATGCGCTGGAAGAACAGGCCCGAGGGCTCGAACTGGGGGGATTTCGGTCCCGACGACGAGCGGGGGCGGATCAATCTGCTCACGCCGGAGAAAGTACTGCAGGGGGCGGCGGAGGTGAAGGCTGGCCGCAGCTTCTGCCTGAGCCTGCCCCTGGACTATCCCGGCGGCAATGATCTGCTGCCGTTCCGCTTCCCGCCCCGCCACTTCGTTGCCAGGCGCGACGCCGGCTACGGCTTCAACTACCCGCTGAACCGGGCCAACGACGCCTTCACCGACGTCATCTGCGACGACGCCGTGCTCCTGTACACCCAGTACTCCACCCAGTGGGACAGCCTGGCCCACGTGGGGAGCCACTTCGACGCCGACGGCGACGGCCAGGCGGAGCCGGTCTACTACAACGGCTGGCGGGCCGGCGACGACGTGGTGGGCCCGTCCGGCGACGCCGCCCACGACGGGCTGGTGGAAGGCAGCTACGCCCACCGCCTGGGCATCGAGAACATGGCCGAGAGCGGCGTGCAGGGCCGGGGCGTCATGATCGACCTGGAACGGCGCTTCGGCACGGAAAGGGTGCTGGTGGACCACGCCATGCTCATGGACATCTGCGAGGAGGACGGCGTGAGCGTGGAGCCCGGCGATATGGTCTGCCTCTACACGGGCTTCGCCGACGTGGTGCTGTCCATGAACAGGCAGCCCGACAAGGAGCGCCTGCACAACGCCTGCGCCGTCCTGGACGGCCGCGATCCCGCGCTTCAGCAATGGGTCACCGACTCCCAGCTCAGCGTGCTCATCGCCGACAATTTCGCGGTCGAAGCCTATCCGGCGCGTAAGGTCGAGGGCCGCTGCGCCGCGCTGCCCCTGCACGAGCACTGCCTGTTCAAGCTGGGCGTGCACCTGGGCGAGCTGTGGTACCTCACCGAGCTCGCCCGCTGGCTGCGCGAGAACCACCGCAGCCGCTTCATGCTCACGGCGCCGCCCCTGCGCCTGCCGGGCTGCGTGGGCTCGCCGGCCACGCCGGTGGCGACGGTCTGAGTGGACCGCGGTTTTCCGAGTGGGAGCGGCGACCGCGCCGCGACTGCTCCCGGGCCGCCGGCATTCGCGCCGGGGACGGCGCTCCCACAAGCGCCCATCAACGTCGGAGTGCCTCGAAGCGCCGTGGGAGATGGAATAAAGCGGTGCGGTTGAAGGAGGCGGAAGTGAGAGGTCAACCTCCCGGGTAATTTAAATACGAGGTCGCGCAAGCGCCTCAAAGATAGACCCTGGGAGGTTGACCATGAACAACACTGGCATTGATGTAGCGGATCGGGCAAGTGCGATTTGTGTGGTCGATGAGCGCGGCGAGCAGCTCGGGCACTGCGAGCGGAGGACGCAGGAGGCCCGTCCCCAGGGCGAGACCTCTGAGCTCATCCCGCCGCCGGGCTGCGAAACCGCCTCCGCCCCGGTAACATCGACAGCCAAAACACAACGGCGCCGCTTCGGCGCCCCGCGGGCACTCCAAGAGGTTGAGCGCTATCGATGACCCTGAAACTGCTGGCGGTGGGGGACATTCATCTGGGCCGGCGGCCCTCCCGGCTGCCGGAGACGCTGACGGGCCGGGCCCGGGAGCTGGGGCCGACCGGGGCCTGGCGGCGGGTGGTGGATCTCGCGGTCGGGGAAGGCGTCGACGCCGTGGTGCTCGCCGGCGACGTGGTCGAGCGGGAGGACGACTTCTACGAGGGCTACCGCGAGCTGCGGGAGGGTGTGGCGCGGCTTCGGCAGGCCGGCATCCAGGTGCTTGGCGTGGCCGGCAACCACGATGTGCGGGTGCTGCCGCGCCTGGTGGAACAGCTCGCCGACTTCCGCCTGCTGGGCCGCGGCGGTGAATGGCAGACCTTTGAAATTGCCGCCGGCGGCGAGTCGGTGGCCCTGTGGGGATGGTCCTTCCCGCGGGAGCAGGTGCGCGAGAGCCCGTTGGCGGGCGCGGCGTTCGAGCGCCGGCCCGGGCTCAACCTCGGTATCCTCCACTGCGACCGCGACCAGCTGGGCAGCGCCTACGCGCCGGTGTCCAGCGCCGAGCTGCGCGCCGCCGGCCTGGACGGCTGGCTGCTGGGGCATATCCATGCGCCGGATGCCCTGAGCACGGAGGAACCGTCCGGCTACTTGGGCTCGGTGACCGGACTGGATCCCGGCGAGCCGGGCGCCCATGGGCCGTGGCTGATGAGCGTGGACCGGGGCCGGCTGCGGAACGTCGAGCAGCAGGTCCTGGCGCCGCTGCGCTGGGAGCCCCTGGAGCTCGACCTCAGCGATCTGGCCGCGCCAGAGGACGTCCGCGGCCTGCTGCTGGAGCACGTGCGCCATCTGGACGCCGACCTGGCGGATGCCGCTTGGGCGCCGGAGGCCGTGGGACTGCGCGTGACGCTGACCGGCCACTGCGGGTTCGGCAGCCAGGCGGCGGACCTGTTCGGCGAGACGGAGCGCGGGCACATCGCCAGCGGCGAGCGCGGCACCCACTACTTCGTGGAGCGGCTGCGCGTGGCTACCCGTCCCGGGACGGATCTGGAGGCGCTGGCCCAGCAGTCGGATCCGCCCGGGCTTCTCGCCCGCCGGCTGCTCCTGCTCGACCGGCCGGAATCGGACCCCGAGCGCCGGGCGCTGCTCGAAGAGGCCAGGCGCAGCCTGGAGAGCCGCTGGCGCGATCAGCGCTGGCGGGATCTGGAGGACGGTGGCCTCGACGGGGAGGCGGCGGCGGACTGGCTCCGCCAGGCCGGTAGCCGGCTGCTGGAGCGCATGCTGGACCAGTCGGAGGCGTCGGCTTGAAGCTCGAGCGGCTCACCATCCAGAACCTGCCGGGCATTGAGCCGGGCTTCGAGCTGACGGACATCGACCCGGCGGTGAATCTCGTCACCGGGCCCAACGGCATCGGCAAGAGCAGCCTGATACGGGCCCTGCGCTATCTCATTGGGGGCGCTGACCGCGATGACCCCGGGGCGCTGTCGCTGGCGGCGGAGTTCGGCAATGGCGGTCAGTGGCGCGTGGAGCGCGCCGGCAGCCAGATTGTCTGGCGTTTTGAAGGCCGCGAGGCCGAGGCGCCGGCGCTGCCGGGGCGCGACCAGCTGCACTGCTACTGGCTGTCCATGGAAGACCTGCTCCGCGCCGACGAGCGCGACGAGCGGCTGGTCCGGGAGCTGCGCCGGGCCCTGGCCGGCGGCTACGACCTCAACGCGCTGCGATCGGATGGCGCGTTCAGCGTCGGCTCGCGGATCGGCCAGACCGAGCAGAAACGCCTGCAGGACGCTCGCAGGCAACTCCACCACGTCGAGAACGAATATGCAGCCCTGCGCCGGGAAGAGAGGGAGATCCCGGAGCTGGAAACCCGGATCGAGGCCGCGCGCCGCGCCACGACGCGGGCCGATCGGCTGCAGCGCGCTCTAGGGCTGCTGGACGTGCGCCGGCAACGGCTAGAGGCCGAGGCGGCGCTGGGCACCTTCCCCGACGAAATGGACCGTCTGCGCGGCGACGAGCTCGAACGGCTGAACGCCCTGGAAGAGCGGCGCGAGGCCCGTCAGCGCGAACACGACGATGCCAGCCGGCAGCAGCGGGACGCGGAGGCGGCGCTGAGGGAGACGGGGCTCGCCGCGGACCGACCCGCGCGGGAAGCCCTGGAGGCCGAAAAGAGCCGTCTGGAAGCGGTGCGCCGTGATCGAGGATTGATCGCCGAGCGGCGGACGCAGCTGGAAACGCTCCGGGCGGAGGAGGAACAGGCGCGATCGCAGCTCGGCGGGCTCGACGCGTCACCTGAGCTGACGCCGGAGAACGTCGCCGAAGCTGAATCCCTGGCCCGCCGGCTGGCCGCGAAGGCCGCCGAGGCCGATGACCTCTCCGTCCGGATTCGAGAAGCGCCGGAGCTGGCGTCGGAGCCGGAGATCGGCCGCCATGCCCGGGCCATCGAGGGGCTGCGAGGCTGGCTGGCCACGAAGGACCGCGGCGATGGCCGTATCTTCCGCGCTCTCGCGGTGACCGCCGCCGGCGCCGCGATCGCCGCCGGCGCCGCGCTTTGGGCCGCCGCGTGGATCGCATTCGCTGCGGCCGTGGTTTCGTTGGCCGGTGCGGGTTGGGCCGGGTGGCTGTCCCGGGGCTTCGGGGCTGACGAGGCCCGACGCCGCTTCGCGGAAACCGGGCTCGAGGCGCCGGCCGAATGGCGGCCCGATGCCGTCCGCGAGCGCCTGGAGGCCATCGATGCCAGGCATGCAGAGCTTCTCCGAGCCCGGGCGCTGGTCCAGGAGGCGGAAGGCGAGCGGCGGCGGCTCCAACGCGTGCAGGGCGAGCTCGACAAGCTCGAGGACGAGAAAAGGACCATGGCGGGCCGGCTGGGCTTCGATCCGAAGCTCACGGCGTTGGGCCTGGACCATTTCGTGCGGCAGGTGAGCCGGTACCAGCAGGCTGCCGCCCAGCGCACAGCGCAAGAGGCCGTGATCGACGATCAGGTCCGAGAGGCAGACGCCCGGCTGGGTCAGGTCGGCACCTTCCTGGAGCAATGGTGGGTCGCAGCCGACGGTACCCTGGAGGGGCTGACTGCCGGGCTGGCGCGCCTGGAGGAGCGCTGCCGCGACGCCGAGGCGAGCCAGCGCCAGTCGGCTGACGCCGCCCGCGACGTGAAGCGGCTCGACGAGCAGCTGACCGCGCTCATCGATGAGACGGCGACACTGTACCGCGATGCCGGGCTGGAGCCCGGCCAGCGCCGGGACCTGGAAGATCGCGGTGAGCGGCTGGCGCAATGGAGTGAGCAGCGCGAGACGGTGCGCGACGCACAGCGCCGTGAGGCCGAGCACCGCCAGGCCCTGGAGGGCGAGCCCGAGCTGCTGGCCGAGGTTGAACACGACGACCGCGAGTCGCTGGCTCGCGAGCTGGAGCAGGCCCAGTCGGAAGCGGAAAACCTGGAGGCGCTGCAGAAGCGGCGCACCGAGATCCGTACCCGCCTGGAGTATGCCGGCAACGACCGGAAAATGGAGCAGGCCGCGGCGGATCTGGACGCCGCCCGGGAATCCCTGCGCGAACGCCGCGGCGAGGCCCTGTTCGCCGATGCCGGACAGTTCCTGCTGGACGCCGTCGAGCAGGAGCACCACAGCGAGCACGAGCCCGAGGTGCTGCGCGACGCCCGCGAGCGGTTCCGCCGCTTCACCCATTTCGAGTGGGACCTGGTGCTCGACGACGAGCGGGGTTTCACCGCCCGCGACGAGCGCCGTGGCCGCCGGCATCCGCTGGAGGAGCTGTCCTCGGGGACCCGGATGCAGCTGCTGCTGGCCGTGCGGCTGGCCTGGACCCGGCGCGTCGAGCAGGGCCGCGAGCCGCTGCCCCTGTTCCTGGACGAGGCGCTGACCACCGCCGATGAGACCCGCTTCCGCAGCGTCGCGCAGAGCCTGGAGCGGCTGGCCGCCGACGAGGGGCGCCAGGTGTTCTACCTCAGTGCCCGGCGCCAGGAAGGCGCCCTTTGGGAGCAGCTCACCGGCCGGCGGCCGCACCATGTCGATCTCGCCGCCGTGCGCTTCGGTGCCCGGGCGGCGAGCGCCGAGGCGCTGGCGCTGCCCGAACGGGCGCCGCTGACCGCCCCCGACGGCCGGACGCCGGAACAGTACGCGGCGGCGCTCGGGGTGCCGGCCGTCGACCCGCGCCTCCCCGAGGCCGACTTGCACCTGTTCCATTTGCTGCGCGACGCCCTTCCCCTGCTCCATCGCCTCATGGAGCAGTGGCGTATCGCCAGCCTGGGCCAGCTGGAGTTCCTGCTTGAGAGCACCGCCGCCCAGGCCGCCATCCCGGATACGGACAGCCGGGACCGGCTGGCCGGCCGCTGCGCCGCCGCCCGGGCCTGGGTGGTCGCCTGGCGCCATGGCCGGGGCCGCCCAGTGGACCGGGTCGTCCTGGAGCAGTCGGGTGCCGTGTCGAGCACGTTCATCGACCGGGTCGCGGAGGTGGCCGGGGAGCGCGGCGGCGACGGCCGCGCGATCATCGACGCCCTGCGGGATGGGGAGGTGGCCCGGTTCCGGTCCAGCAACACCGACGAGCTGGAGCAATGGCTGGAGAGGGAAGGCTACATCGACCGGGAGGAGCCCCTGTCTGCCGAGGACCGCGAGCAGCGCACCCTGATGGAGGCGTCAGCCGTGACGGAGGCCGAAGAGGCGCGGAAGGTGGCGTGGTGGCTGGAAGGCGGTATGGCCGGAGAGCACCAGCTAGGGAATACTTCAGTGTTTCCCTAGAGGCCTCGTAGCTCGGCAGCGTCCGTCTATCGCGCCGGAGACGGCGCTCCCACAAGCGCCGGTTATCCGTGAGGTGGATCGAAGGCCTGTGGGAGCCGCGTCCCCGCGGCGAGTCCGTGGCGGGCGAAGCCGAGGGCGCGTTTCGGGTAGCACCGCCGGTCCTTGGCTCGCCCTATGTCGACAATCTGCGTTCGTCCGCGTCCATCCGCGGCCGAAAGACTCAATCCCTAAACTCGTATACCCGCGCCGGGTTGTCCACCAGGACCTTACTGAGCAGCCCTTCGTCGTCGTCCGGCCCGTTCAGCAGCCCCATGACGCTCAGCAAGTGCCGGTAGGCGCTCTCGGGGGACTCGGGCGGCGTGTAGCTGCGGTCGGCCTGATAGGGGAAGCGGTTCAGCGGGCCGAACACGTGGGAGTGGGTATCACAGGCGCCATGGGGAGCTCGCGGCCGATGGCACGCGGGTTCGGAGCGTAGCCCGGCGCGCACCCGCCGCTGGTTGGAATACTTCTACACGGCTTTATGGGTACTACCATACAGGTGAATCATCCCTGTCGGGGAGCGTACCGCCGGACGGCGGCTCACCGGGCCTTCGTCGGCTGGTCCGCGACCAGGGACGCGATGACCTCGATGGGATGGGCCGGTCTGAACCCGGACTGCCGCATCACTTGGCTGCGGCACGAATAGCCGGTGGCGAGTACGCGCTCCGGGCCGATCTCCTCCACCGGTCCGCGCCAGGCGAGATCGTACAGGCCCCGCGAATGGGCCTGGTGCTCGCACTGGTGGCCGTAGGTGCCGGCCATGCCGCAGCAGCCCGTCTCCACGACCTCCAGCCCAGCGCCCAGCCGCTCGAACACGGTCCGCCACAGGTCGCCGGCCTCCGGATGTGCCGTGCGCTCGGTGCAGTGGAGCAGCAGCCGGTAGCGCCCGGCCGGCGGCGCTGGCACCGGCAGCTCCACGTCCTGCAGCCACTCCTGGAGCAGCCGCGGCGCGGACCAGTCGGCTTTCGGCAGGGCGCGAGGATACTCGTCGCGATAAAGCAGGGTGGTGCTGGGGTCGACGCCCACCACGGGACGGCCCAGAGGCGCGAGGCGGCCCAGCCGCTCGGCCTCTTCGGCCGCGACGGCCTCGAACGCATCCAGGAAGCCGTGCACATGCAGGGCCTTGCCTGCGGGCCGGTAGCGCAGCGCCACCGGCGCCATCCCCGCGGCGCGGATCACCCGGGCAACGGCGGGCAGGACGGCGGGATCGAAATACGTGGTGAACGCGTCGGGGCGTACGAAGACCGCGCGCTCGCGTGTCTGCGGGGGCAGGCCGGCCGCGCCCTTGCCGTCCACCACCGGTACCCCCGCGCGCCGCAGCCGCCGCAGGCCGTGGTCGCGGCTGAAGGCGGGCAGGTCCGCGAGACCCAGGCGGCGGGCCGCGGCCCGCCCCGGGGCCGAGCCGATGGCGGCGTTGACCAGGGGCGCCAGGGGCGCGGCGGCGGGCGCCAGGTCCTCCAGCCGGCCGATCAGGTGATCCCGCAGCGGCCGCCGGTAGCGGCGGTGGTAGGCGGCGAGGAAGCGCGAGCGCATCTCGGGGATGTTCACGTGCACCGGGCATTCCGTCGCGCAGGCCTTGCAGGCCAGGCAGCCCTGCATGGCGTCGTAGACCGCGTGGGCGAAATCCCCCGGATGCTCGGCCCGGCGCAGGCCCGGGCTCCGTCCGGGCTCGTCCTCGGGGGTCCGGCCGCCCTCGGACAGCCGCCGCAGCCATTCGCGAACCAGCCCCGCCCGGCCCTTGGGGGAGTGGATGCGCTCGCGGGTGATTTTGTAGCTGGGGCAGATGGCCTGGCGGGCGTCCCAGTCGAAGCATACGCCGTTGCCGTTGCAGGCGATGGCCTTGTCCCATGCCGCCCGGAGCGGTGCGGGGATGCGCCGGTCGTACTCGCCGCGCAGGGGCACGGCGTCGATCCGGTCAATGCGCGCCTCGTCGCCGTCCGGGGCGACGATCTTGCCCGGGTTCATGCGGTTCTGGGGGTCGAAGGCCCGCTTCACTTCGGCCAGCAGCGGATACAGGGCATCGCCGAAGAAAGCGCGGGCGTACTCGCCGCGGAAGCCCTTGCCGTGCTCGCCCCAGAGGATGCCGTGGTGCCGCTTGAGCAGGGCCACAACGCCGTCCGTGATCTCGCGGATGCGCTCGGCGTCGTCCGGGTCAGTCATGTCCAGGGCAGGGCGCACGTGCAGGCAGCCCACGTCCACGTGGCCGAACATGCCGTACTCCACGCCGTAGCCGTCTAGCAGCTCGCGCAGGGCGCGGATGTATTCCGGCAGGCGGTCCGGCGGGACCACCGTGTCCTCCATGAAGGGAACGGGCTTGCGAGGGCCTTCCTGGCGGGCCAGCAGGCCGACGCTGCGCGAGCGTATGCCCCACAGCTCAGCGGCCTCCGCCGGGCCTTCGGTCACGTGGTGGCTGAGGCTGCGTCCGCTCTCGGCCAGTGCCGCGCGAAGTGTCTCCATGCGTTCCCGCAGCGCGTCCTCCGTGTCGGCCTCGTACTCGACGAAGCTCAGCACCAGATCCCGGTCCGGATCGCCGCCGGCCATGGCCTGCCGGGCCCGGTACCAGGCCGGGTCCTCGCGGGCCAGGCGGAAGATCCGCTCGTCCAGGGTCTCGATGGCGGAAGGTGCCGTGGCCAGCAGGGTGCGGGCGTCTTCCAGGGCCTCCTCGATGGCCGCGTAGCGCACCACGGCCATGGCACGCTGCTTCGGGCGTGGAATGACGCGCAGCGTCGCCTCCCGCAGCAGGCCGAGGGTGCCTTCGGCGCCGGTGAACAGGTGCTGGAGACAGACCCCGCCGTCATCGGGGAAGGCGTCGCGGAGGTTGTAGCCGGTCAGCGATCGCACCATCTTCGGGAAGGTCCGCGCGACCTGTTGCCGGTACGGCGCGCAGACCTCGCGCAGCCGCCGGGCCAGCGCGACCTCGGCGTCGCTCCCGGTGGCAAGCTCGTCCGCTTCGACGCTGCGCAGGGTGAGGCCGCCGCCGTCGGCGAGGACCACGTCCAGGGATTCGACGTAGTCGTGGGTGCGCCCGTAGCGCCCCGACCCCTTGCCGCAGGCGTCGGTGCCGATCATGCCGCCCAGGGTGGCGCGGCTGCCCGTGGAGATGCTGGGCGGGAAAAAGAGGTCTTCCTCGGCGAGGCGGCTGTTGAGCTGGTTGAGCACCACGCCCGGCTCGACCCGCACCCGGCCGTTGGCGGCGTCCACCTCCAGAATGCGGTTGAGGTGGCGGCTCATGTCCACCACCACGGCCCGGGTCAGGGACTGGCCGTTGGTTCCCGTGCCGCCGCCGCGAGCCGTGAAGGCGATGCTGGTAAACTCCGGCCGTGCGCCGACCCGGCCGATGCGGGTGACGTCGTCCCGGGTGCGCGGGTACAGCACCAGGGGAGGCAGCACCTGGTAGATGCTGTTGTCCGTGGCGGTGACCAGCCGCGTGGCCTCATCGTCGGCGATCTCGCCCTCGAAGCCCGCCTCACGCAAGGCGGCCGTGAACGCCTCCAGCGGCAGCGGCTGGCTCTCGTTTTCCGCGGCATGCGGCAATGGACCGCCTCCTCCTGCCCGGTGGACTGGTTGCAGGGCGCATTATAGACATTGCGAACAACAGAAGACGTTGGTGCGGCCCGTCGGGGCGTAAAGGGCCGGGGCAATCGCGGCGAGGTCGCCGCTCCCACGCGCTTCGCCAATCCGATCGCGGTCAATCGAGGGCGTGTCGGAGGCCCGCCCCCGGCGCCCGCCAGGAAACGGTAGCATCCGCGCTCATCCGCGTTCATTTGCGGCTAAGCTCTGTCCTTGCGAATACGCGCCAAAACCTCAACCATTTCCCTGAGCCAATCCCAACCAGAAGGAAGCCGGGCATCATGAGCACTTTTGCGGAGCGAATGATCAAGGCCGCCAAGCTCGATCCGGCGGTCTACGAAGAGGTGGAGGCGGACAGCTCCTCCATGGGTCAGGCCGTCGGGGTGGTGGTGTTGTCCAGCCTTGCCGCGGGCATCGGCAGCATCGGTTACGCCGGGTTCTGGTCCGGGCTGATCGGCGGCACCATCGCCGCGCTGGTCGCCTGGATCATCTGGGCGTTCCTGACATGGATTATCGGCACCAAGCTGCTCCCCCAGGAGCAGACCGAGGCGGACATGGGCCAGCTGCTGCGCACCATCGGCTTCTCGTCCTCGCCGGGGCTGCTGCGTGTCGGCGGCATCATTCCCGGACTCGGCGCGCTGTTCGTCCTGGCGGGCAACATCTGGATGCTGGTGGCCATGGTGGTGGCCGTGCGCCAGGCCCTGGACTACAACAGTACCTGGCGGGCGGTGGCTGTGTGCCTGATCGGCTGGGTCGTGCTGGTTCTGGTGCAGCTGGTGCTGTTCCAGTTCATGGGCCCCCACACCGGGCCCATGCCCCGATGAGTCGGTGTTGACGGCGGTCGGCGTCGACGGCTGTCGCGCCGGCTGGTTTTACTGCCGGTGTGATGGCGGCTCGGCCCTCGGCTACGGCGTGGCCGCCAGCTTCGCCGAGCTGATGGGGATACTGCCCCGCGGCGCACGAGTTGCCCATTGGCCTGTTGGAGAGCGGTGGGCGCGAGCGCGGCTGTGACCGCGAGGCGCGCCGCCTGCTGGCACCCGGCCGCGCGAGCCTATCTGGCGCACGGCGGCTTCGACTGCGCCCGGGACGACGTCATCGATGCCGCCGTGCTGCTGGCCTGCGCGCTGCACTGGGACCGCTGCTTGAGTCTGCCCGAGCGCCCGGGAAACGATCCGAAAGGGCTGCCGATGGAGATCCTTTATTTGCCCGCGCCCGCCAGGCCTTAGGAAAACACTGAAGTCTTCCCGCGAGGCTCTGCCGCCCGGCATCGCTGCGGCACTCCGAGGCCCGTGGGAGGCCTATCCTGGGGGCGATGTGGCGGATAGGGGCGGTCAGCCCCTGGGGTTCCCGCTGCCTCACCCTTACACTACCCGCATCCACTCAGCGAAACCGAACGCCCTATGCCCGATACCCAGCAAACCCCGGACCAAGCGGCCCTGGACCGGCTCGATGGCTTTCTGCGGTCGCACGACTGCCCGCCGGGCTCACTGAGCCTGGAAGGGATCGACGGCCTGCTGTTCGCCAACGCCTGCTCTCCGGACCCCGCGCAGCCGACCCAGTGGCTGGCTGTGGTCTTCGGCGGCAGCCTGCCGGAGCTCGGCGACGAGGTCCGCGCGGAGGACGTGATGGGCACCCTGCTGCGCATGAACAGCGAGATCACCGAGCGGGTGAAGAACGGCAGCTATGCCCTGCCCGAGCTCTGCCGGCCGCGGGAGCCGGCAGTGGCCAACCTGGTGCCGGAGGCGCCGCTGCAGCAGTGGTCCCGGGGGTTCGACCTGGGCCATGCCCGTACCTCGACCCTGTGGGACCAACTGCTGCCCAGGGAGCACTCGGAGGAGCTGGGCACCTGCCTGCTGGCGCTGAGCTTCTGGGCGGATACCGAGGCGATCCGCCAGCTGCGCCAGCGCAGTGCCGCCGCCAGCGAGCTCCCCCTCGAGGATCTGGCCGAGCGGCTGGTGGAGATCCTACCGACTGCCGTCGACAGCTACGCTGCCATCGGGCGCTCCATCGCCAACGCCCTGAGCCGGCGGGGCGAGCAGTCAGGGCCGGCCCCGGCACGCAGCGACAAGGTGGGCCGTAACGACCCTTGCCCCTGCGGCAGCGGCCGCAAGTACAAGAAGTGCTGCGGGGCGGGATAGGCCGACCCGTCCGGTCAGACCTTCCGTAGGAGCGCCGCGAGTCGCGATCGGATCAACTTCACCCATCGCCCCGGGGACGGACCTCCCACAACCCTTCGACTCGGCGCGACCGGGTAGCGAAGGGCGTGGGAGCGGCGACCTCGCCGCGACTGCCTCCGCAGCGTGAGATTCGTGCTGGCGTCGGTGTTCTCACGACGTTGTCGGCGAGCACCAGTAGCCAACGTGCCTCCGGCGGCTCAAACTATAGTGCCGGGTTCGGCCTCCCCGTCACCCATTCCACCCGCGCCCCGCGCGGGAGCGGCCAAGGAGCGACAGAGCCAAGCCGATGTCCGACGACTTCAAGAAGAGCGCGCTGGAGTATCACCGCAAGCCCGTCCCCGGCAAGATCGCGGTCGACCCCACCAAACCCCTGGCCAACCAGCATGATCTGGCTCTGGCGTATTCACCGGGCGCGGCAGCCGCCTGCGAGGCCATTGTCCGCAACCGAAACGACGCGGCCCTGTACACCGCTCGCGGCAATCTGGTGGGGGTGATCACCAACGGTACGGCGGTGCTGGGGCTGGGCCCCATCGGTCCGCTGGCCGCGAAGCCGGTCATGGAAGGCAAAGCGGTGCTGTTCAAGCAATTCGCGGGTATCGACGTCTTCGACATCGAGATCGACGAGCGCGACCCGGACAGGCTGGTGGAAGTCATCCGCAGCCTGGAGCCCACCTTCGGTGCCATCAACCTGGAGGACATCAGGGCCCCGGAGTGCTTTCAGGTGGAGCAGCAGCTGCGGGAGCTGATGAACATCCCGGTGTTCCACGACGATCAGCACGGCACGGCCATCATCGCGGCGGCGGCGATCACTAACGGCCTCGCCCTGGTCGAGAAGTCGCTGTCCGAGGCGAAACTGACCGTCTCCGGCGCCGGCGCCGCGGCCCTGGCCTGCCTGGACCTGCTGGTGAGCCTGGGCGCCAGGCTGGAGAACATCACGGTGGTGGATATCAACGGTGTGGTCTATGAAGGCCGCAGCCTGGATATGGACCCGCGCAAGGCCGTCTACGCGCGGGACACGGAGGCGCGTACCCTGGATGAGGTCATCGACGGTGCGGACATCTTCCTGGGGCTGTCGGCGCCCGGAGTGCTGAAGCCGGAGATGGTCGAGCGCATGGCCCCCGACCCGCTCATCCTGGCGCTGGCGAACCCGGTGCCCGAGATCATGCCCGACGTGGCCCGGCAGGCGCGGCCCGACGCCGTGATCGCCACCGGTCGCTCGGATTTCCCCAACCAGGTCAACAACGTGCTGTGCTTCCCGTTCATCTTTCGCGGTGCGCTGGATGTGGGAGCGACCAGCATCAACGAGGAAATGAAGAAGGCCTGCGTCCAGGCCATAGCCGAGCTCGCGCGGGCGGAGCCGTCCGATGTGGTGGCCGCCGCCTACGCCGATCAGCCCCTGGAGTTCGGCCGCGACTACCTGATCCCCAAGCCGTTCGACCCGCGGCTCATCATGAAGTTGGCCCCGGCCGTGGCGCGCGCCGCCATGGACAGCGGCGTGGCGACCCTGCCCATCGACGATTTCGAGGCCTACCGGCTGCGGCTCAGTCAGTACGTGTACCAGTCGGGGCTGCTGATGAAGCCCCTGTTCGAGCGGGCCCGCTCGGCGCCGGCGCGGGTGGTGTACGCCGACGGCGAGGAGGACCGGGTGCTGCAGGCCGTGCAGGTGGCCCTGGACGAGGGCCTGGTCCAGCCCACGATCATCGGCCGGCGGCGGGTGGTAGCGACGCGCTTGAAGCGGCTCGGGCTGCGAATGCGTCCGGGCGAGGACATCCAGCTGGTCGATCCCCAGGACGATCCCCATTTCAGGGAGTACTGGCAGCTCTACCACTCGCTGATGGAGCGCCGGGGCGTGACGCCGGCCCGGGCGCGGCAGATCGTGCGCACCCGCACCAACGTCATCGCGGCGCTGATGGTCCGCCGCGGGGCCGCCGACGGGATGATCAGCGGCGTGGAGGGGCGCTATCGCCGGCAGCTGGATTACGTGGAGCAGATCATCGGCCGGCGCACCGGCGTGCGCACTCTGGCGGCCATGAACGCCGTAATCACCCCCAAGGGCACGGTGTTCATCTGCGACACCTATGTGAACCAGGACCCGACGGCCGAGCAGGTGGCCGAGATGACCGTCATGGCAGCCGAGGCCGTGCGCCGGTTCGGTCTAACCCCCAAGGTGGCGCTGCTCTCCCACGCCAACTTCGGTGCCTCCGCCGAGCCTTCCGCCGTGAAGATGGCCGAGGCCCTGGTCCAGATCCGGGAACGGGACCCCACCCTGGAGGTGGAGGGCGAGATGAGCGCGGATACGGCGCTGAGCGAGCAGATCCGGGAGCGCGTCTTCCCCAATTCCCAGCTCCATGGAGCCGCCAACCTGCTGGTCATGCCCAGCGTCGACGCGGCCAATATCGCCTTCAACCTGGTGAAGGCCATCACCCAGACGGTTTCCATCGGTCCCGTCCTGCTGGGCGCCACGCAGCCCGCCCACATCCTGACCCCTTCGGTGACCGTGCGCGGCATCGTCAATATGAGCGCGGTGATTTCCGTGGACGTGGCCATGCGGGCCCAGGCGCGGGCGGAGGGGGCAGGAGTGCTGCCGACGCCCGAATAGCGGGAGTCCCCGCCCACCCGGTCGGGCGCCGGTCAGCATTGGAATCGCCCGGCGAAGCCGGGCTCCTAGGGTGAGGGTCGGACGGGCATCGCTCGACCTACAGCTCCTGCGCCCGGTCGCGCAGCACGTGCTTCTGCACCTTGCCGGTGGGCGTGGTCGGCAGCTCCTGGAAGACCACTTTCTTGGGCGCCTTGAAGTGCGCCATGTTGTCCCGGCAGTAGTCGATCAGCTCCCGCTCGGTCACCCGTTCCGCGTCCGCCTTGAGGGTGACGAAGGCGCAGGGCGTCTCGCCCCATTTCTCGTCGGGCCGCGCCACGACGGCGACCGCCAGGACGGCCGGGTGCCGGGTCAGCACTTCCTCCACCTCAAGGCTGGAGATGTTCTCGCCGCCGGAGATGATGACGTCCTTGGCCCGGTCCTTGATCTCGGCGTAGCCATCGGGGTGCATGACCGCCAGGTCGCCGGTGTGGTACCAGTCGCCGGCGAAGGCCTCCTCGGTGGCCGTGGGGTTTTTCAGATAGCCCATCATGACGCTGTTGCCGCGAATGGCCAGCTCGCCGATGGTCTCGCCGTCGGCGGGCACCTCCTCCATGGTCTCCTGGTCGAGCACTTTGAGGCTGTCGATGCTGGGCACGCGCACGCCTTGGCGGCTCATCATCAGGGCCTGGTTCTCGGCGTCGAGCTCGTCCCATTCGC